>Ga0307420_1000314_pt1 | contig 22884 bp, 20 predicted proteins | sample SalMarWE160240MG_2_FD_202167 | JGI IMG/M metagenome (GOLD analysis project Ga0307420, IMG submission 202167) | Salt marsh sediment microbial communities from the Plum Island Ecosystem LTER, Massachusetts, United States - WE1602-40 | ecosystem: Environmental > Aquatic > Marine > Intertidal zone >... | reverse complement strand
AAACACCAAGCCGGCAGCATCCTCTGGAACTTGGAAGCCGACTTTCCCTCGCACGCGTTCGCCAGGGCTGATTTCTCCGTCAGGGCTGCTTTCTTCAATCGCCATAGAAGCTGTGAAGTCGACGTCATAGCGTTGGTGAGTATCATCCTTCAACTCCATTTGGAGCATAGACGAGACAGAGATTGATGAATCGCTCTGGTTGACGAGGATAAGTTCTACGGCGACAAACACGTTACCCTCATCTGGTTTGGAGAAGTCATCACCAGCAGGGTTTTCCCAACCCAATACTACCATGACAACATCGCCCATGCTGATGATATCCCCAACTTGGTAGTTTGTCGGAGCTGGCTGAGTCGGTTCCTCGGCAGGGGCCTCTGTTGCGTCGGGTTCTTTTGTGGCCGCAGGTTGTTCATCGCCTGACGGCTCAGTGGTTACTTGCCCCACTAGCGTTGGAGAGACTTCTTCTCCACAGGCCAACGTTGACAGGATGAGTGCCAGAGCGGCCAAGACCAGCAATCGAGTTCTCTTCTTCTGAAACATCGGAACCTCCTTTTGTTTTTCTCTGTATTTGGATTTGATTGAACAGGGACAGGCAAATGTTCTTGAGCGGGCTAACGGCTGGCATAAGCCGCGCCGCGAGTTACGCGCCGGGCCTCACTGTTCGGACCATCCCACAAAACGAAAACGACTACCGATACAACTGCCGCGAAGCGGCGTCGGCTTCATGCCGTGTTAGCGCGCGCTTCTCTCACTTACTTGAGGTAATGCTTCCCCCATTCCCTTACACTACTCCAAAGACCTCAACAAAGTACCTCCATACCTTAGCTAGACTATCATTAGTGCCATCAAAGTAGTCAGCACCATAGGTTTCCACAATAGCTTGTCCTTCCTCCAGCATACCGGCGTTCTCAAGGGCCATCAGCAATGACAGCAAAGTATGCAAGTTTTGGACTTCCTCGCCATCCCACACGCCATTGTTGGATACTCGATAAAAGCTGGCCTGATAATCATCAATAATTGGTTGATAGTATTCAGGAAACCGAGTCGAAGCATTCCGATATACGTCACCGTCCCACGCATAGATGCGTGGCACACCTGGCGAACCAGCGTGACCTAGAGGGAACACCCCGCCCTCGAAACGCGAGTCAGTTACTATCCACTCTACAATACCGTCGCCATCGATATCCTCCAGTCTATCGACGGCAAAGGTGCCCAGCTCAAGCTCATCCTCTGATGGAACAGATAGAGTCAAGTTGACAACACCTTTGTCAGGATGCAGTTGAAGCACTTGTATTTGGTTATATGTCCAGCTATTGCTTCCATCACTGATGAAAATAGCTAACTCTAGCAAGCCATCTTTGTTCATATCGTGCCACCCAACGACCTCGCTTCCCTCTGCCTCGTAACTCACGAGGGCTAGAAAGTATACATCGAGCGGGTGGCTAGAGCGTGAACTAATTTGTTCCACGTCGCTTTCAAGGTCGTAAAGCAATGTCTGCTGCTTCCCATCTGTCTCATAGATGAGAAGACGATGTCGCGGAAGCGATTCTGGACGATGGTACAAGACGGTATGGTATACAGTTGTATTGATGGAGACCGGATCGATTTCTTCGCCAGGAACTAGAAGGTGGCTGCCTGATTGACAGTGTCGTGTCTCCTGTTTGTAACCACTGGAAAAGAGCCGAGTTTCCAGCACTTCTCTTGTCTCACCTGCAGTGAACGGCTCAGCGACCGAATGATCGACTTGGAGAGTGGATTGTGGAACAGTGGCGGAACTGGGGAACGGCGTCGCAACAGGGGTTGACGTTACTAGTAGGTGCTGAATGGTGGGTACTGGTGGAGTAGCCGACGCGGTTGGTAAGGTCAGAACTGGATGACGCTGTGAGCAACCTATGATTAACAGAAGTGCGGTGGAGACCGCAAGCAAGAGTATCACGATAGAAAGCTTTGCCATTCTTGCAAAATCATTAGGCGTTTTCAAGATGGTCTCCTTGTATTCATTGGGATCGGTTTGCTTCGCGCGCTAACTATTGTTTATCCTCGACACCTGCCGGAAAATCCGCCGCAGGGCGGTTTATTTGGTATGCGTGACCAATAAAACCTCTACCAGGCGGTTTATCCGTCGTTTTTCACGCATATGCCCCCTTCCGGGGGTTTCTGCGCTCTTTTTCGGTCCAAATGCTTGCCAAGAGGGGGGAAATCGAGTATAATCAGGGTGGCTTTAGAACATACGTTCGCAGTGTCCGGCGTGGGTTTCCCCCTTTCACCACTAGTATACACCGGTTTTTCTTGGGGCGCAATTTTCGTAAGGAGGGTACGATGACTGCACCACCCAAAAAGCTGCTTGACCGCATGCGCGAAATCCTGCGCGTCAAACACTATTCCATCCGCACCGAACAGACCTACGTCAACTGGGCCAAACGCTACATCCTGTTCCACAACAAGCGCCATCCTAAGGATATGGGCGCCCCCGAGATTGCCGCCTTCTTGACCCATCTGGCCGTGCAAAGGAACGTCGCCGCCTCCACGCAGAACCAGGCCCTCTGCGCGTTGCTCTTCTTGTACGATGAGGTGCTGCACCAGGACGTCGGCCCCGTCGACGCCGTCCGTGCCAAAAAGCCCAAGCGCCTGCCCACCGTCCTGACCAAAGAAGAGGTCGAGCGCGTCATCGCCGCTGTCACCGGCCCCCACCGGCTCGTCGTCCGGCTGCTGTACGGCTCCGGCCTGCGTCTGATCGAGTGCCTGCGCCTGCGGGTCAAGGACGTCGATTTCGCCTACCGCCAGATCGTCGTCCGCGATGGCAAAGGGCACAAGGATCGCGTCACCGTGCTGCCCGGCAAGCTCGTCGAGCCGCTCAAGACCCGCCTGCGGCGCGTTGCCCTGATTCACCAACGTGACCTCGACCGGGGATACGGCGCCGTCTACCTTCCCTATGCCCTGGAGGTCAAATACCCCAACGCCGCCAAAGAGTGGTGCTGGCAGTACGTCTTCCCTGCCAGGAGCCTGTCCCGCGATCCCCGCTCCGGCGTCACCCGTCGCCACCACCTGGGGGAGAGCGGTCCTCAGCGTGCCGTCAGACGGGCCGCCCGCCTGGCCGGTATCGACAAGCGCGTCACCTGCCACACATTCCGCCACTCCTTTGCCACCCACCTGCTCGAGGATGGCTACGACATCCGGACCGTCCAGGAGTTGCTCGGCCACAAGGACGTCAAAACCACCATGGTCTATACACATGTCTTGAACCGTGGCGGCCTCGCCGTCCGCAGCCCCCTGGACGACCTCCTTGAATAAATCTCCAGTCTCCAATTTCCAATCTCCAACCCCTGTGGTATAATGCTGGCCGATGGCCGAGTTCGTCCACCTCCACGTACACAGCGAATACTCCCTGCTCGACGGCCTCAGCAGTTGCCGGGAACTGGCCGCGCGCGCTGTCGAGCTGGGGATGCCCGCCTTGGCCCTCACTGACCACGGTGCCATGTACGGCGCGGTCCAGTTCTACAAGGACTGCCGAGACGCCGGCGTCAAGCCCATCATCGGCATGGAGACCTACGTCGCTCCCCGCGGACGCCAGGACCGGGATGTGCAGTTCGACCGCCGCCCATACCACCTCGTCCTCCTGGCCCAGAACGACGCCGGCTACCACAACCTCATGCGCCTGGCCACCATCGCCCAGCTCGAGGGATTCTATTACAAGCCCCGCATCGATAAGGAGGCCCTGGCCCAACACGCCGACGGCCTCGTCGTCCTCTCCGGCTGCGGCTCCTCCGAGGTCTCGCGCCTGGTCCGCGATGGCCGCCTGCAGGACGCGCGCCAGGTGATCGGCTGGTACAGCGACCTGTTCCCCGGGCGGTATTTCCTGGAGTTGCAGGATCACGATATCCCCGAGCTGGCGGACGTCAACCGTCACGTGGTCGCCCTGGCCCGCGAGTTTGATTTACCCCTGGTCGCCACCAACGACGTCCACTACGCCCGTCGCGAGCAGGCCGCCATCCACGACGTGCTGCTGTGCATCCAGACCGGCAAGACGGTCAACGAGCCGAAGCGCATGCGCATGGACGGCGATACCTACTACATGCGCAGCGCCGAGGAGATGGCCGCCCTCTTTCCCGAGACGCCCGACGCGCTGGCCAACACCCGGCGCGTGGCCGACATGTGCCAGTTCGATCTCGAGTTCGGTAATTACCACTTGCCCCCCTTCGATGTCCCCGAGGGACACGATGCCCAATCCTACCTGCGTCAACTGTGCGAGGCGGGCCTGCAGCGGCGCTACCCCGGGATCACGCCCAAAATTCGCCAGCGCTTGGAGCACGAGCTGGACATCATCCACCGGATGGGGTTCGATACTTACTTCCTCATCGTCTGGGACCTGGGCCGCTTTTCCAAGGAGAACGGCATCTGGTGGAACGTGCGCGGCTCCGGGGCTGCTTCCATCGTCGCCTACTCCCTGGGCATCACCAACCTGGAACCTCTGCACCAGGACCTGATTTTCGAGCGCTTTCTCAACCTGGGCCGCGTGTCCATGCCCGATATCGACCTCGACTATCCCGACGACCAGCGCGCCGACCTGATTCGTTACACCGTCGAAAAGTATGGCCACGAGCAGGTGGCCCAGATCATCACCTTTGGCACCATGGGGGCCAAGGCCTCTATCCGCGATGCCGGCCGCGCGCTCGATTACCCGCTCAACGAGGTCGATCGCATCGCCCGTCTCGTGCCCGGCGGCCCCAAGGTCAAGCTCGATCAGTCGCTGAAGGACGTGCCCGATCTGCGGGAAGAGTACGAGAGCCAGGAACACGTCCGCCGGCTGATCGATACCGCCCGCGGCGTGGAGGGCAACATCCGCCACGCTTCCACCCACGCCGCCGGTGTCATTATCTCTGACGTCCCGCTGGTGAACTATGCGCCGCTGAATCGGCCCACGCGTGGCGGCGGCGAGGAAGACGAGATTGGCGTCGTCACCCAGTACGTGATGGAGGAGCTGGAGGAGCTGGGCCTGCTCAAGGTCGATTTCCTGGGCCTGGCCACGCTTACCATCATGCGCCGCGCCTGCGAATTGATCCGCCAACGGCACGGCGTAGAACTGGACCTGGAGACCATCCCCACTGGCGACGAGAGCATATACGAGATCCTCTCCCGCGGCGACGTGATGGGCCTGTTCCAGGTCGAGGGTTCCGGCATGCGCCGCGTGCTGATGAACATGCAGCCCACGCGCTTCGAGCACATCATCGCCACCATCAGTCTCTACCGCCCCGGCCCGATGGAGTACATCGACGATTACATCGACCGCATGCACGGCCGCAAGCCGGTCGAGTACCGCCATCCCAAGCTCGAGCCGATTTTGAAAGAGACCTACGCCATAGTCGTCTACCAGGAACAAATCATTCGCATCCTGACCGATGTCGCCGGTTTCACCGCCTCCGAGGCCGACCTGATGCGCCGCGCGGTGGGCAAGAAAAAGAAGAAGGAACTGCTCAGGCACCGGGCCTCTTTTATCAAAGGCGCTATGGAGCACGGCGGCCTGCCCCGCGAGGCGGCGCAGGCTATCTTTGGCGACATTGAGTATTTCGCCCGCTACGGCTTTAACAAGGCCCACGCCGCCGACTATGCCGTGCTCACCTGCCAGACCGCCTATCTCAAGGCCAACTACCCGGTCGAGTACATGGCCGCGCTGCTCACCGTAGAGCGCAACAACACCGAAAAGGTTGGCCTGTTCATCGCCGAGTGCCGCCGCATGGAGATCGAGGTGCTGCCGCCCGACGTCAACTGCTCTGGCCTCGATTTCACCATCGAGGAGCAGGACGGCGTGCCCGCCATCCGCTTTGGCCTGGGGGCGGTCAAGAACGTCGGCGAGGGACCGGTCGAGACGATCCTGGCGGCCCGCGAGGCCGGCGGGCCCTTCCGCGATTTGGACAACTTTTGCCGTCGCGTCGACATGCGCCACGTCAACCGTCGCGCGCTGGAGAGCCTGATCAAGGTCGGCGCGCTGCGGCCCTTTGGTACGCGCGCCCAACTGCTGCCCATCGTCGAGAACATCGTTGGCCTCAGCGCCAACCTGCACCGCGCCAGGGACGTGGGCCAGATGAGCCTCTTTGGCGAGGCCACCGGCGTGCACCTGGCCGCCGAAGAGACCCTGCTGCCGCCATTATCCCAGATCCCCGAGGTGCCGCAGAAAGAGATCCTGTCCTGGGAGAAGGATCTGGTCGGCGTGTACGTCTCCGAGCATCCACTGTCTCAGGTGCTGCCCCGCCTGCGCGACGTCGTCACCGCCCACGCCGGCAGCTTGAGCGAGGAGTCCAACAGGCAGCAAGTCGTCGTCGCCGGGATGGTGCAGCGCGTGCGCCGCCACATTACCAAGAAGGGCGACGAGATGGCTTTTGTCACCCTGGAGGACCTGCATGGCACCTGCGACGTGGTTGTCTTCCCCCGCGTGTGGGCCCAGACCAAGGATTTGTGGCAGCCCGAGGCCATGCTCGTTTTGGGCGGCAAGGTAGACGCTGGGCGGCGCGACGAGCCCAACCTGCTGTGCGATTGGGTCAAGACGCCCGACCAGGTGGCGCTGCCGAGCGAGCCAGAACGCCCCGCGCCTCCGCCGCAGAAGGCGGCGCCACCACCCACAGCGCATTCTACTCCTGGGCCGCGCGTCGTCCGCGTGACCCTGACCCGCAGCGCCGAGGTGGAGCGGGATGTGCAGACCCTGCGCCAGATCCACGCGCTGCTGGCAGAGCGCGAGGGGCAGGACCATTTTAGGATTCGCGTGGTCAATGGCACGGGCAAGGCGCAGGAGCTGATGTTTCCCAACACCACCACCCGCTACACCCCGGAGCTGGAGCGCAAGCTGATCGCCCTGTTGGGCCAGGGAGCGGTGTGGGTGGAGGAGGGGGTCGTATGAAGGGACCCGACCGCGTGCAGGCCGCACTGGAGGCGGTCGGTTTGCCCATTGAGGTCGTCACACTTTCCGATAGCGCGCGCACGGCGCAGCTCGCCGCCCAGGCCATCGGCACCGATTTAGGCAGCATCGTCAAGTCGCTGGTCTTTTTGGCCGATGGGGAGCCGGTGCTGGCCCTGGTGCCTGGCGACCGGCGGGCCGATCCAGCCAAGCTAAAGGCGCTGCTAGAGGCGCGGCGGGTGATGATCGCCGACGCCGAGCGGGTGAAGCGCGAGACCGGCTTTAGCATCGGCGGCGTGCCGCCCGTTGGCCATCTGCGGCCGCTTGCCACCTGGATCGACCGGTCGTTGGGGCGGTTCGAGACCATCTATGCGGCGGCGGGCCACCCCCACGCCGTGTTTCCCGTTTCGTTCGAGAATCTGGTCAAGCTTACAAACGGCCACGTGGCCGACATCACGTAGCGGCGATTTCCAATCGCGAGATAAACTGTTCTAAGGAGGAACACATGAGGCTAGCGATCTTAACAGGTGGGGGCGACGTCCCCGGACTAAACCCGGCGATCAAGACGGTCGTCAATCGGGCGCTTGACGCCGGATATGAGGTGCTCGGTATCCGGCGCGGCTGGCGTGGGCTGCTTTTCTACAACCCCGACGATCCCGCCACACACGAAGAATACATCCTGCCGCTCACCAGGACAACGGTGCGCACTATCGACCGCAGCGGCGGCACGTTCTTGCACTCTTCGCGCACCAAGCCCAGCAACACCAAGTGGCAGGACGCGCCAGAGTTTCTGCGCCCCAGTGGGGACTATGACCCCGAGGAGCCGCAGGACCTGACCTTTCACGTACTCGACACGCTCAGGAACCTTGAGGTCGACGTGCTGATGCCCATCGGCGGTGATGACACGCTGGGGTACGGCGCACGCATCCACAGCGAGGGCTTTCCCATCGTCTCTATCCCCAAGACGATGGACAACGACGTGCCCGGCACCAACTACTGCCTGGGTTTTTCGACGGCCATTACCCGCTGCGTGCAGTACATCAACCAGATGCGTTCTTCAGTAGGTTCTCACGAGCGCATCGGCGTTTTCGAGCTGTTCGGTCGCTACAGCGGCGCGACGGCGCTCTTTGCCACCTACCTGTCGGGCGCGGACCGTGCCCTCATCCCCGAGGTGCCCTTCGATATGCAGAAGTTGGCCGACTTGGTGATGCAGGACAAGGTGGACAACCCCAGCAGCTACGCGTTGGTGATCATCTCCGAGGGTGCGATCGAAAAAGGCGGTGAGATCGTCGAAAGCGGCGAGGCTGATTCCTTCGGCCACAAGAAGCTGGGCGGCGTCGGCCAGGTCGTCAATCAGAAGCTAAATGCCCTCACCGGTTCGAACACCATGTACCAGCAGATCGGCTACCTGATGCGCTCCGGTCCACCCGACGCGCTCGACTTGATGGTGGCGTCCAACTTTGGCAACCTGGCGATGGATCTGGTCGAGCAGGGCAAGTTTGGCAACATGGTCGCGCTCAAGGACGGTTGCTACACCTTTGTCTCGGCCAGCGCGCCCTCGGGCGAGGCGCGGAAGGTCGATGTCGAAGCCTTCTACGATTCCGAGACCTATCGGCCCAGGATGAAAAAGATGCTCGGTATGCCGATGTACCTGTACTAGGGCCTGATTCAAGCTTTGCCTAAATCAGGAAGGCAGATTCGGCGGCATTCTGTGCCGCCGAATCTGCCGCAGGGCTTTGCAAATAACCTCCCGGAGGCTTTGATGAAAAGAATTGGCGTGTTGACCAGCGGCGGGGATAACCCCGGCCTCAACCCCTGCATCCGGGCCGTGGTGCGCATGGGGATCCACCTGGGGGTGGAGGTGATGGGCATCCGGCGCGGGTACGCCGGCCTGATCGATGGCGAGATGGAGTTGATGGCCGCCCGCTCGGTGGGCGGCATCATCGCCCAGGGGGGGACGATTCTCGGCACGGCGCGGTGCCCCGAGTTCTACGAGGTCAGTGGACGCAAGGAGGCGCTGCGTACGCTCAATCGCTTCGAGATCGAGGGATTGGTCGTGATCGGTGGGAACGGCTCGCTAACTGGCGCACTGGAGCTTTCCCGCATGGAGTTCCCCACAGTCGGTGTCCCCAGCACCATCGACAACGACGTCAACGGCACCGATATCTCCATCGGCGTCGATACGGCGTTGGATACGATCCTCGATGCCGTGGACAAGATCAAGGACACGGCCACCTCGCACAACCGCGCTTTCCTCGTCGAAACGATGGGGCGCAATTCCGGTTACCTGGCGTTGGTCAGCGGCATCGTCGGCGGAGCCGAGATGGTGCTGATTCCCGAGGTGGAGACACCCTTTGAAGAGATCCACGAGCTGATTGAGAGTGCCTACCTGCGCGGCAAGCCGCACTGCATCATCATCGTCGCCGAGGGGTGGAAGCCGGGCACCGAGGCCCTGGCCGCGCAGTTGCGTGAGCATCAAGATGACCTGGGCTTTTCCGTGCGGCTCACGCGTTTGGGGTACGTCCAGCGCGGTGGGTCCGCCGAGGCTTTCGACCGGCTGTTGGCCACGCGCCTCGGCGCCGCCGCAGTCCGCGCTCTGGTCGATAGGCAGGGGGGCAACATGGTCGGCTGGGTCAAAAACGTCGTCACGCTGACCCCGCTGGAGGGGGCGGTCGCTTTCCAGAAAGCGCTCGATCACGATCTATGCGAGCTGGCCGAGATCATGAGCATCTAGCCCTCCTCCTTCAGCGAAGAACCCTTTAATCCGTTCCATTCGCTAAATCCGTTGACCCCGTTGACTCGCTTGACAATCTCCGCCGTGCGGCTATAATTCTACTTGTTCACAACTCAATACCGCAACAAAGGTGTCCCCAGGGCCCGGATGCCGGGGGCATAATGGGGGAAGACCGGTGCAAGGCCGGCGCTATCCCGTAACTGTGATTGTAGGGCAATTTGCTCCACAAAAGCCAGGATACCCGCCTTTGTTGGCTCTCAAGACTTCGAGGCAAAGGGATAGGAGCGACCCGACCAAACGGTCGGGTGGGCGTTATATCCCCCGTCATCCGGCAGGGGATTTCGATTCCCGGCTTTTGCGAGTCGGGAATTTGTTTTTTTTTTGGAATCCTGGATGTAGCCGCGATTTCCGAATCGCGTATCATATCAAGAGAGGAGAAGCCATGATGAAAAGACCCGTGTTTGTGATCGTGGTTGCACTGGCCATCGTTCTGGCCGGGTGCGCCCGACCTACGCCGATGACGCCAACCGCCGAGCCGACCTTGGCACCTACAGAGGAGGCCATTACCGTCGAGGATGACGTGGGGAATGCCGTCACGCTCGACGCAGTGCCAGAGCGCATCATTTCCCTCGCGCCCGCTCACACCGAGACGCTCTATGCGCTGGGCCTGGGCGACAAGGTCGTCGGCGTGACCGAGTACTGCAACTACCCACCCCAGGCAGCGGAAAAGCCCAAGGTGGGTAGCTTTGCGACCATCGACCTGGAGCAGGTCGTCGGGCTGGAGCCGGACCTGGTGCTGGCGACCACGATGCACATGGCCGAGATCGTTCCCGCGCTCCAGGAACGGGGGATCGCGGTGTTCGTCGTCGATCCCCAGACGGTGGCGCAGGTTCTCGATGCCATTGATCGCATTGGACAGCTCACCGGTGCGCAGGAGGCTGCTGAGGCTCTGGTGGCCGATATGCAGGCGCGCATCGATGCCGTGCAGGGAAAAGTGCAGGACGCGCCGCGCCCGCGGGTCTTTTGGGAGTTGGGGGCAGAGCTCTACACCGTCGGGCCGGATACGTTTATCGACGATCTGATCACCCTGGCCAGGGGTGAGAACGTGGCCGCCGACGTCGATAGCCCCTGGCCGCAGTTGAGCGTCGAGGCGATCATCATGAAGGATCCGGACGTGATCGTGTTGGCCGATCACAACTACGGCCAGACAGCCGAGATGGTCAGGGAGCGACCTGGCTGGGAGGACATCCGTGCGGTCAAGGAGGGCAACATCATCGAGATCACCGATGACGACATCGTATCGCGCCCGGGTCCACGCATCGTCGAGGGACTAGAGTTCCTGGCCCGCGCCCTCCATCCAGACCTGTTCGAATAGCCGGCCGCAGCCGGAGCGCCTGTTCCTCTCTCCGTAGTAAGAGGGGTTAGATGGGGGGCAGCCAGTCCCTCCCCCCGTGGTGGGGGAGGTTAGGTGGGGGGAGCGTGCGCACATCCGTTCATCCGTTCAATCCGTTGACTATTTGTGGGCAGTGTCCGACGTGAGACGAAATGAAACACACGCTTGATCGAATGGATGCCGAACGACGTCCTCGCCGTCGTGGCCTCCTGCTGGTGATGGGCCTGGCCGCCGTCGTCCTCGCCGCGCTGCTGGGCGTGGCGTGGGGCTCGTTTTCCATCCCTCCTGGCACCATCGCTGCGATGTTCTGGTGGCGTGTTGGGGGAGCAGGCGTCGCCGCGTCCTGGCCCGATGCCTGGGAGACGGTCGTTTTCGATATCCGCCTGCCGCGCATCGTCCTGGCCGCTCTGGTCGGGGCGGCGCTTTCCCAGGGAGGCGCGGTCTACCAGGGGCTGTTCCGCAATCCCCTGGCTGATCCCTACCTGATCGGCGTCTCGTCGGGGGCGGGGTTGGGCGCGACGGCGGCCATCGCCTTTGGCCTGCCGGTGCGCTGGGGCGGGTTGAGCGCGGTCTCGCTGCTGGCCTTTGTCTGCGCGCTGGTGGCCACGGCCTTGGTCTATTTTCTCTCCCGCATCGGCGGGCGTTCGTCCGTCGTCACGTTGGTGCTGGCCGGCGTGGCGGTGGGTGCCTTTTTCTCGTCGGTGACCACGTTCTTGATGTTCTGTGCCCGGGATGCCTTTCGCACGGTGCACGCGCTGAGCTGGATGATGGGCAGTTTCGCCCTCGCCAGTTGGACCCGGGTGCGGCTGATGGCGCCGGTGTTGGCCGTCGGCGGCGGGTTGCTGTGGGCCTATGCTCACCGGCTCAACGTTCTCCAACTGGACGACGAGCAGGCGCAGCAATTGGGCGTTTCGGTCGAGCGCACCCGCGTGGTGTTGATTGTCATCGCCACCCTGGTCACCTCGACGGCAGTCTCGGTGTGCGGCGTCGTCGGCTTTGTCGGCCTGGTCGTGCCCCACGCCGTGCGGTTGGTCTGGGGACCCGATCATCGTTTCCTGTTGCCGATGAGCGCGCTTTGCGGCGCGGTGTTCATGATCCTGGCCGACGGTCTCGCCCGGGCGCTGCTTTCGCCGACCGAGCTGCCGGTGGGCGTGGTGACCGCTTTCTGTGGCGCGCCCTTTTTCCTATACCTGCTGCGTCAAAAGAGCCACTCGCTCATTCATTGATTTTCTTGGGGACTTGAGAAACCCGGTTTCTTCGCCAGGGAAATCAACCCGGCTTCGTGAAAGACATCTGTGCTAGAGGCTTGAGTCTGTGAAGCGTCAAAAACCGGGTTTCTGACTGGGAGAATAGATATGCTCGGAAAACACGAATCCATTTCGCCGGATGATGGGCGCGCGACGCTCGAGGCCCATCAGGTCTCGTTCTCCTTCAACGGCACGCCGGTGCTGGATCGGGTCGATCTGTGCTTGGAGCCGGGGCGCATGCTGGGCGTGATCGGGCCGAACGGCGCCGGCAAATCGACCCTGGTCAAGCTGTTGAGCCGCTTGTTGCTTCCGGCCGGCGGTGCCATCCACCTCAACGGGCGCGACCTGACCCATTGGCGGGCTGCCGACCTGGCCCGCATGCTGGCCGTGGTGCCGCAGGAACCGGAGCTTCCCCCCGCGTTCAGCGCCTGGGAGATGGTACTCATGGGACGCACCCCTTACTTGGGTTGGATGGGGCGCGAGTCGGAGCGCGACCGCGACGTCGCGCGCCGGGCGATGGAGGACACCGGCGTCTGGCACCTGGCCCAGCGCCTCATCAGCCAGCTCAGCGGCGGCGAGCGGCAGCGCGTGGTCGTCGCCCGGGCGCTGGCCCAGGAGCCGCGCGTGCTGCTCCTGGATGAGCCCACCGCGCACCTGGATATCAACCATCAGGTGGAGGTGCTGTCGCTGGTCGCCGGCCTGGTAAAAGAGCGCGCGTTGGCCGCTCTGGCCATTTTTCACGACCTCAACTTGGCGGCTCAATACTGCGATGAACTGGTGCTGCTGGACCGCGGCCGAGTCGCGGCGCGTGGCGCCGTCGACCGGGTGCTGACGCCGTCCTTGCTGCAACGGGTCTATGGCACCAAGGTCGTCGTCGCACCGCACCCTCAGAACGGCCTGCCGGTGGTGTTTCCCGCATGTGCTTCGCCAGCGCTCAACTGATCGTCCTGGGGTTGGCCCTGGCCCTTGACCTTTTGCTCGGCGATCCGCCCAACCGGTTTCACCCCGTGGCGTGGATGGGCCGCCTCATCGGTTGGGGCGAAAGGCGAGCGCCGGATGTCGGGCCGGGGATCACGTTTGTCTACGGCGCCGCCTGGGCGCTGTTCGGTGTGATCATCTGCACTCTGCCGGTTGTGGGGCTGCTGGCCGGCGCGGGGTGGGTGGGCCAGATGCTCTACATTCCGCTGGCGGCCCTGTTGCTCAAGAGCACGTTCACGTATTCCGGGCTGGCGCGCGCGGCGGGATCGGTGGCGCGCGCGCTTTCGGCTGCCGACCTGCCCGAGGCGCGGCGGTTGGTCTCCTGGCACCTGGTCAGTCGCGATACCTCGGCGCTGAGCGGCGCGCTCGTCGCGGCGGCAGCGGTCGAGAGCGTGGCCGAGAACGTCACCGACGGGATCGTCGCGCCCCTCTTGTTCTTTCTGTTGGCCGGCGTGCCCGGTGCGTGGGCGTATCGCTTTATCAACACGTGTGACTCGATGCTGGGCTATCGCGATCCGCGCCACGAATACCTGGGCAAGTTCGCCGCCCGGCTGGACGACGCGCTCAACTGGCTCCCGGCCCGATTGGCCGCGTTGTTGATGGTAGGTGCCGCTGGGTTGGCTGGCGAGGACGCGGCTAACGCCTGGCGGGTGATGTGGGGCCAGCACGCGCGCACTGCCAGTCCCAATGCCGGTTGGACGATGAGCGCGATGGCGGGGGCGTTGAACGTGACGCTGGAGAAGGTGGGGCATTACAAACTCGCGGGCGGCGCCGAACCGCTTTCCGCCGACACGATCCGGCGGGCGACGCGGGTGGCCGGCCTGACGGTGGCGCTGTTTGGCCTGACGGCTGTGCTGTTCAGCCTCGTTCTCGTTATTTGTTTGATTCTGATCGCAAGGCATAGTACAATCTGAAACGGCAAAATGTCTACTTGCATTGTCTCTCGTCTCGATAGCCTCGCGCTTCCGCCGTCCGTTCACGGCGGGTTTGATTACGCCGAGCTGGGCCGCCTGGGCCTTGGTCCGGACGACGTGCTCGACTTTAGCGTCAACAGCAATCCCTTTGGCCCGCCGCCGGGCGTACGAGAGGTTTGGGCGCATGTGGCCCTGGATCGCTACCCCGATCGCGCCTGTCTGGCCCTGCGTGCCGCGTTGACCGAGCGGAATGCCTGTCCGATGGCGCAGGTCTGGGTGGGCAACGGCACGTCCGAGCTGATCTGGTTGCTGGGACTCGCTTATCTGCGTCCGGGCGATTCGGTGGTGGTCGTGGGGCCGACGTATGGTGAGTACGCCGTCGCCGGGAAGCTGATGCAGGCCCGGGTAGAGACCTTTGCGGCACGCCAGGAGGATGGGTTCCGTCCTACCGTGGGTGCGCTTGAGCCCGTGCTGCGGGACGCGCGCCCGCGGCTGACCTTTCTGTGCAATCCCAACAACCCGACCGGTGTGTACCTGCAGCGCGCGACGGTCGAGACGCTGGTCGCGGCCAATCCCGATGGTTTGCTGGTTCTCGACGAGGCCTACGCGGCCTTTGTCGCCGATCGGTGGGATGCGACGCCGCTGCTGGAGACGGGGCGGGTGGCCGTGTTGCGCTCGATGACCAAGGATTACGCGCTGGCCGGGCTGCGGCTGGGCTATCTGCTGGCCTGTGCCGGGATTGTAGAGGCCGTGCGGCGGGTGCAGCCGCCGTGGAGCGTCAACGCCGTTGCCCAGGCCGCCGGCCTGGCAGCGTTGCGGTCGGGGACGTATCGCCAGGATACGTTGGCCGAGACGCGCCAGGCGGCCTTGGAACTGCGCCAGGCGCTGTTGGTGCTGGGGTTGCGCGTGCGTCCGTCGGACACCCATTTTTCCCTGGTGCAGGTGGGTGATGCGTCCCGGACGCGAGCGGACCTCCTGCGGCGCGGCATCCTGGTGCGCGATTGCACCTCCTTTGGATTGCCCGCCTTTGTGCGCGTCGCCACGCGTCGCCCGGGGGAGAATCGCCGCTTGATCGCCGCCTGGCGCGATCTGTTGGAGGAACGGGATGGTGATGGCGGCTAAGGTGCTGATGGTCCAGGGCACCGCCTCCTCGGCGGGCAAGAGCCTGTTGGTGACGGCGCTGTGTCGCATCTTTGCGCAGGATGGCGTGCGCGTCGCGCCTTTCAAGGCGCAGAACATGGCGCTCAATTCCTTCGTCACGCCCGAGGGGCACGAGATCGGGCGCTCGCAGGCGGTGCAGGCGCAGGCAGCCGGCCTCCCGCCCCACGTGGACATGAACCCCATCCTGCTCAAACCGGAGGGGGATGCCCGCAGCCAGGTGGTTGTCATGGGCCGCCCCTGGCAGACGCTGGCGGCGGCCGACTACTACGAGCGCAAAGCGATTCTGTGGGAGCAGGTGACCGCGGCGATGGCCCGCCTTCGGGAACGGTACGAGTTGGTCGTCATCGAGGGCGCGGGCAGTCCGGCCGAGATCAATCTCCGGGAGGGCGACATCGTCAATATGGCGGTCGCCCTGCACGCCGACGCGCCCGTGCTCCTGGTGGGCGATATCGACCGGGGCGGCGTTTTCGCCAGCCTGCTGGGGACGCTGATGCTGGTAGAGGCGGCGGAACGCCGGCTGGTCAAGGGGTTGGTGATCAACAAGTTTCGCGGCGACGTGCGGCTCTTGGAGCCCGGCTTGGAGATGTTTGAGGTACGCGCGGGGGTGCCCGTGCTGGGCGTCATCCCCTACCTGCACGACCTGCGTATCGCCGAAGAGGACTCGGTGGCTCTGGAGGGAGCGCAGGCCGCGGCCGGCCCGGATGGTGTGATCGACGTGGCCGTGATCCGTTTCCCGCGCATCAGCAACTTTGACGATTTCGACGCGCTGGCGCTGGAGCCGGGCGTGCGCGTGCGCTACGTCGGCGCGGCGCGCGAGCTGGGCCGGCCCGACGCAGTGATCCTGCCGGGCACCAAGCACACGCTGGCCGATCTGGGCTGGCTGCGCAGCCAGGGCCTGGATCGGCGTGTCATCGACCTGGCGTGGCAGGGGGCCGCCGTCGCCGGCATCTGCGGCGGCTACCAGATGCTGGGGCGCGCTATCTCGGACCCGGCGGGCGTCGAGTCGTCCGCCGGGGAGCGGAGCGAGGGGCTGGGCCTGCTGCCGGTGGTGACCGAGTTTGCGCCGGTCAAGGCGACGCACCAAGTGCAGGCGCGGGCGCTTGCGGGGGCCGCCTCCGGCACGCAGGTCGCCGGCTACGAGATCCACATGGGCCGCTCACGTCTCGCGGGCGAAAAAGCTCAACCTCTTCTTCGCCTGGTGCGCCGGAGCGGGCGGCCGGTGGACGCGTTCGATGGTGCGGTGGATGCGGCAGGCCGCGTGTGGGGCACGTATTTGCACGGCATCTTTGACAACACCCGTTTTCGCCGCGCCTGGCTGCGCAGCCTGGGCTGGTCGCCGCCGGAACGAGAGGTGGACCTGGCGGCCACTCGGCAGGTGGCGTACGATCGCCTGGCTGCGGCCGTGCGCGCGAGCCTGGATATGGACCTGCTGCGCCAGATCGTGGGGCTTGGATAGATGTGCGCGACACCGGCCCGAGGTGTCCCGTTCGTCTGCTCCTGGAGCGGGGGCAAGGATTCCTGCCTGGCGCTCTATCGCGCGATACAGGCCGGGGCGAAACCGATTTTTCTGCTGTCGATGTTACGGGAGGATGGCGCGCGCTCTCGGTCGCATGGGTTGGTGCCCGGTGTCCTGGAGGCACAGGAGGCATCTCTGGGGATTTCGCTGCTGACCAGGACCGCGTCTTGGGCCACCTATGAGTCGGTTTTCGTGGCCGCCCTGCGGGAGCTGCGGGCATCGGGCGTCGAAGCGGGCGTGTTCGGCGATATCGATATCGCCGAACACCGGCTGTGGGAAGAGCAGGTGTGCGCCGCTGCCGGGCTGGAGGCCCACCTGCCGCTGTGGCAGGCGGATCGGCTGGCGCTAGTGGACGAGTTTCTCTCGCTTGGCTTTGAGGCGCTCATCGTCGTGGCCAACGCCGAGAAGCTGGGCCAGGCGTATCTGGGCCGGGCGCTCGGCCGCGACCTGGTGCGCGAGTTCGCGCGCATGGGCGTCGATCCATCGGGAGAGGAGGGGGAGTACCACACCGTCGTCACGAACGGGCCGATTTTCTCGGAGCCGGTGCAACTGGAGACGGGTAGGCAAGTGCTTCACAGTGGGTATTGGTTTCTGGATGTAAGAGTAAAACGTAAAGCGTAAGACGTAAGGCAAGCGATCCTTACGTTTCACGTTTTACTTCTCGGAGGTGCCATGTCATTACTTGAACAAACAATCCACTCCATTCAACCGCTTGACGCCGCCGCCATTGACGCGGCCCGCGCGCGGCAGGGCCGGTTGACCAAGCCGCCGGGCAGCCTGGGCCGCCTGGAGGCGATCTCGATCCAGGTGGCGGGCATCACCGGTCAGGCGCGGCCCGTCATCGGGGACAAGGTCGTCATCACCTGCGCGGGCGATCACGGCGTGGTGGCCCAGGGGGTCAGCGCCTATCCCCAGGAGGTGACGCCGCAGATGGTGTTCAATTTCCTCGACGGCGGGGCGGCCATCAACGTGCTGGCGCGCCACGTCGGCGCGCGCGTCCTCGTCGTGGACGCGGGCGTGGCCGCCGATTTTGAGCCCCAGCCGGGGTTGGTCGTCAAGAAGGTGGCCCACGGCACCGCCGACATGACGCAGGGCCCGGCGATGAGCCGGGAGCAGGCGGTGCAGGCGGTCGAGGTGGGCATCGAGGTGGTGCAGGGGGAGGTCGCTCAGGAGGCGCTACTTGCCCAAGGGGCAAGCCTGGTCGCCACCGGCGACATGGGCATCGGCAACACCACCCCCTCCAGCGCCATCGTCGCCGTCATCACCCGCTTGCCCGTAGCCGAGGTGACCGGGCGCGGCACCGGCATCGACGACGTGACCTTGGCGCACAAGGTGGCCGTCATCGAAAAAGCGCTGGCCGTCAACCGGCCCGATCCCGCCGACGCGCTGGACGTGTTGAGCAAGGTGGGCGGGTTCGAGATCGGCGCCATCGCCGGCGTCATCCTGGGGGCGGCGGCTCGCCGCGTGCCCGTCGTCGTCGACGGCTTTATCTCCACCGCCGGGGCGCTCATCGCCGGTGGGTTGGCCCCGCTGGCCCGCGACTTTATGATCGCTTCGCACGACTCGGTGGAGATCGGCCATAGGGCCATGCTCGATCACCTGGGCCTGGTGCCGTGCCTCGATTTCGATCTGCGGTTAGGCGAGGGCACCGGCGCGGCGCTGGTGTTGAGCATCGTCGAGGCCGCGTGCAAGGTTTTGGACGAGATGGCGACGTTCGAGAGCGCCGGTGTGTCCGGCGCGGAATAGGTGACGGAGGCGTATCTGTAGAGTTCAACACGTTGGTTCGCCGGGCCTTGGACGTGCGAGGCCAGTATGCGCGGCTCGAGCAAAAGACCTATGGCCGTGTCTGGACGATGGAAGAGGTGGCGTTGGGCTTTGTCGGCGACGTCGGGGATCTGATGAAGCTGGTTTTAGCGCACGGCGGCGTGCGCCACATCCCGGACGCCGATCGGAAGCTGGCGCATGAGTTCGCCGATTGCTTGTGGTCGCTGCTGGTGCTTGCGCAGATGTGCGAAGTTGATCTTGAGGGGGCGTTCTTCCAGACGATGGATGAACTTGAACAACATATCGCGGCGAGGCTCGAAGAATGAAAGCTCCACAGCGACTCGGACGAACCGTCGTCTATGAAAGCCCGTGGGTCAATCTCTACGTTGACGAGGTGCAGTTCCCGAACGGGCGCGTTATCGAACGCCATCACCTGCTGGACTTTGGTCCCTCCGTCGTTGCTTTTGTGGAGAATGGAGCGGGCCAGGTGCTGATGGTGCGCGTCTGCCGCTACACGACGGGCCGCACGGAGTGGGAGCTTCCGGCGGGCGGCGTGGAGCCGGGCGAGTCGGTCGAGGAGGCCGTGCGGCGCGAGGTGCTGGAGGAGACCGGCTACGAGATCGCGGGCTACGAACACGTGTGCGCGTACTATCCGATGAACGGCATCGCGAACAAGGTCGCGCACGTCATCCGCTGCCGGGCGACAGAGCGCGCCGCTGATTTCGACCGGGACGAGGTCAGCGACGTCCGCTGGTTTTCCAAGGACGAGATCCGCCACATGATCGAGGCCCGAGAGATCACGGACGGCGTCGCTCTGGTTCCCTTGCTGTTGCTCGGCTGCTGACGAGGCGGCATCCGTTATCTATTACTTGCACGCTTGCACCTTGTATACTTGCTATGTCTTTTCTACTCGCTCTACAATTCCTCACCGCCATCCCCGTGCGCGTCTCCGGGGAGATCACCCCGCGCTTGACCGCTCGGGCGATGGCCTGGTTCTCCGTCGTCGGGCTGATGCTGGGCGGCGTACTGGCGCTGGCGGATGCGGGCCTCGGCACGCTCTTTCCCCCGTCGGTCGGCGCAGCGCTGCTGCTGGCGACGTGGGTGGCGCTCACCGGTGCGCTGCACCTGGATGGCTTTCTCGATTGCTGCGACGGTCTCCTGGCGGCCAAACCGTCGGAAAAGCGGCTCGAGATCCTGCGCGATACGCACGCGGGCGCGTTTGCGGTGGTGGGCGCGATCTGCCTGCTGCTGCTCAAGTTCGCCGCGCTGTTGGAGCTGGCGGCGGATCACCGGGTGGCCGCGCTGCTGGCGATCCCGGCACTGACGCGGGCGGCGATGGTCTATGCTGCCCGCGCGTATCCCTACGCCCGGTCCGGGCCAGGGTTGGGTCAGCTCTTCCGCGAGGAACTGACCTGGCGGGAGGTGATCGTGGCGGCGGCGGTCGCCGTGGCGGCGGCCGGGCTGGCGCTGGGAGCGCTCGGCCTGGCGCTGGCGCTGTGCGTGTGGCTGATGACGGTCGCCATCGCCTGGTGGGTGCAGCGCCGCATTCCCGGCCTCACCGGCGACGTCTACGGCGCGATCAACGAGCTGGCCGAGGTGGGGGCGCTGCTGTGCCTGCTCGTCGCACAGAGGGTGCTGTGAAGCCACGGCGGAGGTTGATTTTGGCATTGCCAGAGGAGCATCGATGAGCCGAGAATTGATCTTGCTCTTGGGTGGCGCGCGCAGCGGCAAGAGCCGTTTTGCCGAAAAGCTGGCGGCGAGATTTGGTGAGCGCGTGCTGTACGTGGCTACTGCTCAGGCGCGGGATGAAGAGATGGCTACTCGCATCGCCGTCCATCGCCGGTCGCGTCCTGCGGCTTGGCGGACAGTGGAAGCGCCCACAGGGGTTGGCGAGGCGGTTCGTGCTGCGCTGGCGACCCATCCCGCGGACGTTGTCCTGTTGGACTGTCTGACGCTGCTCGTGTCGAACGTGATCCTGGATGGGCTGTGGCTTTCTGAAGAGGAGTTCGAGAGTGTGGACGAGGCAGCGGCCCGGCAGCGGGTGGAGTTCGAGCTTGACAAGCTATTGAGAGCCATTCAGGAAAGCGAGGTTCCCTGGATCGTGGTCAGTAACGAGGTGGGGTGGGGGCTGGTGCCGCCTTACCCGATGGGGCGAGCGTACCGTGATCTCTTGGGATGGGTCAATCAGTGCTTGGCGGCTGCGGCTGACCGAGTCTACCTGATGGTCGCCGGACTACCGGTGGATGTCAAGGCGTTGAGCGAGGCTGTGCAAGGTGAATAACATGGATAGTTCTGATCTTGCTGGTTCATTCGAGATTTTTGCCCGGCGGCTTGACGAGGCTGGGATTCCCTGGGCGGTGTTTGCTGGGGCGGCTGCGGCTGTCTACGGTGCGACCTGGCCGCTGACCGATGTGGACATTCTGGTGCCGATGACTGAGGGGGAGCGGGTGGCCGCGCTGTTCCCCGACGCTTGTGTGAAGATGCGGAAGGATGGCGACGTCACAGGCATCCAACTGCCCGACATCGATATCCTGGCTGGGTTGATGTGGAGCGACGCTCGCGACCGCGGTGTTTTGGACCTGGACGAGCAGATGGTGGGACGGCTGATCTATCACAAAGTGGCTGGTGTCATGGCCCCCGTTATCCCGCTAGAGGATAATATCCTGCTCAAGGCTGTCTGGGGGCGTGGGCCAGAGGTCGGCAAGCATGATTGGGAGGATGTGCAGGCGATGCTAGATCACGTCTCAGCGCTCGGCTGGACGTATCTACGCTGGCGGGCTCAGGCCTATGGTCCTCCGGAACATGTGCAAAGCGTGCTGGAGCGGATAGAGGCGCTGTGGCGTGGGCCCGGCATGCCATGATGTCACACTTACCAGTCTACTGGCTACCGGTTTACCAGTTTACTAACTACTGCCTGTCCCTTTGGCCCCAGCACCCACTGGGCGAACTCCCGTGCTTCCCCCGTTGGCTCTCCCACGGTTGCCAGGTGCAGCGGGCGGGTGAGCGGATAGATGCTGTCCTCGATGTTGGCTTGTGTGGGCAGGACGCCTGCCACCGGCAGCACTTGCACGCCGCTGGCCGTGGGGTCGTCGAGCTGCAACGTGGAGACGTAGCCGATGCTCCCCGGCGTGCGCGCGACGTATTCGATGGCTGCCTCGTTGGAGACCATCACCACGGCGGTGAGGGTGATGTCGCGGCCTTGCAGGATGGCGCCTTCGAACACGGCGCGGGTGCCGGAGCCATCCTCGCGACTGACCACAGCGAGCACCATCCCATCCCATTCCTGCACCCGCCCGCGGTAGATCTCCTGCAAAAAGCTCAGGCTGACCTCCGTGAGCGGCGTGGCGGGGTGAGCGATCACGGCGATGCCGTCCTTGGCAAAGGGGCGTAACCACAGCTCATCCTTCTCTTCAAGCCACGAAAGTAGCGCTGCGTCTGCCTGCCCCTCTTGCAGAGTTTTCTTGGCCAGTGCGCTGTTATAGACCTCTACGGGGATTGTGATCCAGGCGTGGGATTCCTCGTAGGCGGCGGCCAGGGCCTGGGCCAGCGGTTGGCACGAGTCGGCGGCGGCCAGGCGCACGGTGGCGGGCTGCCGGGTGACGGCCAGCGGCTGAGGAGCGCAAGAGACCAGGAGGCAGGATGCAAGAAGCAGAAGAAAAAATCGCCGCATTTTGCTTTACCTCAGTCCGGTCACGGCGACGATCAAGCAGATGACACCGGCAACGGCGCAGTAGACGGCGAAGGGGTACAGACGACGCTGCTGCAGGTAGCGCAGCAGGAAATAGATACAGCCAAATCCGACGACCCCTGCTCCTGCAAAGCCAACGATGAGCGCGGGCATCTGCCCGGCCAGGTTGCCCGCTTGCGCCAGGTCGAGGAGCTTGAACGCGCCCGCACCGAGGATGACGGGGGTGGCCAAGAGAAAGCTAAAGCGGGCGGCTGTCTCTCGCTTTAGCCCGCGGGCCAGCCCGGTGGCGATGGTCGCACCGGAGCGAGAGATGCCGGGAAAGATCGCCAAGGCCTGCCCCAGCCCCACCAATAGTGCATCCAGCCAGGTCATTTGCTCGAGATCGTGTTCGCGGCGGCCCAACCATTCTGCGGTGGAAAGAAACGCGGCTGTGACCAGAAGGAAAGCGGCCGCGGCTGGAGGCCGTGAGAACATCTGCTCGAAAAAATCCTCCAGTGCGTAGCCGATCACGGCGGCGGGCACCGTGCCGACGACAATCAGCAGGGCCAGGCGCGCCTTGGGATCGGCGATGGACCGCTGGCAGATGGCCTGAAACACGGCCTG
>Ga0307420_1000313_pt1 | contig 22914 bp, 21 predicted proteins | sample SalMarWE160240MG_2_FD_202167 | JGI IMG/M metagenome (GOLD analysis project Ga0307420, IMG submission 202167) | Salt marsh sediment microbial communities from the Plum Island Ecosystem LTER, Massachusetts, United States - WE1602-40 | ecosystem: Environmental > Aquatic > Marine > Intertidal zone >... | reverse complement strand
GATGTATTATTACAGTATGGGATCCTGGGAAGCATATTTGCAAAACATGTACTGGAAATTGATAATCCGGTCGTTAAACTGCTTAATATAGGTATTGAAGAATCAAAGGGAACACCCTCTGTTAAAGCTGCTTATGAACTGATGAGAGATCATCCCGGCATCAACTTCAAAGGAAATATTGAAGCCAGCGACCTTTTTATGGAGACTATGTCAGATGTAATAGTATGTGACGGATTTGTGGGGAATGTCATACTGAAACAGACAGAAGCATTTCATCATATTTATAAGTCAAGAAATCTTAAAGATTCTTATTTTGACTCTCTTGATTTTGAAAATATTGGCGGAACACCAATTGTGGGTATCAATGCCAATGTTGTTATAGGTCATGGGATTTCAAAGCGAAAAGCTATTATGAACATGATACTTCAAACCATGGCTGTTGTTCATGTGGACTTGGCTCAGAAGATAAAAGAAGCGATTTGATTATGGAAAAAATTCGTGCAGCCATTACAGGAATTCATGCCTGGGTTCCTGAATACAGGCTAACAAACCACGAACTATCGAAAATGGTGGATACCTCCGACGAATGGATAATGCAGCGGGTCGGGATCAGGGAAAGACGTATTTTAAAAGGAGAGGGACTGGGAACCTCCGACCTGGGTGAGATGGCTGTAAAGGGACTGCTCGAAAAGACAAATACATCTCCTGATGATATTGAACTTTTAATCTGTGCCACAGTTACTCCCGATATGGCTTTTCCTGCAACAGCCAACATAATATCTGATAAAGTCGGGATAAAAAATGCCTTCAGCTTTGACCTTAATGCAGCCTGTTCGGGTTTTCTTTTTGCCCTTCAGACGGCTGCAGCATATATCGAAACAGGGAAATACAAGAAAGTAATTTTAGTTGGTGCAGATAAAATGTCATCAATAACTGATTACACCGACCGGACCACATGTCCTCTTTTTGGTGATGCGGCAGGTGCAGTATTGCTTGAACCCGTAACTGAAGAGTATGGGATAATGGATTACATTTTTCACACTAACGGATCAGGCCGTAAGTTTTTATATCTTAAAGCAGGAGGTTCTGTTAAACCGGCATCACATGAAACCGTTGATGCAAAGGAACATTTTGTTTACCAGGAAGGGCAGAGTGTATTTAAATTTGCGGTTGTGAACATGGCTGAGGTTGCCGTTGAAATAATGCATCGTAACAACCTGAAACCGGAAGATATTGCATGGCTGGTGCCGCATCAGGCGAATCTCCGGATAATAGATGCTACAGGAAAAAGAATGGGACTGCCTCCTGAAAAAGTGATGATAAATATAGAAAATTATGGAAACACCACTGCCGCAACGATACCATTATGCCTCTGGGAGTATGAGAACAGACTCAGAAAGGGAGATATACTTATCCTTGCTGCATTTGGAGGAGGATTCACCTGGGGATCAATATATTTGAAGTGGGCATTCGATCCGGTACTCCCTGCACCCTGAAAGCCGGATGGTTATGATCTCCTCTTTAAGTGCTCTGTAAGGGTTTTAGCAGTAAACATATTCTTTTATTTACAATAGTTTTTATATTTGTGAGTTTTTAACCTTGTATCTCTAAATTCTAAACCTATGGCAAAAAATAACGAGACAGAACCTGCTGCGATAAACCTTATCAGTAACGGGACAGAAATTAGCGGTGATATAAAATCCGGAGGAGACATTCGTATTGATGGCGGTCTGACGGGAAATCTGAATACAAAGGGCAAGGTTGTGATTGGTGTAACAGGAAGAGTAAATGGTGAGGTAATATGTAAGAATTCAGAAGTATCGGGTTGTGTCGAAGGAAAAATAAGTGTAAGCCAGCTGCTTATTCTCAAGGCTTCTTCAAAGATACTTGGTGACATTGCTACTGTAAAACTATCAATTGAACCGGGAGCTAAGTTTTCCGGGAACTGCAAAATGAGCGATAGCGATAACAATGGAGGAGCAGGAACAGCAAAACCAGGAGAACAGGAAAGACCCGGAAAATAAGGGACTGGTACAATTTGCCAGGTATTCGGGTATAGCAGTCCAAATGGGTGTCATAATCTTTCTGACAACATGGGGAGGCACTAAACTTGATAAGCTGCTCGAATTCAGCAAGCCTGTCTTTACAATAATCCTGTCGCTTCTGGGTGTTTTTGCAGCAATCTGGATTGCAATAAAAGATTTCATTATTAAAAAATAATCCTACTTTTGAGATCCCTGATCAAATCAGTTCTCTTGCTGGTGTTGCTGGAAGTGGTTATACTTGTTGCAGGACTCCTGGTGGTCAGATATGTTATTATTGAATTAAGCTTCACTGATATTGTTGCGGTATCAGCAGGTTTTATGTTTATCAACCTTCTGAGCTTAATAATCTTTTTCAGGGGACAGAGTAAAGAACCCGCAGGCCAGACCATGCACAGTCTGGTCTCAATAAGCCTTAAATTCCTGGTTGAACTGGCATTCGCGTTTGCCTGGTTTCTTATTGCTAAAAAAACAGGTTTATCCTCAGTTTTATTATTTTTTGTCTTATATTTAACATTCACTTTGTTTTCGGTAATGATTCTACTGAAAACACTGAAAAACAAATCTATATAATTAATACAGATTTGAAAACCCGGGTATTGACAGGACTTTTCCTGGTTATCTTGCTGTTAGTAATTAATATGCCGGCAAGAGGGCAGGAAGAGAATGGATCACACGATGCTTCAGCGTCAGAAAATAATGAAAAGGAGTTTGATGCAAGCTCATTTATCATTGAGCATGTCAGTAACTCGCATGAATGGCATATTCTGACAATCAGGAAAAAAGACGGAACAGAGAAAAATGTTGCTATCCCTCTGCCGGTTATCCTGTATCATAAACCAACAGGACTTCATTTCTTTCTTTCAAATAAACTTGCCCATGGTCATGAATACAAGGGTTTCAAAATGGGAGAAGGAGAATATGAAGGCCGGATAGTGGCGGTCAATGATTCCGGGGAGGTTGATAAGGAAAACCTGCTTCTTGATTTCTCAATGACTAAAATGGTTGTCGGGATGCTTGCATCTGCGCTGCTGGGATTGTGGCTTTTTATTGCACTTTCACATTCATATAAAAAATCAGGTATAAGTCATCCAAAGGGAATACAGAGCTTTCTTGAACCGGTAATCATCTTTATACGTGACGATGTAGTCATCCCGAATATCGGTTACAAGCACTATGAGCGGTTCATGCCATATCTGTTGTCAGTATTTTTCTTTATACTAATTAATAACCTTATGGGGCTTATCCCGTTCCCGCCTCCTTTCGGAGCTAATGTGACAGGAAATCTGGCCCTTACTATGACTCTGGCGCTATTTACCTTTTTCATAGTACAGATTAGCGGGACAAAAGGTTACTGGAGACACATTTTTGCAACACCAGGAGTTCCGGTATGGCTGTTACCTATAATGGTGCCGGTCGAAGTGATTGGAATGGTATCAAAACCGTTTGCCCTGATGATCCGTTTGTTTGCAAATATTACTGCCGGTCATATTGTTGTTATAAGCTTACTGGCCCTGATATTTATTTTTGATTCGCTATGGGTTTCACCGGTATCAATTTTCTTTGTTGTTTTTATGGATTGCCTCGAATTACTTGTGGCATTCCTCCAGGCATATGTCTTCACATTTTTGTCGGCTCTGTTTATCAGCCTGGCACTTGTTGAAGAACATCATTAATTTTTTTGTTTAATTAAAAACCTATGTTATGACAGGTACTTTAGCATCAATCGGAGCAGGTCTTGCAGTTATCGGGGCAGGTCTGGGTATTGGCAGAATCGGTGGTTCAGCAATGGACGCAATAGCCAGACAACCGGAAGCTGCAGGTAAGATTCAGCTGGCAATGTTAATAGCAGCCGTCCTTATTGAGGGAGTCGCCCTGTTTGCCGTTGTTGTAGCACTTATTGCTAAGTAAAACGAGATCCTGCAATGGTTGATTGCAGGATCTTTAAATTGTTAATTCTTAAATGAGAAAATATGATATTATTAGCAGATAATAGTCTGACCGCTGTTGGTGTAGGTACATTATTCTGGTCAGTGCTGATCTTCTCCCTCTTTTTCTTCCTGCTGGCTAAATTTGCATGGAAGCCTATTCTTGCCGCAGTAAAGCAGAGAGATGAGATGATAAAGGGATCTCTCGAATCCGCTGAAAGTGCCAGGAGAGAAATGGTGAGACTCCAGGCCGATAATGAAGCAATCCTGAGAAAAGCCAGAGAGGAACGTGAAGTTATATTGAAAGAAGCGAGGGATGTGCGTGACAAACTAATTGCCGAAGCCAAGGGAAAAGCTTCCGAAGAGGCTGAAAAAATAGTTGAAAAAGCTTTGACAGGAATCGAAAAAGAGAAGGTCAAAGCCCTTTCCGAGATACATCAACAGGTAGCACACCTGTCTATAGAGATTGCATCCAAACTGCTGGGAGAAAAACTCAGTAAGACCGGAGAACAGGAAAAATTGATAGATAAATATCTGAAAGATATCGATTTAAATAAGAACTAGAAAGCTGATCTTACATGAACGACAGCAAAATATCCGTCAGATACTCCCGTGCATTGTTCCAGTCAGCTCTGGGAAAAAAGATGCTTGCCAGGGTTTATAAGGACATGACTTACATATCGGAGATGTGCAAGATCCCCGAAGTCAGAGATTTGCTGAACAGCCCCATAATCCGTCCTGCAAAAAAAAGAGAGATACTGCATAGCCTTTTAGGGAAAGAGATTGAAAAGATCACGCTTTCGTTTATTGATATGGTAATAAAGAACACCAGGGAGAGCTATATTCCTGCAATTACCAGGGTCTTCAAGAGCGATACAATGAAATATAACGGTATCACTGAAACGGTTCTTACTACGGCAATTAAGACGGATGATAAGATTAAAAAACAGGTCTCCGAACTGGTCTCTTCAACTTTTAATACCAAAGTGGAGCTTAAAGAGATAATAGATAAAGACATTCTCGGGGGTTTTGTTCTGAGGATAGATGACAAATTAATTGATGCCAGCATCAGGAACAAACTCCGCAAAATAGAAAAAGAACTGAAAAGCAAGACATTTACAGTTTAAAAACAGAAATTGACAATTTAGCATCTTAAGAAATAAAAATATGACAAGTATTAAACCCGCAGAAGTCTCAAAGATCCTTCAGCAGCAACTTGAGGGAATTCAAACAGGAACAGAACTGGAAGAAGTAGGGACTGTACTTACTGTCGGTGACGGGATCGTACGTATTTACGGTCTTACCAATGCAGAATCGAATGAACTCCTGGAGTTCGAAAACGGCATTGAGGCAATAGTTCTGAACCTTGAGGAAGATAACATAGGAGCAGTGCTGCTTGGTCCTACAGAGGAGATAAATGAAGGGGATATTGTCAAGCGAACAGGGCGCATTGCCTCTATTGATGTTGGTGAAGAACTGCTTGGGAGAGTTATTACTCCGACAGGGCAGCCTCTTGACGGCAAGGGGCCCATAGGAGGTAAGCTCTATGAAATGCCGTTTGAGAGAAAAGCGCCCGGGGTTATTTTCCGTCAGCCGGTGAAACAGCCGCTCCAGACAGGCATTAAGGCTATAGATGCCATGATACCGATAGGACGCGGACAGAGAGAGCTCATCATTGGCGACAGGCAGACAGGTAAAACTGCCATCGCAATTGATACCATCATTAACCAGCGTAGCAACTTTGAAAAAGGGAAACCCGTTTATTGCATTTATGTTGCAATAGGCCAGAAAGGTTCAACAGTAGCTAACATTGCCAAAACACTTGAAGAACACGAGGCTCTTGAGTATACGGTGATAGTTCTTGCAACTGCCTCAGACCCGGCAGCTTCACAATTCTATGCTCCTTTTGCCGGAGCAGCAATAGGCGAATTCTTCCGCGACACAGGACGCGATGCCCTTATTATCTACGATGATTTGTCAAAACAGGCAGTCTCTTACAGGGAGGTTTCTCTTTTGCTGCGCCGCCCGCCGGGACGTGAAGCCTATCCCGGTGATGTTTTTTATCTTCACTCCCGCCTCCTGGAAAGAGCAGCAAAGATCATTGAATCGGATGAGGTGGCAAAACAGATGAATGACATCCCGGAATCAATCAAACATATGATAAAAGGAGGAGGATCTCTGACAGCCCTGCCGATCATTGAAACCCAGGCAGGCGACGTCTCTGCTTATATCCCGACAAATGTGATCTCGATAACCGACGGACAGATATTTCTGGAATCGGGGCTTTTCAATGCGGGAGTCAGGCCTGCAATAAACGTTGGTATCTCAGTATCCAGGGTCGGCGGTCATGCACAGATCAAATCAATGAAAAATATTGCAGGTACGCTGAAGGTTGATCAGGCTCAGTACCGTGAACTGGAAGCATTTTCAAAATTCGGATCCGATCTGGATGCATCAACACTGGCTATTCTTAATAAGGGAGCGAAAAACGTGGAAATACTGAAACAGGGACAATATGCACCAGTACCGGTTGAAAAACAAATTGCAATAATATATTGCGGAACCATGGGATTACTTAAAGATGTTCCCGTAGATAAGGTGAAAAGCTTTGAAAATGAATATATTGAATATCTCGAGCTTAAACACAGGGATATTCTCGATAATCTTCGCGACGGGGTGCTTAATAATGATATTACCGGGGTTCTCGACAAAGTTGCTTCAGAACTTACGGCAAAATATAAACCTCAGTAATCCAAGGAATACCTGTTTGACTAATTAGTTGCAATGCCAAATTTAAAAGCAATAAGGATCAGAATAAGTTCTGTCAAATCAACAAGGCAGATCACCTCTGCCATGAAAATGGTCTCAGCAGCAAAGCTGAGAAGAGCCCAGGATAAAATCGTTCGCCTGCGTCCATATGTTAATAAATTACTGGAGATACTTTCAGACCTTACCCAATATTTAGAAGAAAAAGAGGTTGAAAATATTTACGGACGCATTTCTCCCCCCGAAAAGATACTTGTGATTGTAATAACCTCAAACAGAGGTCTTTGTGGAGCGTTTAACTCAAATGTAGTTAAAGAAGCCAGGAGAGTAATTTCGGAAAAATATATCGATCAGTTCAAAAGGGGAGACCTGACAATACTGCCTATTGGTAAAAAAGGTTATGATTACCTGAGAAAGCAAAAAATAAAAATGCTGCCCGAACATAATGATCTTTTTAATAATCTTACATTTGATAATGTTGCAGTTGTTGCTGAAGAGATTATGAGGGGTTTTGTTAAGGGCGAATATGACAGAATCGAATTTATTTATAACCACTTTAAAAATGCCGCAGTACAGATCCTGACTGATGAAAAATTCCTCCCTGTTGAACCGGCAGTCTCATCAGGAGAAAAGAAAAAAATTGCTGTAGACTATATTTATGAACCATCAGAAGAGGAAATTGTAACAGAGCTTATTCCGAAATCGCTTAAAATACAGTTTTATAAGGCAATTCTTGATTCATTTGTAGCTGAGCATGGAGCAAGGATGACTGCTATGCATAAGGCTACTGATAATGCCACCAACATGATCCGGGAGCTGACACTGCAGTACAACAAGGCACGCCAGGCCGCAATCACTAACCAGATCCTTGAAGTTGTCAGCGGCGCCGAAGCCCTGAAGGGATAAGTATTATGCCTGCTGCCGGGATCGTTGAAAAATAATCATGTACAATTATTCCGAATTAAAGGAGAAAGTTGAAAAGGCTGTAACAGATCTTTCGTTTAATACGGAAGCAGTAAAACTTACAGATCCGGTAAAATATACCCTGTCATCAGGCGGTAAACGGCTGCGCCCTGTAATGGCTTTGATGGCCTGTAATTTATTCAGCGATAAAATTGACGAAGCCATACTGCCGGCCACGGGACTGGAGATCTTTCATAATTTCACGCTTGTGCATGATGATATTATGGATCAGGCACCTGTAAGAAGGACATCCCCGACAGTACATACCAGGTGGGACATTAACCAGGCTATTCTGTCAGGAGATGTGATGGCGTTCATTGCAAATGAATGTTTATTACAAACACCGGCCGGTTATCTGCATAAAGTCTTCACTATTTACAATAATGCTGCAATAAATGTATGTATCGGTCAGCAGCTGGATATGGATTACGAAAAAAGAGATATGATAACCCGCCAGGAGTATCTGAGGATGATAGAGCTGAAAACAGCAGTACTTCTGGCATCCGCACTTAAAATAGGAGCAGTTCTCGGGGGGAGTGATGACAAAGATTCAGATTTGTTATATGAATTTGGGAGGAACCTGGGACTGGCATTTCAGATCCAGGATGATATGCTCGATATATGGGGCGACACAGAGGTATTTGGCAAGACTCCCGGAGGCGATATTGTTGCTAATAAGAAGACATTTCCCCTGGTGAAGGCAATGGAAACAGCTTCAGGAGAGCAGCTTAAAAGGCTTCAGACACAGTTATACCTTAAGGATGCTGACCCAAAAACAAAGGTGGAGAAAGTTATGAACGTTTATGATCAGCTTAACATAAAAGAGACTACGGAAGCTCTGGCAAATAAATATATCGAAAAAGCCTTCAGCTTTCTGAGGGAGGTCGGAGTGAGCGAAGAGCGAAAAAAAGAGCTGAACCTTACGGCCAGCTCTCTTATAGGGAGGGATCGTTAGATTACAAACCCCCGGTATCCTCGTGTTTCTTTAACCAGTCAATATTAATAAGTGCACCTGCATTAAGCATTAATTGACTATATTTTGTAGTGCCAAGACTAAGAAGATATTTTCCTTCGAAGTAAAGATCAAACTGTTCAGTTATTTTCATGTATGAACCAACACCAAGATTCAACCCAAGACCATTATCACTCTCTTTATAGGGATCTGTTTCGGGATATTTAGTACGTTTCCATGCCAGCATAATATCAAGTCCTGCCAAACCGTAAAATTCAAATTTATCAAGGGAATTAAAAACATAATGACCGTTAATGTCGAACATCAGTGTATTGACAGTTACCTTCTCTTCAAATTCCTTATAGACATGAGGAATGAAGAATGTAATGGATGGCGAAATATGTAAAGGAACATTGATTTCATAAATACTTTTCACTGATGCAAAGAAGTGACCGCTTTTATTATAATCATATTCCATACCGTGGAAGTAGTAACCTGTAGCAAAACCTGTTCCGCCTCCGATTTTTGTAAATTGCGGTTTTGCTAACGGAACAGCCAGGAACATAACCATCAGAACAAGTAATAATTTTCTCATAAAGGATATTTTTAGAATTAATACTTTCATTGCCGGTTAAAGATATATTTTTCTGATATATCCGGCAATATTAATCTTAAATTATAAAAGTGAAACTATAACTTTTGCAAATTTTATTAAATTTGTATATTCTGGAAGAATAATCAAATAATTAAGGAATATGGCAAAGAATACCGGAAAGATCAGCCAGATCATAGGACCAGTGGTTGATGTTACATTTCAAAGAGAGGGCATGGAAATGCCGGATATCTATGATGCCCTTGAAATAAAAAGAGATGACGGATCAACACTTGTTGTTGAATGTGAACAACACATTGGTGAAAACACTGTCCGTACCATTGCAATGGATTCGACTGACGGTCTTCGCAGGGGAATGGAAGTTGTGGCTACAGGACTTCCTATAACAATGCCTATCGGAGAACAGATAAAGGGCAGGCTCATGAATGTAACCGGCGAAGCTATTGACGGGATCGGGCCCCTGGACAAGAAGGGAGGATATCCCATTCACAGGAAACCCCCGAAATATGATGACCTGTCAACAGAGAAAGAGATCCTTCATACCGGGATCAAGGTGATCGATCTTATTGAGCCATATTCCAAGGGAGGGAAAATAGGTCTCTTCGGAGGCGCCGGTGTTGGAAAAACAGTTGTGATACTGGAGCTTATAAACAATATTGCAAAAGCCTATTCGGGACTCTCCGTTTTTGCGGGTGTTGGTGAAAGAACAAGAGAGGGTAACGATCTTCTCCGCGAAATGCTTGAAGCGGGAGTTATCACGTACGGGAAGGAGTTTCTTGAAAGCATGGAAGCCGGCGGCTGGGACCTTTCAAAAGTCGACCATAATGCATTGAAGGAATCAAAGCTGGCACTCGTCTTCGGCCAGATGAATGAGCCCCCCGGAGCAAGAGCAAGGGTTGCTCTTTCAGGTCTTTCTGTTGCCGAGCATTTCAGGGATGGTGACGGTAAAAGCGGCGGAAGGGATATCCTCTTCTTCATGGATAATGTATTCCGTTTTACCCAGGCCGGATCAGAGGTATCAGCCCTGCTGGGACGTATGCCTTCAGCTGTGGGATACCAGCCTACACTGGCAACCGAAATGGGTATCATGCAGGAACGCATTTCATCGACAATACATGGATCAATTACTTCTGTACAGGCAGTTTATGTACCTGCCGACGACCTTACAGATCCTGCTCCGGCAACCACCTTCGCACACCTTGATGCAACAACTGTACTGAGCCGTAAGATATCGGAGCTGGGCATTTACCCGGCTGTTGATCCGCTTGATTCAACATCAAGGATCCTTGCCCCTGATATAGTTGGCGAGGCACACTATAAATGTGCTCAAAGGGTGAAAGAGCTTCTACAGAGATATAATGAGCTTCAGGATATCATTGCCATCCTGGGGATGGACGAACTCTCCGAAGAGGATAAGCTGGTAGTTCACAGGGCACGACGGATACAGAGATTCCTTTCACAGCCCTTCCACGTGGCCGAACAATTCACGGGCATTAAGGGAGCTCTTGTTTCAATAGAAGATAATATTAAAGGATTCAACATGATAATGGAGGGTAAGGTGGACCAGTATCCTGAAGCCGCATTTATGCTTGTCGGGACTATTGAAGATGCAATCGAAAAGGGCGAAAAGATACTTGCCCAGTCTAAATAATCATTATCCTGATGAAGATAGAGATCATCACTCCCGATAAAAAAGTCTATGAAGGGGATATCAAATCAATAAGAGTCCCTGGTTCTAAAGGCTCCTTCCAGGTTCTTAAAGATCATGCCCCTATTATTTCAACGCTGGAGAATGGCACGGTGATAATGGTGGATCAGGATGACAATGAAAAAAGATACGAGATCGACGGCGGGGTAATTGAAGTTAAAATGAACAAAATAATCCTGCTGGCCGAATCGGTAAAATAATCAGAATATAATGACGCCCGAGGAATTCCGGAAACATGCCCATGAACTTGTCGACTGGATGGCTGCGTACATGGAGAATGTGGAAAGTTATCCTGTGAAATCATCGGTGAAACCGGGAGAGATCTTTAATAAAATTCCCGGCACCCCGCCATCAACTGGTGAATCTTTCAGTATTATAATGAAAGATTTTGAAGAGATAATAATGCCGGGTATCACTCATTGGCAAAGCCCCAGTTTCTTCGCCTATTTCCCTGCAAACACCAGCCCGCCGTCTGTTCTTGCGGAAATGCTGATATCAACACTGGCAGCACAATGTATGATATGGGAGACATCTCCTGCTGCAGCCGAACTTGAAGAGAAAATGATGATCTGGCTGCGTGATCTGATAGGATTACCTTCTGATTTCGAGGGAGTTATTCAGGACTCAGCATCAACGGCAACACTTGCTGCCATATTAACGGCACGAGAAAAAACCACCGGTTTTACAGTCAATGATGAGGGATTTAAAAATGCAGGTACCTTAAGAGTATACTGCTCTCAGCAGACTCATTCCTCGGTGGAAAAAGCTGTCAGGATCGCAGGTATAGGAAAAACAAACCTGGTTAAGATACCTGTAGCAGGAGATTGTTCCATGATCCCGGGGAAACTAAGTGAAGCTGTAAACGAGGATAAAAAAAGGGGTTTTAAACCCTGTTGTACCATAGCTACGATCGGTACGACAGGCACTGCGGCTATTGACCCTTTACGTGCCATAGGAGAGATCTGCAGTGAAAATGGTATCTGGCTTCATGTGGATGCTGCAATGAGCGGGACAGCCCTTATTTTGCCCGAATTTCAATGGATGCTGGAGGGGAGGGAACTCATCGACAGTTTTGTATTTAATCCACATAAATGGATGTTCACAAATTTCGACTGCTCAGCTTTTTTTATTAGAGATACTGAATCGCTGATAAGAACATTTGAAATACTGCCGGAATACCTCAAGACAAGAAGCCGGGGACAGGTGAACGATTACAGGGACTGGGGTATCCCGCTTGGCCGCAGATTCAGGGCTTTAAAACTGTGGAGCGTTATCAGGTCATACGGAACAGACAGCCTTAGAGAAAAAATAAGATACCACATTAGTCTGGCAAAACAACTTACAGAGATGATATCATCAGAACCCGATTTTGAATTAACAGCTCCGCTCTCACTTAATGTAGTTTGTTTCAGATACCGTCCGGATGGAATACCGGAAGAGAGCCTTAACGATATAAACCAGGAACTTAATCACCAGCTCAACGATACAGGCAAAATATATCTGACGCATACATCGATTAACAGTAATTATACTCTCAGAATGGTAACAGGGCAGACCAACGTTACTCTTGATCATGTGGGGAAAGCATGGGATCTGATAAAGAATATTGCAAGGGAGATAAAATCCTGATCACCTTCGTTGTTTCCCGATATTCATACCATAAATGTCAATATTGAATAAAAACTCAAATGAGGGAGCCTCATTAAAGTTTTTCCAGGCGGCCTGTACACCTGCCGATATCGGGTAAGGAATTCTGAGAAGATAAAAATCGGAAAGAAGCTCGATACCAAAAGAACTGAAAGATTCGGTTCCCCCGGTGAAATAATCCACTGCCATAGCTCCCTCCTCAGATTTCAGATAATAATTATTCTTGCCCTGCGCATAATCATAAAACAATCCGGTGCGGATTCTTGTCAAATAGAAAAGAGATCCGATATTAAAATCAGGATATACTAAAGGTGCAACATAATCCACGGAAAAAAAATCAAGCCCTTCAGAGATAATGTCGTCATAGCTGCGGGGGTAATGGATTTTATTATCCATAAGGTATTTAACAAAACTCTGGTTCTCTGTTTCATACCTTATCCTTATGCCATGATTTCTTATGAAGCCAGGGAAATAAAGAGCAGCTTTTACACTGAAATCCGAACCATAGATCTTTTTGTCAAAAGGAGCCCACTCATATGATGCATCAATTATCTGGCCGAAACGCGGATATATATCGCGGTATGCTGACCTGTGATAATTGGCAAAATAGAAACGTCCGGTGAGACTCGTCTGGCCGTAATCATAATTAGCGGCTTCCCAATCGTATATGTAATCATTCCTGTAATCGACCGAGAAGGACGGATAAAGGTATTGTGAGAATTTACCTGTGCTGAAAGACCAAGGAATATAAATATTATTAAGGAATCTTAATCCCGGTGAGACCTGCTCGAGGGCAAACTCCGGCCCCGAATCCGTAAGGTCAATGGCCTGTTCGTTGCCATAATCAAACTGTGATTCGATTACGGGATACCAGCCTTCCCAGGTAATACGGGAGTGGAATTTGTGCCGTTTGTCAACTGAGTACTCGTAGCCGGCAGTAGCAGTAAGTGTACTCAGCTGGTTTTGTGACATCAGGGTGAATCCCGGCCTCACTGAAGCAGGATCATTCTGTATTGCATCAATATCCGCATACAGTGGCATCCAGCTGTGAATCCCGAAAAGATGCTTCCACTTTCTGTAGGGTTCTGGTGTATATTTAATGTCAGGATCAGCTTCTTCCTTTAACCGGGGCTTTTCAAACCGGTCGATAAGGTATGAGGCAGATCCGTAAACAGGTTTTTTGATTTCTTCGGCCTCAGCAAGGGAGGCAATACATATTTTGTTTCCTGATGAGGTATAATTGCTGAAAAAAAGTTTATTACCTGTAATATTCATATCAGTTGCCCCGAATTTTGAACGGGTAACTGCCGATAATTTTCCATCTCCGGTAAGCAGGTAGATATTATCAGTACCGGAAACAGAACTGGAATAAAATAATGAATCATTTCTCAGGAAGGCAGAATGAATATCGTCATGACCTTCATTAAGAAGAGTCTTCCACTCCTGGTCTTCAGGTGAATAGGACAGGATGCCTTCACCATCTCCTGTCAGGGAAACAAGAGTGAGCTTTTTGCCATCGCCTGACCATTGAGGACGCTGTAAGAAAGCATTCCCGGGAGCAGGAACATTATTTATTACAGATCCGTCATCAGCATTTATCAGAACAAGGTTATTCCTGTTATCTTCAGTGTTTTCCGTCGCAGCTATTATCCTGCCGTCAGAAGAAACAGATGCCGATAAATACCTCGATCTGAAGGTCAGCTGGAGAGCTTTTTTAGTATGAATATCGAATGTTTTTATTACTGAGTAATTTCTGTTTGTCCACCTGGGATCAGTTAATGATTCGACCCAGACTATTTTACCACCTCCAAAAGATATAACCCAGGAGTATAATTTCCCGGGGACAAACATTTTTTTCTCCGTATTTTCCGAGGGACTGATAAGTACAAATGAAACCGGACAGGCCAGGGATGTTTTAACCGCGATGACCGAATCTTTACCTGCATAAACTGCAGAATAATAACTCTCATACCCGGTTTTTTCAGGCGGATTTACCTGATTGTAATCTATAGCATTGCTCTTATCAATATCCTGTTTCCAGATACTTCCGAGTGTGTCAAACGTCTGATTAAAGAGTTTTTTTTTCGTAAGTCCGGCACTACTTCTAAGGCTTATGTTAACAGGGTTAAGTGTGAAGGGCTGGTTGGCTGTAAATTCACGCACATTTTCCCAGATACCGGGATCATTATTTAGTAAAGCCCATGTATACATCTGATAGCCAAACTGATAATAGTCAGGTGTATAATCTCTGTATGATCCGTTAAGTAATTTATCGTACTTGTACATTTTCCCTTTTTCAAAGGATATTGCCTTAAGAAGATTCTGGAATCCGGGGCTTCTTCCCCTGCCTGATTCAGTAAAAAGTGACTCATTGAAAACGGCTTCGCCTTCCATATACCAGAGGGGTAGAAAAATAGTTATAACACCGGGAAACTGCTGTCCGAAAAAGAAGGACATGACTTTTGAAAATCCCGAATTAAGAGACTGCATCTGCAATACATGGGTCAGTTCGTGCAATGCCAGCTGTCTTTTATTATCAATGGGAAGTGAGTTCTGATCCGGGGTGGGATATATCTCCATTCGTTTGGGGGCCCATGCTACAAAACCGTTTGCCTGGGTGGTATAATTGTGAATTATGACAGGAATATTAAGTTTCTTTTCGGGAAAAAATGAAGAAATTTCGGAATATGCCTTTTCAAGATCCTTTGCGAATTGAATACCTCCTGATCCGTATGTCTCGGGATAAATTACGGTAAATTTACCCGTTTTTACCTGAAGCCATTTAACTGAGGCAGGATCCTGCCCCGTATTATAGTATTGAGCTGAGACAGCCAGTGAAACAAGACAGAGTAAGAACGTATATAGTATTGACTTAAATCCGATCTTATGATTCATGGCTCAAAAATAACAAATTAAAAAAAATCAGTACTTTCGTCATCTATTCCGTTACAGGAAGTATGAAATAATATGGAATAAATGAAGAGATTCAGATTTATCAACAACATTTCGGGATGGGTTGTTTTTGTCATCGCCGCTATTACATATCTTCTTACACTTGAACCCACAACCAGCCTTTGGGATTGTGGTGAATTTATTGCCTCCGCGTATAAGCTCGAAATCGGACACCCTCCCGGCAGTCAGGTTTTCATGATACTTGCAAGGTTCTTCAGCCTTTTTGCAGGAGGTGATACATCAAAGGTTGCAGTGATGATAAATGCCATGTCGGCTCTTGTAAGTGCCTTTACGATTTTATTTCTCTTCTGGACCATAACCCATCTGGCAAGGAAGATCCTTGTTAAGGATATGAGCATGTTTAATACGGCAAGGATAACTGCAATTATGGCCGCCGGGGTAACAGGAGCTCTTGCCTATACTTTTTCTGATTCATTCTGGTTCTCTGCTGTCGAAGGTGAGGTGTATGCAACATCGTCCTTTTTTACTGCTGCGGTATTCTGGGCCATCCTGAAATGGGAGGACATTGCTGATGAAAAGTATGCCGACAGATGGATAATACTGATTGCATTCCTGATGGGTCTTTCAATTGGTGTACACCTGCTGAATCTGCTTACCCTTCCTGCTATAGTCCTGGTATATTATTTCAGAAAATTTGAATTTTCATGGAAAGGACTGGTCATTTCAATTGCCTCATCATTCGTGATGCTGGCGCTGTTGCTGTGGGGGATATTGCCCGGCACAGTAAAAATATCGTCAAAGCTCGATCTTTTCTTTGTTAATACATTGAGTCTCCCTCCAAACAGCGGGGCGATCTTTCATATGATACTTCTGGCAGCAATGTTCATCCTTGCAGTCCGATTCTCATTAATCTCAAACAACAGAGCCAGGAACAGCATAATAACCATCGGAGCTCTTTTTCTGACAGGTATGTGGATAGTATCGAGCTCAGCCTTTGTGAATATACTATTATTAATCCTGGTAGTCCTGTTTATCTGGCACATAGCTTCAAAAGACCGGGTTGTGCTGAATACAATGCTCACGGCAATAATGGTCATTCTGATAGGCTTTTCATCCACTGCTATTATCGTTATTAGAGCATCTGCCAACCCCCCTCTTAATGAAAACAATCCAAGCAATGCATTTAACCTGCTATATTATCTCAACAGGGAACAGTACGGGCAGAGTCCGTTAATCAAAGGTCCCTACTACAATGCTCCGATAATCGATTATGGAGAGGGGAAACCTGTTTATGCCCTGGAGAACGACAAATACATTGTGACTCATCGCAGGCTTGAACGTATCTATGATGAAAGATTCATAACACTTTTCCCCCGCATGTGGAGCGATCAGCGCGAACATGATGATATTTACAGGGAGTGGGGAGGTAACAAAGGGATATCATTACAGGTCACCGATCAATCAGGAGAGAGAGTTACAATTAAAAAGCCGCGATACAGTGAAAATCTGAAATTTATGTTCAGTTACCAGTACGGGTACATGTATTTCAGGTATTTCATGTGGAATTTCTCGGGTAAGCAAAATGATACACAGGGTACTGGCGGTGCAATAAATGGCAACTGGATTACAGGAATAAAATTCCTCGACGAGCCGAGAACGGGAACTGTCGATCTGCCGGCAGGATTAAAAGATGATACTTCAAGAAACAAATACTACCTGTTGCCGTTCCTTCTTGGATTGGCCGGACTCTTCTATCATCTTAACCGGGATAACAAAAACTGGTGGATCATTCTGCTGCTTTTTGTTATGACAGGTATTGCGATCGTCTTTTATCTCAACCAGTATCCGAATCAACCCAGGGAGCGTGATTACGCATATGTGGGCTCATACTACTTTTATGCAGTGTGGATAGGACTGGGAATGCTTGCTTTGTTCGAGGGCATAGCAAAACTTACAGGCGAGAAGATTGCCGCACCTGTTGCCGGACTGCTATGCCTTGCAGCAGTTCCGGCGCTTATGGCTTCCGAAAACTGGAATGATCATGACAGATCGCACAGATACCTGGCACGCGATGTTGCATTCGACTACCTTAATTCATGCGCACCCGATGCAATACTTTTTACAAACGGGGATAATGACACATTCCCCTTATGGTATGCCCAGGAGGTTGAGGGAGCAAGAACCGATGTACGCGTCTGTAACCTGATGCTCCTGAATACAGACTGGTACATCGACCAGATGAAGTATAAGACTTATGAGTCTGATCCTTTACCGGTTACACTTCCAGCAAATAAATACTATGACGGCATAAATAACCAGGTCTTTATTATTGAAAAGACAAAGGATCCGGTTGATATTGGTACAATTATTGACTGGGTGAACAGCGAAAACAAAGCGACAAAGATACAGATCTCTCCTACCGAGGTGCTTGATATAATTCCCTCACGTACAATACGCCTTCCGGTAAATGTGAAAAAAGTACTGGCATCAGGGACAGTAAAGCCCGAGGATTCGTCAAAGATCGTGCCCTATATTGATATTAAGCTCAAGGGGAATTCCATTTTAAAGAGCCAGCTTCTCGTTCTTGATATTCTGGCCCATAATAACTGGGAGCGGCCTGTTTATTATGTAACCGGGTATCACAATGATGCACTCGGACTCGAGGAATATTTTCAGCTTGAAGGACTCGCTTACCGTCTTGTGCCGATCAAAACCGAAAATAACAGCTGGCTTGATTACGGACGCATCAATACAGATATCCTGTATGACAATATGATGAATAAATTCGTGTGGGGAGGGGCAAATGATCAAAGAGTGAATATAGACTATCATCACAGACGCACACTGATAGTAATAAGGGCCAGACTCAATTATGCAAGACTTGCCGGAGCACTGGCTAAAGAAGGTAAAAACGAGAAGGCCATCAGTGTTCTCAACCATTGCATGGAGGTTCTTCCTCTTGAAAAGGTACCCTATGATCCCTACATGCCTGATGTTATTGAAGCATATTTCCTGGCAGGGGCTCCGGATAAGGCTGTTGAAATGACCAGGGCACTGAGCGAGTATTATTATGATCAGCTGGATTATTACCTTAAGCAGACACCTTACATAGTAAATTCATCTGAATATGAGATTCAGACGGCTATTCAGTATACATCCAGAACAGCTATAGCATGTGAGGTGTATGGTGAAAAGGAACTGGCGGATCAGATAAACGCAAAACTCGAAGGTTATTACTCACGTTATCTGATGACTCAGAAGATCTCATCAAGATAAAAAAGGGGATCAGTCTATGTATGAGGGCAAGACCTCGTGTTTGAGGTACTTTTCAATAAGGAAATAAATCTTCTCGGGATAGATCGGCTTCAGAACATATTCGTCGCACCCTGCAAGATATGCTTCCGTTTTTGATTGTTCGGAAGAATAAGCCGTAAGCATAAGAACCGGTACATTTTTTCTTGCTTTTCTGAAAATCCTCAGACATTCTATTCCATTGATAAGGGGAATGAGAAAATCCATGAAAACAAGATCGATCCTGCCCTTTTCATGGTTTATGTAATCAATGAATTCCTTCCCGTTATGGAATATGCTTATATCCGCACCTGTACTTTTAAGAAGAGTTTCATAGTATTTTATTGATGGCAGATCGTCCTCAACAATAATTATCTTCTTGCCCTCCAGTTGTAAGTCGCAGATATTCAGTGCCATAATTGGTGTTAAATAAACTTTTATAAAAGTACGATAAGAAAACAAGTGAGAGACCGTCAGAGAGATCAGTTATTAACAATTTTTCAACACTGCTTGTTAACTCTGATAATCGGGTACTTGCAAACTTGAATAATAATTTGCAATTTCGTAGTTACATTCATACTACCAGTTATGCTTAGCAAATCCAAATTTTTAAAAGCAGCCGTTTTCTTCATAATCCCGGTTTTACAGGTGTTCAACACTTACGGGCAGGGGGGATTTGACAACCCCACGAGAGCTCTGTATATTTTTGACCTCGCGAAATATATTGATTACGGACCCAGTTTCGCCGATTCATCAAATTTCAAGATAGGGGTCATGCTGGGTGATTATGATCTTATTTATGAATTGGGCAATCTGGCTAAAACAAGGACAAAAATCCAGGATAAACCGGTTGTCATAGTTGGATTTAAGAACATTGAAAGCATAACACACACACAGGTATTGTATCTGAACAAGACAGCGGAATTCAATATTGATAAAGTTAAAGCCAGGATTGCCGGACACCAGACAATGCTTATCTCTGAAGGATATGAATTCAGGGAGTCGATGCTGAATTTTATTGTGGTGAACAGCAGGCCCAGGTATGATATTAATGAGGAGCTTGTAAAGAGTGAGGGAATGAGCATTCCCCAGGAGGTGTTGTTTATGGCCGTAAAAACAAAAGAAGACTGGCAGAATCTTTTTGATATTGCAAGTAAGGAAATAGAGGTGCAGAAGGAAACTATACGCCAGCAGCTTGAAACAATTGATATTCAGAAACAGGAGATACTTAAACAAAAAGCACTTCTCGACAGTCTCGACAAAGAGATTACCGAGAAAGAGAACACGCTGAACGAGAAACAGAAGGTACTTGATAACCAGTTCAGGCAGATAAGCCGTCAGCAGTCTGAGATTTCCTCGCAGAAGAATACAATTCTGATACAGCAGAAAGAGGTTCAGGTCCAGAAAGACACTCTTGCAAATCAGAAGGAAAAAATAGCAGGCCAGCTGCTGATGATAGATGAACAGCTTAACAAGATCGGCGAGCAGGAAGAGAAGATAAAGGTACAACTGGCTACCCTCGAAAAGCAAAAGCTGATACTCTATTTTGTTCTGTTTGCGTTGCTCCTTGTCAGTTTCCTCGGTTATTATATATACAGGGGTTACAAGATCAAAAAAGAGGCAAACATAAGGCTTGAAGAGAAGAACAGGACAATATCACGTCAGAAGGATGAGATTGAGCGTCAGCGGGATCTGGCAGCCGCTCAGAGGGATCAGATAGCTTACCAGAAAAAGCATATAACCGATAGTATAATGTATGCCAAGAGGATACAAACAGCTCTCATCCCTTCGCTTGAATTGTTCAGTGATAAGCTGGAACACTTTGTTCTCTATAAGCCTCTAGCAATAGTCAGCGGAGATTTTTACTGGGTAAGCACGGTGGAGAACAAACAGATCATCATTTCTGCCGACTGTACAGGACATGGCGTACCCGGGGCATTTATGAGTATGCTGGGTGTAACTATGCTTAATGAGATAGTTAACAGCAAAGGCACTATAATGCCTGACCAGATCATTGAAAACCTGAGACAGGGTGTTATCAAATCATTAAACCAGGCTGCCGACGAAGATTCCATAAAAGATGGTATGGATATAGCTGTATGTACGGTCGATTTTGAAACTGATACTTTATGTTTTTCCGGCGCTAACTGTCCGCTCTATCTTGTCAGGGGGGGAGAACTTATTCATTACAGGGGTGATAAGATGCCTGTCGCAATCCATTACAGGATGCAGCCTTTTACTCTTCATAAGATAGATCTTAAAAAAGGTGATGAGTTCTATATCTTCTCTGATGGTTATGCGGATCAGTTCGGAGGACCAAAACAGAAGAAATTCATGTCAATGCAGATGAAGGAGACACTGGTGGCAATCAACGACATGCCAATGATTAAACAGGCAGAAAGACTGGACCAGATATTTGAGGAATGGCGCGGTGATTCTCCTCAGATTGATGATGTGACCCTGATAGGCGTAAGGTATTAACGGCACTCCCAGGTAGTGGTAGTATTTCCTACTGTAGTAGGGCCTTTTGCTTCAATTGCGATTAAAGCTGCACCACAATATTCAGTCTCAAATCCTTCTGTTACTTCACTGGTCACATTATCAGTGGTGATCATTTTGCAGAACTTGCATCTCTCACCTTCACAAGATTGTGCCGCCCACATAATTAATAAAAATGCTGCAGCATACAATACTTTCTTTTTCATACGGTTTTTATTTCGCATTAAAATTAAAAAACTCTTTGATACTAGAACCTATTTATCAGAAAAAGGTTGCTTTATAGCATTTTTTTAAACAAACGATGCATCAATTGAATAAATTGCAAGTCATTTGATCAGGAATGAAAATGATTTTTAACCAATTATTATTAATACCATGGAAGAAGTAAAAAGCATTGAAGACACAAGGATGAAGAAACATGTTACTGTAGTCGGGGTAATTCATATTGCATTCGGAGTTTTGGGGCTTATCGGTGCATTGACGGTCTTTTTTGCCCTCCATTTTGCAAGGGGATTCGTGAGCAATGAAGAGATACCGGAAATGATTCTGAGTATGCTGGCTGTCAGTCTGCCCCTCCTTATCGGATTTATATCAACACTCGGGCTTATAGGCGGTATAGGACTTTTAGCTTATAAGACCTGGGCAAGATATCTGGTAATTATCGTTGCCGCCCTTGGTTGTCTTAATATTCCTATCGGAACCCTGAAAGGTGTCTATTCACTGTGGGTCCTCCTGCAGGATGAAACAGTAAAACTGTTTGAGAAACCGTAAAAACAACATTTATTTTTTATTTTTGGTAGTAGTAGGGACGATGCATGCATTGTCCCTACTACATTTTATATATTTGAAAAAAATTCAGATATATGGCCGACGACAACAAAATTATCTTCTCAATGTACCGGGTGGGAAAAACATTTCCAACACACCGCCAGGTGCTTAAAGATATTTCTCTATCATTTTTTCTGGGAGCTAAGATTGGTATTATAGGACTTAACGGGTCGGGGAAATCTACACTGATGAAGATCATTGCGGGCAAGGAGAAAGAATACCAGGGTGAAGTGACATTTCTTCCCGGTTACTCTGTGGGACATCTGCCGCAGGATCCCCTTCTTGACGATTCACGAACAATAAAGGAGATAGTTGAGGAGGGTGTAAAAGATACAATGGACCTTATTAAAGAATATGAAAAGATAAATAACAGCTTTGGAGATCCGGAGGTTTATGAAAATGCCGACAGGATGCAGCAGCTTATGGACAGACAGGCTGAACTACAGGAGAGGATAGATTACGTTGACGGATGGAATATTGAACACAAGCTCGAAAGAGCTATGGATGCACTCCGTTGCCCTGACGCCGGTACTAAAGTCAATATACTTTCAGGAGGTGAACGCAGAAGGGTAGCTCTTTGCCGGCTGCTGCTCCAGCAACCCGATATTCTGCTTCTTGATGAACCGACAAACCACCTCGATGCCGAATCGGTTCAATGGCTCGAAACTACATTGAAACAATACCAGGGTACGGTCATTTGCATAACTCACGACAGATATTTTCTTGATAATGTTGCAGGGTGGATACTTGAACTTGACAGGTGT
>Ga0307420_1000311_pt1 | contig 22991 bp, 19 predicted proteins | sample SalMarWE160240MG_2_FD_202167 | JGI IMG/M metagenome (GOLD analysis project Ga0307420, IMG submission 202167) | Salt marsh sediment microbial communities from the Plum Island Ecosystem LTER, Massachusetts, United States - WE1602-40 | ecosystem: Environmental > Aquatic > Marine > Intertidal zone >... | reverse complement strand
GAGGATTTGCGGGATGAACTGTACGAAGAGCTATCAACCAGCCTGGCGCAGGCCGAGGCATTGGTCGCCGGCATGGCCCTGCAGGATGAGGCGGCCCTGACGGTGGAGCAGCTGGAGGCGTTGAGGTATCTGAACCGGCAGATTCGGGGATCCCTGTACAGCGACCTCATCGATCGCAGCGACCTGCTTCTGCTGCTCACCCGGGAACAGATACTGCTTCGCCGGGACCCGCAAGAGCTGCAGGCTCGCCTGGAGGGGATGCTGCGGGACAGCCGGCAGGATGCGCGGAACCTGGAGCGAGACTCTGCCCGGGATAAGGTACTGCGCGCTTCCTTCAACACCACCCTCGTATCCTTCGCCGCGGCCTTTGCGTTTTGGGGGCTTGGAGAGCTGCAGGACCGGCGCTACTTCGAGTCGACAACGATCGAGGGGGCAACGCTCCACCGCCGGCTCTTCCAGATTTTTTCCATCGGCAGCCTGGTCGGCGCAACCGTAGGGGTGATCGGTGCGGGAGTCACGGTAACTCTATACGCCGGAGCCCGTTAGCAGGAAACCGCCGCGCGCTCATTTCTCGCCCAGATCATGAATACCCTTCCACTCGGCCGGCGGCGGACTCTTCAGATAGGACCTGCAGCGGTCGAAGTACATGGCGGACACTACGTCCCCGGGGATGAGTTTGTTCACCTGCCGGAAGTATTGAGCCGCCTCCGTGAATTTGCGCTGATAGTACAGCTTCAATCCCCTGTGGTGAGCCTGCCAGGCCCGGTTTTCCTGTTCGTTCAGCTGCTTCTTGACTGTGAAGATCCGCTGAGCCTGGGTTTTCCCCAACACCAGGACTTTGTCGATCAGCCGGCAGGGCAGAGCCTTGGAGATCTCCCGATACACGCTTTCCGATATGATCACATCCTGCTTGTAGATCTTTGTGAGCCTTTCCAGGCGTGAAGCGAGGTTCACGCTATCACCGATCACCGTGTAGTCCATCTTCTTCTCCGAACCGATGTTCCCTACTGTGACCTCTCCGTAGTCGATCCCGATTCCGATTTGAAACTGCGCTTGGCCGAGCTTGCGCTGCTGCACGTTGAACTCTATCAAGACTTCCTGCATATCCAAACCGGCGGTAACGGCCTGGAGAGCGTCATCGGTATGCTGGACCGGAGCCCCGAAAAAGGCCATGATCGCATCTCCCATGTATTTATCAACGATCCCGTAGCGCTCCATGATCTTGTCGACCATGAGGGAGAAGTAGCTGTTCAAGGATGCAATCATCTGGTGCGCCTGCATCTGCTCGGTGATCGCGGTAAAGCCGCGGATATCGGAGAAGAGAATCGCCAGGACCCGATCCTCCCCGATCAGCAGGGATTCCGGATTCTTGAAGAAACGATCGATCACCTCATTGGGAACGTACTTCTGGAAGATACTGCGGATTTCCTGCTCGTGTTTTTTGGCCAGAACCGCCCGGAAGGCGAAGTTCTTGATCTGGTTGTAGGCTTTGTCCAACTCGTCGATCGTGAGGTTGAAGGTGTGGGCCAGTGTTCCGAGCTCGTCCCGATACTCCACGCGGACCCGTTCGGATAGGTCGTGGTTTCGAATGATTTCCTGCATGGCCGCCACCATGCGGGTAATCGGACTGGTGAGGTAGCCGGAGAACAACAAGAGGAGCAGAACGGAAACCGCACTGGCTGCGGCCAGGATGATCGCATTCTGGGTGGTGATTTCCGTAACCTCACGGAAGAAAATCTGCCGCTCTTCCGTGACCAGGCAGAACCAGCCGAAGGGTTCAAACGTGAATCCGTAGCCGACGCGCGGCGCTCCTGCAAGGGACAGCTCGACCCAGCCTTGCGCTACCCGTTTGCGCAGGGACGCCAGTTCCTGCTGGTCCCGATCCCCGAGTGCTGTAGCGCTGGTCGTGAAGACGGGGCGGTCCCCGCCGTCGAGGGCGAGAATGATCTCCGTATTACTGCTGAGCAGGCTTTGGGCGTAGGCGAGGGCGGAGCGCTGCGCAGCCTGGATGTAAACGCTCTGCTCCTCCAGATCGTTCTCAACCAACAGGTTCCACTGGTTTTCGAGATAGCTCTGCATGTCCTGAGCCTTGAAGGCCAGCAGTTCCACCGCGACTCTGGTGATGCCGTTTCGGGCGGAGAGGGAAGAGGCAATGCTGCTGAGAACCAGGGTAACGATCAACAGGGGCAGCACGATCAGAATTATCTTTAATCGTACACTCACATGGGGAGTTTGGCACAGCCTTGCTGATGTGTCTACATACCTTGTATAATCCCTCGGACAATGGAAAGCATTCATCAGGACGATCCGCTTCAGCCTCTCGAGGAAAGGGAGATATCTCCCGAGGAACGGGAACAGGTCCTCAAACAGCTCGAGACGGCCATAGTCGAAAGCCGCACACCCCAGCGAGCGGATCTTGCGTTACTGCAGGCTGAAAAGAGGGGTCTGCTCTTCCCGCTGCTGATCAATCTGGCGGCGCTGGTGCTGGTCGGCGCGGGGGTGTTTCTCCTCTCTCGACACTTTGAGCTTCGCAAAGAGAACATCACCTTGCACCGCAGTTCATATATCTCCGCGGAGGGAACCCTCATTCAGACTCTGAAACAGGAAACCGAGAGCAGGCTGCAGGTCAAGGAGGAGGAAATCGCCTCGATCCAGCGACAGCTCCAGAGGGTGGATCAGGAGCGGCAGGCCTTGACACTGCAACTGGAGGCGGATCTGGAGACGAAGGAGGAGCAGCTGCGCCGGCAGCTCGAGGAAGATCTGGGTCGGGAACGGGATCGGTTGGTGGCCTTGGGAACCTCTGAAGCCCAGATCATCGAACACCTGCGGGAGCTTGAGAGCCGAGAGCAGGGCTCGATCGATCGTGCGATTACCGACTATCGGCGGCAGCTGGATGCGCAGCTGCAGGAGAAGGAGCGGGAGTTGCTCGAGTCTCAGCGTCTGACTCGGGAAGCGCTGGCGCAGGCGAGCCGAGAGCGGAACGAGCTTCTGTCCGCGTTGAGGAAGCAGGAAAGCGAGAAGAGCGCGGCTGAGCAGCGGTTGACTGAATTGAACGCCCGGTTGCAGGCCGAGACTTTGCTGAAAGACCAGTCTGCCGCGATGTTTGCGAGTCTTCAGGAACATCTTCGTGCCGAACGTTATAGCGCCGCGCTTCAGGATCTCGAGAGCTTGGAAGACAATCCGATAGTGGAAACGTACCTCGTCGACCTGTTGAAACAGCTGATACAATCCAGCCAGGAACGAACCGGGGAAGAGGCGGAATCGGCGGCTCTGCAGGCAATGGAAGCCGAGCTGGCCGCCAAAACAGCGCAAATCGATGAGCTCGAGGAACAGATCCGGGCTATCGTCGCGGCCTCATCATCCGACAAGAATGCAGATGCGGTGCTGGCAAAGCAGCTGCAGGAGCGCGCCGACAGACTGAGTGCCCAATTGAAGGCCAGTGAGGCCCGGGCCGAGAGGCTCAACGCCGAACTGCAGACTCTGCGAGCGGAGCATGCTGCCCTGTCCTCGGCCCTGCAAAACGCTCGAGGGGCTCAAACGGAAACTTTCGAACAGGGAAGAGACGACGCCCTGCGGGATGTGATGATCTTTCTCAGGTTCTTGTCCGGAGGCGGGGACAGCGGCAGCGATACCGAGAAACAGCTCCTCGCATTGGCCCGCCAGGATCCGCTGTTTCGGGCGGCAACCCGGGAGATACAGATCCTGATTGCCGGAGGAGGTTCACAAGGAGAGTTGACCTCACCGTTCCTGTTCCTCGGGATCGTCTCGTCGGTGGCTTCCGAACGGGTGGTTATCGAAGCGATGGTGGATTTGAACGTTTCCGTGGGCTCGGTTATCCAGATCCGCCGGTTTTCGGATCTGGAGCGGGAGATCACGATTGCCGAAGGGTCCGTACAGCAGGTCCGGGGCAGCAAGATCACCGCCACCTTCAAACCTGTCGCCCCCGCAGGGCAGGGGCCGTCGGTGCGGGATCCGGTGTACGTGGTTTTGGAGGGGAACTAGAGGGATGGAACGAAGCTGGCTGAATCTGGGCATCTCCTTCCTGCTGGCAGCTGCGCCGGCCTTCATACTGCTGCGCTACTACTACCGGCAAGACCGGGAGCGGCCGGAGCCGAAGGGCCTGGTCGTGCGCATTTTTCTGCTCGGGATCGTGGCAACCTTTGTGGCCATACCCCTCGAACTGCTGATGAGCGTGTTCCAGGGACTCTTTGCCGATTTTCCCTTGCTCACCGCCCTGTTCAAAGCCTTCGTGGTGGCCGCCCTTGTAGAGGAATATTTGAAGCTCACAATCGTACGAGTCTTCGCCTATCGTAATCGCAACTTCGATGAAATCATGGATGGTGTGGTCTATACCGTCGTGGCCAGCCTGGGATTTGCCTGCATGGAGAACATCCTCTACGTGATGGGGGGCACCATCGGGACCGCCCTGACCCGAGCCGTAACCGCGATTCCGCTCCACGCCACGGCTTCCGGGCTCATGGGGTACTACGTAGGCCGGGCGAAGTTCGCCCCATCCCCCCGGATGGAAATGGCTCTGATCAAGAGGGGCCTGCGCGTCGCCATTTTCGTGCACGGGACCTATGACTTCCTGCTCTTCGCTGTTCCGGTGTTTGGGACCCTGCCGCTCCTGGGACTCATCCCCCTGCTCCTCGGCGCCTTCCTGACCCTACGGTCCCGTATCCGGATCGCTTTGGTCGAGGACAGGCGTCGCGCGCAGTTCGAGCAGCTCGTATGAGGGGTTTGAAACGTACGGCGATCTCCGCCGCTGTAGTGCTGCTCGTGTTCGGCGCGACTTTCCCGGGTTGGACACAGGCACCGGCGCCGTGGGCCGTGGGGGCGAGCCGGGCGGAGGATCTGGTGGTACGGTTGGTGACCATCGGGCCGGCGGATCCGGTCTACACCTGGTGGGGTCATTCCGCCTTGATCGTGGAGGACGGCAGGCTCGGGGTATCCAGATTCTACAACTACGGTCTTTTCTCCTTCGAGCAGGAGAACTTCGTTCTCAACTTCGCCATGGGGCGGCTCTGGTTTCAGGTCGGAGCCAGCGATACCGAACGGGAACTGGCCTACTACCGCTATCTCGGTCGGACGATTCGCATCCAGACCCTGAATCTGTTGCCGCGAAAACGCCTGGGAATGGCCCGGTTTTTAGAGAACAACATCCTGCCGCAAAACCGCACCTATCTGTACGAACACTACTACGACAACTGCGCTACCCGGGTTCGGGATCTGATTGACGCCACTGTCGACGGTCAGCTGGCCGAAGCCACGGCGATCCCGGGAAGGATGACCCTGCGGGAGCACACCCGGCGTTTCACCGAGCACGACCCCCTCATGGATTGGCTGCTGATGTTTCTCATGTCCGAGGTGATCGATCATCCGATCACTAAGTGGGAGGAGATGTTTCTGCCCGATGAAGTGGAACGGAACGTGGCTGCCCTGCGCTATCGGGATGAAACCGGACGGGAGAGACCCCTGGTCAGCGAGTCGGTCCTCTATTTTGATGCTCCCGGACAGCGACTCGTTCCCGACCGGGCTTCCCCGCTCTGGTTCCGCTCACTGATCCCCGGTCTGATCCTGGGATTGCCTGCCCTGCTGCTCGGATACCTGATATGGAAAAACAAGTCCACCTGGACGCTATTCGGGATCTACAGCAGTGTAGTCGGCCTGGTCTTTGGTCTGCTCGGAGGCGTACTGTTCTTCATGAGCACCTTCACCGACCATACGGTTACCTACGCCAACGAAAACCTCTTCCTGGCCAATCCTCTGACCTTGGCCGCCGTCCCCCTAGGACTGGTGGCGGCATTCGGCGGGGGCAAACGAAGCCGACGCCTGCTTCAGCTGTTTTGGATAGTCTTGGCCGGCCTGGCCAGCGTGTATCTGCTGCTGAAGCTCTTTCCCTTCTTCGATCAGAGGAATGGGGCGGCTCTGGCCACGATCCTGCCCGTGTTGTTCGGTTTTGCGGCCGCTGCCGGCCTCACCTGGAAGCGGATCTAAAATTCGAAGCCCTCCTCTCTCCGGGCTGCTTCATTGTTTCTCCTGCAGCCAGCCGGTCCAGATCTCCGGCTTCAAGCCGATGGTCACCTCTTGGGCGCAGCGCACGATCGGAGTTTTCAGGAGAGCGGGATTTTTCAGGGCCACTTCGAGGGGATCGTAGACCATGTAGGCCAGGCCTGCCTTGGAGTAGGCCTTGGAGTCTCGGTCCAGCAGCGCTTCAGGATCGATGTTTCGGCAGATGTTCTGCAGCTCCCCTTCGCTCAGGGGTCTCTCTTTCAGATCGACGAAGTGAGGGCGGATCCCCCGTTCCCGGAAGAACCGATCGGCTTTACGGGTATTCGGGCAGTTCTTGGTACCGATGATTTGGACCGTCGGGCTCATGGCCAGGAGGGGATCAGTTCTCTTCTGCCGGGGGTTCGTCCTTGTAGGTTTCCTGGATCTTGACGACCTCATCGATGTTGTCCAGGAAGACTTTCACCAGGTCCGGATCGAATTGCTTGCCTTTTTCCGCTTTGAACAGTTCGACGATGCGATCCAGTTCCCAGGCCGGTTTGTAGACCCGGGTGTTGGCCAGGGCGTCGAAAACATCCGACATGGCGGTGATCCGCCCGAAGATATGGATATCCTCTCCCTTGGTTCCGCTCGGGTATCCGGTTCCGTCCCACTTTTCGTGATGCTCCTTGGCGATGACTGCGGCGGCTTTCAGCAGACGCCGCTCCGAGTGCTTGAGGATGTCGTAGCCCAAGGTTGTGTGGGATTTCATGACCGCCCACTCATCGGCGTCCAGCTTCCCCGGTTTGAGGAGGATCGCATCGGGAATGGCGATTTTCCCGATATCGTGCATGGGCGAGGACAGCTTGAGAAGCTCGGTCTCGTCCTCGCTCAAGCCGTACTTGGCTGCCAGGAGCCTGCAGAACTCGGCAACCCGCTTGACGTGCTTACCCGTTTCCTTGGAGCGCAGTTCCCCGGTTTCGGCCAGGGTAAAGATGATCTCCTGCTGGGTGGCCTCGATCTCCTCATGCAGCATGGCCGCATCCAGGGCATTGCCCGTGTAGGTTGCGGCCAGCAGCAGGTGTTCCAAATCCTGCTCGCTGAACTCTTCAGGTTCGGGTATCTTGTTGATCGCCTGGAATACGCCGATGATCGTTCCCTCTCCGTCGAGGATCGGCAGCCCGAGGATGTTGCGGGTGTGATAGCCGGTCTTCTTGTCGATCTCCTTGTCGAAGCGGTCGTCATGGTAGGGATCGTTGATGATCAGACTATCGCCTGTCATGGCCACGCAGCCGGCGATCCCGGCGGCGCAGGGGATGGAGATTCGGTCCATGCCGTGGGCTACCTTGCTCCACAGCTCCTCGGTCTTGTGGTTGAGGAGCCAGACCGTACAGCGGTCCGCGCTGATCAGATCCCGGCCCATGTCGGCTAAAAGAATCAGGAGTTTATCGAAATCTCTCTCCGTCGCGATGCGGCCGACGTAGGAGAAGATGGTTTTAACAAGTTCTTCTAAGGATTCTGCTAAAGGCTTGCTTTTCGAAGTTTTGGCCATACCTTATCGCTGAACTATAAATACAAAAGCACAAGATTTCAAGGCTCTCCTAGGGATTATCGGTGTGCAGGCCTCAGGATTTAACGAACATGAGAACAGCAAATGCTGTGAGGAGAATGAGCACGATCCGGTGAAACCAGGTGTCGGAAAGCCGGCTGAACAGCAGCACCCCGCAGGCGGTTCCCGCCGCTACGAAGGGGCTGTAATGCAGGAGTGTTCGCCACAGCTCGGTTGTGAGCAGGCCGGTGAGGTAGAACAGGGGAATCTTGTACAGAATCATGAGGGCGAAGTACGCCTGCAGCGTGGCCTTGAATCCTTTCTTCCCCAGGTCGAGAGAATCGCAGTACATGATCACCGGAGGGCCGCCGGCACTCAATGCTCCGCTGATGATACCGCCGGCAAATCCGGCAAGGTATCCCCAGCGGCGGTCCATGTGGAAGTGAACCCTGTTGTGGGTCAGCAGGGTGAAAGCGACGTAGCTGAGGATGAAGACGGCCAGGATCTTCAGCAGCAGGTGTTCGGGGAGGTTGACCAGGACGTATACGCCGATCGGTACGCCCAGAGCGGTTCCGACCAGCAGGGGAAGGAGGGCTTTCCAGGCGATATGCTTGCGGAGCGGAATAGTCAGTGAAGCGAAGATCACCAGGCCGCAGAAACTCACGAAAGCGTTGGCCAGCTTGATGCCGATCAGAAGCGGCAGAACCGCCATGGCGACCAGTCCGAAACCGAAGCCGCTCAAGCCCGAAATGAAGGAAGCGGCCAGGGTGGTGGCGGCGATAATCCAGAACATCGTGGGAAGGAGGTCGGCCGCGACTACACGGAGATGGCTTTGGCGTTGGCCAGAAGGTACTCCTCCGCCGCCACGGACCACAGGCCATTGTGTGATTCGACAAGTTCGGCCAGTTTGGCGAAAAGCGGGTCTGCGCTGCCCTTCTCCCGGAAATCCTGAATGGCGGTCAGTTCCATCTCGATATTGGTATAGATCAGCTTCTTGCCGCCGGGAATCTTGGGAAGATTCAAGGTCGTCTCCACCACGGCGTTCAGCCCGCCGACATGGGTCACCATCATGGCCGGATTGATCTTTCCCTCCGACATGAGGGCCAGAGCCTCGATCATGTCATCCGTATTCCCGCCGCTGGTGCCGACGATGTGCGTGCCGCCGTAATGTACGTTGTAAAAGTTGACCCGGGCGGCGAACTGGGCGTCGGTGGGGCCGGCAAAGAAATTCAGGCAGCCGTTTTTCCCCAGTATCCGATCCCCCGTTTCCACGACCGGTGCAACGGGGGCGAACACGAAAACGTCATCAAAACCTCCACCCCCGGTGAGACCGATCAAATGCCCGGGGACGTCCTCGATCACTGCGGTATTGGAGAAGACCAGCTCAACCCCCAGTTCAGCGGCTTGCTCCGGCGGAAAAAACGTCCTGGCTCGTTCCAGGCGCTGGTCGTCGATATCTGTCACGACGATGAGGCGCGGCCGGTTGGCGGCGTGCAGGGCGTAGTCCAGCGAGCCCAGCCCCATCGGCCCGGCTCCGGCCAGGAGGGCCAGGCATCCGCCTTCCCGGATGCCCATCCGGTGCACGTAGGAGCCCTGCTCGTTGTGAAAGGAGGAGTGAAACGCCCCGGCGATGCAGGAAACCGGCTCCGACAGGGAAGCGGGAAAGTAGCCTCGGCCGCTGTAGGGCAGCAGACAGTTCATCTCCATGACCTCATTCGGGATGATGATGTAGGTGGCATCTCCGCCGATGTAGCGGAAGGAGTAGCCCGGCGCGTCCAGGCTTCCCTTGTAGTTCAGAGCGGGCTGGATGGAGAACTTCATGTCCGCTTTGAAGGTCTTGCGCCACTTACGGCCCACCTCCACGAGTCTGCCGGACATCTCATGGCCGATGATCGTCGGATTCTTGTCGATGTCTTTAGGCACCCGTTTGTGATCCGCGCCCTGCTCAGCCGCCTTGAAGCTGGACATGCAGATCGAATCCGAGATCACCTGGGCCAGGATTTCGTTTTCCTCGATCGGGGGAAGGTCGAACTCCTCCAGGCGCAAATCCCCCTTTCCGTACAATCGAACGGCCAATGTCTTCATCTCTTGTTCACTCCGTTTCTACTTGAGCATGATCTGCCCGCCGGTCACCGGTATGGCCTGCCCGGTTTCGTAGGTCTGATCCACGATATACAGAAGCGCGCGCACCACGTCTTCGACGCGGCAGCCCCGCTTCATCGGCACCTTCTGCTCGTAAAAGCGGCGGACATCCTCAAGGCTGCGAGCCCCCGGGACCTTGCCCGTCCTCAGGTACTGGACGAACAAGCCCCGCTTCGGATCGGACCAGAGGGGACCGTCGAAGAAGTTGCCCGGACAGATCGCGTTTACCTTGATGTTATGCTCCACCAACTCCAGGGCAAAGCTCTGGGTCAGACCGATCCCGCCGAACTTGCTGCCGGCATAGGCGTAGTTCTTGTTGCTGCCGCTCAAGCCCGACTTGGAGTTGATCTGCACGATGTCCATGAAGTAGTCGGGGCTGTAGCGATGCTGGATCTTCATGATCTCGGAGGCAGCCTTGCAGCAGAGAAAGTATCCCCTGTAATTCACCCGGGTGACGAACTCGAAGCTCTCCAGATCCAGCTCTTCCAGGCTTCCCGCCTTGAGAACCCCGGCATTGCTGATCAGCAGATCCAAGCCACCGTAACTCAGCACGGTCTCCCGGACCATCCCGGCCACGGAACTCTCCTCGGTCACGTCCGCCCCCAGGGCCAGGCAGCACCCGGACCCGAATAGCCGGTTCAGCTTCTCGGCTTTCCTGAGGGCCAGATCCGTATTGAGATCGGCTATGACCACGTAGGCGCCCTCGGCCAGCAGGGAACGGGCAATCCCGGCGCCGAAACCTTGGGCTGCTCCGGTCACCAGGGCGATTTTCCCGTTCACGCCGCCCCGCCTGCTGCTTGGTGCGTCGCACTGGGCGGCGCCCGTGGCGCTGTCCGCCCTGCCGCCCGGTGCGACCTCGCCCCGTCCGCTGCTGACCCGTTTGCGGAATGCCTCCACCTCCCAGTTTCGGATGAACCCGACCTGATCGGCGGGAAGGGGACGCAAGCCCCCGAAGGATCGGCTCAAGGTAGCGACCTTGATCGCATCGAGGAATACCGACAGAGCGATGTCGGCGTTTTTTTTCGATCCTCCCCAGGCGAATACACCGAGTTTTTCCACGCAGATGATGATCGGTGGGATGCCGTTGCTTCGGCGGTATTGGCGGACGCCCTCCTCGATTGCACGGTACTGCTCCTCGGGCGATTTCCGGCTGGGCACGAACAGGGCTTCGTGGTTGCAGTATACGATATGATCCGGCGTGATGGAGGTCGACAATTTTGCGAAGGCCGTCTTGCTGCTCAAGAACGAGGATACCGGGCGGCTGGTATGGAAGGTGAGAATCGATGCTTCCTCCAAAAGCAGCATCCGCAGCGCCGGTGCCAGTTTTGCCGCCCTGTCGCGGGCCGCCGCGTCGCGGGCTGCTCGGTCACGGTCGGTATCCGCGGTGCTGAACTGCGGCGGCGGACCTGCATGCTGCCGGATCTTCCGCATCAGCCGCTCCGTGGTAGCACGGATTTCTTCGTAACTTTCCCCGGCCACGCACAGGCCGTGGTTTTCGAACAGCAGGATCTTGGGTTCTTTCCCGTGTTTATCCCGGTAGGCTTGTACCGCCTCCCGGGTTGCCCGGGCCAAAATGTAGCCGGGATTCACGGTGGGGATCCACAGCGCGGTATGCCCGAATATATTGCGAGCGGCCCGCTCGCCCTGCTTCCCGCAGGTCAGGGCATTGACCAGCGCCGGATGGGTGTGCATGACATAGGAGGCCTCGAACAGATCGTGAAGCAGCGTTTCAACGCTGGGACGCTTGGACCCCTCTCCAGCTTCCCGGGCCGCCAGAAGGTCCTCCAGAACCCGGGCCTCCCGCTGCTTTGGGTCGTTCGGATACTCCTTGTCCCACATGGCGGTCAATCGGTCCCGGCGAAGCTTTACAAAACCCTCCTCGCCGATGTCGGAGAGGGACACCCCGGATGCCTTGATGTACAGGTACTTCCCCGTTTTGTACGAGCTGTTTCCGCCGCCGGCCAGGAGAAACCCGGGGTCGGAGCCGTAGTGATGGGAGATGGCGAGGAGATCCTTCAACATCTGTTTGTTCATCTGATTATTTGTACCGCGGGTGCTCCGATTATATCAACAGCCCGTTTGCGGCTCAAGGGATTGGCTTGAAGCGTGTCGGCTTGAATCGCAGCTATCCTGCCGGTAGAATGGCTCTTATTCGAAAATCCCCGGAGAGGTGTACGGTGCAGGAAAAAGTTCATCCCCTTCTAGTCGTGGGAAGCGTGAACATGGACCTGGTGATGCAGCTGGACAGGGCCCCTCAAGGCGGAGAGACGCTCCTGGGCCGGAGGTACAGCTACGTTCCCGGGGGCAAAGGGGCCAATCAGGCTGTAGCCGCTGCCAGGCTGGGGATGGAGGTGACCTTTGCCGGAAAGATCGGAGCCGATGCCCACGGACCCGTTCTGCGGGAGCGGCTGGAAGCAGAGGGAATCGCCACCCGCTACCTGTTGAGCGATGCCGGCGAGCAGACCGGATTCGCCGCCATCCTCGTCGAGTCGGACGGCCAGAATCGTATCGTCGTTTTTCCCGGGGCGAATATGGCGATTAGGGAAGCGGAGGTGGCCGAGGCGTTCGCCGGCGATTATGAAGCCGTGATGATCAATCTCGAAATCCCCCAGGAGATCGTGCTGGAGGTCTGCCGGTTGGCCCGGGAGAACAGTCTGCCGACTATCCTTGATGCCGGGCCTGTCCGGGATCTGGATTTTTCCCTGCTTCACGGCCTGGAGATCATAAGTCCGAATGAGACCGAGACCCGGGAGATCACGGGAATCGAGTGCCGGGGCGTCGACGATGCGGTGGAGGCGGCCCAAAAGCTGGTGCGGATCGCTCCAAGCAGATTCGCGGTCATCAAACTCGGGCAGCGGGGGGCGTTGCTCTACGACGCCGAGCAGGACTACGCAAAATATGTGAAAGGCTACCCCGTAAAGGCCGTGGACAGCACCGCGGCCGGAGATGCCTTCACAGCCGCCATGACGGCGCACTATCTGCGCTACGGCGATTTGTCCCAGGCGGTGGCCTATGCCAATGCGGCCGGAGCTGTGGCGGTGACGCGCCTGGGCGCCCAGCCCTCCCTGCCCACGACCCGGGAGGTTCAGGCGTTCATCCGTGAGCGGGGATTGGAGATCCTAGGTGTCTGAGGCCAGGGATGCGCGCTCCGTGGTGGAGGAAACTCTGAAGATCCTGGCCGAACTGCCCGGAATCGTGGCGGCGAAGCGGGTCCGGCGGCAGACGGTCGAGAAGGTCGCCGAGCTGGAGAGCCGCTACGAACGGGGCGCGCTGGTGCCCCTGAAGAATCTGGGCGTGCAAATCGCCGTGAAACGGGAGGTGGCTATCGGGGTTCTCAAGGACAGGTGTTTTCGGGAGCCCCCGGCGCCGACTGTCTATCTGGTGGAGGAGGCTCCGGAAAGCGACGATCCCCCGCGGCACAGCATTACGGTGGAGGGGACAAAATACCGGATCGTAGGCGAGGAGGTGCTCGCCTCCCGCTCGCCGTACTCGGAGAAGATCATCTCCCTGGGGGATTCCTTCGTGATCTTTCCCGAGCGCCGTGGCAGCAACAAGACCCCCTCCTATTTCCTCGTGCCGCCTCTGGGTTTTCCCGAGCTGGAGACGATTGCGGATCGGCTGGGTATCCGGGGGGTGCTTTCCATCAGCCCTTCGGCCCAGGCCGACAGCTGCCTCCGGGATGCCTGCGGTTTCCCTCCCGACCCCTCCCTGGCCACGCTGCTGGTGGCCTTCGACCTGAAGCAGCTAACCTGAAGCCTACAGAGAAGCCTTGATCCGTTCCGCCGCCCGGCCGTAGGCTTCTGCTGCCACGGCTACGTCAGCCTCCGAGTGGGCGGTACAGACGGAACCCAGACCATGGATGACGTGTACATCTTCCAGCAGCAGAGCCAGCTGCAGGACCCGGCTGGACAGCTGCACGTCGCAGATGTGGGGGTTCAGCGTATCCTCCGGGCCTTTACAGCGGTGCTCCGGGTCGTAGGGAAACACCACGGTGCTGATCGAGCTCCCCGGCAGGGTGCCGCCTCCGGTACCGGTGCAGCGGGCGTAGATCCCGACGGCGGCGAATGCCTCCTCCACGGTCTCCCGTATGCGGCCGGCCAGATCGCCGATGTACGGATACACGCTCTTCTCGTTCTCCGAAAGAAAGGTGAGGATGCTCTTCGCCGCCAGCAGGCAGGCCGGGTGGCCCGAGTAGGTTCCCCCGGAGAAGCGGACGTGTCCCGAGCGGGCGGCAAGCTCGAGGATCTCCCGTCGACCCGCCACCGCGGCCACGGGCATCCCGCCGCCGATGATCTTGGCCAGGGTAACCAGGTCGGGCTGCACTCCGTACAGCTGCCCCAGCAGCCCCGCATGGAAACGGAAGCCCGCTATTACCTCGTCGAAGATCAGGATCGTTCCGTGCTTTTGGCTTAAGTCCCGGGCCGTCTGGAGGTACTCCCGATCGGCGGGGATCCCTCCCCCGGCACCGATGAACGGTTCCAGGATGAAACAGGCCAGCTCTGAGCCGTAGCGTTGGAAGTGATCGGCCAGCATCTGTGTATCGTTGAAGCGGGTGACCACCACTTCCTCCTCTATGGCCACCGGCAGCCCGTCGGTATCGCTGAACTGGAAATGGTTCTTGCCGTTGTGGTACTCGATTCCGACCAGTCCCCAAGGCTGGGCGCCGTGCCAGCCGCCGCCGATCTTCATCACCCGATCCCGGCCCGTGTAGGCCCGGGCCAGGAGGATCGAATACATCGTGGCCAGGGAGCCGCTGGTGGTGAAACGAACCCGCTGCATTCCGGTTTGCCGGCAGAGAATCTCCGCGGTTTCGCTTTGAAGCTGCTCTACGAATCCCGTCTGCAGACCCCGGCCGGCGGCAAAGGTATCCCGCAGCGCCTCGGTGATCACGGCCGGGTTGTGGCCGAGAATGTTGGCGTGATGACCCTGCCAGAAATCCAGGATGCTGTGTCCGTCTTCATCCGTTATGCGCGCGCCCCGGGCTTCGCGGATCCGCGGCGGAAAAGGTTCGATCAGGCGCAGGCTGTGGCTTCCGCCGTCGATCAGAGTCTTCCGGGCCCGTTGGTGAAGCCGGTGGGATTCCGGAAAACGGCGCGCGTACTCTTCCGAAAGTTCCCCCAGAAGCTTGCTGTGATCTCTCTGTTTCATCCGTTCGAAATCCCGTGTCGATGGTGACTATAGGGTAAAAGCCTGCTGCGAATCAAGTGCGGGCGACTTGCTTCGCAGGTTCCGGAAGGATAGAAAGCTGGACAACTTCCAATGGCACGAGTATGATGCCGTTGGAACCACGGATCCGTTGTACCGGGCGCGCATCCGCTGTGCGCAGGCGGTGGTGAGGGAAGTGTAAAGCCACGGCAGGTAGCGAAGGTAGGAACGATGGAAAAATATGCTGCGGTAGATCTGGGTGCCGAAAGCGGCCGGATCGTCGTCGGGGGCGTAGGAGCGATCGAGGAGGTATATCGCTTCGACAATCAACCGGTGCGGATCGGCAACAGCATCTATTGGGATGTGCTGGGTATCCACACCGAGATCAAGAGGGGGTTAAAAGCAGCCTTCAGCCGCTATGCGGATCAGATACGGAGTATCGGCCTGGACAGTTGGGGGGTGGACTACGCATTGCTGGATCGTCAGGGGGATCTGATCGGGGGGGTCTATCACTACCGGGATCCCCGCACCGACGATGTCCCGGAGCAGGTTTTCTCTCACATTTCCAAACGGGAGATCTATGAGGAAACCGGGATTCAGTACATGCAGATCAACACGATCCACCAGCTCTACGCCCATGGGAAAGCCAAACCGGGTTTGCTCGAGCAGGCCCGCACCCTGCTGACCCTGCCGAATCTGTTCCACTACTGGCTCACCGGACAGATCTGCAGTGAGTACTCCCACGTTACCACCACCCAGCTGTACAATCCCCGTGAAAAGGACTGGTCCTGGCGGATCATCGACGCTCTGGGCTTCAAGCGGGAGTGGTTCGGGCAGATCGTGGCTTCGGGAACGCAGCTCGGTACCCTGCTGCCCCACGTGGCCGAGGAGATCGGTGCCCCTCCTGAGGTGATGGTTATCGCCTCGGCCAGTCATGACACCGCCGGGGCGGTAGCCGCGATTCCGGCTCCCGGCGAGTCCAACCACGCCTACATCAGCTCGGGAACCTGGTCTCTGCTGGGCCGTGAGAGCCCGGAACCGATCATCAATGAAAAGAGCTATGCCTATAACTTCACAAACGAGGGCTCCGCTGACGGAGGGATTCGCTTCCTCAAAAACATAATTGGTCTGTGGATCGTTCAGGAGTGCAAACGGCACTGGGATCGCACCGATCGGAAATACTCCTACGGGGAGCTCACCGACTTGGCTCGGGAGTTCGGCCCGGCTTCGTTCAGCATCGATCCCAACGATCCTCGCTTCCTCAAACCGGGTCTGATCGACGACAGCATGCCGGAGCGGATCCGCTCTTTCTGCCGGGAGCACGGGCACAGACCGCCGGAAAGCCCGGCGGAGATCGTGCGGGGCGTCCTGCAGAGTCTGGCCGAGCTGTACGCCGACTCGATCCGGGAGCTGGAGGATGTGTCCGGACTGCCGATAGAGCAGCTGTACATCATCGGCGGGGGAAGTCAAAATACTCTTCTCTGCGAGCTCACCGCTCAGGAGGCGGGCATTCCGGTCTTCGCCGGCCCGGTAGAGGCGACGGCCATCGGCAATATCCTGGTACAGGCCATCAGCATGGGGGAGATCGCATCGATCGAGGAGGGAAGGAAGCTGATCCGGGCCTCTTATCCGATCGAGGAGTTCACCCCGTAGATCCTGCCGATCCGGCCAAACCGATCTGCTTCAAACCGATCTGCGCAAACGCCTCGATCCGCTGCTGCATCACGGGATACTTCGCCTCCGCTTCGCGCGCAAACATCCCTTTCTCGGGACTCTCGGTCGCAGCCGCCTCATGGCCGATCAGCGCCCAGGTAGAGTCGATCAGATGCCGGAATTGACTTTGCCGGATTTCCGGACAGGTGAACGCTTGTCTCGGGGAGTTGATGTCTACACCGCTGATCTCGAACAGGCCGTGCCGCCGGCAGAGGGACTGCACCCGCGCGAGCTGCCGCGCTGTGTTGCGGTTGGGCATGTAGGTTACGGCCCTGAAGCCTAGCTCGGTCAGGATCTCGAACAGTTGCTCCAAATAGGCATCCTCGAACGCCTGAGCTTTCTTGTCCCCGGTTACCGATTCGGTGATATCCCCCAGGTAGGCGTAGGCGGAGATGGCTCCCACCTGCTCGCAGAAGGGCAGGCAATCCTGAATAGGGGGGCATTCATCGGTAGCATCCAGGTAGAAACGGCCCACCAGTTCGCTCTTCAGAGCTCCCAACAAGTCGTAGGCGTAGTGGGGATTGGACTCATCCCGCAGCAGCTCCTGGACCTTCGAATTGATGTCGAGCCGAAGCTTTTTCTGCAGGAAGTCCAGGAGACCGGCCCCCTTGCCGAAGCGCCGGATCAGTCGCTTCGACAGGGCGAAGAGGATATGCCGCTCCGTGATGCTGCCCCCCTCGTGAACCATGGAGAGGGGAACCACGTCCGTGTCGAAATCCAGGAGCATTTCGGCATCGGAGAGCAGGTCGTTCAAGCGCCGTACCATCCGGCGGTTGCGCCGGTTTCTGGCCTCCCGGAATGGCCGGAAATAGGCGCAGACCTCCCGGATGCGGGTATGGGGTATGCCGTGGAGGGCGATGTATGCGTTGGACAGCTGGTCGGGGTTGTTGATGCGCCTGCCGGCCAGCGGGGTAGAAGAGAAATCGCAGCGGCACTCCACTCCGATGGTCGTGGCCAGACCGATCGTTTTTCCCGCCTCGATGAACTCCCCGGCGCCGCTGATCGAGTCGTGGTCCATGATGCCGGCGGTTAACAGACCGGCTGTGAAGCTTCGCCAAACCGCCTCGGCCGGAGAGTAGGGGGAGAACGAATAGATCGTATGGATATGGTTGTTCACATCTTCCCCCGCCTTCGGGCGAGGGATTTTCCCGGCCGCCAGCGCGGAGCTCAGCCCGGAAATTGCCTCCAGACGTTTTTGAGACCGGGGATGGCCGAGCTGCTCGATCAGAGTTTGCCGGTTCATAACCTGGCCGTAGAATAGCAGATTCTCGCTTTCGGGAGTAGGGCTTTCGCCGCCGCTCGACACGCTCGACCGGTAGTCCTTGACAAAACTTGACCAAATCGCTTGAATTGTCACGATATATATAGAAAAAATACAGTATAGAAGAGGTACTATGAAGGGATTCAGAGAGGGACTGCAGTCCGGAGAAGATTTCGTGGCAACCTGCGAGCTCGTTCCCGGACGCGGGTACACGGGGATGGTGATCGACAACATCCTCAAGTTCGCCGAAGAGGCCAAGGACAGCAAGTACGTCTACGGCGTCAGTCTGACCGACAACGCCGGGGGAAACCCGGCGCTGTGTGCCGACATTCTGGGTCCGGAAATCCAGTCGATCGGTCCGGAACTTCTGGTTCATTTTTCCTGCAAGGACATGAACCGCAACATGATCGAGGCTCGCGCGTATGCGCTCAAGCGGGCCGGGGTGACCAACCTGCTGGTGATCACTGGGGACTATCCGATTTCCGGGGCCTTCGGATTGCCAAAGCCGGTGTTCGACATCGATGCGGTGATCGCCCTGCATTACCTGAGGCAGATGAACGAGGGGCTGGATGCGGAGGTGGGCCGCAAGACAGTCAAACTCGAACCCACCGACTTCTTTCTCGGGGCGGTGGCTTCCCCTTTCAAGGCTACCGAGGCCTCGACCTACATGCAGTACTACAAAATGGAGAAGAAGATCCGGGCCGGGGCGCATTTTATGGTAACGCAGCTGGGCTACGATGCCCGCAGGTTTGCAGAGTTCTACAAGTATGTACGACAGGTGCTCGGCCTGGACATTCCCCTGATCGGCAGCGTTTACGTTCTGTCCGCGGGGGCTGCCCGCTTCATGGCTACCGGAGAGGTGCCGGGATGCTATGTGAGCGACAGGCTCCTCAGCGTGCTGCAGGAAGAGGCCAAGGCCCCGGACAAGGGCAAGACAGCACGGCTGGAGCGGGCTTCCCGACAGATCGCCATCCTGAAGGGCCTGGGGTACAACGGAGTTCACATCGAGGGATTGAATCTGAAGTTCGACGACGTGACCACGATCATGGAGCGTTCCGAGGAGATCGGGGAGAGCTGGCGGGATCACCTGGAGGAGCTGGATTTCTCGCCCCCGAACAGCTTCTTCCTGTTCGAAGGGGGGGAGGACTTCGCTTTCGCGAAAAACGGCGGGCAGCCGAAGCTGCGGGAAACCCGCAGGAGGTCGATCCCCTCGCTCAAATTCTGGCTGATGCGTTTAGCCCACAAGCTGCTGTTCATCGAGGGAACCCCCGGTTATAAACTGATGCGGGCACTGGCGAAATCGGTGGAGAAACGGCGACTGCGCTACAAGGTGTTCCGGGTCTTGGAGCACGTGAGCAAGCGTGCCTTGTTCGACTGCCGGGAGTGCGACGACTGCGCCCTGTTCGAGATGTACTATCTCTGCCCCGAGTCGCGCTGCCCCAAGGGTCAGCGCATCGGACCCTGCGGGGGGAGCCGGATCGACGGCATGTGCGAGGTGTTCGGGGACAGGCCGTGCATCTGGGAGCTGGTGTACTGGCGGGCCAAGAACCGAAAAGAGCTGGACAAGCTGCGCTACGTGATCAATCCCCGCGACTGGAAGCTATACGAGACCTCCTCCTGGGTGAACTACTTCCTGAAGCGAGATCATTCGGGAAGCCGCCTCGGCGTGCCGGAAGAAATTCTTGACAGATAGTGGTGAGGAGGAAACCGATGGTCAAAACGGTTGAACTCCAGGACGGATCCACCTTCGACATCGGTGCGGGCAACCTCTGCGCCACCTGCCACATGAGTCTGCCCGAAGGCCCTCGATCCGCGGCTGAGCGATACGCTACGGCCTGAGTAGGAACGCCTGCGCATTTTACGGCAATCCCGACTGGAGGAGCTGTTCCCCAAAAGATCCTTGCTTTCCTCCTCGGGCTGTGGAAAGTCCAAATCCGATTGGATATAATGAGCAAAATCGTGAGGAACAACGGATGATCGCATTTAAAAGCCTGAGTGAAATCCTGAAAACCATGTTGGGGTGGGAGAACAAGCTCAAGGATTTCTACGACGTGGCGGAGTACGCCCTGCAAAACGAAAAGTCCAAGAAAACCGTGCAGACCCTGCGGGAGCGGCACGTGAACAAGCTGGAGATCCTGCGCGGCGTCGATCCCTCGAGCCACGGAAAGACCGAATGGGTTCGTTACGCCCCCAGCTACCAGGAGGAGGATCTGATCCCTGTTGGAAAGATCCGCAGGGACGCGGAGCCCGACGAGATCTTTGAGCACCTGTTGGACTACGAGAGCAAGTTGAAGAGCATATACTCCAGCGTCGCCAACAACCTGATCAGCCGGACTCAGAAAGAGCTGTTCGAATCCCTCGTACTGTTCAAGGAGGAGCAGATCGAGGAAATCCGTCACCTGGCAGCCGAGGAATCCTGATCTTCGGGTATGCAGATCCCCCGGCTGGGCACTAAAATCGATTCTTCGGAGTACACGGACCTTACCCGGGTCGTCAGCTGGTTCATCCTCCTCCGCTGGATTGCGGCGGTCGGCGTTCTGGTCACTCTCGTTTTCGTGCGTTTTCGCCTGGGATATCCGCTTCCCTATAACCTGCTGTATTCGCTGACCGGGGTCCTCTGCCTGATCAATCTTCTGTTTACCCTCTACTACGTTGTCATCAAGAGGAAGAATCTCGCTCGGCGGGAGCTGGCGGTCTTTCTGCACGTTCAGATCATCAGCGATTATGTTTTACTTTTTTTCCTGATCTACTTCACAGGTTTCCTCGAGAATCCCTTTGCCTATTTCTTCGTTTTTCACATCATGCTGACCTCCTTCCTCTTTACCTCCGACATCGTGCTCATCTACGTCAGCAGCCTGATCGTGCTGTTCATCGGGGCCTTCCTCTGCGAGTATTTCCGGGTTATCCCCCACTATCTGCTGGGTCACAGCATGGATCCCGGCTATTTTCGTCTCTACCTGCCCCGGGCCATCGGGTTATGCGCGACTCTGGCTATCTCCGCCTACCTGATCACCAGCATAAAGCGCCGGATCGCCGAGAAAGGCCGGCGGGTGGAAGTCGAGCTCAATCGCTACAAGGAGCTGGACCGGATCAAGAGCAACTTCATCCTTCAGGTTACCCACGAGCTGCGCGGCCCGATAGCCGCCATGAACGGCTACCACGAGATGCTGATCAGGGGCATCGGCGGGAAGCTGGCTCCCCGGGCGAACGAGCTGGTGCACAAGGCGAACCGCAGGACCGAAAACCTCCTCCAGATCATCGACGAGATGATCGACTATGCCTACATGAAATCCGAGGAGGAGATTCAGTACACAAAAACGAGTCTGAATGTGCGGGAGATCATCGACTACCAGCTGGACATCCACTCCGGCCAGGCGATCCAGAAGAACATCGAGCTGGTCTCCGACTGCCCGGAGGATCTGCACCTCCACTCCAACCGGGACCTGCTCAACATCATCCTCAGCAACCTGATCAACAATGCGATCAAGTACTCCCCGCAGTCCACGACGATTGCCGTGAATGCCTCCGCCGTGACTGCGGGCGCCGGGGCTGCGGGCACCGTGCACACAGACAAAGAGGCTGCGGGCGCCGTGCACAGGGGAGCCGTGCACAGGGGAGCCGTGCGCACGGGAGCCGTCTACGCGGGCAAAGAGGCGCCAGAGGTCCATCTCGTGGTCCAGGACCAGGGCTACGGAATCGAACCGGAAGAGCTGGAGAAGATCTTCGAGGAGTTTTACCGCACCCGGAAAGCCCGGGAGCTGGAGCGGGACGGAACCGGATTGGGCCTTTCCATCGTCCAGCGCGCCGTGGAATCCCTGGGCGGCCGTCTAACCGTATATTCGGAATTGAACAAGGGCACGACCTTTCATATATTTTTACCTGCAGGAGGAGAGAATGAGCAAAATTCTGATCATTGACGATGACCTGGATATTCTGGAAACAACGGGTTCCCTGCTGGAGTATGAGGGTTTCCAGATCCATTCCGCGGATACCGTGGACAAGGGGATGGAGATGATCGACCGGATCGCTCCGGATCTGATCCTGTTGGATGTGATGTTCCCCGAAAAAAAAACCCGGGGTTTCGAGGCGGCCGGGGAGATCAGGTCGAAATATCCGAAAATTCCCATCTTTGTGCTCACCGCCATCAACCGGGAGTATGCCTTCGATTTCGATAAGAAGGACGTACCCGCCGATGAGTTCATCAACAAACCCATCAAGATTGACAGGCTGGTCAAGCTGATCCGCAACTACATCTGAGCAACGCCCACGGCCTCCGCGACATAATCGCAGGCCCGGATCAACTCCTCCCGGTAGACACTGTCGTCCAGCCGCCCGAGGATGCGACGGGCTCTCCCCATCTGCTGCAGAGCCTTCTCCACGATATCGACTCCTCTGCTGATCAAAGCATCGTGGTCCCTGTGATCGTCCAGCAGTTGGAAGGCCAGCCCGAAGGCCATTCCGAACTCGGCCAGTTTCCGCGTCACTTCCGTATCGGCTCCGGCCAGGATGGCACCGCTGTGACAGCAGGCAGACATGAGCACGGCGGTCTTGTTTTTAAGGATGTTGAGGTAATCCGGAAAGTCGAGGGATAGTTTCTCGTCGATCGTCCGCTGTTCGATGATCTCTCCCAGGCACATGTTTCGGGTCGTATCGCAGTACAGCTGGTAGATCGCCAGATGGCGCTCCCAACTCGGAAGCTTGAGGCGGGTGATGAGGGAAAAAGACTGAGCGTAGAGGATGTCCCCCACCAGCACGGCTGTCTGATTCCCGTGCTTGCGGTGCAGCGCACTCTGACCGCGCCGAACCTTCTCGCCGTCAATGATATCGTCATGGATCAAAGAGGCGGAATGGATGAGTTCCACCGCCGCAGCCAGCGTTATCAGCGATGCGTTCAACTCTTCTGAGTCCCCCGACGGGTCCCATCCGACCATACCGGCGGACAGCAGCACCAGGGCCGGTCGGAGCATCTTTCCCGGTTTATCCAGCAGGTGATGGACAACGCGGTCTATGTGTACGGCCTGTTCACCGTTCGTTCCCCAACTCTCTACGATCAGATCAGCCTGAATGTTGATCTGTTGCTCTACAGCCCCGAGGTAGGAAGAGATCGAGGTGAACAGTTCTTTGCTTTTCATGCCGTGTCCCTTTGACGCAGTTGGCGTAGTCTCCGAAGGCAACATAGTTTCCGAAGGCAAC
>Ga0307420_1000308_pt1 | contig 23031 bp, 42 predicted proteins | sample SalMarWE160240MG_2_FD_202167 | JGI IMG/M metagenome (GOLD analysis project Ga0307420, IMG submission 202167) | Salt marsh sediment microbial communities from the Plum Island Ecosystem LTER, Massachusetts, United States - WE1602-40 | ecosystem: Environmental > Aquatic > Marine > Intertidal zone >... | reverse complement strand
ATGCCCGGCGAACCGACAGGTATTACTCAGCGCATGGGCTATGTCCTCGATACATACATCACTGGGGTCCGGTGACATAAGATCAACCAGCTTACCGGTTGCAGTTAGTATCTCAGAGTTCATACCTTTCCTTTCTCAGATAGTAAACCATTTGCCCTAGCCATATGGCATTCATACCAGCAACGCCACCGGCACCCACGACGCTAAACCATTGGCCAAGCGAGGGGTAATACAGGAGGTTCCAAAACCCCCACAGGGTAAAGAAAATAACTGCTATCGGGCTGACCCCACGGACTTTTTTGTCCCGATGTAGCCGCAGCACATTCAGGAATACGAACACGCAACCTACGCTCTCGAATATGCCATTGATACCATCCATCAGTCGCCTATCTCCGTGTACGGGGGTGCCGCGTTCGGGATTCTATCAAAGATACCATCCACGGCATCCTGTAGTTCCTGCCGTACATGGTCCAGGTCTATACGCGGAGGGCGGTCGTCTACCCAGTTCCCAACGGCAATCCCATCGTACAAGACAACGAGTGACGCCATCGCTTTTGCGAGATGGGGTAACCCACTGTCCTTGTCGAGGTCCTCCCCCTCCCAAAACTGGTCGATGTGCCCCTTTGCAGCGTCCACGTATACGGAGGCCCGAACCCCGGCTACACGATAATTGTGCCGTCCGTACTTGCGGGCTCCCTCCAGCATCGCAGCGCCTATGGCCCAGATCGCAGTGCATGGGACCGTCGCATACTGCCGCCACTTACGCACGCCAACGGCATCTTTCGGATTGGTGTCCTTTTTATTCATCTGTGGGCCTCGAAAGAAAAATACGAACGGGCTGCTGTCGGCCGCTTTATAGGAATGTGCCTGATGACACATGGTCCGCAGCCCGTTCGCAATCAGAACTTAACCGCTTCCCCCATGATATCCGGCTCGTACACGTTGGGCGCGTCCAGCGGTATCATGTGGCTCAAGTTGGGCAAACCCTGGTTACCGGATGGGTCGTTACATAGCGATGGGAAACAACCCCGGACGCGAGCGAGTGCCCGGCGAACCGATTTAATCGTGATCCCGGTGCGTTCGGCGATCGCAGCGAGAGTCCAGGCCGGGTAATTGATGTATATCTCGCAGTCCCGGACAGTGAGCCCGAGCGGGGCCAAGACATCGTCCGGGACAGCGGTGAATTCCTTCCAGTCCGGACGAGTGCATTCGCTGCTCTCGCGGTCAAGCCGGACGGAGAGGTACTCAGCCTCCGTCATTCGGCCGTCGATAACACATTGTCTTAAGAAGCTATCTGCTTTGTCCATTATTGGTCTCCTCATAATACTGTCACAGTTGTTACCTGAGACTCAAATTACTGGAACAGCAGGTATCTCCGGTACCGGCGGAACCCCCGATTCCGGGCCCCCCCGCGACTGACCGTAGCCCGTTAACTCGCGAACATCCTCTTCGCTCCACTCATCCGGGTGGCGTCGCGCCTGTGAGGTCACTTCAGCAATCATCTGCTCCTGTATCCATGCGGCTATCTGTGCCGCTCTGCGTAGCCCGTGGACTCCTATCAGAGTCACCACAACGGTCCGGGCGGCGCGGCCGATCGGGAGTTCCGTGTCGTCAATTTTCTTTGCCATTAGATGCACCCCCCACAACATCCGTATACCACATTTTCATTCACGAGACGCTCGGCTTCCGTTTCTAATTCCGAGGGGAAGCCCTCTGGAAACGTTGCTATGCTCCAGGGACCCTCCCCTACTTCCTCTGACCCATCCTCATTAAAGGTTACGTACCCACCACTGTATAAGCAGTTATCCGGGAATACTACTCTCTTACCGTCCAGGCTTAGAATCAATATCCCTGAGCACAGGTTTGGGTATTCCCCACTGTATGACACGAACGAAAGTCCCATCAGTGAAGACCTCCAACCATTCGGAAGCCGTATTCGCCCGTGTTACACTGATTGTACTCGCGTATGGCCTCGCGGGCGATCTGGCGGGACGCGAAGTAGGTCTTCACTCGTCCTGGTACCGTGCATCCCGTACCGGCCAGGTAAAACTCGTCGCCCGCTGGGTCATGCCCCTTACGCCTCGGATCGTCAATGACAACCGCCCACCCTTTGTCGGGTACCCGTTTCGTTACTACACGTATGCGTGTTTCTACCATAGTCATCTCCTAAAATACGTTAGAGTCCACACAACAAAATTGGAAATAATTCACTCTTCGGTACACGCCTTCTCGGCTATAGCCACTAAATCTAGTACCCTGGCACCGGCAGCGTAGGCAGCAGCATCGGCAACATGGGAAGCATAGGCAGCATAGGCGGCAGCACTGGCAGCATAGGCGGCAGCATTGACGGCAGCATTGGCGGCATCGACAGCATCGACAGCATCGACAGCATAGGCAGCATCGACAGCAGCATTGGCAGCATAGACGGCAGCATAGGCGGCATCGACAGCATAGGCAACATAGGCGGCAGCATTGGCAGTAGCCCGTGCAGCACAGGCGGCATTGGCAGCATGGGCGGCAGCATTGGCGGCATTGGCAGCATGGGCGGTACGGTCTCTCCCCTCAAGCCAGTTATTAGCCCACTCTACGAAGTCGGGATTGTGGTACACCTCTAATACACAGAGGATCGCGAACCTCACCCGTTGGGTTTTCGTTATCGGGGGGCAACTGATTTCTTTGACCGGAGTCATCGCGCGGTAGCCCCGCTTGAGCCCGTAGTCGTTCCTGCTCCGGCCGTGTACACGGACCTCCAGTAGCCGGGGGTTTGGTATACTTGCGTGAACTGGGTTCATCAGCAAGGCCAAGTGCGGACTGTCATAACAATGCACATACGCATCTGAGCATAAACCCTGCGACGGGTCGCCTGTAGCTTCTACACGTTTTCCGATCTCCCACGTAGTCTCGTTGCCGTGTCCTTTCCTGGTCTTATAATTCTTTGTAACCAGCTTGTACCGGATCATTCTCGTTCTCCTTCAATCGTGTAATCGCATTAATGTATCTTCAGAACTTTTCGTCTTGCCTAACCCTAGCGGCCATAGCCGTCGCGGTCACGGCCAGCACGGTCATAGCCGTATTCGTCATAGCCGTCGCGGTCATAGCCGTCGCGGTCATAGCTGTCACGATTCATGTCCCGCAACTCTGCAGTATCCAGCCTGAGACCGCAAGACGGACAGACGACCGACGCGGGGCCCACTTGATCGGTGTATGTGGCGTCAAGGCCGACGTGGAATCCGCAATCGCACTGGTAGACTTCCAGTGATACCTCATCGGTTTCGATGTCTTTGAGTCTTTTCATTCCTGTCCCCTTTCATATTCACAATATACCATACATGGGTTAGGGTGTCAAGTCTGATCTTAGGATTTTCTTCGGTGCCGTCGCGGCGAACCTCTCCAGGCACCGCGTGTCGGCTCGTGTGCGTCCCAGGGCGGCGATAACCGCGCGTATGTCCTCAGCGGTTTCTGCCTGCATCCACCGCGTAGGGGCCCCTGGGCGGGAGTAATCGCGTATACCCGCAATGACAATGTTCTCGGGACCCGTTGCATCTGATACCCATACGCTGGCCAGTCTATGACCGTTGCCGAGAATTACATCTCCTCGATGGATCTGATGTAGGCTATGGAGATCATGCGGCCTACCGTTTATCCGAATAACCCTCTTACGCTTGTACTTGGGTGGGTCTTTTTGCTCCCGGGGCACGACCTCCAGGTTACTCAGGGCCGTGTTTCTCTTGTTGCCGTCCTTGTACCGGATCCTCGGTATCGGGCCGTACTGAGGCCGGTGCCAGTCCGTGAACGCACTTAGGATCAGGGGGGCTACGAGGTACGCCTTGGCCGGTTGTCCGGGGTAGGTGGATAGCTGCACGCGCCCGCTCTTGTCCGGCTTTAGCGGTCGGATGATACTAGGCCTTGTAATACCAAGACTCCGATACCATATGCGGCCGTCTTTGGACGCTTCGTACAACTTGAATCCCGGGATCGGGGCTGTTTTGGGTACTTCCATTGTTCTATTCCTCCTCTATCAAGCCTTGAAGAGCAAGTTTAACACACAGATGATTGTACACAGCGCCGTCCGGCGTCCTGGAACCCCACCCTACGGAGTCCAGGAAATACTTGGCGGCTGAGCTGATTATGCGTGATCGAGTACGAGCACCTCGTCTAGCCCTTTCGATACAATCCAGGGCTAAGTAGTAAAGCGCCTCGTCCTTGTTAATCCATAGTGATACGTTCCAAGCGTTCCAGATACGGTGTCCGTTGTATGGTTTCATCGTTCTATCCCTCCTCTTTGCAGTCGCTGTGATATCCAGAGGCACATACAACTGATTCCTGCGCCCGGTGGCATTCGCAAATGTCCCAATCTTCCGGGATGTTGATAATCCCGCTCACGTTACCGAACGTGGGGGAGTCGTTGCAACCGCACGCCTTGACGCTCCCGTCAGGGGTAACCATCAACTCAGGGCACCCGCAACGGTCACTATGGGCGATCCCGTTATCGCGGGCTCTCCCCTGGTTTGCCAGATTGTGAGACGTATCCCGGACCTCTCGGAGGTCCCTCCCGTACATTTGTGGCTTGGTCGAGGGGTGCATATTCCGGCCCCGCCCCGTGTGGGATAGCCCAGCGGAGAACGCCGATACGACACGGTTGTCGATCGGGTCGTGGTACGGGTCGATCGACAGAGCACAGCTGATAACGCCACGCCGAGCCATACGGCATAGGGCGATGGCGGTATCGGTCATTTTCCCGTTCGTAGCGAGCCAAACATACTCCGAGTGGCCAAGAGATAGCCCCATAAACTCCCAGAATTGGGGGTGTATCGTGGGCTCTCCCCCACCGATACAGATGGTTTCTTCCCCATACTCCTCTGATAGAGTGAGTGCGGCCCTGAATGTCTCAAGGTTCATATCCTCCCCCTGTGCAGTACAGGAGAACGAGCAATGCCTACAGGACATGTTGCACCGAGTTGTTATTTGGATGTACATCGTCTTGTTCTCCTATTCTGTGGCCTTGGCGATGGCTGAATCCAAGAGCTTGCACATTCCGCATTCACCTTCTTCACAATGGCACCTCGCCCGGAGCCTTATACACGCTTCGAGCAAATCCGGCGCAGCCGCTTCGAGTTTGCATCTATCACAGGTTTGCGGGCTGTGGGGGTGTGTCGTCGGGTGGTTGTGTTTCGGTAGTTTCATCGTCTTGTCCTCCATTCATCCACAAATGGCGTCTGATTGCATCATGCAGGTTTTAGCATCGGCACATTCGCAACAACATATGTTCATATGCCCGTCTTCGTATAGCTCATCACATTCTAGTTGTGACGTCGGATGAAGTATTTCCGGATGCTCATCGTCGGCCAAACAATCGCCGCACACACGTTGGCCCCTTTCGGACGGACTGAAATCACAGCCACATTCTCGGCATTCATTCAAACGGTCCCGCCAAGCGTCCATGCATCCATGCTCATGACATATGACCCCGTTTATCGTACTCGGCGTGCATCCATCGCATCCGCAATGCGTCAGTGTTATCTCATCGCCGTTTCTATAGTGTGTTCTCATGGCGCTTCTCCCCTTTAGCGTACCCGCACCGATACATAGACTGAGGGTGCGTCGTAGTCTTCGTCGCCGTCGTCGTCGTCGTCGAATTCGTCGATGACGTCCGTGTAGTCGGCTCTGCCGATGTCGGTCCGGAGGTCAGGGTTGCTCTCTGTATTCCAATCGGATTGGGCAAGCTGGTCTAATGCGTCTTCCAACGCTTCCTTCTCGCTACTGCCGATACCCGTGGCGACGTCGGTAAACTCGGTGAATGCCGTGCCGCAGCCCTGGAAGTAGTCACTGCGCTCGATGCCGTGACAGATGATTTCGTAGTCTGTAATAGTCTTCATGGCGTTTCTCCATTCTTCGGTTTCGGTTCAGTGTTGCCACTATGGATAGTATAACATATGCCGTGTTGGTATGCAAGCAGAACTTTTATTTTAGTTGGTTAGCTTGGCGGTTGGCGGTTATACTAGTATAAGCTCTGCTTATAGTGTGGGGGTGTGTTCGTTTATTTTAACGGGGGTCGGCGCTGTTTTCTCTACTGATCCGGGATTAGGGGGGCCTTGGATTACTCTTCTGTTCCTCAGTTAAGGCCGATTACACCCCCTTTACTCTAACCTGAAAAAGCGGTTTAAGTAATGTTTCGGCGTTTACGGGCTGTGGGGGCCGATTTTCTCCCGATACTCCCCTTTTATATGCCCCCAACACTTTCCCTATAGAGAGAGACGCTGCGAATGTTGGGGATGTAGTATTAGATTCGCTTATACTGTGTTCGGTGTTCTTCCCCCTTATTTCTATACTCCTTATACTATTTCTTTTATTAGGTGGTGTAGAGAGAGAAAATAGGGGTTTCAGAGTTAGTGGGGCCGATTCTTTACTTGTTTTGAGGGACAAAGGGTGAAGTAAGGTTAGAGTAAATGCTGCTAGTGATAGAGAAACGGGAAATGTTAGGCAAGCCTAACTCTTTTGGGAGGTGGTTTGGGGTTTTCGGACCCCTCCGACATACGATCCCACGATTCGTGCTACTGAAAACCCAAGAAAAAGCCCCCGACAGGGGGGGCTATTGGGGGTGGGCGGAGAAGATGCTCTATCTTGACTGATACCCGATTGTACGAGTCCGCCCCAGGAACGTCACACGATGCCCATCCGTACTGTACTTTGGATAGTCATACTGCGCAACCGTATGGCCGATGGGTATGCGACGAGTACAAACACCCTTACCCACACGAACAAGGTCCCCCTTGCCGTAGTGCCAGTTTATTCTTGCAAGTGTTGTTCGTAGGTCTTTGTTCATGTCACTACCTCCTAGGTGTCCAAGTAGGTTCACCCCGATCGTAGGCGGCACGCGCTGCCGATACTGTCGGGTAGGTCTGGTGTGAGAACTCGTCCTTGAACGTGTCATGCAGCATCCAGCCGCCGTCCTCTAGTTGATGCGCCCAGAGGAACTCTGAGATTCGTTTACTATCTACTGTCATGTTAGTTGCCCCCTTAACTTCTACGCTGTATCGTAATACCTTTTATGTCCCGTACCCACTGGCGATTCTCCGGTGTATCCGGGATAATCCCATGTTGGTTCGACCAGTGTATCCCAAGCGCGGCCGATCCCATCGGTCGAAAACTATCGCCGAAACGATCGACTAGTATTCGCTTATGCTCTGTTAGCTTTCGGTTACTGCCGCCGTAACGTATCCACATTGTTCCCGCCATTGTATTACCTTCCTAACAGAGTGCCATGTATGCCGCTATTGCAAGCCATATGATTTGTCGCCAGTCTCGTGTCATTGTGCTAGTCCTCCATCCGAAGTAGGTACCCATTACTGCGGCAGTAGTCCCGCCACCACTGTCGGGACCGGGCCCCGATATCGCCACGATAGGTGCCGATGCCAGACTCATATTCTGTCTGATCCCTGTATTCCACGCCGGTATACCCGCGTCCGTACGGGTCGCCGTTTATTCGTAGTTCTATTATACCTGTGTGGTTCTTCATTGCATTCCCCTTCAATGTGGCATCGTCGCCACTGCATAGAGTATACAGCATGGATCGGGTGTTTGCAAGGATTTTCTGAGATTTTTGTTGCGTGGGGGTGGGGGGTGGTACCCTTGGTTCTCTGTTCAGCCCGGAGGGGACCCGGGTTCGGAGACCCCCACCCCACACAAAATTCCCAGAAAGCCTACCCAAACCCTGGGAATACAAGAATTTTAACCCCCGGGGCCCCAATTTAAGAAAAAAATACAAAAATCTTAACCAAAAACGCCCAATACGGTACCAACTATGACCATAATATGGAAGAGTCCTCGAAAAGAGTAGACGAACTGCGCACAGGAGTAGACATATGAGCAGGGGTACCCTCAGCACATCCGTAACAGAACGGCTCCAGTGGGCGAATATCGGCAAAAACTGGACCGCCGCAGTCACCACACCGGCCGTATCCGCCCGATCCTACGAAGACGTCAAGGCGATCGTACCACTTATCCACCTCGATAATGTGTTGAACGCCCTGGAGCTACGTTTCACCGGTTCCACCGATGGCCACAGCCTCGTATTCGACATTCTGGCCTGCCGAGGGCAGGGTGACTACTTCCACCGGATCGCGACCGCCACATGTACGGTGGGAACAAGTCAGAAGGGGTCAGCAACCGTGCTATTTGTGGATACTATTGTTCTGAGCAACATCGTGTGGCCCACGAACAAGATCGCGGCGGTATCCAACGCGGCCAACTATCAGGGTAGCGTGTGGCTCGACACCCTCGGGTATCTGGAGTTCGCCCTGATCCCGACCACGGTGAACGGCACGGCTTCGTACGACTACTCCGGAGTATAGCGTGGACCTGGCCAGACGACAACGATGGGACTTCAACCGATCCCGTAATGAGTACGGGGATATCTCCCGATCCCGATATAGCCATTTCGGGGAGTATACGCTTCGGCTCACCGCCACAGCAACGGGTAACCTTACCCCGAAGTTCGTGTTCAGTCGTGGAGTGTGTGAGGTATACATCAACGGGGTGTACTCCTCATCTATTACCAGCAATGTTGAAGCGACGATTGCCGTAATAAACGGGGACTCAGTCGAGTACCGGTTCACCGATTGGCAGTCCGTTACGACTATTGATACCCACAGTGATAAAGTCTCAGGAGACATTAGCGGATGGGTATTACCGAGTACACTACAGTATCTCTCTGTGTACTCCACATCAGTCTCAGGAGACATTAGCGGATGGGTATTACCGAGTACACTACAGTATCTCTATGTGTACTCCACATCAGTCTCAGGAGACATTAGCGGATGGACACTACCAAGTTCATTGGCAACTCTCGCTGTGAACTCCACATCAGTCTCAGGAGACATTAGCGGATGGACACTACCAAGTTCATTGGCAACTCTCTCTGTGTCCACCACATCAGTCTCAGGAGACATTAGCGGATGGACATTACCGAGTACACTGGTGTCTTTCTATGTGTCCGCCACATCAGTCTCAGGAGACATTAGCGGATGGGTATTACCAAGTTCACTGGTGATTCTCTATGTGAACAACACATCAGTAACCTATGGAACTGGGAACGCTTTCGATGGAATAACCAGTAGCCTAACCAAAATCGATTTTGACAATTGCTCTTTGCTCTGGAATGATGTTGACCGCGTACTCCAGGACTGTGTCGATTCCGGAGTGACCGGAAAGACGCTGGACCTGGCTGGTACTAATGCGGCCCCCTCCGCAGCGGGAGAGGCCAATAAGACAACTCTGGTAACGGGCAGGAGCTGGACGGTATCCACAACGGCGTAGCTATGGCAACGAGATCCGACTACTACTGGAAGACTCAAAAGGGAACAGTAACCTGTACGTCCACCACGAATGAGGAGCATAAGAAGAAGTTTGAGGATATGGTCCGGATGTACACAGGAACGACCACACAATACGACAAAAAAACCGTGTACACTATTGAACGATGCCCCCTGGATGGGGATACGGATATCGAAACCTGGGGTAATGCCTAATGTCCGACACGCTACGTGGCCAAGGTACGACGACGAGGGATAGTAGCCGGTTACTATGCTGCTGGCCAACAGAAATCGATTCGGGTTCGAGCCCCGATGTCATGTAGCATGTTGGAACCTTTGTTCATATGGACGAGCATAGCCGTAGCCCTGTACTCGATCCTGCGATGTTACCGGCTACTCGTAGGGGAACAGAGATGAAAGAACCCTTGAGGCTGCGGAATATCATCATATTGGCTGTCACAGTAGTGGCGGTATACGCACTGGTCGTGTATCATCCGGAAATCCAAGACCAAGACCAGCACTTCACCATCGCTCCGCAAGTCGCCAGAATACGGCCGGCTGTCGTGCATATCCTCAAGCAGGGAGAATGCCAGGGCTCCGGGTGCCTGATTTCCCCCGATGGGATTCTATTCAGCGCCAAGCATGTCAGCGACAGCGAGCCGGGGGAATACACCGTAACCCTGGATGACGGACGGCAGTTTCCGGTCAAGTATACGATCGAGGATACCGAGAACGACGTGAGCTTCATGCAGTTGGACCTCGGCGGCCAGGAACCAAACCTGCCCTACGCCGCACTAACTACCCGCGATCCCAGGGTGGGGGACGGCCTGATTATCGGGGGTAGCCCGCTCGGGAAGGACAACTTCAATACGTTCAGCTTCGGTATTCTCAGCGCTACAAGCCGCGACCTTACCGCTCAAGCGTCAAGCGAAGCGGCCCGGTACACGTGGCACGTGATGCTGCAAACGACGTCTCCGGCCTACCCGGGCAATAGCGGCGGACCGGTATTCAATACGGATGGCGAAGTTGTTGGCGTGCTTGTAGCGGGGGTGGACGCTACATTGAATTGGGCAGTCCCGGCAGTGAGATTCAATACAACGCTTGAGACGGTGCGGCAGTGGTTTGAATTATGCCGATTCAACGTTGTCGGAAGTACGCCAGATCCCGAGCCGGAAGTTCAACATCCGGCCTACGACGGGTATAGCGGGTACTAAACAACAGTGAAAGGGGAACGAACAATGAAATGTCTTGCCAACAACATGATTATCGTACGCGAAAAGAGTGACGCCGAGAAGAACGGGATTCTACTCCCGGAGAATGCACGGAAGGAAAAACCATACGGAGAAGTCATCTGCGTCGGGCCTGACTGCAAGAACGTCGCAGTCGGCGATAGGGTTCTGATTCCGCTGCTCACCCTGATGCGTATGCGACAGACCGGTGTGTGTGACCTTGAGGTTGAACTGGTCCCGGGCAAGCCGGAACCGGCTCTGGTCGTAAAGGAAGAGGACGTCGCGGTGGTATGGGAGAAGGACGTAGAGGGTATCCCCTGTGAACCGTATACCCACGCCGAGCCGCCTGTAATGCTACATGACATTCCCGAAATAGGGGGATTTCGGCGTGAGTAAGGGATCGGCCAGACGTCCGAGGCTGATATCGCGGCAAGAGGAGGATATCCGGTACGCCCTGGCGTTTGGACGGATTACGTTCAAGGAGTTTGAGAAAAAGATGAAACGGCTCCACAACAAGAGTAAGGGGATCGGCTATGCCAGCCAAGAGTAAAGCACAGGCCCGATTCATGGGGGCCGTATGCGGGGGAGCCGTCAAGAAAAAGGGCTTGTCCAAGAAGAAGGCGTGCGAATACGTTCGGGGTCAAAAGATCAGTGACCTCCCGGAGCGGTCGTTCTCGAAGCCGCACAGGAAGAAGGCATAATGGTCAAGACGCACACATTCTGCAGCCGGAAGTACCATATCTCGACTGATAGACTAGACGGAATGGCCGAGCAGGAGGACGATGGGAGACGGTGGCTCTATGTGATGAGGCCGATGCAGACAAGAGCGGGACTTGAGACGACGATTCACGAAGCCCTTCATGCGTGCGACTGGAGGGCCCGCGAGAATGAAGTAACCGACATAGCCCGGGATATCGCCCGATTCCTGTGGCGTCTCGGGTGGAGGAGAGTTAATGACTGAAGAACAAATAAAAAATAAGTGCATAGAACTGGTGGGTATGGAGCCGGTCATTCAGGCGGATGAGGCAAGACAACCCGGAGTTGTAAGGTGTATATTTCGGTTTGCAACGAGCTTCTATATAGATACGAATGCGGACCCCGTGAGTGCAATACAGCCCCGGATGGGCGAGGCCCTGGAAGACCTGTCAAAACTTGTTGACTCCCAGGCGCAAAAGGCCAGACATGCCTAAGAAACGGAAAGACAAAGAACCGCATCCCCACGGCGATGCTCTCCGGGAACTCGGGACGAAGCGGCGAGCGGGTCGGGCGCTCAGCGAAATGTTGAGGGCGATCGGTACAGAAATCACAGAGGTCGTCCTCGACGATGGGGCTACCCCGGGCCCGCCCCGGATATGCTCCAAAGCCGAGCGGATGGCCCGGTTTATCTGGATGAAGGCCCTGCCGCATAAGGACGACGAAGGGAACATGCACGAGCCCGATCTGGACTATATTCGTATCGTCCTCGATCGGGTTGAAGGTAAGCCCGGAGCCCAAAAGGGAGGAGACGAGGACCACACAGAATCACTGCCCGACAAGATATCTCGTATCGGGCTGGGAACAATTAACGATATCGCCGAGGATGTTATCACTGATGGCACTGGCGACGATTAAACCCGCGCTACCTACGCCTTTTCCGAATGAGCCGGAAGTACTTGTATGCCCGACAACGGGCATCAAGATCCCGTTTGCGCCAGAAAAGAATCTGGAGTTCCGGATTAAGACGTTGCGGCGGGCTGAGAAGGACCCCATAATGCAGCGGGATCTACTCTCCGCCTGCCGGGCCAGCCGTCTATTCTGGATATCCACCTTCGCCTTTACGCTCTGGGAGATAGATGTTGACCCGGATAATCCGGGTGATGGGTACCGCCCGACACCGACTGGCATGGCGATCCAACCGTTCCTCCCCTTTGAACGACAGCGCCAGTGGCTCACATGGGCCGAGGAATGCTTCGAGAAGGGCGAGGATGGGCTAACTGATAAGAGCCGGGAAATGGGAGCGTCGTGGCTACACACGCTCCTGTTACACCACATCTGGCTGTTCCGGCCCAGTACGCAGATACGTGAGATGAGCCGTGTTGAGGAGATGGTAGACAGCCCGATTGCGAAGTCGCTGTTCTACAAACATGATTTCATCAACGTATACCTGCCTGAGTGGATGAGACCTCCGGGGGTACTGCGGCGGGGCCGTGAGAATCGGACTAAGCTGCGTATCCATAATGAATTGAACGGGACCACCATCGCCGGTGAGTCTACGAATAGTGCCGCCCTTTCCGGTGACCGATGTGCTATACTCTTGCTCGATGAGTTCTCCAAGGTGGAGAACGGGGAAAGTATCAAACGGGCCACTTCACCCGTAACGTCGTGCCGACTGGTGAATAGTACTGTCGATATGCCCGGTTCCTGCTATTCCACCTGGAAGAACTCCGGGAAGATCAAGGTCTTCAACCTGATGGCCTGGGACCACCCAGTGAAGGGGAAAGGCCGGTTCATTGTACAGGATGAAGTGACCAAAGCGTACCGCATAACGTCGCCTTTCATTGAGCACGAAATCGAACGAAACGGATGGAAAGAAGTTGCCAAGGAAATCTATGCCCAGGAGGGCGCTGTCGGCGACTCGTTCTTCACCAACACCGAGATCGATAAGCACGCTGCCATGTACGCCCGGAAGCCCCGGCATACGTTGCAGATCGAATTGCGTGACAAGATATCCAACGCATCAGTCGGGGCGATCCTGCGTCGTCGTGATGTGAAAGCGATTAAACTCACCCGATCCGTACGCGGTGACCTGGTTGTGTGGGCTACGCTTATTCGCGGGCGACTGGATCAGTCGAAGACATATACGATGGGGATCGATCTATCGAAGGGGCAGGGTGGTGAAGGAACAACAGAATCTGTTGTCTCTATCCGATGCGATCAGACTGGTGAAATCGTCGCAAAGTGGGCCAGTAAAACAACGCCACCGTACGAAATGGCACGGGTTGTCGCGGCCCTGGCCCTGTGGGTTGGTGGCGCAGCCCCGAGAAAGCTTCCGTTCACTGCTTGGGAAATGAATGGTCCCGGGTGGGACTTCGGGCATGTGTTCATTAAGACAATGCGGTATCCGTACTACTACCGTGACGAGACGATCGGGGTTGTTTCTACCAAGAAGACGGCAAAGTATGGGTGGCACTCCAGCCGTGACCGTAAGAACCTATTGCTACGGTCGTACGAGCGATCTCTGCTTGAGGGGCGGACGATAAACCGGGACCAGCAGAGTCTCGATCAGACCAAGACGTATATCACGTACCCGAGCGGTGGGGTAGGACCGGCCGAGTTGAGCGACAAGAAAAAGGCCGATTACCTTGGACATGGCGACAGGACTATTGCCGATGCCCTGACGACGCTGAACAAGAGCAAGATCAAGCCTCGCACGAACTACTCGGATGCTCCCGAGGCTTCCTGGGAGGGGCGATTCAATAGGTGGAAGACAACCAAGCGTCGTAAGAAGGGCTGGCAGAAAAGCTTTAATTTTGCTTAGGGGAACTAGCATGACAGTACTGGACATGATGAAGGAGTTAGCGAAGTATGACGGCGACCGACAAGTGATGATCGAACTGAACTCGGGAGAACACTATTCCCCCCGTCCGTCCGAGACTCCCGCTACCATAGTAGAAATAGGTGATACTCTTTATATCGAGCCGGAGTAAATGACCAGATCCCTGACAGCACGAAAACTAGGTGAGAGCGTATCAGAAGGTTTCGAGCGGCTGGAGAGATTCCGTAAGGCTCGTGCATACGCGATACGTGAGTACATGGGCGAGTACATGACCAAGGCGTACGGGCTCACTGGCGAGCGCCCGATCAATCTTGTGTTCCTCACGATCCGTGCATTGGTGCCGAATATCATCCAACGCCCAGGGGCAACGAAGGTTTTGACCGATATCCTCCAGCAGCGCGAGTACGCGGAAAAGATCGGACTGGCCCTCACCCGGCTGCACCGACAGTTGAAGATGCACCAAATACTGCGGGCCGGACTCGTTGATACATCCTTATCCGGTCTCGGGGTGTACAAAACATCGATATCGCAATCGGGTCAGAAGCTCACAGTGGACGCGGATATCGATGTAGACCCGATGCAGATATACACGGCTTCGGTGAGTCTGGATGACCTCACGGTGGACCCGATGTGTCGAAGATTCGACGAGAGCAGATTTATCGGACACCGTGTCCGCGTGGAGCGGGCAAAGTTACTCGATCTGGACGGGTGGGATCACGACCTCGTCAAACGACTCCCGCGTGCGGGTACATCGAAACAGGGTGAAAGGTCGGAGGCATTGACGCAGGCTGATACGAGTTCCTTAGAGTTCCACGCCTGGCAGGACTACGTTAATGTGGTAGAGATATGGGTTCCGGAAGCCGGGGCCGTATGTTACATCCCCGATCCGGATGAGTCGGCACCACAGGACTTCCTCCGTATGGAGGAATACTACGGACCCCCGGATGGGCCGTATACGTTCGCCTCCCTGACGCAGCCGGTTCCGGATAACCCGTTCCCCGTGGCCCCCGTTGGGGTGTGGCGGGATCTCGCGGACATGACGAATCGCCTGTTCAAAAAGGCTATGGACCAGTCCGATCGTCAGAAGAATATTGGATTCTACAGCCCCAATAATGCTGATGTAGCCGAAGCTGCCCATGAGGCGATAGATGGGGAGTGGTTGGCTACAGAAAGCCCGGGCGAGATCAACATTCAGTCGTTCGAGGGGGCGGATCAGGGTACCATACAGATGACCCAAAACCTGTACGGGTGGTTCAATCTGGTCGCGGGGAACCCGGATATGATGAGCGGTTCAGCGATCAATTCCAACAAGGCTACCGGACAGCAGATTCTGCAGCAGAATGCCTCCGTCAGCGTCAATGATATGCGGGACATGACGTATGAATCTACGGCGGACATCGCGAGCAAGCAGGCATGGTATTTGCACAACGACGATCTGCTGTTCCAACCAGGCGAGCCGGGTATCCCCCTCATCAAGCGGATGCCCACCGGTGAGGAACAGCAACTATACCTAACGCCAGAAGATAAGACCGGGAGGTTTGACACTCTCGGATTCGAGATCGTACAGCGTTCAATGTCGGTCATCGATCCGATGACGAGGGAACGTCTCGTGTCCCAGTTCATTACCCAGATCCTCCCACAGGCTTTTATGGCGCTGCAGGTAGCGACACAGGCCGGGATGCCCTTCAATGTAGCAGCGTACCTGTCCAATGTTGCCGAAGACCTCGGGATCTCCGGCATTGTCGATGGTATCTGGGAAGATCCGTCGTTCCGGAGTCGTATGGCATGGTACGCGGACATGACGGGCGCTCCGAAGAAAATGGGTGCGGGCTCCGGGATGAACAGTACGGGGGCCCCGCAAAACAACGGCTTCCCCGTGGGTGGTTCACCGATAGGGACGCCGACTCAGCAATTCAACCAGAATGCCCAGGCCACAGCAGCCGTGGGGCAGCGAACAATGAAAGGCGGTCTGTAGGAATGTTTGGGAATCCCAGGAAATCAATCGAAGTGGGGAAACCCCGTAACGAGGCTGAGCGGAAAAAGGTCAACAAGAGGCTCAAGAACAAGTATGGGTACGAGGAACACTTCGGGGCACCGAAACGCAAGGAGACGTTGCGGACCAAGAGTGTCTCCGACAGACTGAAAGCCGCCGGGCTTTCTCAGAAAGAGATCGATCGCCTGAGAGGGGGGCAGTAAAATTCCTACATATGCATATGTATGTGACGCTTGTGGGGAGCACGAGGACGTTGTCAAGTCCATGTCTGATCTCGATCGGACGGAGAAATGTCTCGACTGCGGAACGCCCATGCGTAGAAGCGTAGCCGCGAATATGCCCCGGGTACATGCTGATAGCTACTCTAAAGAGCTACACTCTGATGCCCTGGCAATTCATCCGGAGCAGCGAGCGGAACATCACGAGCGGTATCCCGATGTACCGCTGGATAGGGAATGCCGACCCGTATTCCGCAGCTTCAAGCAGCACGATAGATACCTCGAAGCACGCGGCATCTATAAGCCACCGAAGCGTAATCGGCGGCGTGTAACCAAGGCCACAGTGAATCAGGGGACAAAGTAATGTGTTGTAGTGGAGAGATGCCAAAATATCGCAGCCACAAAGTCGTTCACGCCTTGAAGATTAAGGAGATGGGAGAACCGCTGCCCTCCGGGGACTGTATGTTTCTACCGGAAGACAAAGGTTTCGACTGGATATTTCTACCAGCCGCGTATATGCGCAAGCATGATCCCGAGGTCGGGGGGTACTATGTGGTGTACGAGGATGGGTACACGAGTTGGAGTCCGGCGGAAGCATTTGAAGCTGGGTATACACGAATTGACTAAGGGGAGCTAATATGACAGCAGACGAGAACCAGGAAGCAGTCAACAAACTACAGAAGCAAATCGAAGCGATCGATTTTGACGGGGGTCTTGCTCCGGTGGGTGCCACATCCGCCGCGTCTACCCAAGATACGCCTGTCACTAAACTGGAAGCTGACGAAACACCTACCCGCACGGCTGATCCCGAGTCCAGTACCGACACTGATCTGGACGGGGGGAACAAGGAGGCGGAAGCTGATTCAGATCCTACCCAGGACAGTGACAATGGTGGTGAGGAAGACGACAAGCCAGCATTGTCCGACAGTCATTATCGAGCAGCGATTCGTATGGGCATGAGCCCCGAGGAGATTTCCGAACTCTACGATAAGTCACCTGATCTCGCGGTGAAGACCGTAGCGAAATGCTATGAGATGGTCAACAAGACATCCCAGCAACTCGGAGCCCTGGGACGTGCCACACAGAAGCAGGCCCAGGCCGGGCCTGTCGCTCAGTCACAGCAGCAACAGGATGCACCGCAGTCGAATGCCAGGATCGGTAAACTGATTGAGCGGATCAAGGACCATTACGACGGTGCCGATGACCCGCTGGCGGATGTACTGATCGAGGTATTGCAGGACCGCCGAGAGCGGCCGCAGCCGCAGCCGCAGCCGCAGTCCCAACCCCAGCAGGCGGAAATTCCGCAGCGATCGGTAGAAGAGGAAATCGCCGCCCGACAGCAGATCAACACGTTCTTCGGGTCTAATGACCTGGAAGCGTATTCCGATCTGTACGGCGAGAACGCGTCTGCACTTGGAGACTGGTCGCACCTTACACCGGGGCAGAGGGCAAACCGAAAAGAGGTTTGTGAGCGGGCCCATATGATTCTATACGGTGCTGCTGTAACAGGAATGGAGATGGGGACCGCAGAGGCTATGGAGCGGGCTCATCTTGAAATCGCTGCACCGATGGCTGAGCAGGTCGTTCGCCACCGAATCGCCGCCTCGGCGAAGAAACGCGAACGCGGGCTGACATTGAAGCCCAATGGTAACCGGACACCGGATCGTGCCGGACCCGGTAAGTTCAACAGAGCAGAAGCACTTGACGAGATGGCCGCGAAACTGCGTGAAGTTTTCGCGTAAGTCTCCAGGAGGACAAAATGTCTTATACGTATGACCAGCTTGCGGGGTTGGTGGCCTTCACCCACACGCTTTATCCCCGGAACGAGCTTACTGTAACGTGGGATGACCACAACTGGGAAGCCGCCCGAATCTTCAATGAAGAGAGTATGAAGAAGCAGGGGGGCACTACGATCTCCGGTAAGGCTATTTTGAGCCCGACCGGGAATGCTAAGTATGTCGGCTACTACGAGATCGATGAACTCAGCCAGGGCGAGACGGCCCATGAGTTCACTATGCCGTGGGCCCGTGTGACCACGAACTGGTCTTGGGATGAGTTCGAGATCCTTCAGAACAAGGCAGACGAGGCGGGGTTCATCGATCTCGCCCAGGCCAAAGAGATGCAGGCCACGTGGGACCTGGCGCAGTTGTTTGAAGACTGCTTCTGGCAGGCTCCCACGAGTGCCACCGATAAGTTGTATCCCCGTGGCATTCCGTATTACATTCGTATGCTGGACGCTGATTCCACGACCGCTGGCTTTAATGGTCAGACGATCCGGTTCCGTAATGGTACGACGAGCACCGTATGCTCCGATATCGATGCAAATCTTTACCCTACGTGGAAGAATTGGGCGGACACGTATACGGCCGTGAATAACGACCTCATCCATAAATTACGGAAGGCGTTCCTGCGGTCCAGGTTCAAGGCCCCCCTGGGTGCCACGCAGTTCGAGGTTCGGAAAGCGGCCAAGCGGCGTATCTACACCGGCTTCAGTGGCAAGGAAGATATGTTCGACTATCTCGATGCCAAGGATGACGTTCACCAGACCAAGGAAGCGTTCGGCCGTATGGTCGTCACTGAGGGTACGGACATGCTCATCAACGGTCATGACGTCATGGCCATCGATAGCCTTGAGGGCGCTACTGATCCCGCTACCAGTAGCACGACTGATCCGTGGTACTGCATCGACTTCTCGCACTTCATGCCGATCGTGTATTCCGGATACTGGATGAACATCAAGGGTCCGGTGCATGGCGGGACGAAGCAGCATACGGTTTGGACCATGTACAAAGATGGGGCCCATAATGTTTGGTGCGATAGTCCTCGTGCCGCTGGCTTCGTCATCCACAAGGCGATCACTTCGTAATCGCTGGCCTACAACAAAAACACTATCCTAATATAGGAGAAATACTATGAGTTTGGCTGTTCGATACAACAACGCGGGTACCGCCGGTCAGCCCTCCCCCAGCATCTGGGGGGGCTGCCCGGTGGATAAGTCGCTGACTGCTCCTGACGAGCTTTGCTACCTGTGGGACGATTTCCTGAACAATTTCACCGCGAACGAGGTCATCCTCGGCAACTGGCTGGTGGTCGGTACGAACCCCGATACCGCCGTTGTCACCGATGAGCCGTATGGCGTCATCAATATCAGCGGCAGTGGCGCGGGCGATGACGAGGCGTACCTGTGCAGTAACCTACTGTGCAACGAGGTCATCAAGAAAAACTCGAACAAGCGGTTGTGGTTCGAGGCTTGCATCAAGATGGACGATGCCGATGCCGACGTGTCGATCATCTGTGGCCTCGGGGAATCCGCTCTGATGGCCGCTGAGGCGATCGCCGACGACCCCACTAGCTACCCGACCAGCGCCCTTAACGATTACGACTTTATCGGTTTCATGGCTGGTACAGACGGGTCCAACATGGGCGGGATCGACAGCGTCTATCACCAGGACGGTGATAGCGGTACGGTGACCATCGTGAAGGCCGACGTACTCGCGAACAGCGGCACGGACAATGACGATACCTACGTCAAGCTCGGTTTCGTGTTCGACGGCCGGTCTACGGTGACGTTCTTCGTCAACGGTGTGGCGAGTGGTACGACGCTCGATGTCGATGACTTGACCAGCGATAAGCTGGATGACGCCCTCGGCATCATCATCGGGATCAAGGACGATGCCGGTGGGAACGATGACCTCAAAATCGATTGGGTACGGTTTGCGTGCGACAAGGTCGCCTGCGGCCGCTAATCTTCGGAGGAAACTATGGCTTTCCAGTATAAGGAACTTGAGGACATGGGGTTCATTCCGGCTCCGGCCGGGACCGCGACTCCTAAGACTCAGCACGCCACCGAAGATGGTATTACCCTCTGCTATGGAACAACCACTCCGACCGATACGGCAACTGGGTACGCACCCGGTTGCCGCTTTATCGACACGGATAGCGGTGCTGTGTATATCAACGAGGGTACGTTGGCGAGTGCTGACTTTAACCAGGTAGTGACTACCGAGAACATCGACTCGGTGGTTACAGCCTCAGACGTGGTGGATCATGTTGATGCCACCGAACTTGCGGGCACCGCAGCGGGAACTGGACCGAGTCCCCTGATCTGGGACGCGGCACCGATCCTGGCTACGCTTCTGAATCCGACTGACAACTTCTACTACTTCGACGATTTCCTCGGTCCGATCGACGTAACAACTGGGGACGGCTGGACACTCACGCAGAGCAACTCCACCGGGACCATCTCCGGCCTGGCTACCGATCCAGGCGGCGTGCTGGTCGTCAACTCGGTCGGTTCGACAGCCGACGATTCGATCAACGCCCAGCTTACGAACTGTCTGTTCAAACCGGCTGCGGGCGTGACGATCAGGTTCGAGGCCCGGGTCAATATGACCGATGCAACCCAGCAGTTCTACCTCGGACTTGCGGGTGTGGACACGACCCTGATGGCGTCTGGCGTGGTCGATGACGTGGTGGACAAGTGCGGTTTCTTCCACCATGCCGCTAGCACGGACAACAAGATCAGTTCGATCTGTTCGCGTACCAGCACTGAGGACGCCACGGTTGATGTTGCGGCCAACGTTAATAACACCTACGTCAAACTCGGATTCGTTATAGACGGGTTGACAAGCGTGAAATTCTATGTGAATGGGGCGCTGGTCGAAACCGGAACCACTACGGCGGCGATCCCGAACGCAGTAATGTGCCTATCAGCCTTTGCTGGCTATGAGTCCGCAGCCGGTGTCATGCACATCGACTGGGTCCGTATTCTGCAGGAAGGCGGCAGGGCTACGTAGTCTATACGCCCCCGTGATCCATGAGGTCGCGGGTTCAATAGGACGGGGCTGGGATTCGTTCCCCTGCCCGGCTCCGTCTTTTTCTTTTCCGGGGGGGACGTAAGGGGAATGTAATGACAATGAAAGAAGCACGAGACCTACTGGACGGCATAATCGAGCAGCTTCCGTTCAAACGTGCAGATTACCTCCGTGTGTCCGGGGCCCTGGAGATGCTATACGACGGGGCCTGCGAGAAACAGGAGGACGAGCAGGAGAATAAAAATGGCTGAGCCCACCTCAGCGTTAACAGTATATGACCTGGTGTTCGAGGTCGCTATAGCCGCCGAGATCGCCTACTACGGAGCTTCGGGGGATCAACCCGCGACTATCCCCGTGGATATCACCGATATGGACCGGTGCCTGCGTGTCGTGAATAATGCGATCCGCCACTTCATCTCGCATGGTCCGCCCAACGGGTGGCGGTGGCGTAACCGGGATATGGAGATCGATCTCGTTCGGAGCTACACAGGAACGGCGACCGATGGTGAGGCGACGTCGCTGACCGATACCGGGATCGCTGGGGACTACGACGACGATTACTTCAATGGGTACGTACTTACGATCACGGCTGGTACGGGTGTAGCGGAGTACGCCACTGTCACCGACTATGACGGGACTCTTGGGACGTTCACCTTCGCCGCCCTATCCGGCGGCTCTACCCCTGACACGACAAGCCAGTATCGTATCTGCCGATCGACCCAGGTTATCAACTCCGACCCTTCGCGGTACCTGTTGAGCCAGGATTTCCAGGGGCAGTACGAGGGTCCGATCACTTTTGCGGCCGATCAGAATACGTGCCATATCGAGTGGACGAGCGAAGCGAATATTCGCGAGCTACGCGAGCTTAGCGTCAACACGAGCGATTCTCCGTTCGTTGCGGCGATCAAACCAAATGCTACGCAACGCCGCTGGGAGTTCCTCGTTGACCCGGAACCCACGGATGAGACTACGGTGGTGTTCCCATATAAAGCGTCGTTCGACAAGGTGACTCTGGTCGCCGGCACGGCCGCTTCTGCTAATGCGACTACGCTTGTGGACTCCAATCTTGCCGGGCTGTACCCAGATGACTACTTCAACGGGTATACCATTAAGGTTATAAGCGACACGGGACGCGGAAGCTACGCCCCCATCACCGATTACACTGGTGTCAGTGGAACGTTCACCGTCGCGGATTGGCTTTTCGTAGATGGTACAGCCGGGGGGACTGATCCCGAGGAGGGCTCCGCCTACTACGTGGAGTTATCAGAAACACATCCGGCGGGTATGCAGTTCGATGATACGATTCTGTCGTCTATACGGGCCCACACGGAACGCGAGTTCGTGGATGTGGACCGGGGGTACTGGGGCCAGTACCTGCAGCACGACCTTCCCGCCGCGTACCTTACTGATATGCGGAGCGCACCAAAAAAGCTGGGACGCATGGGCTCTGGGAGCGGCCCTGTCGTCAAGTATGTAACGAGGCCGATTGTGAGGTACGAGCAATGATTTTAAGATTCCCGTTCAAAGGACAGCATCGGGGCGGGCCCCACGGGGCACAGCCGGATCAGACGAGTCCGAACATGCAGAATGTCCGTCCGTATTATGGCGGTCGTCTGCGCGGCGGACAACGCGACGGCCAATCGAAATGGGGTAGTGGCGATCAGATCGGCGGTGACGAACAGCCAGTGGTTGCGATCTGCTCGGTATCCTCGGTGGAGTCCCCGTAAATGGCCTCGGTGGATTACTACAAAACCAATGATGATTCTGGCTTATATTTTACCGCCAGTATTCTTGACCCCACCTTGTCGGAAAATACGTGGCTTGCCGAGGTATTCTCAGCGTCTGAGACATACGTACCGACTTCGTTGAGAGTGAAACTATACCGTAGTGATTATGCGGGGGGTCATTCTCTGGGTAGTGTAGTCATACAA
>Ga0307420_1000307_pt1 | contig 23037 bp, 19 predicted proteins | sample SalMarWE160240MG_2_FD_202167 | JGI IMG/M metagenome (GOLD analysis project Ga0307420, IMG submission 202167) | Salt marsh sediment microbial communities from the Plum Island Ecosystem LTER, Massachusetts, United States - WE1602-40 | ecosystem: Environmental > Aquatic > Marine > Intertidal zone >... | reverse complement strand
AGTCGGAACCGTCGACATGATCGAATTGGACGAACTCGGCGCGCCTCTCGTCTACTACCGAGGTCGCTACAGGCGGCTGGACTGATTCGGCTGCATATCCGCCATCGAGCGCGTGAGCAGCGCCAGGATCCCGTCCGCACCGATGGGTTCGAAGATGGCACGGGCCTTTGCCTCCGCGCCGAGTTGTGAGCCGATCTCGGGTGTTGCGACGGCGAACGCGATCCAGCACAATCCCGCTGTGAGCATCGATCCGAGATCGGTCCACTTCTGCACCGCGTGTGCCGCCTGCTCTGCTGTCAACGTCCCCTCTGATGCGGCGAGGCACGCTTCGATCGTGGTCAAGGATGCCTGCCGCATGGGCGTCGAGCTGCTCTCGCCGGAGCTGGCTGCTTTCAGGGCCCGGAGCTGATCCGTGTCGCCTGCTAGCACCGCCGCGAGTGCTCCACGAGCGAGGAACTCGAGGTTCTTCGCCTGGTCACGTCTGAACGTCTCGAGGAAGCCTTCGGCGGCACTATCCAGGCGACCCGCTACCAAATCGAGGAGAGCGGCGCCGCCAACCACGCTGTAAGTGGTGAACTGCCGGTCCGTCTCCTTGGCGGCGATCTGGCGGACTTCCTCGATCAGTAGGTCGGCTTCGTCAACATGCCCGCGAGCGGCGGTCACCACTGCCTTGATCGCGAGGTGCTCGGCGAGGCCGACTCCCAGAAGGGCGTCGACATCGAAGTTGTCCGCGACGACTGCAACCGCATCCTCGAAGCGACCAAGGTCGAGGTAGCCCATTGCCAGGTTGTGTGCTTTGAACAACGCCGAAGCCCGGTCACCCAGAGCGAGTTCACGACGAAAAGCTACGTCGAAACCGGCGAGGGCACCCACCGGGTCGTGTTCGGCGAGGACATACCCCATGTTGTTCGAGGCGCGTTGCTCTGTGCCGGTGAACCCATGCTCGGCTGCCAGACGGCTTCCTTCTCGAATCAAGGCGACACCCTCATGAAGACGACCTGCCCAACCTGCACCGAGGAGTGTGCCGCGGGTCACGAGCGTGTCCGCTACGACATCGAGTTGATCGCGTGCCTCGGCTGCGACCAGAACAGACTCCGTTGTGGACAACGCTGCCTCACCTTTGCCCTCGAGCATGAGTGCTCTGGCAAGTTGGGCACCGGCCGCCGTCAACCATCGGCTTCGCTCGAAGTCGGACGAGTTCAGGTCCTCGAGCAACTCCACGGCTCTGTCGGCGTTGCGGATGTCGGCAAGGCAGCGACCGAGGAGGAACGTTTCGCGTTCGACATCTTCCAGCGTGCCGTTCGCGCGGCTGACAGCGAGCGCTTCTCTGAGCCGCTCCTCGTACACCGTCGAGTCGCTCATCGAACCGGCGGCCAGCGCCGATCGCTCCAGGAGGCGAACCCGCTCGAGCGGGTCCTCGGTCACCGCGAGCGCCTGGTCGCACAGCGACAGGACCTGGGCATGGGAGTGCAGCGAGGCGGCCCTGGTCACGGCGCGGTCCAGAGCCTCCCTGGCGGCAGCCACGATGTCCGGTGAAAGCCCGGCACCACCGTCGATCCCAAGCACGCTCAGATAGTGGCTCGCGACGATCGGAGCCAGCTCCTCGTCGGCGGTCGCTTCGAAGTGGTGGGCGACCGCGAGGTGGAGTGCTCGACGATCAGCATTGGCCAAACGCCGGTAGGCGACCTCCTGGATGACCGGCTGAACGAATCGGTACTGGCCTCTCTCCGGAGACCGTGGATCTCGTTCCAGTTCGAGCAGTTCGCCCTTGACCAACGCGTCCAGCGCCTCTGCCAGGTCCGGGTGTTCGGTGATCTGTGCAAGCGACTCGAGGGGGAAGGACTGTCCGAGGACCGAAGCTTCAGCGAGCACTCGGCGATACTGGGTGGGGATGCGATCGAGCCGCGCTCCGATGACGCCGCGCACCGTCTCGGGAAGCTCTACATCTTCAAGGGTGCCGAGCAGGTGGAATCTGCCCTCATCTTCGATGAGGCGGCCGTCGGCGAGGAGCATGCGAAGGTACTCGACCGCGTAGAGAGGCACCCCGCCCGAACGGGCCGCGAGCGCGTCTACATCATTGTGGGGGAGACCAGGTGCGACTCCGTCGATGATTTCCCTCATGTCGTCGTCCGCAAGTGGAGCCAGGTGGAGTGAGGCGAAGTTCGGCTTGCCTGAGCCCCAGCCAGGGCGACGATCGAGCAGATCGGGTCGCGCGAGAGTGAGCACGAGGATGGGCCACCGCCGTGACCACTCGGGGAGCTCTTCCACGAAGTCGAGCAGACCCGAGTCGGCCCAGTGCATGTCTTCGAAGACCAGTACCGTTGGGCCTTGATCGGCAACGCGTTCGAAGAAGCGGCGGAACGCGGCGAACAACGGACCCTTGTCGCCGGGTGGAAGGTCCGACAGACCGAGCAGGCCCGACAGCGGAGCGAGCAACCGCTTCCTTTCCTCCTCCTGATCGATCAGAGCTATGAGGGTGTCCTCGAGCTTCCTGGCGGCCGTCTCTTCGTTGTCGGACTCTGCGATGCCTGCGCGTCGGCGAACCATCTCTCCGAGCGCCCAGAATGTCGCGCCCTCTCCATAGGCGGGGGAGCGGCCCTCATGCCAGAAGACCGTTGCGGCCAATCCATCCAGGTACTTCTGAAGTTCCCAAACGAGGCGTGTCTTGCCGATGCCCGCGACGCCAACGATGGACACGAGCCGCGCCCGACGTTCGCGCTCGGTGGCATGGAGAATGTCCTTGAGCATGCGCAGTTCGTGTTCCCTGCCGACAAAGGGAGGCTCGATCCCGCCACGCCTCCCGGCTCCGCCGCGCATGCCGACGACTCGCGCAGCCCGCCACACCGGAACTGGATCCGACTTCCCCTTGAGCACCTGAGGACCCATCATGTCGAAATCGATCGAGTCGGCTGCAGAGCGCACCGTCGACTCCCCGACCAGCACCGTCCCGGGATCGGCAATCGACTGAAGGCGGGAAGCCGTGTTGACCATGTCGCCCACAACGAGGCCATGCACGTCGTTGCCGCCGGGGCCGGTTGCCGCCTCGCCTGTGAAGATGCCCGCACGCAGGGCGAGCTCCGGGGAGCCAACCTCGCCGCCCAGCGCGTCGACCATCCCGACGAGCTCGAGCGCAGCACGTACGCTGCGTTCGGCGTCGTCCTCTCGAGCGAGCGTTGCCCCCCACACGGCCATGACGGCGTCGCCGATGAACTTGTCGACTTGACCTCCGAACCGTTCGATGATGTCGCGGGCTCGATCGAAATAGACGGTGAGGAGCTCTCGGACGGTCTCAGGATCACGGTCCTCCGAGAACGGCGTGAAGCCGACGAGGTCGGCGAAGAGGACGGAGACGAGCCGTCGTTCGGGTGGTTCTCCAATCGGTTCCTCGGTTCGGGCGCCTGCCAACGGCGCGGAAGCAAGAGCGGTACCGCACTCGCCGCAATACTTCTGATCCGGCTGGTTCGCGGTCCCGCAGTTCGGGCAGACCGCGGCGAGGCGCGTTCCGCACTCGCCGCAGAACTTCTGGCCTAGCTGATTCTCGTGACCACAGTTGGGACAGTTCACCGTTACCTCACACGCATCGCCGATCAGGGGAGGATCTTTCTATCACGATAGGCGCCGGCATCTCGCTATTCGGGCTGAATGTGGTCTCGATGACTAGGCAGGAAGCTCCGATAGCCTGTCGTGATGCGCAGGTGGATCATTGTGCTCGCCGTCGTCGTACTCGCCGGCGGCGGCTTCTATATCTGGTTCAATGGCTCTTCGTCCGAGCCGAGCACGCCGCTCACAGCACCCACCGTCTCGCAGGCGAGTGCCTCGGCGCAGATCTTCTCGATCGACTCGACGTCCTCTCGAGCGACGTTCACGATCAACGAGGTACTGCGCGGTTCGCCCAAGACGGTCGTAGGGGCGACCGACCAGGTGGCGGGGGAGGCCTCCGTCGATCTCACCGACCCATCCACGCTGCAGATCGGCACGATCAAGATCAACGCTCGAACCCTGACGACCGACGAGAGTCAGCGAAACAACTCGATCCGGCGGTTCATCCTGTCCACCGATCAGTACGAGTTCATCGAGTTCACTCCCACGAAGATCGAAGGCTTGCCTGCGTCGATCGATGGCCAGTTCAGCTTCACGGTGACCGGTGATTTGACGGTGAAGGACTCGACGAACCCCGTGACGTTCGACGTCACCGCCACGCTGGTGTCTGATAGTCAGATCGAAGGCACCGCGACTGCCAAGATCACGCGGTCGGAGTTCGGGGTGACGATACCGTCCGTGCCGTTCGTCGCGGACGTGTCCGACGACGTGTCATTGGAGCTGGACTTCGTCGCGACCACCGGTTGACGTATCGAACATATGTTCGATAGAGTGTTCTCCTTGGAGGACACGATCGGAACGTCGCTGCTCTCCCTCCAGGCAGGAAACGTGGTTTCGCTGGTGGGGGCGCCTGGAACCGGACTGACGCGTGTTGCGTTGATGCTCCTCGCCGAACCGTCCCGGATCGCGCCGGTCGCCTGTGTGGATGTCAGGGGGTGGCTTCATCCCCCTGCTGCGTGGGAGGTCGGGATCGATCCCGACCGACTGGTTGTCGTCCGTAATCGTGACCGTCTCCAATGGCCAGGGATCACTGCTGCGCTCTTGGAAGGGATGACCGCGGTGTATGCAGAGGTGCCCGACAGGGTGCCCGACCAGATCCTCCGCCGTCTCGCGGCGCTTGCCCGATCACGTCGCACTGCACTGGTGCTACGACCGCTCTCGGACCGGCTGCCATCAGGCATCGCGCACCTGAGGATGCGTGGCGTGGGCGTCGCGTGGGAAGGGACAGATGCAGGTCATGGGCGTCTGTCGAAGCGTCGTCTCGTCCTCGAGGTGTCGGGTAAGAGTTTCCCCGAACAGGTCGTCGAACTCGAGGACGACGGTAGGGCTCACTTCGTGAGCCGTTCTCAGTTATCGGTTGTCGGTTCTGGGTAAGAGGCTCACTTCGTGAGCCGTCGGGCAGCGATCACCCTTGGTGAGAACGACCCCCTACGGCCTCAAGCATCAGCTCGACGCCACTTCTCCCAACGTCACCCTTCAGGCCCCTTGAGGAAACGGGGACGCCCCGTGGTCTCTTGTGAGTTCCACGCCGCGCTCTGCTGAGGACTGAAGGCTGAAGGCTGAAGGCTGAAGACTGCGAGCGAAGCCGCCTAGGGGACCGGATCGTGCCAGGGGCCGTGTTCGCCGATGAGATGATCTGTGGCGTCCGTTGGCCCCCATGATCCTGTCGCGTAGGTCGACGGGCCCTCGTCGATTCGAAGCGCAGGGTCGACGACCCTCCACGCGTTGTCGACCGCTGTGGCGCTTGTGAACAACAACTTGTCACCTTCGATCGCGTCTCCGAGGAGCCGCTCATAGGGAGTCATCTCGTCGGGGTTGTCTTCTCGCACCATCAGCTCGGCTCGTTCACCTGAGAAGTCGGGCCCCGGTGCCTTCACGTTGAGCGTCAACCCGATCTGGCCCGATGGGGTGAATCGGAATCGGATCGCGTCGGCTTCCATGGTTCGTGACTGCTCCGGCAGAACCATCAACGGCGGCTTGCGCAGTTTGATGTAGGCCTCGGTCACGTGCACCGGCAGGTTCTTGCCGGTTCGCAGAAAGAATGGCACGCCTGCCCAGCGCCATGTGTCGATGTGGAGTCGCATCGCAGCGAACGTCTCGACCTTGGACTCCGGTCTCACCCCTTCGACGGCGCGGTAGGTGTCGAATTGACCGCGCACCACCGACCGTTTCGAGACGGGCGACATGGCACGGAGAACCTTCTCCTTTTCGGCCTGGATCGAGTCTCTGTCGATGATCGGCGGCTCCATGGCGAGCATCGCTACGAGCTGCAGCATGTGGTTTTGGACGACGTCACGGATGGCGCCAACGCTGTCGTAGAAGTGTCCGCGACCTTTGACGCCGAAGTCTTCTGCCATCGTGATCTGGACGCTTTCGATGCAGGTGCGGTTCCAGAGGGGCTCGAACACCGAGTTGGCGAACCGGGTATAGAGCACGCTGAGGACCTCTTCCTTGCCCAGGTAGTGGTCGATCCGGTAGATCGCTTCCTCGGGGAACACCTCGTTGATCGTCGCCGTGAGTTCCCTGGCCGACTCGAGGTCGCGACCGAAGGGCTTCTCGACGATCACCCTGCCGCCGCCGGCGAGTCCTGAGGTACCGAGCGACCGAATCACGGTAGGAAACAGCGAAGGGGGAATGGCGAGGTAGTGGGCAGGTCTGGAGGCGCCGTGTGCGTCGACACGCTTCTTGAGCTCGGCGAACGTTGCCGGGTTCGTGTAGTCGCCGTCGATGTAGTCGAGCTGTTTGATCAGTAGCTCGAATGCGGCCTCGTCGGCTTTGTCGTTGATGCCCCCGCCATGGGTCTCGATGCTGTCCCGCGCGCGCTCGTAGAGATCTTTCAGCGTCCATCCGGACCGTGCTATTCCGATGATCGGAACGTTCAACGATCCGCGTCTGGCCATGTTGAACAGCGCGGGAAACGTCATCTTGTGCCCGAGGTCCCCCGTGCAGCCGTACCAGCAGAGAATGTCGGCGTGTGTCATCTCTTCTCCAGACGTTCGAGGATGGTGTCGAGCGTGGCCGTGTGGGAGTCCAAGAGCGTGAGGATCTCCTCGATCTCGAGTTCGGCCCGCTGGTTGATCTCGTAGTCGTTCTTCGCTTGCAGTCGGTCGAGTTCAGACGTGCGATTCTGGCTCATCATGATGATCGGAGCCGCGTACGCGGCCTGGAACGACAGCATCAGGTTGAGCAGGATGAATGGGTACGGATCCCAGTGTTTGATCCAACCGATCGCGTTGAGCAGGAGCCAGATCGCCAGAATGACCGACTGGACGATGATGAACCTCCACGATCCGACGGTCAGCGCGAATGTGTCGGCAACTCGATCGCCGAACGTCAACTGCTTGTCGAACTCGCCAATGACGTCCCGCATTCTCGGAGTGGGCGTCGACTGTCGTTTGAGGCGGAATCGCTGAAGGCGCTGCCTCGGATGGTCCTGTTCCATGGGTGCTCCTCGCTGTGCGCAGCCTACCGATCGAGCCTGTGGGCGGTGTCCTGCCCGTAGAACCTCGCGAGAACGGCGTAGAGGGACGGAAGGGATTGGCGTAGGGCTGCCGACGCCTCGAAGAACGCTTCGGTGGCGACTGCGAAGAACTCGGCCGGATTGGTGGCACCATAGGGGTCGAGGGGAGGGACGGGGCCCTCTCGGAGCGCCTGGAGCGTATACCCCATCGTGGTCTGCCACTCGGCCCTGTCCTGCTTCCGCAAGGCAGGTGTGCCGTCGGCAACACCGTCATACATGTCGAGCTTGTGAGCGAACTCGTGAAGGACGACGTTGTAGCCCCTTCCGGGGTGTCGTGCCTGTCGAAGCGCGGTGTCCCACACGACGACCACGGGTCCGTGCAGACGCGCCTCGCCAAACAACGGTGTGGTGGCGCTGTCGACGATGCCGTCACCGATGCCGTGGGTTCCCTTTCTCACCACCGTCGACGGATAGACGATCACCGACGTGACGTCCCGATACCAGTCGATGCCGAGGTGGAGGACCAGAAGACATGCCTCGTACGCGATGACGGCACGGATCTCGTCAGTCACATCGATACTCACGCCTTCGAACCGAACCCTGTCGAGGAAGAGCCGCACCAGATCCTCCATCGCCACCTGCTCGGAGTCGTCGAGCAGCGAGTACCACGACACGCGTTCGGCGAGTAGCCGGCGCCACTGCGGAGGAAAGGGGACGGAGAGCGCTCGCCGCCTGCTCATCGAGCGCCCGGCGGATCGATCGTCACCTCGTAGTTGACACCCTCCCACCGGTCGGCGAACCGGAACGTGAAGACAGCCGTGGCGCCTTGCTCCATGCGACCGGTGGGCAACGTCGTCGTGTGGACGCCGAGCCCTGTGTCGACGGTCTCCACGTCGTGTTGGGTCGACCACGCATCGCTGGTCCATCGGATGGTTGCCGGCTCGCGGAGCAGTATCCGTAGTCCCATCCCGTGGGGGATCGTCCGGCACTTCTGCGACCGGTTCCATGCCACGGAAGTGGAGGGAGTGCTGGACTTCACGTATCGGTCGAACGTATCGACCGGCATGTCGAACACCTTCCCGTCACGCAGGGAACGTCGGAGACGCAGGTACTCGGCGTGCGCCCAACAGAGAGGCATTGCAGAACCAGTCGGACCACCGTGGACGAGTTCTCGCTCTGGGATATCGGGGCCGTCCCACGATTGCTCCGGAAGCAAGAGATCTCGGGCCGAATTGCGCATGGTCTCTGCCAGGCTCTGTGCCTCCGTCTCGTTCCCTGCGGCGAGTTCGTAGTGGGCTCGTTCGCCTGTGAGCAGCGGCCAGACCCGTCCGACGCCCGTCCCGTCGAACGGCGCCCCATCATCGTGCTCTCCGTAGCCGTCCTCGTTGTAGCGGCGCCACACCGGTCCCTGCGGGAGGACGACCTTCAGGAGGGAGTCGATGACCTTCACGGTCGAAAGGATCCGGGGATCATCGGCTGCGCGGAGTCCAAACCTCACGAGCGCGAGGGCATCTGCACTGACGATCTCGGACGGGGGAGCGAGGCTCTTCGTCGGTGGACGGTTCTTGATCGGCACCCAGCCCTCCTCCGGGCTGTCGTTGTCGGGGGGTGTGATGCGCACGTAGTAGCCATCGACCCCGACACGATTCGCCAAGGGAGTGTCTTTGGCATAGAGCCACTTCTCTATCTGCGCATTCCACGAATCGGCGACCTCTCGAAGCAGGTCGGCCGACTCGGGCTGGTCGGCCGTGTCTGCGACACGTGCGGCGGCGAGCAGAGCTGCGATTTCGGCGGCGAGGGTGAAGGGGGAGTAGCCGGGATCCTCCTCCCATCGATCCTCTGCCGAGACAGGCCCGTTGAGGAGCAGGAACGCCGCGGCCCGGCGCACCATCGGCCAGTATGAGTCCGTAGCGATCCCGCACCGGGCGGCCAGGTCGACGGCGATGATCGGGAGCGCCGTCTCATCCATCTGGATTCCGGTCCAGTAGGGGGTGCCGTCGAGCCACATGTTCTGCGACCAGTGGCCATCCGCCTCCTGGGTGGCGCGCAGATACTCGAGGACCCGGGCGGCTGCCTCGATCCTGCCGGCCGCGAGGAAACCCGTCGCCGTTTCGACCAAGTCGCGTGACCACACGAGGTGGTAACCGCCGATGTCGTTGTCGCCCTTGGAGAAACCCCAGGGGATGGAGAGGGACGCGATGACGCCGCCATGGAACCCCTCCGACTCATGGGCGTCGAGCACGCGAATGGAGGCTGCTTGGAGATCATCGTCGGTTTGGGGTGTGTCGATGCTCCACCCTGCGATGAACTGTCGTTCCGACTCCTCGAAAGCATTGGAGAGCGAAGACCGAGCGTGGTATCCGGCCTCGGCGGGGGTGGCGCCAAACGCCACTCCCACGACGAAAGGCTCGCCGTCGAAGGACAGTTCTCCGGCCAGGGCGACATTGCCGCCGCTGGCTCGGTCGTACTGCCACGTCAATCGACCATGGTCGTGAACATCCTGCCATGCGTCGGAGGTGCCGACGAAGCCGACGGATCGGGCGAGCCACGGGACGGTAGCGGCGAGAGCGATGACGGTTCCCGAACCGCTTGCGAACAGCATCGGAATGCCCTTGTAGTCGCCGAGCCACGCGTCGTTGTCGCTGCCACGGTTGACGAGATGTGGGGCGAGGAGTGCCGTCAGGTGGTACTTCGCTCCGTCGGGAGGTGTGGTGCGAATCTGCTGGAGGACGCAATCGTGTGAAGGGTCCGTGATGATCGTCTTCTCGATCCTGTGACCGCTCGAGAAGTCGTTCGTGATCCGAAAGCCCGGCGCGAATCCGTCGAGCCAGCGGTGATCATGGGTGGCGTCCCGCTTCTCTTCGAGGAAGAGCCCATCGTCGGAGGAGATGAGAAAGCCGAAGTCACGGGTGCACGCGAGGTCGATACGCGGGTAGTAGATCTCGTTCAGAATGCCGTGGCTGATCGTAAACCAGACTCTGCCACCGCGTGCAGTCCCGACTCCCGACTTGGCACTGGAGGTCCATCTGGGTGGGATGCCTGGTCGGCCGGGTGCTTCGCTCATACACGCCGGAGAATAGTTGGGGCCTCCCTGTAGCAGATTGCCGGTGTGGCTGGGACGGAGTAGGCATCGTGCCGCGTGCTCGATGGCTGGTCGCCCCTCGGTCCACGTCCTCCGAGGTCCCGCGAGAACTGGCAACTGATGGCCGCAGATCGAACATATGTTCGGTATGCTGGAGGGATGGGGCGGACACTGTGCGTGTGGCTTCCGGCTTGGCCGTTGCAGGGGGCCCAACCAGGGCGACCGTGCATCGTCGTCGACACGGACAATCGTGTCGCCGCCGTCAACGATGAGGCGGCATCGGAGGGAGTGACCCTTGGGATGCGTCGCGGGGAGGCTGAGGCGCTCTGCCCGAGGGGTGTGACGCTCGAGCGTGATCTGAGCGCGGAAGTGACAGCGTTCGAACCGGTTGTCACCGCGGTCGAACGGGTGGTGCCCCGAGTGGAGGTCGCAGCGCCCGGGCTCGCGTTCGTGCGTATCGAAGGAGCGATCCGCTACTACGGGAGTGAAGAGATCGTGCTTGCCGAGGTTGTGGCGGCCGTTGAAGCGCTGGCACCAGACGGACTGTTCGGGATCGCCGAGGGGCCGTTCGCAGCGCGACTCGCGGCCTCCTCACCGCCGGGGAGGATCGTGCACGACGACGTTGCGTTCCTTTCGGATCTGGACGTGCGTGTGCTGGGGATGGATGAGCTCGTTGCGACGTTTCGGTGGCTCGGTGTGCACACGCTCGGCTCGTTGGCACGTCTTCCGAGAGCAGCGGTCCTCTCGAGATTTGGGAATGATGGTGCGCTGGCGCACAGGCTGGCATCGGGGGAAGACCGCACACCGGCGCCGAGAGCAGTTCCGGAGGACGTGGTCGTCGAGGACACGTTCGAGGAACCGCTCGTCCTGGTCGAACAGGCAGGGTTCGCGGCCCGATCGCTGGCGCGCCGGCTGGTCGATGCACTCGGGGGTGCCATTCCACACCGGATCGAGATCACAGTTGTCGCAGGGGATGGCACCGAACGAGTGAGAGTCTGGAGGAGTGCCGATCCGTTCGATGAGGCGATGGTTGCCGACAGGGTGTGGTGGCAGCTTCGGGCGTGGATGGAGTCTGCGGGTGTCGTGGGTGGGATTGCGTCGATGCGGATCATGCCTGCCGATCTCTCGTCGGAAGGTCGGGCGCTGTCACTGTTCGAGAACGTTGCGGCACGCCTGGAAGCGGAACGAGCGCTTGCCAGGGTGCAGACCCTCGCGGGTGCCGATGCGGTACTTCAAGCAACACCTCGTGGGGGGCGGAGTCCGGGGAGACAGGTTCGGTGGCGACGATGGGGTGAGACACCCCGACGAGAAGACGGATCACCGTGGCCGGGTGCCACCCCGTCACCAGCACCAGCGCTGGTGGTCCAGGAGCCCCGTCCGATCGATGTCGAATGGGATGGGGGAGTGCCGGCCCGGGTCAGGCTACGGAGTAGGTGGGAGGAGGTGCTCTCGTGGGCGGGACCGTGGCGCGAGACCGGCAGGTGGTGGAACGGGGAGACCGTGGCGAGCCGCTACCAGCTGGTTACGTCGGCCGGCGCGTTGCTGTGCGAGGTACGGGAGGGTCGAACCTACCTGACCGGGGTGTACGACTAGAGCGAGCCTTGCTCGCCGCCGACAGTCAACAGCTGTCAGCTGTCAGCTTTTCCGCGACCCACTCTCTGGCGCGGTCTCTGAGTGGCTCGACGTCGTCCATGGTCATGCCGGTCGTCGGGATCGGTTCGCCGAAATGGAGACGGACGGGCCCTCGGTGCATCAACTTCCCGCCGGGTGGCCAGATCGCACCGGTGCCTTGAATCGCGACCGGGACGATCGGCAGACCGGTCTGGACCGCGATGACGAACGCCCCCTTCTTGAATGAGCCCAGCTCACCTGTCGTGGTCCTGTGCCCTTCCGGGTAGACGATGATGGATCGTCCCCTGGCCACCGTCTCGGCCACCTGCGCGTTGATCGAGGCCATGGAGGGGTTGTTCCTGTCGACCTCGATCATGCCTGCCGCCCGAATCGCGGACCCGAACACGGGGACCGAGTACAGCTCCTTCTTGGCGAGGAATCGCAGAGGCGAAGGGAACGCGAGGTAGTGGCACATCGGGTCGAGGTTCGACTGGTGGTTGCCGACGACCACGTACGAACCATCCGGAGGAATCGGTGCGTCGAACTCGACCTCAGGACGGATTCCCAGCGAGATCGTCCACACCTTCGCCCACAGGGCAGCAACGCGGTCCATCGCGGGGCTCGCCGGGTCCTTGCGAGCGACGATGACGAAGGCCGGCGTGGCCACGAGTGTCGCGAGCGTGGTGAGGACCAGCGTCAACACCGTTCTGAGGAATGCGATCACGGACGTTCCTTTGCGAGTTCATCGAGGGTGTGTTGGATGACCTGCTTCACCCTATCCCTCAAGTCGTCGACGTCATCGTCGGTCAGGCCCTCGGTGGGGATCGGCTCACCGACCACGACAGTGATGGGACCACCGTCGATCACCTTGTGTTTCGCTTTCCACGCACGATCGGCGCCGTAGATCGTGGTGGGAAGCACGGGCAAACCGGTACGGATGGCGATGGCGAACGCGCCTCTCTTGAATGGAAGGAGGTTGCCGTCCGTGGTTCGGGTTCCTTCCGGATACACGATGATCGACTTGCCAAGCTCGGCGACACGCAGCGCTCCTTCCTCGACGGAGCGGTACGAATTGCGGATGCCGCGATCGACAGGGACCATGTCCATCGCCTTGAGCGCCCAGCCGAGAAACGGGATTGAAAAGAGCTCCTTCTTCGCGAGGAAGCGGATTGGAACGGGCAGAGCAATGAAGTGGGACATGATGTCGAACGTCGACTGGTGATTCGACACAACCACGTACGACCCACTCGGGTCAGGGCGTTCCCGGTCCCTGACTTCGAGCTTGACCCCCGATGGCCAGAGGCAGGCGTGGGCCCATCCCCCGGCGATCCGATCCACCCACGGCGAGCGCGGCCGCACGAGAGCAACGAGCATTGCAAGAAGCGAAGCGACGAGTGTGGCCAGCACACCGTTGACGTACGTGACGAGCGAGCGGAAAACGGCCATGCGGTGGGAGCGTAGTCGGCGGCCGTATGATGAGGCGGATGCTGCGGAAGTTGGTACTACTCGCGTTTCTCGGGCTGGTGGCGCTCGCCGTGTTCGTCTACCTCGGACCGCGCATGCCCGACGGATCGTGGATGCAGAAAGCAAGCGGTGACCTTCGAGATGGGCTCAACGCATGGTGGGGTCTTCCGATCGTCGGTCCCTGAGGGCGAGATCGACAGCCGCTCGAATCGCCGGCATCGCGACCTCCGCGTAGACGGCGTGTCCTTCGTCGCTGGCGTGGAAGAGATCGGCCGCCCAGAGGGCGCGATCGCGGTGGAAGTCGTCTGCCCGGTTCCAGATCGGCACCTTGAATACGTGCGACCTTCCCTCTGCGACCGCTTCGTGGGCACGGTCCGCGGCAATGCCACGGGCGCGAACGGGCCATCGCAGGAACGCCGGCAGGCGCGGAATGGCCGATAGGTCGCCCACTCCCGACAGAACGATCGAAGCAGGGGTGAGTGTGTCGACGATCGTGTCGAGTCTGGTTCTGAACGTGAACGGTGCTACCCCGTGGAGCATGTCGTTGGAACCTACCGAGATGATGGCCACGTCGTAGCGCCCATCGGCCACCTGTGGAACCTGGGTCGACAGCACGTCGTCGGCTTTCGCCCCGCCGACCGCAAGAGAGTCGATCGTGACGTGAAACTCCGCTCCAAGGGCACGTCCCACTCGCTGAATCCACACGTTCTCGATGTGGTCCAGCCCGGGCCCTGTACAGCTCGAGTCTCCGAGCACCACGATGGACAGGGGAGGGAGCGTTGGATCGCCGAAGACGCCGGAGGCGTCGCTGCCGGTGAACGTCGGGAGGCGTCGCCACTTCAGGTAGACGGTTCCGATCCACCAGCCGAATGCCAGACCGGCGGCGAGTGGGGTGGTCCTGCGTATCACCGGTGGTAGGTGCCGATCAGCTCGGCGTCGTCGAGGATGTGTCCCTGGATCGCCATCTCTACGGATTTCTTCGTCGAGTCCGTGGACATGCTGAGGGCGACGTCGAGTGCATAGAGCTTGAAGAAATAGCGGTGCGTGCCGACCGGCGGGCACGGTCCGCCGTAGTCGTTGCGTCCCCACGAGTTCCTTCCCTGGGTACCGCCCTCTGGCACCGTGCCTTCCGGGACATCGCGAACACCGGGATCGATACCCCACACCACCCAGTGGTCCCACACCATTTTGGGTGCTGCCGGGTCGGGCGCGTCGGGGTCGTCGACGATGAGCACGAGCGACACGGCTCCGGACGGGACCTCCGACATGGACAGGGGAGGGCTGACATCGAATCCGTCGCAGGTGAATCTCGACGGCATGGCGTCATCGAATGCGGGACTGGAGATCTGCATCGTTCCCCCTCCTTTGGTCGTACTCGTGGTTTCCGTGGTCGCGGTCTGGCCGGTGCACGCTGTTGCGACCAGGGCGATCGCCAACACCACGTACCGCATGTCGCCAACCTAGTGGCGGTCACCGGTTTTCGGTTGTCGGTTTCCGATAGGACTGGTCGGCCCGAGGCCTCCTGTCGTCAGAGGCCATGTTCCTATCGATGACTGAAGACCGACGACCGCGAGCGTAGCGAGCAGACCGAACATATGTTCGATACACTCGGTCCATGGCGTACGCCGAGTTGCACTGTCACACCAACTTCTCGTTCCTGGACGGTGCCTCACACCCGGAGGAACTCGTCAAACAGGCGATCTCACTCGGATACCGTGCGCTGGCTGTCACCGACCACGACGGTCTGTACGGGGCGGTGCGTTTCTCGACAGCTGCCGTCGAGGCGAGGCTCCCAGCCGTGTACGGGGTCGAGGTCGCAATGGCACCCGGGCGGGAAGGCGACCACCTCGTGCTCCTCGCCTCGTCCGCGTCGTCCTACTCGGCACTGAGTCACTTCGTCACGAAGGGCCAGTTCCGAGGAGAGAAAGGGAAGCCCGCCTACCTCTGGGAGGATCTCGCAGAGGTGGCGGCCGCGGGTGTGTATGCGCTGACGGGCTGTCGTCAAGGGGCCGTGCCACGTACGGCTCAGGTCGGGGATCTCGTAGGGGCGCTACGCGAGGCAACCCGTTTGCGGGACATCTTCGGCCGTCGGCTCCATGTCGAGCTGTGGCACCACGCGATGCCGGAGGACGATCTCCGTAACGACGTGCTGTGGGACGTCGCTCGACGGTTGCGTTTGCCGGTGGTCGCCACCAACAACGTTCACTACGCCAAACGCTCCGACGCCGACCTTGCCGATGTGCTCGCAGCGATCGGAGGGAGACGGACACTCGAGGAAGGCGACGGATTCCGATCGGCGACCGATGAGCGATACCTGAAGGCCCCTTCCGAGATGCACGATCGTTTCATCCGCTACCCGGGTGCCGTGGAGCGTTCTGTGGAGCTCGCCGAAGCGCTGTCGTTCGATCTTCGGCTCGTCGCACCGAAGCTTCCCGACTTCCCGATGCCAGGCCACTTCCGATCCGAGATGGAGTACCTGCGCCACCTCACGTTCGAAGGTGCCCGCGAGGTGTATCCGGGAGTGGATGGTGGGATCGATCCCGGGGCCAGGAGCCGGTTGGAACACGAGCTGGACGTGATCGAACGGCTCGGGTTCCCCGGCTACTTCCTCGTCGTATGGGACATCGTCAACTTCGCGAGGGCCCAGGACATCTTCTGTCAGATCCGTGGCTCCGGAGCCGACTCGGCGGTGTGTCGCTGCATCGGGCTGACCAGAGTCGATCCGATCAGGCTCCACCTGCCGTTCGAACGATTCCTGTCCGAGGAACGGGGACGCCCACCCGACATCGACCTCGACTTGGAGGCGGAGCGTCGCGAAGAGGTCATCCAGTACTGCTACCGCAGGTACGGGAGAGAGCGCGCCGCGCTGGTCGCCAACGTGATCACCTATCGGGCACGGTCGGTGCTGCGGGACGTCGCCAAGACGTTCGGGCTCACGCAGGCACAGGTCGACGGCCTGTCCAAGTATGTGGACACCCGCAACCCCGCCAACCTGCGTCTCGAAGCTCCCCTTCCCGAGGGCATGACCGCAGAGTTCATCTATGACGTGTGTCAACGCCTCGACGGATTCCCCCGACATCTCGGCATTCACCCTGGAGGGATGGTGATCGCCGACCGCCCACTCTGGAAGGTGGTTCCGTTGGAGTGGGGGCGGATGGAGGATCGGAGTGTCCTGCAATGGGACAAAGACGACTGTGGCACGATCGGGATCGTCAAGTTCGATCTTCTCGGACTGGGCATGCTCAACGCACTCCACCTCACCGTCGACGCGATCACCGAGACGCATGGGGTGACGGTCGATCTCGCAACCATTCCGCAAGAACCGGCCATCTACGAGATGCTCACAGCAGCGGACACCGTCGGAGTGTTTCAGGTGGAATCACGGGCGCAGATGGCGACACTGCCCAAGATGAAGCCGAGGACGTTCTACGACCTGGCCGTCGAGGTCGCGCTGATCCGACCCGGTCCCATTCAAGGCCAGTCGGTCCATCCGTACCTGCGGCGGCGGAACGGCGAGGAACCCGTCCGGTATCCGCACCCGTCGACGAAACCGATCCTCGCCAAGACGCTCGGGGTACCGATCTTTCAGGAGCAACTCATGGAACTCACCCGTGTGTGTGCGGGTTTCGACGGCAACCAGTCGGATCGGCTCCGTTCGGCGATGACCCACAAGCGGTCCCATGAGGCGATGGAGCGTCTGCGTGGCGAGGTGTATGCCGGCATGACACGGACCGGGATCACCGGCTCGGCGGCCGATGAGATCTGGGAGAAACTCCAGGGGTTCGCTCAGTTCGGATTCCCCGAGAGCCACTCGGTGAGCTTCGCGTACATCGTCTACATGTCGGCTTGGTTGAAGTACCACTGGCCGGCCGAGTTCCTCGCCGGTCTGCTGAACGCGTACCCGATGGGGTTCTACAACCCGAACACGCTGGTGCAAGACGCCATGCGCCATGGGGTCGTGGTCCTGGAACCTGATGTCAATCACTCGTTCCACGACTGCACCGTCGAACCGTACGACGCCGACCCGGACGACGTCATCACCTACCTCGGATCGTCATGGCGGCGGGGGAGAGGCGCGGCGAACGATCCGATTCGTCCCTCGGTCGCGATTCGGATGGGGTTGCGGTATGTGCGGAACCTAGGGATGTCGGAGATCGGCAGGATCGAGGCCGCTCGCCAGGTGGGTGGCCCGTTCACCAACATTCGGGACTTCGCCCAGCGAACCGGCCTGCCGGTCGATGCGTTTGAGGGGATCGCCGCGTCCGGAGCGTTCTCGTCGCTCGGGGTGACACGACGCGAGGGGTTGTGGGCGGCGGGTGCCCTGGCCGAGATCGGCCCCGACCGGTTGGCGCTCGCGCCAGGTGTCGACGGGCCGACCTTGCCGGAGATGGGCGCGACCGAACGACACCATGCCGACCTCTGGTCGACCGGTGTCTCCTCGCATCATCCTGTCGAGTTCATCCGGGGGTGGCTCGACGAGCAGGGGTGCGTACGCATCGAAGATCTGCTGGCACGGAAACGCAACGGGTGGAGGGCGCGTGTCGGTGGGATCGTGACCCACCGCCAGAGGCCTCACACCGCCCGTGGTGTGATCTTCTTCAATCTGGAGGACGAGACGGGGCTTCTCAACGTCGTGGTGCTTCCTGAGATATGGCAGGCACACCGACGAGTCGCCAGACGCCAGATCGGCTTGGTCATCGACGGTGTCGTGGAGTATCGGGACGGTGTAACGAACCTGGTGGCTCGGGAGTTCTCGCCATGGCCGGTCGCAGGAATCAAATCGAGAGACTTCAGGTGAGCGACGCGTAGATCTCTTGACGGTCCACGGACACGGGGAGTGGGCCGACCGTCGCGAGCTTGCGCTCGACGACCGCTCGAGCGAACAGCAGACTCCGTTCGAACTCGGAACCGTCGAGCGTCGCCACCAGGAAACCCGCCCAGAAGGCATCACCGGCTCCCGTCGCGTCGCGCACTTCCACCTGCCGTGCCGGTACATGGGTTCGCTTGCCACCGAACGAACCGAGCATCCCCTCCGCACCCATCGTCAACACCACCACCTCGGCGCCCATCTCGTGAAACCGGTCGACATAGCGTTCCGGGTCGACGTCGTCGTCGAACAGCCGGTGGCAGTCGTCGATCGAGGGCTTCGTGAAGGTGGTGTCGGCCATGAGCTCGGTGATCACCTCGATCGCCTCGCGACGCCGCGGCCAAACGATCGGGCTGTAGTTCGGGTCGAGCGATGTGAGCTTCCCCTCTCTCGCGGCGAGCGAGAACGCGCGTTGCACCGCGCCACGCTGCGGCTGGCGAGAAAGCGCGAACGCGGTGGAGTGAACCACGCGAGCCCTGCGGATGGCAGCTTCGGGAATGTCGCCAGGGCTCAATCGAGCATCACCCGCCCGGAAGGCCTCGAAATCGGGCGTTCCTGAGGTACGGGCCACAAAGACGACCGTCGTGTGCACATGATGGTCCATCACCAGGTAGTCGGTGGTGACCCCGGCGGCGAGAAGCTGGGCCTTGATGAACGACCCGAAGGCACCGATGCCCACCTTCGCCACGACGGCGCTCGTCGCACCGAGCTTCTGCACATTCACGGCCACGTTTGTCGGTGCGCCACCCTGGTGGCGTCGAAACACCTCTGCTTCCTGAAGGCTCGGTGCAGGACTCTCCGAGACGAAGTCGACGAGCGCCTCGCCGACGGTCAACACGTCCAGGTCACCTTGCGGGATCAGCATGGCGGCAAGGCTAGTGCTCGCTGCGCTCGCCCCGTTCTCGGTTCTGGGTGTTCGGCCATCGGTGACAGCCCCGCCCTACGGTGGTGGAACGCGTTCACGTCGCGTTCCTACCCAGAACTGAAGACTGACGACCGAAGACTGCATACCATGGCAGCAACGAAGGAGGCACCGATGGCGATGACCGCAGACCTGGAACAGGCATTCAACGATCAGATCACCCTCGAGTTCTTTTCGGAGTTTGCATATCTCCAGATGGCGGCGTACTTCGAACAGAACGATCTGTCGGGGTTCGCCGACTGGATGCGACTTCAGGCGGTCGAGGAGCACGCGCACGGTATGAAGTTCTTCGAGTTCCTCCTGGACCGCGGCAACACGGTCACTCTGGGGGCGCTCGATGCGCCGAAGAGCGACTTCGGTTCAGTTGTCCAAGTGTTCGAGGCGTCCCTCGCGCACGAGAAGAAGGTGACGGCCTCGATCCATGACCTCTACGCGAGGTGCTCGGCGGCAGGCGAGTATCAGGCGCTGCCGTTGCTGCACTGGTTCATCGACGAACAAGTCGAGGAGGAGTCGTCGGTGTCGAAGATCGTCGAACGGGTGCGTATGGCCGGCGACGATGGAGCAGCGTTGCTCTTTCTCGATCGCGAGTTGGGGGAGCGAGGCGCTACTGCGCAATGATCACCGACCACGCGAGCAGCAACTGCGCTCCGTAGTAGAGGGGAAGGCCCCACACTCGGTTCGCGAATCCGGGAGCTACGAATCGGTCGCGAGCAACCGACAGATCTGACAGGTAGAAGGCCGCAGACCCCAGGATCACGACGGGTACCGTCGAGGCAGCCGCTGTCACGAGCATCGCCGAGATCACGATGATGTACGCGGCGACCGGGCCGACCATCGCCCGGTCGAGATGCGGGTACAGCCAGACGAAGACGATGGCGCCGACCGCGGCCGCACCACCCCCCACGATGAGCACCAGCGATCCGTGGAGGCCGATCGTGACGAAGGCGACGACGTAGGCGACATGGCCGAGGAGGAACGCGGCGAGACCAGCGAGGAAAGCTCCTCGTGATGCACCGAGAAGGAGCACGTCTCCGGCCGCTCCCAGTACGAGTCCCAGGAACACCCACGACCCATAGGTTGTGTCGAGCGCACCGGCACTGAAAGCGACGCCGACGAACCCGGCCGACGCAACGGGCTTGGCGATGTTTCGGAGCGTGATGCTGCTCTTCTCACCGACCAGCAACACGAACAGTGCCACGATCGTGATCGAAGTGAACACCCAGGTCATAGCAGGCCAGCCATCCGGTCGGCGACGACCCGCCAGGCGTGTGACCGCTCGTCGATGAGTTCCATGTGCCCCACATCCGGCAACTCGAGCAGTTCTGCGGAATCTCCGGCGGTCCGCGCGGCGTCGACATACCGACGTGCATAGGACACAGGAACCGTCTCATCGTCGGTGCCGTGCACGATCAGTTGCCGTCGTGCGAGAGGCAGCATCTCGAGCGGTGATGCAGCGGCCCGATCCGCACCGTTGAGGAACGCTTCTGCGGCGCCATCTCCGAGGTTGTCCGCGACAGCGGCGGCGAGATCCGTGACACCGGCGAGTGAGATGACCAGATCGACAGGAAACCGGAGCGCAGCGGCGAGGGCGAGGTGTCCTCCCGCCGAGTGACCGATCAGGATGGTTCGCTCGAAGCGATCCGACGACCAGCCGAGCGCGGCCACCACGTCATCTGCGCTCGTCGGCCAGCCACCGCCGGATCCGATCCGCCGGTACTCGATGTTCAACGTGGCGAGGCCCAAGTCGAAGAGGTCGACGGCAAGACCGTCCATCAGATCGCGCGTCCACGGGCGTCGCCAGAAACCACCGTGAACCAAAACCACCAGCGGCCGGCCGGGTCCCGGAACTCGCAGGTCGCCGGTCTGGTCGGCTGCGTCACCGTAGGCGACGATGTCAGGGGGAACGCGGTGGTCGAACCACAGCTTCCGTATCGCCCAGCGATACCCCTCCACGCCGCGCCCGTAGATCGTTCCGGTACACGCCGGCGCCGTGACAGACGCACGTCGCCATGCCTCGCGTTCCATGACATTGGAGATGTGCACCTCAATGACAGGAATACCGATCGCGTCGATGGCATCTCGAATCGCGTAGGAGGTGTGGGCGTAGGCTCCGGGATTGATCACGACGCCATCGAAGGCATCGCGAGCGTCGTGGAGGACGTCGATGATCGCTCCCTCGTGGTTGGACTGGAACGCGCGAACCTCGATACCCACATCCTCACCCCAGGACCGGCACAACGCCACCAGGTCGTCGAGCGTGCCCGATCCGTACATCTCGGTGTCACGTATGCCGAGCATATTCAGGTTTGGGCCGTTGATGACGAGGACACGTCGCATGCCGCCAGGCTATCCGGATACGGACGGTCTGTGCGCATCGAGAAGAGAGGCTGCCAGCTCGAGAGTGTCATCGGACACCAAAGAAGGGATCAGGTCGAATCGACGTTCGAACTGATCCTGGATCGCATGCCGGACCTGCTCGACCGTCGCTCCCGTGCTGGACAGGTCACCACTCGTGGAGGGATCCCATTCGATGCCGAGGGCCTCATAGACGGGCACGAGTACGTCTGCGATCGTTGTGCCTCCGGTGACCACGACCACCCCGCCGATGTGGGCTGCGCCCGAGATGATGCGCTGGCCTACCCCCATCACCTTCTGGGATCCATCGATGTTGACGCTGTACGTTCCGGGGCAGTACTCGCCGGGAACTTCTCCGATCCGGGCGTCTGCACCGAGCGTTCGGAATGCGTCGCGCATGATCGTCGAGATGAGTTGGAAACGTTCGGTGATACCGGTCCGAGCATCGTCGATGGGGACCGCCATCGAAAACGAGAGTGTCCCCGGGTGAAACACTGCCGCTCGACCTCCCGCGAGGCGTTCGACCGCTGCGAATCCTGCTCGCTCCGCCGCTTCGCATGCCGCGTCATAGCCCGATTGAACGACGTCCTGCCGGCCGAACGCAACAATCGATCCCGGGACGTGAAGGCGGAGTGAGGCCGGATGTCCTCGTGCGGCTTGGAGGAGCAGCGCGTGGGACACGGCGGTGTCGAGCGCAGGAGGGTCTGGGAAGCGGGCATCGAACAGCTGCACGGATCCAAGTATCCCAGACTCCGCTGGTATGGGGTTTTTTGGTGGTTCTTTTCGGATCGCGCGCCGCGTACCATGTGGTTGTCGGGAGCCGGGCGGAGCTGGTGGGCCGACAGGAGAGCGATGCCCTCGCAACGCCAAGAGCGGCTGCTTCGTCGATTCGAGCGGAGCACCGAGGCCGGAATAGCCGCAGGTGTTTTCCGTGTGCGCATCGAAGATACCGATCTTCGAGGTGACACCGTTCGTGTGAATGGACGCACTCTGCTGAACTTCGGGATGGCGTCGTATCTCGGTCTCAACTTGGATCCGCGACTCAAGCAGGGCGCTATCGATGCCATTTCCCGCTACGGGCCCGTCTACTCCTCTTCTACGGCGTTCACCTCGCTGCCGCTCTACACGGCGCTGGAGGAGCGCCTCGAGCGCATGCTCGGTGGGAAGGTGGTGATCACTCCAACGACCACACTCGCCCACATGGCTGCCCTACCGCTGCTCGTCCCACCAAGATCGTTGGTTCTCATCGACGTCCAGGCACACGAGTCACTTCGACTCACAGCACAGATCCTCGTCGCAATGGGATCACAACTCGTGTCGCTTCCTCACAACGACATGGATGCACTGGCCGCTGCAGTCGAACAAGCACCTACGCAGACGGTCTGGTACCTGGCCGACGGCGTCTACTCGATGTTCGGAGACGTCGCGCCAGTCGATCAGCTCGCTGCGCTGCTGGAGCGCCATGCCCATCTCCATCTCTACCTCGACGATGCCCATGGTTTCGGCTGGGACGGGGAGCACGGCCGCGGCTACGTGCTCGGCCATCTTTCGATCCGAGATCGGATGGTGGTTGCAGGGTCGCTTTCCAAGTCGATCGGTGCCGGCGGTGGAGTCGCCGTGTTTCCCGATGAGATGACGGCGCGACGGGTGAGGACGCTGGGTGGCACGCTGACGTT
>Ga0307420_1000304_pt1 | contig 23090 bp, 18 predicted proteins | sample SalMarWE160240MG_2_FD_202167 | JGI IMG/M metagenome (GOLD analysis project Ga0307420, IMG submission 202167) | Salt marsh sediment microbial communities from the Plum Island Ecosystem LTER, Massachusetts, United States - WE1602-40 | ecosystem: Environmental > Aquatic > Marine > Intertidal zone >... | reverse complement strand
GCGATGAAGACCGCCATGTCGACGATATCGAGGCTCTCCAAAACCAGATCGAGCAGATGACGCTGCCGATCTTCCTCACGACCCAGATATAAGGCATCCTTCGCGCGCAGGCCCGGCGCGAAGCGCCCTCCTATTCCCTTCGTGATCTCGATCAAAAATAGAGTTTCACCGCCGTGTAGGCCAGGTTGGGATAGGCGCCGAACTCCGAGCGGTACTCCACCGGCTCCCCTCCGCTGAGCAGAGGATTTCCCCCCAAGCCCAGGGTGCATCCGCCTTCCAGGTAGATGTTTTCCTTGATGTTGTACTCCAGGGAGAGGGAGAGCATGACCGAGAGGTCGTTCAGGTTCAGCATAACAAGAGCGGAGGCGGGAAGAAGGGGTGTGAGCTGGTAGGTGGCCCCCAGGCTGAGGTAGTGACGCCCCAGCAGGTAGTCGCCGCCTTTGCCATAGGCCGGCTCGGCGGCCAGTTGCAGGTAATCGGCCGCATCCTTTTCACCCGGTGAGTTGAGGTGATACTCGAGGTAGGCGTAGAGATCACCGCTGAAATTGTAGTCCAGCCCGGTGGACAGACGGAGGTAGTCCTCCGCCCAGAGGTCCTCCGCTGCGTCCAGGCTCGGGATATCGGGGATGACGTAGGCCGCCTCCAGCCAGGCTCCGGCATCCCCGATGGCCCGGGCCAGGTCCAGCCCCACCATCAGATTCTCTTTGAAGAGCAAGGTCAACAGGCTCACGTCCGTATCCAGGACGTAGAGCTTCATCCGGGCGAAGGCCGCGCTGCGGTCCAAGCGGAAGTCCTCTCCGAAGATGCATCCGGCATCGACCTCGTTCATGGAGCCGAAGGGGATGCGCAGGCGCACGGCGTCTACCCCCTTGCGGTATTCGCTGTCCAGGGCGGAAAAGTGCAGCGGAACGATCACATCCGTCGGGTTGATGACGCGGGCGCTCCCCCAGGCCACCGCCTGCCTGCCCAGCGACAGATCGGCGAAGGAAAGATGAAACGTGACCGCCGCCCGGTCCAGCTCATTGTACAGCCCGATATTCTGTACCTCGGCGGAGGACCAGGGCAGGAGGCGCCGGCGCAGATCCACCAGCCGATACTCCCCGGTTTGGCTGCCAAGGAAGATCGAGCCGTCCTGGAGGGATGCGGGGCGGATTTCCGGGTACAGCAGATAGGCCAGCTCCAAGGAGGACCACTTGCTGGGGTAGATGCTCGCCTTCAGGCGCAGGATGCCCGTGGAAACCCCGTAGGAATCGCCCTGCCAGAGGGGATCGTAGGTCCAGTTGAGATAGGTCTTGTACGAGCCGCTGATCGAAGAATCCAGTCCGTGGAGCGGAGCGTCGTGCAGCAGAAACACCGCCAGCACTAGAAACCACGGAGATCGGAGCGCCGCAGATATCACTCTGCCTCTACTCTTTGATTTCATCTCGCACATTCACTCCATCCTCCAGAACGATGACCCTGCGGGCCTTGTCGATCACCCGCTGATCGTGGGTAGAAAACACGAAGGTCATCCCCGTATCCCGATTCAGCTGCCTCATCATGTCCAGGAGGGACTCACTGGTCTTGGAATCCAGATTGGCGGTCGGTTCGTCGGCCAGCACCAGAGCGGGGCGGGTCACCATGGCCCGGGCGATGGCCACGCGCTGCTGCTGTCCCCCGGAAATCGCCTTGGGGAAGCGGTCGTTGAATCCCTCCAGGCCCACGTCGCTCAGGATGCGGGAAACCCTCCGGTGCCGTTCCTCCGCCGGTACACCCTGGAGCATCATCACGTACTCCACGTTTTCTTCCACGTTCAAAACCGGAATCAGGTTGTAGGCCTGGAAGATGAATCCGATGTTGTCCCGCCTGAAGTCCGACAGCTGGTTTCCGCTCATCCCGGAGATGTGCTCCCCGTTCAGCCAGACGTCCCCCTCGGTGGGGCTATCCAGACCGGAGATCAGGTTCAGAAAGGTGGTCTTTCCCGAACCGGAAGGTCCCACGATGGCGGTGAACTCTCCCTTGGCTATGGCCAGATCGATGCCCTGTACCGCGTGAACCACGACGCTGTCCCGGCGGTAGTCCTTTTTTACTCCCTTGGTGAGGACGATGTCCTTCCGGTCGGTCATACTCTTCTCCTCCTTGCCTACAAGGCCCGCTGCAGCGCCCGGGCGACGGACATCCTGCTGGCATGGCCGGCCGGATACAGGCTGACCGCACAGGTAAAGGCGAATACCAGCAGGGGATACAATGTGAACTGGCGCAGGTTCAACACCGGGTAGATGCGGCTGGTGAAGGTGGTGCCGGCCAGCTCCACCCCGGTTAGGTCCAGGCCGGTCGACGAGCTGAGCAGCGCGATCCCTGCTCCCAGGATCATCCCAAGGGCCACGGCGTATACCGCCAGGGCCCCGGCTTCGATGACGATCAGGTTCCTCAGGCGCCCCGGCCGGGTGCCCACGGCCCGCAGCACTCCGAACTCGAAGGTCCGCTCGTACAGCGCCATGAACATGGTGTTGATGATACCGAACACGATCATGGCGAATACCAGGATCACGGTGACCGCTATGGATATGTTCGTCATGTCCAGGACGTATTTGAGCTGGGGGACCAGCTGCTGCCAGGTCTCGGCCACGTTTCCGTAGCTTGAATACTCCTGAGAGAACTGTGTTCCCTGCTCGACGGCATACTGGCTGCGGCGGAACCGGATCGCGATCTCGTGGACCCTCCCGTCGATTCCGAGCATGCTTTGAGCCGACTTCAGGGTAACGAACACCGTCAAGGAGTCCAGTTCGTTGATGTGCATGTTAAATATTCCGCCGACCCGGAACAGGGTCTGGGAAAGCTCCCCGGAGCCGGCTCGAGATACGGTGAGCACGATGCGGTCCCCCACCGCTACTCCCAGGCGCTCGGCCAGCCGCTGCCCGATCAAGGCGCTGCTGTTTTGATCCGCCGACAGATACGAACCATCGATCATGGACTCATCGATCTTGGAAAGGGGCTTCTCGGTTTCGGGGGCGATGCCATAGATAACTACCGAGGCGATGTCCGCGGGCGCCGAGATGGTGCCGAAGGAGAGGGTCCGTTCCGTGAATGCCCGTACGTCCGGATCGCCGTGCAATTGTTCGGTGACCCGCTCCGGTTGAGAGATGGTCAATCCCACATTCTGGGAATCCAGGAAGCCCTGACGATGAATCTGCGCCTGCCCGAGAAAGGAGGAGGTGGCCGAGGAAATCATGCTGTCCTTCATGCCCACGATATAGGCATCCACGAAGATCATCGCGGCCAGACCGATGCCGATGATCAATCCGGTCAGGAAGGTTCGCCGCCTGTTTCGGAAGATATTCCGCCAGGCCAGTTTCAGGTAAAATCGCATGGGTTCCTCCGCTAGAACATCCGCATCGTTTCCGCCGGTACGGTTCGCGCCGCTCTCAGGGCGGGGGGAAGGCAGACCAGCAGGGAGGTTGCGATCACCGTCAGGGAGGGCAGGTAGAAGCTGCGGGCATTGATCTCCCCCTTCATGTACTGAAACTGCACGCTTCCCCACTCGATGGGATTGGCCAGAGCGATACCGTGACGGGAGAAGTACCAGTTTAAAAGAAATCCCAGGATCGAGCCGAGCAGGATGCTGGCGACGGCCAACAGGGAGGTTTCCGTGACGACCATGCCCACGATCCGGCCCGGTCTGGTTCCGATCGCCCTGAGAACGCCGTATTCCTTCTGCCGCTCCAGAACCGACATCAGGACCGTGTTGAGAATGGTGATGGCCACGACCATCACCACCACGACCAGGGAGAGGTACATGCCGTTCTTGTCCGCCTGCATCGCCTTGTAGAACTCGCTGGCGAACACCTGCCAGGGATCCACCTCCAGATCTCTTCCGGCCAGGCGATGCCGTAAGTCGTCGGTCACCTTCTGTACATGGTTGAGGTTGTCCACGGTAACGGCGATTTCGTGCACCCGTCCCTCGAGAACGAAAAGGGTTTGAGCATCGGCCAGCCTCAGGTAGACCGCGCTGCGGTTCAATCCCGGGTCTCCGGTATCGATCAGGGCGATGATGTCGTAGATATCGTTGGCGATCGATCCGTCGGCGGCCTGGGAGACGATGATCAGCTCATCCCCGACTCCCGCCTCCAGCACCGTGGCCAGGGTCCGGCCGATTACGGCCTGGTTGGGCTGAGAGCCGAAGTATGCGCCCTTTACGAGTTTTTCCGCGATGTTCGTGGTCCGGTCTTCCCGTTCGGGATCGATCCCGATGATCCGAGCGCCGGCGCTCTGGTCGCCGACCGAAGCCAGGCCCGCGACGTAGATTCTGGGCGTCCAGGAATCGATGTGCGCGGCGGTTTCTATATTCCTTTCCACACCCGCCGGATCCTCGATGGTTTTGTAGAGCGACGGGTCGTCCAGATAACCGTCTCTGTGGATCTGGATATGCCCGAGACGGTTGCGGGTGAAGCCGTCGATGATGTGGTTATAGGTTCCGTCCGCCCAGCCGATGAAAAAACTGGCCAGAACGAATCCCACCAGCATGCTCAGGCCGGTGAACAGGGTGCGTTTGCCCTGGCGAAAGAGATTGCGCACAGCGAGTCTCAGGTTCAACATATCGGAGCTCCTCGATTCTATTCCCTGAAGGTCCGAAGGCTGCGGGTGGTAAAGGTGTCCGCGGGAATGTCGATGTCGAACTCCGCCTCCAGGTAGCGGATGATCGTTTTTCCCTTCCCATCCTCTGGGACGAGCTCCATGACCGAAGGGATGGTCCGATCGCCGAAGGTTTTCACATCCCTGAAGCTCATCGTCCTCATCAGCTGATCCCGTTCGTCGTAGTACTTCTCGGTGACCGGGAGCAGGCTTCCCGCATCGACGCCCAGCACGACCCGATTCCAGACGATCGGGCGTCCCTGCTTCGGCGTGCACTCGATATACAGGCGACCCGCTTCCGGGTTTTGCACCTCCGCGTATTGAAAGTCGTAGTCTTCCGCGAAGGTGAACTCCTTGACCAGGTCGTCATTGGTGAAATCGGAACCCATCCAGGAGCTCATCATCATGGACGGCGGAATCCGGATGGTCTTGTCTACCTTGGGCAGGTAATTCCACATTTCGTTTCCGATGCGAAGCGTTCCCGTGCCCCGTTCCTTCGCCGGCTCCAGGATGCGGATCAGGGTCTTCTCCGTGCCCTCGGACCAGGCCTTGAGTCGGAGGGTTCTCTCCCAGTTGGGATTGACGATCTGCATTTCCATCAGCGCATAGCTGGAGTCGGCCCGGTAGAGCTGATCGATCTTGTCGATGACCTCCTGCACCTTGGGCCGGCTTTGGCCAGAAGCGATACCGGCGCCGGCCAGGATCCAGAGGAGGGCTACTGCTGCCGCTGTCCATGATTTCAATTCCTTTCTGTTCATCTCGTCTCGCACGATCTTCCTCCTTGACCGGGGACGGAAAGCCGCTGATCCGTCTTCTCCGCTTTCTATATATCGATGAGCGATGATATCGTTCACGATCTGGTTGGGTTTCGACCGACTATCCCAGTTTAAGTTGGTTTGGGCCCGAATGACTACCCGGCGGACGGCAACTTGGATTCTGTCGTTCCCGATTATTTTTCCGCTGAGATAGTTGCGTGACATTTTCCTGCTATGCTGATTGTGATACCATTGCCGGTGGAGGAGAGAATGAAAAAAGATAACGACTGGCCGCTGATCGGGGTGACCGTGGAGTGAGCCCTCTTTCTCCGAATCGGGACGGCGCGGACGTTCTCATTATCGAGGATGACCCGAAAATCGTAGAGCTCCTGACTATGCATCTGGGGGATATCGGTCTTTCCACCGAAGCGGTGCCCTCCGGCAACCGTGGGCTGAAGAGAGCATTGGAAGCGGAGTACAGGCTCGTCATTCTGGACCTGATGCTTCCTGGACTGGACGGCTTCGAGGTCTGCAAGAAGATCCGGGCCGCCGAAGGGCGGCTCCCGATCCTGATGCTGACCGCCAAATCCGAGGAGCTGGACAAGGTGCTGGGTTTGGAGCTGGGCGCCGACGACTACGTTACCAAGCCCTTCAGCATTCGGGAGTTGTTGGCTCGGGTGAAAGCCGTTCTGAGGCGAACCGCCGCATTCGGCGAAAACGCCGGGGGGACCGAAACCAAGCTCCTCGAATATGGAAACTTGCGGATCGATTTGGAAAAGCGAATCGTAACGGTGGCGGGAAGGAAAATCGAGCTGACCGCCAAGGAGTACGACCTGCTCGTGCTGTTTGCCTCAAATCCGGGCCGAGCCTACAATCGCCAGCAGCTGTTGGACTCGGTATGGGGTTATCAATTCGAAGGGTATCATCACACGGTAAACTCCCACATCAATCGGCTTCGCAGCAAGATAGAAGAAAACCCTTCGGAGCCGCGCTATATCAAGACGGTGTGGGGCTACGGCTATCGCTTCACCGAGCCGGGCGAAATATGACCATGGTTCCGTTTTTCAGCCGATTCTCAGTAAAAGTTTCGACCCTGTTCCTCGTACTGCTACTGTTGATGGGCTCCGCCCAGGTGCTCATTACGATTCGCATCACGGAGCGCCGGCAGGTTGAAATTGATCAGCTGGTGAACTGGGATCTGGCAAAAGACATGGTGGCCGAGATCGAGCCTGTGCTCGCCACCGACCGCGCGGGGGATATCGGCGAGGTCATCCACTACATGATGGTCCTGAATCCGGCTATCGAAATCTATCTGCTCGACGGTGAGGGAACCATCCTGGCCTTTTTCGCCGGGCCGGGAACACAGGTAGTCGCGGAACAGGTGGACCTGGAGCCGATCCGTCGCTTCATCAGCGGAAGTGCAAAGGCTCCGATCTACGGGGATGATCCCCGCGCAGCGGGGGCAAGGAAGCATTTCTCCGCTGCCCCGATAACGCTACCCGACGGCAGCAGCGGCTATCTGTACATCGTGCTGAGAAGTACGCTGTACGATCAGGCTGCCCGCAGTCTGAAGGAGAGGTATCTCGCCTCGGCTCTGGTTCGGGCTCTGATACTCTCAGCCGTAGCGGTAGGCATCGTCGGTCTGATTCTCTTCACTCTTCTGACCCGCCGCCTTCAGCGGGTGGCACGAACCGTCGGAGATTTCGAGCAGGGAAAATACGACACCCGTCTTCAGGCTTCGGCCGGAGATGAAATCGGGGAGCTGGCCCGAGCCTACAACCGCATGGCCGATACGATCGCGGCGAATCTGGAGAAGCTCAAGCAGACCGACAATCTGCGGAGGGAGTTGATCGCCAACGTTTCCCACGACCTGCGCAGCCCCCTGACCTCCATCCAGGGCTACGTAGAAACTCTGCTGATGAAGCAGGACTCCTTGAGCAGCGCTCAGATTCGGGAGTACCTGCAGGTGGTTCTCAGCGACGCCACGAAGCTGAACGAAATGGTTCACGAGCTGTTCGAGCTGTCCAAGTACGAAGCCCGTCAGATGGAGCCGAGGCTGGAGAGGTTTTCTCTGACCGAGTTGATTCAAGACGTGGCGGTGAAATACCAGGCCGGAGCGGAGCAGCGGCAGGTATCGCTATCGGCGATCCTCCCCGAGAAGTTGGAGTTCGTGCTGGCGGATATCAACATGATCGAACGGGTTCTCTCCAATCTGATCGAAAACGCCCTGGCCCACACCCCGGCCGGAGGGCAGGTGACGGCGGAGCTCCAGGAGAGGGACGGGCGAGCCCGGGTGCGGGTGATCGACAGCGGGATCGGAATCGATCAGAGGGATATTCCTTTCATCTTCGACAGGTTCTTTTCGAGCGGCCACCGGGAGGGCTCCGGCTCCGGCAGGGGCAGTGGATTGGGCCTTGCCATCGCCCAGAAGATCGCGGAGCTGCACGATAGCCGCATCCGGGTCGAAAGCGAGCCGGGCAGGGGAAGCGTCTTTTTCTTCGAGCTTCCCCTGCAGGGAAGCTAGAGGATGTAGGGTCGCACGATGCCGACCGGATGACCGGTGGCGCAGAGGGACAGCATCACAACGGGGAGTCGCAAGCAGACAGCGGACATCGTGCTGGTCAACAGCAATCCCCTGGATGTGACCTCGCTGATCCTATTCGGACGGGCTACATACAGGAAGATGGTTCAGAACCTGATCTGGGCGAAAGGTTACAACGTGATCGTGGCTATCAACGCCAGGCTGCTGAAACTCAGGAAGGAGGACGGAGGAGATGACGGAAAAGAAGAAGATGGATAAGAGGAAGATGATGCCCGTCGGACCGATGATGATCGAGCATCGCCTGATCGAGCGCATGATCGGGGTGATGAGCAAGGAGCTGGATCGTTTCTTGCGGGAGAAGAAGGCGAACCCGGAGATCATCATGACCTTTGTCGATTTCGTGCGCACCTACGCGGACAGGTGTCACCACGGAAAAGAAGAGGACATTCTGTTCCGGGAGCTGAAGAAAAAGGAGCTGTCGAAGGAGCACCGGGATACGATGAATCAACTGGTCAAGGACCACCAGTGGGCCCGGCAGCAAACCGGGGATCTGGTCGACGCGACGGAGAAATATGCAGCCGGTGATGAAGGCATGTTCCTGATTATCAGCGCTCGCTTGAAAAGCCTAACTGAGTTCTATCCCGAGCACATCGTAAGGGAGGACAAGCACTTCTTCCTGCCGGTGATGCGCTATTTCTCCCAGGAGGAGAAGGACGCCATGCTCCAGGAGGGATTCGAGTTCGACCAGAGCCTGATCCACGACAAGTACAGGCAGATCGTGGAGCAGTCGGAGCGATCCACAGCGGGCTAGCAAGGGCAGAGGGATGGATCCAAAGGAGAAATGGCATGAAAGCGCTGGTGCATGAACGCTACGGGTAAGCGGTGAACGCTACGACCGGCTGGCCGGTCTGATCGAGGAAAACGACCTTCAGGTGATCGTTGGCAGCCGCTATCACATGGAGAGGGCGGCGGAGTAGGGCGTGCGCTCTATCGGCCGTGGCAGTACTTGTACTTCTTGCCGCTGCCGCAGGGGCAAGGGTCGTTCCGCCCCACCTTGGGGACTGTGCGCTTGACCTGGGCCTGGCCCGGCCGGGCTTCGGCACGCTCCCCGGCCGCTGCCGGAAGACCGGCACCTGCGGAAGCGGTACGGGCGCTCTGGCGGGTGAGCACGGAGGTCGGAGCACCGGGACGCGCGGGCTGACCGGCCGGCGCACGTCCGCCAGCGCCCGCCATCGCCGCCCCGGCCGCGCCGAACTGGCCGAGCAGGGTATGGCGGGCATCCCCGAGGTCCCGGCGGCGGCGTTCCTGGGGCTCCACCACGCGGATACGCACCTGGAAGATCTTGCGGGCGATAGCCTGGCGGATATCCGCCAGCATCGAGTCGAAGATCTGAAACCCCTCCAGCTTGTATTCCAAGAGAGGATTCTTCTGACCGTAGGCCCTGAGGTACACGGCCTCTCGCAGCGCTTCCAGGCTCTCCAGGTGGTCCTGCCAGCGGGTGTCGATGTTGCGCAGATACTCGAAGCGGATGAAGAGGTTGAGATTTTCCTGACCCACCTCTTCAACCTTCTCTTTCAGATCATCCTGCAGCTCCTGAAGGACCTGGGCCCTGATTGTCTCGACATTCGCTGCCTGAAAGGACTCTGCCTCCCGCGGGGTGTAGAAGAGGGTGTCCTTCAAGCGGGTGAGGATCGTGGCCAGGCGTTGACCGTCATCGCCCCGCATCTGCCTGTAGTCATCCATAAGACCGTCCAGTATGTCCTCGGCCGCCGACAGCACGCGCTTTTCCAGGTGAGGATCCGCCAGGATCTCGTCCCTGCGGGCATACATGAATTTCCTCTGCTCATTGAGCACGTCGTCGTACTCCAGCAGATGCTTGCGGATCTCGAAGTTCCGCTCCTCAACCCGCTTCTGGGCCCGTTCGATGGCCTTGTTGACCCAGGGATGGTGGATCGGCTCCCCGTCCTGCATGCCCATCCTGCCCATCAGGCTTTTCAGGTTATCGCCCCCGAACAGACGCATCAGGTCGTCGTCCAGGGAGATGAAGAAACGGGAAGAGCCGGGATCCCCCTGACGGCCGGAGCGTCCCCGAAGCTGGTTGTCGATCCGGCGGGCATCGTGCCGTTCGGTGCCGAGCACGTGCAGACCCCCGGCTGCTTTGACCTCCTCGTATTCCGGAGCCCAAGCTTTCATCTCCTGGTCCAGGAGCTTCTTGTACTCCTCCCCGTTTCCTTCACTTCCCAACTTGCGACTCGCCCGGTACTCGGGATTTCCGCCCAGCTTGATGTCGGTACCGCGGCCGGCCATATTGGTGGCGATGGTTACCGCGCCCCTGGCCCCGGCCTCGGCGATGATCAGCGCCTCCCGGGCGTGGTTTTTGGCGTTCAACACCTCGTGGCGTATGCCCATCTTGGTCAACAGGCGGGACAGCTTTTCGGATTTTTCGATGGAGATCGTTCCCACCAGGATCGGCTGGCCCTTCTTGTTGAGCTCGGAGATCTCCCCGCAGATAGCCTCCAGCTTCTGCTCCTCGTTCAGATAGATCTCATCGTCGTTGTCCGCCCGGATAACCGGCCTGTTCGTCGGGACGACCACCACATCGAGGTTGTAGATCTTGGCGAACTCCGTGGCCTCGGTGTCGGCGGTTCCGGTCATTCCGGACAGCTTCTCGTACATCCGGAAGTAGTTCTGAAAGGTGATGGTCGCCAGGGTGCGGTTTCGCTGGGCCACCTTGATTCCTTCCTTGGCCTCTATGGCCTGATGCAGACCTTCGGAGTAGCGGCGGCCGTGGAGGATGCGGCCTGTAAACTCGTCGACGATCTCCACCTTGCCCTCCTGGACCACGTAGTCCACGTCCAGGTGAAAGAGGCGCTTGGCCCGCAGCGCCTGGGTGCAGTAGTGGATGAACTCGAAGTTGTCCGATTCGAACAACGATCCGCGAATGAGGTTGCGCCGTTTGAGCTGTTCCTCGATTGCGTCCATACCCCGATCGGTGAAGGAAACCCGCTTGCTCTTCTCCTCGATCTTGTAGTCCCCGTCCGCCTGGGGCTTTTCGACCTGAAAGGGCGAGAGCTCGTCGTCGTACTTGCCGGTATTCGGGTCCTTGCTGCACTCGGTCAAGGAATCCACGATCCGGTTGGCTTCCAGGTAGTTGGCCGTGTCGTCTTCCGCAGCTCCGGATATGATCAGCGGTGTACGGGCCTCATCGATCAGGATCGAGTCGATCTCATCCACGATGCAGTAGTTGTGTCCCCGCTGCACCCGGGACCCTGAGTCCCAGCGCATGTTGTCCCGCAGATAGTCGAAGCCGAACTCGTTGTTGGTTCCGTAGGTAATATCCCGGAGATAGGCCTCCTTCCGGTTCTCATTGTCCATCTGAGCCAGTACGACCCCCACGCTGACGCCGAGAAGGCTGTAGATCCTGCCCATCCAGTTGGCGTCCCGCTCCGCCAGGTAGTCGTTCACCGTGACCACGTGCACGCCCTCGCCGGGCAGGGCGTTGAGGTAGGCTGCGGTTACGCTGGAGAGGGTCTTGCCCTCACCGGTTTTCATCTCCATGATCTTGCCCTGATGAAGCACGATCCCGCCCATCAGCTGAACGGCGAAGATCCGCTCCCCGAGAGTCCGCCGGGCCGCTTCGCGAACCAGAGCAAAGGTATCCGGCAGCAGATCATCGAGGGACTCTCCCTGCTGGTACCGCTGCCTGTACTCCGCGGTTTTCTCCCGGAACTGATCCTCTCGTAGAGCGAGCATTTCCTGTTCGAGCTGGTTGATCCGGCGCACAAGCGGGGCAAGAACCTTGAGGTCCCGCTCCCGCTGAGATCCCAGGATCTTGGTGAGGATATTTTCTGCCATGCTAACAATGTAGCGCTAAGGCCGGCCTGCGGTCAAGGATCGTCGATTGACAGCCCCGGGGTGGGGAGTGTATAGTCGGTTGGAATCGGTATCCCTTCAGGCAATGAAGAATCCACTTGTAATTCTTACAGCCGCTTTTAGCGCCCTTTTACTGCTCGCCTCCTGCGCTCCCAAAGAACTGGAGGAGCTGACCCGGGAAGATCTGTTCAGCCTTCAGATCGGCAAGATGGACAACCAGATCGATCTGTTTCAGATCAACGGGGTGATGGCCAGTGCCAAAAACAGGATCTACATGCGGGACGGACTGTTCTACCTGGCCAACGGCAACTCCGCCAAGATCATGGAGCTCTCCTCCTACGGGGATCTGATCTTCCTCCTCTACAATCCGAATGAGAATCCTCCGCCCACCTCCTTCAGCACCGAGGAGTCCACGGAGCTGTCCGCCACCAGGCGGGCGGTGGCCTATCCGCTTCAGCGGATCGGAGAGCTGGTGGTGGACAGCGAGAAGCATCTATATGTGGAGGATGCGGTCAGCGAAGAACGGCAGGTTCACGACAAGGAGCTGAATGTTCTTCTGGACCGGGTGATCCTGCGCTTCGACCGCCACGGGACGCTGGTGGATTTCATCGGCCAGGAGGGGGTCGGGGGAACGCCCTTTCCCTATATCGACAGTCTGTACATCACGGATCTGGACGAGCTGGTGGTGATCTGCCGGACCCCCCGCTACTGGCACGTGTATTGGTACTCCACCGAAGGGTTTCTCCTCTATCAAGTCGATATCGACCAGGAGCACCTGCCGCTGTACGAGAGCGAGCAGGTCTCGACCCTCGGCCGGATCGTGCCGGATCGAGGCGATCCGCTGTTGTATCTTATGATCTACGCCTACCGCGGTTCCACCGCCGATGGGCAAACGGACAGCTACGACACGAGGATCTACTCCTTGAGTCTCCTGACCGGAAGGTACGAAGGGTACATCGAAGTGCCGCAGAACGGCGTACGCGTAGAAAAGGTCGGCACCCAGGAGATCGAGGTGCCGACTCCCTCCTTCGAGCTTCTCGGCGTCAATTCCAGGGACGCCTTTTTTCTGCTGCGCAGGGAAGAGGCGAATCTGTTTCAGCTTCTCATCCTGGACGCGAAGGGGGATGAGGTGGCTCGCCGATCCCTCGTGATGGAGGATTCCGAGCTGTTCTACAAGGAGGTACGGCTTTCGGCAAGCGGCATCATCTATGCCCTGCTCGGGGAAGAATACCAGGCCCAGATCGTCTGGTGGCGCAGCGACCGGCTGCTGCGGGAGGGGGAACGTGAAGGTAGTTGATACTCAAGCCATTGCTCGGATCGACCGGGAAGCGCAAGCGCGCTTCGGGATCCCCGAAATCGTGCTCATGGAGGATGCCGCCTACGGAATCTTCTCGGTGATGCGGGAGAGAATCTGGGAGAGCAGGCTTCCCCGGGGGCTGGTCGTGTTTCTGGCCGGAAAGGGCAACAACGGCGGGGATGCTCTGGCCGTGGCCCGGCACTGCTATTTCAGCGGGATGAGGAATCTGGCGGTAATCCTGGCTGCAGGGGAGCCCAAAGCTGAAAGCCTGGCCGGGGTGCATCTGAAGATCCTCAGATCCTTAGGGATAGAGGTCGTGGACTACTCGGTTGAAGATGCGGGTGCAGCCGTGCGGAGGGCGCACCGTTTGCTGGGCGAGGCGGAGAGTCTGGTGGACGGACTGCTGGGCACCGGCTTGAGCGGCGAGGTGCGCGCACCACTGAAAGGTCTGATCCGGCGCTGCAACGACAGTGCCGCCTTCCGCATCGCCGTGGACATTCCCAGCGGGATCGGGGATGCCTATCGACCCGGCTACACAGCCTTCCAGGCCGATTGTACGCTCACGGTCCAGCTGCCCAAGCTCTGTCTCTACCTGCCCCATACCCGAAGGTTCTGCGGAGATATCCAACCCGTACCCGGAGTATTTCCTCCGCAGCTGGCCGAGCAGGAGGACATCCCCGGCTACCTGATCGAAGAGCCGATCAAGCAGAATCTTCTCCGGCCCGTGGACCCGGACACCCACAAGGGCAAGCGGGGGCATCTGGCGGTGTTCGCCGGTTCGGAAGGGACCACCGGTGCCGCCTGGCTCTGCTCCAACGCCGCGGCCCGCAGCCGCGCCGGACTGGTTACCCTTTTCATGGACCGGGAGCTGTACGGTGCGAACATTCCCAAGTACAGCTCGGTCATGCTTCGCCCCTGGGCGGGAGAACCGCCGGAGACGGACAGGTTCGATACGCTGCTCATCGGACCCGGCTGGGGCGTATCGGAGCAGAGGGAACGGATCCTCCGCCAGCTGTTACGGACCCGCCTTCCCGGAGTGCTGGATGCCGACGGAATCAGCCTGCTTGCCCGGATGCGTCGGTCAGACGGCCTGAAGCTCGGGGGTAGGTGGATTCTCACGCCCCATCCGGGGGAGTTTGCCCGGCTGCTCGGCTTGGACACAGCCGATGTGCTCACCGATCCCCTGCCGCACCTGCTGCGCTCCAGCGCCGAGTTGGAAGCAGTGATCGTGCTCAAGGGGCACTGCAGCTTCGTGGTCGATCCCCGGGGACGGTACGGCATCCTCGACGGGATGAATCCGGCGATGGCCACCGGGGGCAGCGGAGACGTGTTGGCGGGGATGTGCGCCGGCCTGCTAACCTCCGGCCACGACCCAGAAGACGCCGCTGTCCTGGCCGTACTGCTGCACGGGCAGATCGGCAGGCGGCTGTATCGGGAAAGGGGCTACTTCCTTGCCGAGGATATGCTCCCCGCTGTATCTTCTGCTTGTACGTAGAGGTGGGAGCTACCGCGGATCATGAGGCTGGGCAAGGGCAAGAACAAACAGCGGCCGGATCCCTTCAAAGACGAACAACCCCCCGGTTACCACTACAGCCGGCAGGACAGGATCTCCATGGCTACGGCTCCTCGGTTCCGCGAAAGAGGCGGCGGCATCTTCCGCAGGAATAGAACCCTCCTGATCATCCTCCTGGATCTGGTGATCGTACTGATCCTCGGCGTGTTTCTGGTACGTTTTCTCTACGCCCAGGTCAACCGGGCCAACCTGGAGGGGTACAGCGTCGTACTGAGGGGCGCGCGGAGCGAAGGGGTGGTAGTCGCTACCCTTACGATCACCAATACCGCGGCCGCATCGACAGACGAGCAGAGTGTCTTCGCCCGCTTCTCCCTGGTGCGAAATCCCGATGAGGAGGATTCGACCTATGTTTCAGGTCCGGTTCCCCGGGAGAGGGAAGGGGAGAGGATGTTGCGGGTTGCCATACCCGTCTCCGAGCGCTCGGCGTCCTCCGAGGTACTGTATGCGGAAGTTCGGATCGGGGATTCGCGCAAACGCCTGTCCACCGGCCTGGAGCCCTGAGGCAGGCGCCGCGAAATATTTGACAGACGATCGGGATTTGAATATTTTACGCTAAGGAGGAAAAAGCTATGCTGCAATTCTATTTTTTGTCGATCTTCGCCAACATACTGGCCGGTCTGACCCTGACGTCGGACTACTTTGCCGAGAAGTTCAAGGCTTTTCTTCCATTTAAGGATCTTTTCTCCAAGACCAACGTGAAAACCACGATCGGGATTTTTGCCTTTGTCGTGGGCTTTTTGAAGCTTCTCATTCCCGTCGATACGGTAGTGGTTGGGGATCTGCTGCCCGCCCTGGCCGGCTTGGCCATGGGCGCGGGTCTGATCCTGGGGATCATCCGGGAGCGGGGCACGGTGTCGGCCGAGAAGGTCAACAGCCTGGAGAAGACCGTAATGACCTACCGGGTTCCCCTGGGAATCGCAGGACTCGTGATCAGCGGTCTGCACTTCCTGTTGCCGAGGGCCCTGTTCCTGTAGATCCTTTCGAGACCCGTTTCCCGGCCGGGATCTATCCCTCGGACTGCTTCTGTCCCGCTTTTGCCGCGGCCATCACCAGTTCGGCCACCTTGCCGGTGATCGGACTGTAGTGGCTGAACTCGATCTCGAAGCTGGCCGTGCCGGAGGTTATCGAACGCAGGTCGATGGAGTAGCGCAGAAGCTCTGATTGGGGCACCTGGGCCTTCACCTCCTGGATGCCGCCGCCCACCGGCTCCTGTCCCAGAACCTTTCCCCGCCGAGAGCTCAGGTCCGACAGCACGTCCCCTAGATACTGGTCTTCGACGAAGACCGTGAGGTTCATCACCGGTTCGAGAAGCACGGGATCGGCCTTTTCCAGAGACGTCCGCAACGCTCCCCTGGAGGCCAGTTTGAAGGCCAGCTCCGAGGAGTCGACCGGATGCATCTTGCCGTCCACCACCTTGGCCTCCAGATCGACCACCGGATAACCGGCCAGAATGCCCGCTTCCATGCCCTCCAGCACTCCCTTTTCCACCCCCGGGATGTATCCCTTGGAGATGCGACCGCCGACGATGGCATTCACGAACTTGAAATTTTCTCCCCGCGGCAGGGGCTGGATCTCCAGCACCACTTTGGCGTACTGGCCGTGACCCCCGGTCTGCTTCTTGTGCTGGTACTCCGCTCCGGAGGCCGCCCGGATGGTTTCCCGATACGCGACCTTGGGAACCCGGGTCTGCATGTCGATCTTCGCCTGGTTCCTGATCTTCTCCATGATGATGTCCAGATGCAGCTCCCCCATCCCGGATATCACGGTCTCCTTGGTTTCCGTGTTGTAGTTCAGCTGGAAGGTCATATCCTCCTCGGCGGCCCGCTGCAGGAACTGATTCAGCTTGTCCTCGTCCTTCTTGGCTCCTGCGCTGATGGCCACGGCATGGACAGGCTGAGGAAGCCGAAGCGGCAGGTAGGTGATATCCATGTCGGTCCCGCAGAGGGTGTCGTTGGTGGCGGCGCTGTCGATCTTGGTCAGAACGCCGATATCTCCGGCCGGAAGAGCGTCCGCCTCATCGAGCTTTTTGCCAATGCAGGTGTACACCTTCGAGATTTTCTCCTTCTGTTTTTCCCGGATATTCAACAGCTCGCTGTCTCCTGTGATCGAACCGGTGATCACCTTGACGTAGGAGAGCTTCCCGCTGAACTGCTCGACGCTGGTCTTGAATACGAAGCAGGAGGGAGATCCGCCGGGGCTGATTTCCTGAAAAGCCTCTTCCCCGTCGGTGGTTTGCAGAGGCTCTTTGCGACCCACCGGTGCGGGGCACAGATCAGCCACGGCATCGAGGAAGGTGAAGATCCCGCCGTTCAGCAGACCTGCTCCGCAGAACACGGGAATCACCTTTCCGGCCGCCAGAGCCTCGGCCAGACCGCTGGTGATCTCTTCGTCGCTCAGGGTTTCGCTTTCGAAGTACTTCTCCATCAGGGCGTCGTCGCCCTCGGCCGCGGCTTCGATCAGCGCCTGGCGGTACTCCTGCGCCTCAGCGGCCATCTCCTGAGGAATATCCGCAGCCGCCGGTTTCTTCGCCCCCTCTTGGGCCAGGTAGACCTTTTGATCGATCAGGTTCAGCACTCCCTTAAAAGCGGCGCCGGCGCCGACGGGAATGCTGAGTGGAACGAAATTTGCTTGGAAGTTCTCCTTCAGGTCGTTTACGGTTTTGGCGAAGTCCGCGTGTTCCTTGTCCATCTTGTTGATGAATACGAAAGTAGGGGTGTTTCTCTGCTTCAAGCGCCGCCAGGTCTGCACCGTGCCGATCTGCACGCCCGCGTCCGCGGCCGCCAGAACCACCGCTGCTTCGCTGACCCGGAGTGCGGCGATCACCTCCCCGACGAAATCCCCCGATCCGGGGGTGTCCAGAATATTGATTTTCCTGCCCTTCCACTGGACGTGGGCCAGGGCGGTGTGGATGGAAATTTTCTTGTTGTTCTCTTCTTCAGAAAAATCGCTGACGGTTTTACCGCTTTCAACTGTCTCCGGTTTGGGGATCTGTCCCCCCAGGAAGAGGATCTGCTCGACGAAGGTGGTTTTTCCCGTGCTGCCGTGTCCGGTGACGGCAATATTTCGAATTTGATCGCTGCTTGTGCTCATATCTCGCGCTCCTTGTACGATGTTGTGCGGGAATGCCCCACTATACTGAAGAGGGACGGGCTTTGTCAACGCGGGCTTTGCTGCGAACCCTTTGCTGCGAACCCTTTATTGCGAACGTTTTACTGCGCACCCTCGGCCCGGGGGGCGAAATGGCTGAACTCCATGGTAAAGGTGGCCCTCCCTTGAGTCGAGCTGCGCAGAGAGGTGGAGTAGCCGAACATCGTGGCCAGGGGAACGTGGGCGTGGATGCTCTCGACTTTGGCTTTGCTGTCGATCTGCACGATATCCGCCTTGCGGGTGGTCAGGTTACCCAGCACCTCGCCCAGGTACTCCTTGGGCACCAGGATATCAACCTTCATGATCGGTTCCAGGAGTACCGGCCCGGCCTTTCGGCAGGCCTCGTCGAAACCCAGGGCGGCGGCCGCCTCGAAGGCTAACGGGGTCGACGTGTTTTGGCTGTATTGCCCTTCGATCAGGGTCACTCCGATATCGATAACCGGATAGCCGTAGACGATCCCCGAAGAGAAGGCTCCGGTTATCCCCCGACTGACCGCGTCGATCAGTTCCTGGGGCAGAGCTCCTGAGGAAAGCTCGCTTTCGAAACGATTTCCCGCACCCCGCTCCAGACGCCGGACCTTCAGGGTGATGTCGGCGCTGTTCTCCTTGCCCGCGAGCAGCTTGTGATACTTCTCCCGGTGAATCGCTTGGCCCGCTATGGATTCCCTGTACGACACCTGGGGATTGCCCACCTTGGCCTGCACCTTGAAGTCATCGATGACCCGGGTCATGAGAACGTCCAGGTGCAGCTCCCCCATGCCCGAGATGATCAGCTGTCCGGTGTCCTCGTCATCCCGGACCGTGAAGGTCGGATCCTCCTTCTCCAGCTGGTGCAGCGCCGCTTCCAGCTTGGCCCGCTCCGAGAGGGTCTTGGGTTCGACAGCCACTGATATCACGGGAACCGGGAAGCTCATGGGCTCGAGAATAATGGGGAACTGCTCGCTGCCGATGGTATCCCCGGTTTGAGCCAGTTTCAGCCCGACCACCACGGCCACGTCGCCGGCGTAGATCTCCTGGAGCTGCTCTGAGCGGTTGGCGTGCATGCGCAGCAGCCGGTTGATGCGCTCCCGTTTCCGTTTGTCGATGTTGTAGACCGCCGTGCCGCTGCGCAGATGACCGGAGTACATGCGGATGTAGCTCAAGGGACCCGCTTCCCGGTCCGTCTGGATCTTGTACACCAGAGCCAGCGGGGGCGCATCCCGCCGGACGGGGACCTCTACCTCATTCTCCCTCTTGTTGTGGATCCCGATCGGCGGGGGAACCTCGTCCGGGGCGGGCAGGAAATCCACGATCGCGTTGAGCAGCGGCTGCACCCCTACGTTTCGCAGGGAGGCGCCGCACAGCACCGGCACGAAGGTCCGATGCAGGGTCCCCTTGCGAACGGCGCTGCGGATCAGGGATTCGGGTATCTCCTTGCCATCGAGAAACAACTCCGTCAGCGTGTTGGACAAATGCTCGTCCGCGATGTTGGACAGCTGATCGAGCATCTCCTGCCGATGTGCTCTGGCTTCGGCCAGACGGGACGGATCGATCTCATCGATCAGCATGGTTGCACCGAAGTCGTTCTGATCCCAGCGCAGCTCCTTCATCCCGATCAGATCGATGATCCCCTCCAGTTCCGACTCCCTGCCGATGGGCAGTTCCAGAATGAGCGGTTTAGCCCCGAGTTTCTGCTCCATCTCCCTCACAACACCGTAGAAATCCGCGCCGATGCGGTCTAGCTTGTTGATGTAGGCGATGCGGGGTACCCGGTAGTGGTCGGCCTGGTGCCAGACCGTCTCCGACTGGGGCTCCACCCCGCCCACGGCGCAGAAGATTACCACCGCCCCGTCCAAAACTCGGATGGAGCGTTCGACCTCGGCCGTAAAATCCACGTGACCCGGGGTGTCGATGATGTTGATCTGCTTGTCCCTCCAGAAACAGGTGGTGACCGCCGCGGTGATGGTGATGCCCCGCTCCTGTTCCTGCACCATCCAATCCATGGTGGCTTCCCCGTCGTCCACCTCTCCGATTCGATGGCTCTTGCCCGTGTAGAAGATGATCCTTTCGGTGGTCGTGGTTTTACCCGCGTCGATGTGGGCGATGATTCCGATATTGCGAATGTCCTGTAACTCTGACATTATGCTCCTCAGGTGAGTCTTGGAAGACCCGTAGATCAAAATTTATAATCGATTCGACGAGTTATGAAAAGGGCGGCCCGGTTTTTCCTGATACTACCAATCCCCGTGTTCGCGCTGCTCGTCCCGCTCGTTCCGTGCGCGGCGTTCGGGGAGACCGCAAACATCGCCGGCGTTCTTACCTGGCTAAATCAGCTGCGCGGGCAGCGGGGGCTGTCGGAGCTGGCGACGGATCCGCTTCTGGGACAGACCGCCGCAGCCTACGCAGCCGATCTAGCGAGGAGGGAGCTTCTCTCCCACGTGGATCAGTGGGGTCGCAGAGCGCTGGAGCGCTTTCAGGCCAGTGGCGGCACCACGGTGCTGGTGGGGGAGATCCTGGGCAGCGGTGCGGAGCTTGCGTCGGTCATCGCGGCCTGGGAGGCAAGCCCCAGCCACCGGGAGGTTGTGCTGAACCCCCTGTGGACCCACTGCGGGGCCGCGGCCGCGCAATCCGGTTCGACTGCGGTATGGGTGGTTCTGTTCACCAGCAACCGCATCTATCCCCTGCGCATCCAGCGCTCCGCCGACGGCTACCTGATCCGCGGCCGCTTTACCTCCGCCCTGGCGGAGCAGCCTATTCTGCTATCCGGAGTCGAGACGATCGATCCACTGCACTGGGATGCCGCGAGCGGCGAGTTTTCCTTTTCTATTCCCTTCGATCGGGAGGAGATCTATTGCCGCCTCGGCTATCGCTCGCAAGAGGGAGGTCTGGTTGTCACGAACACCTTCTACCCGATTCGGGCAGTTACATCCGAGGCAGTTACATCCGATCGAGAAAAGGAATCCCGATAAGCCGCATTCCGTTGTACAGCACCTGACGCACAGCCTGAGCCAGGGTGATGCGGCTGACCACCAGGTCGGGGTCCTCGTTATGCAGCACCGGGTTGTCGTGGTAGTAGTGGCTGAAGGTCTGGGCCAGCTCGAAGAGGGCGGTGGTGATCACCGACGGGTTGAGCTCCTCTGCGGCCTGGAGCAAGCTGTCGGGATAGGAACCCAATTGCTTCACGATCACCCATTCGTCACTCTGGCCAAGCAGCTCCGGTTTGAAGGCGCCTCCTTCAAACTCGCGGGCGCGCTGGTTGAACTTGTGCAGCATGCTGGAGATGCGGGCACCGGAGTACTGCAGATAGGGACCGGTGTTGCCGGAGAACGACAGGGATTCCTTCGGATCGAAGATCATGTCCTTCAGCGGCGAGGGCTGGAGGAGGTAGTAGTTTAGAGCACCCAGGGCTATCTTCTCTACGGCCTCGTTCAGGTTGCCTACCTCCTGCTCCCGGTTTCTTTTTCGGATCTCTTCCTCGGCCAAAGCCTGCAGATCCTCGATGAGGTCATCCGCGTCGACCACGGTTCCTTCCCGGGATTTCATCTTGCCTTCGGGCAAATTGACCATGCCGTAGGCCAGGTGGAAGAGATTCTCGGCCCAATCATAGCCGAGCAGCTCGAGCACCTTGAACAGGACCTGGAAATGGTAGCGCTGCTCGTTGCCCACGACGTAGATCATTCTGTCGAACGGCTGGTCCTGGTACCGCTGAACCGCCGTGCCCAAATCCTGGGTCAGATAAACGGAGGTTCCGTCACTGCGCATCAGCACCTTCTTGTCCAGCTTATCCGCGCTGAGGTCGATCCAAACCGATCCATCCTCCTCCCGGTAGAAAACCTTCTTCTCCAGGCCGAGCTCCACGATTTTGCGGCCCAGCAGGTAGGTCTCGCTTTCCAGGTAGATCTTGTCGAAGCTGACACCTGTTTTTTTATAGGTCTGCTCGATGCCCTCGATCGCCCACCGGTTCATCCGCTCCCAGAGCGCACGGACCTCGGGATCCCCCTCTTCCCAGGATTTGAGCATCCGCCGGGACAGCTCTTCGGCTTGAGGGTTCTCTCTTGCCCAACCGGCAAATCGCACGTAGAAATCCCCTACCAGATGGTCTCCCTTCTGGCCCCGCTCCTCCGGCGTCGTCCCCTCGCCGAAACGTTGATAGGCGACCATGGACTTGCAGATGTGCACGCCCCGATCGTTGATCAGGTTGACCTTGAACACGTCGGCTCCCAGGGAAGCGAGGATTCGGGCAACGCTCATCCCCAGCGCATCATTTCGCAGGTGCCCGAGGTGCAGAGGCTTGTTCGTGTTCGGCGCGGAAAACTCCAGGATGATGCGCTGTCCGGCAAGATCCTCCCCCCGACCGTACAGGTCGACGCTTTTCAATACGTCGGCGATCACCTCGGCGGTCACCGACGGCCTATCCAGATGGACGTTCAGGTACGGGCCCTGGATCTCCACGCGCGCCGCCCCGGAGGCACCTGGGCCGGATTGTTCCGCCGATCGGGGGACCGGCCGCCCGGCGATTCGCTCGGCTAAGCGTACGGCGATCTCATTGGGTGGGCGCTTGAGTATCGGAGCGTAGGGAAACATCGGGAAGGCCAGATCCCCCAGCTCGGCGCGGGGCGGATTCTCGATGATCACCGTATCCGCATCGACAGGCTCTCCCGCTTCCTCCTGAACGGCCCTGTGGACGATTTGTTTCCAGCTGTGTCGGTATCTAGTCATGTTCGAGTTCTCCAATGCAGGCCAGCATATGGCCGAATGCCGGACCGTCTCTCCTGTAGGAGGAAAGTTGGGGCGTGCAGGCTGTGCAGTTCCTGCAGACGCGGATCGCCTTCACGCCGCAGCCGGTCAACAGCTCGATATTCGCCGCTGCCAGGTCCAGAAAGAAATTCCCGTCCCGTTTCCTGACACTTTTCGGTCCAAATCGGCTGCGAAACTCCCGGTAGCGGTCCTTCCCCACCCGGTAGCAGCAGCTGCCGATCCCCGGGCCGATGCTCACCGTTATCTGTGACCTCCGGCTCCCATATTCCTCCTCCATGTGCTTCAGGGCCTGCACCGCGATGCCCGTTCCCCGCCATCCGGAGTGCAGCAGGGCGAAAGCGCGATGTTCCCCGTCGATCAGGTAGATCGGAAGGCAATCGGCTACCGTAACGGTCAGAACCGCGTCCCGGCGGCTGGTGATCAACCCATCCGCTTCGATTTCCGATAGAGCTTCAGCGTTCTGGTCGGTCACAACCACCACCCTTTGCGCGTGGACCTGGCGGCAGGAGTACACCGGCCGATCCGCCTGAATCCCCAAGCTCCGCAGGTAGCGGA
>Ga0307420_1000297_pt1 | contig 23463 bp, 22 predicted proteins | sample SalMarWE160240MG_2_FD_202167 | JGI IMG/M metagenome (GOLD analysis project Ga0307420, IMG submission 202167) | Salt marsh sediment microbial communities from the Plum Island Ecosystem LTER, Massachusetts, United States - WE1602-40 | ecosystem: Environmental > Aquatic > Marine > Intertidal zone >... | reverse complement strand
ATCAAGGCCTGAGCTGAATGCTCGGGCCGGTTTGTTTGAAAACCCGACCACCGAGAACGAGACATAGCACCTAATATGTTATTTGCCATAAGGAGGCAATATCTAATGTCGGAACGAGTTCTTGGAACGGTTAAGTGGTTCAATGGTAGCAAAGGCTACGGCTTTATTGAGCGCGAAGATGGTGACGATGTATTTGTTCACTATTCAGCAATCCTTGGTGATGGCTTTCGCAATCTAGATGAAGGCCAGCGCGTAGAGTTCACAGTTGAACAGGGCCCCAAGGGACCCCAGGCTGCGAGCGTAACGATCGTATAAGCTCTCTGAGCTGATCACTGAAAAGGGCTGTCCCAAAAGGGCAGCCCTTTTTTTATTGGACAGTGCACATAGAGTGGGTTCTGAAGTGCATTCCCTAATAACCTTGTCAGGGGTGAGATTCTCCGTTGCCCCGCTCCCTTCGGTCGGACTTCGCAGGACAGGCGCCCCTTCCGGGCACCTCGCAGCAAAGATGGGAATAGTGCTTTCCTATCAATTGTCATTTCGCGCGAGCCGTGAAACGGCGACTGAGTAATCCCAATGATGCATCTCCTGATAACTCCATCTATGGAAATGAAGGAAGCCCCCTCCGCTCCGCAAGAAGACAGTTATCACATTCCGCGGGACACACAAGTACTTTCGTAGGATTACGCGGTTCAGAATGCAGAGGTACGCTAGGTAGTGTCGACGGCTTCCCTGTTGGATGGATCTGTAGACACATCCAACTTCTCCTTCATGTTGAGTGTTTTGCGAAGCGGGATATCCAGGATATGATCTAATATCGGAGTGTTGCCGCAAATTTATACTATTACAGTGATAGCGCCGCATCTTGGAATGAGGCTATTTGCGTGGAAATTCATCCACACCAGGAATTGAAATCATGCGTCGCTGGTTGATTCTCCTTATCCCTTTAGGGTTACTCCTGTTAGCCGTGGGTTTTGGTTGTGGTTTCCTATGGGAGCGAAGGTCCAAGCTGGCACTGACGGCGAGAATTTCACCAACGTTCACCCCTTCACAAACATCTACCATAACCCCATCCCCTACCACAACACCCACGGCGACGGACACACCCTCGCCGACATATACTGCTACACCCACTTATACGTCTACAATCACACTTACACCTACAGTCACATACACCCCAAGTATCACGCCAACACCCACCGCCACGCCGGAACTTCGCGGTAGAGTCAGCACTCAGGCAAACTGCCGCTATGGTCCCGGCTCCGCCTACCTATATGAATGGGGGCTCTTCCCGGGCAACCGTGTCACAGTCCTGGGCCGAAACCAGGATGGCACCTGGGTCTACGTGGATCCCTGGACCTATATGGACTATTGCTGGGTGAAGACTGAGTTCTTGGAACTCACGTACGATGTGTCAAGTGTGGTCCAGATCCGCACGTTGCTTCCTTACACAGAGTTCTACTGGGCACCTCGAAATGTCCGAGCCAGTCGTCTCGGCGACGAGGTCATGGTCAATTGGGATTTGATCCCGATGAGTTTAGATGATAACCGTGGTTACCTGATCGAGGGCTGGCTATGCAAGGATGGCCAGTTGCGCTTCACCCCGCTTCAGTTCTGGGCCCCCCCCGCCATCCTAACGGACGAACCGGGGTGTATGGAGCCATCCAGCGCGAGGATCTATACTGCGGAGAAGCACGGCTACTCCGAGTGGGTTGCAATTGCCTGGCCTCCGCATCCAACTCCCACTCCCTAAAAACGAACTCTCTCCGCTTCGCATCCTGCTGCATCGCTTCAGTGTTGGAAAAACATAGGTACAGCCGCGGCACTGACTCTCCAGAACGCATCGCGGTAGTTGTCCAATACGGACCTCTCCCGGGTCGGCATTTAATCCTTCTCTTCGTTGTCGCTTGGATAGGCTCTCAAATCCTGGCCTCAATAAATTCCGATGTCTTTCTTGGGTCAGTGGTAAAATCCCCTTCTGTGCCTAGGAGAACCCGTGTCCAAAATTAACCAAATTCGTGACAGGGCAGATGATGCCGACCTTGCAGTTGATCGGTTAGCGTCAGAGCCTTTCCAAGCCACCGAGGTCGTCACGCTCTCGGGTGGCCACGCCGTCCACGACACCTACAGCGCGTTCTTGGCTCCCCTTCTACCGGTCTTGATTGAAAAATTCTCTTTATTAAAAACCGAAGCTGGCTTGCTCTCGGTCTTTTTTCAGAGCCCTTCCGTCCTGCAACCGGTTATCGGCCATCTGGCTGATAGCATCAGCATGCGTTACTTTGTGATCGTGGCGCCGGGAATAACAGGCACGATGATGAGCCTACTGGGGATCGCACCAAGTTATCTTGTTCTAGCAATTTTTCTGTTGATCGCTGGTCTCAGTTCAGCAGGTTTGCACGCTGTTGGGCCTGTCATGGCGGGCAGAGTCTCCGGATCGAGTTTAGGTCGGGGGATGGGTTTCTGGATGGTGGGTGGTGAGTTAGGGCGGACAGCAGGTCCCATCCTGTTGGTTACCGCCGTCGGGTATTTATCTCTGGGCGGGTTAGCATGGTTGATGGTCGGCGGTTGGGCGGTATCTGGAATTCTTTATCTCCGGCTCAGGGCAATCCCGGGGCATGATCCGGGAGCAGTAAAGGCTCTTCCCTGGCGAGCCGCGCTTCATTCCATGAGATCGATGATGCTGCCTCTCTCGGGAGTACTTGCCGCGCGCGCTTTCATGAGCGTATCAATCACGACCTATCTGCCTATGTTTCTCATCGACGAAGGAGCGAGCCTTTGGCTGTCTGGCGCGGCTTTGACTGCGTTGGAGGCAGCCGGCGTTGTGGGGGCGATTGTTGGCGGTTCTATCAGCGATAAGGTTGGACGCAAAGTGATCCTATTAATCTCAATGGTTTGTACACCCATTCTAGCACTCGCTTTCCTGCGAACGAGTGGGTTAGCACACGCGATACTGTTGCCAGCCATCGGCTTTTTCGCGCTGTCGACGACACCGGTGATCATGGCGTGGGTGCAGGAGAGCTATCTGGAGAATCGCGCCCTGGCGAACGGCATCTATATGGCAATGAGCTTTATCATCAGCGCTGTTGTGGTTGTCATTTTGGGAAGGGTGGGGGATTTGGTCGGCCTACGGCAGGGTTTTCAGTACAGTGCGATCGTCATGCTGCTTGGGATTCCTCTAGTCTTATTGCTCCCGTACCAAAATAAGCGTACATAGTCCATGATCAGGTAGATCGAAGGAATAGAATTTTCCCAGTGGAGAAAGTATATGACGTTATTTGAAGCCCTTAAGAAACGACGCCTCGGTCAAACCGATATAGAGATCACGCCCATCGGATTGGGTGTAATGCAATTCGCTGGCGGCGAAGGCATATTCGGAATGATGTTCCCTGAAATCTCCCAGGAGATGATGAACGGGATCATCAAAGCTGCTTTGGATGGCGGCATCAACTGGTTCGACACCGCGGAGATTTACGGTCGCGGACGCTCGGAGCAGGGGTTGGCAAATGCTTTACGCACTGCCGAGATAGAAGATGATGAAGTCATCGTTGCCACCAAGTGGCTCCCGATGTTCAGGACAGCGCGTAATATCTCCCGCACGATCAGTGACCGCATCCACTTTCTAAATGGATATTCCATCGACCTCTATATGGTTCATCAGCCCTGGGGTTTCTCCCCTCCAGAGGCGGAGATGGATGCTATGGCTGATCTGGTGCAGGCGGGTAAGGTTCGCTCGATTGGTGTGAGCAATTTCAATGAGGAACAGATGCGACGCGCTCATGCGGCATTGCAAAAACGCGGGCTGATGTTGGCAGCAAATCAGGTGCAGTACAGCCTGCTTCATCGGAAGATCGAAACTAACGGTGTGTTGGCTGCAGCGAAGGAATTAGGGATTACCATCACCGCCTGGTCGCCGCTTGCGTCGGGTTTACTGACGGGTAAGTTTCATAAGGACCCAGAAATCCTTAGCCAAACTCCCTTCGGTCGAAGAATGCGCTTGAGACCCGGCATTGAACGCAGCCGTCCCTTAATCCAGGCCTTGGATGAAATCGCCGCTAAGCACGATGCCACTCCCGCTCAAGTTGCGTTGAACTGGCTGATCAACTTTCATGGGGAAACCGTCGTCGCCATCCCGGGGGCATCAAAGGTCCATCAAGCAGAGGAGAGTGCGGGATCAATGAAGTTCAGGTTATCGGATGCGGACATGGCTCGGCTTGATGAACTATCAAGCGAGTTTAGATAGCCCAATAGATTTCTCCCGCCCCTAGACCTTCAAAGTGTATTCCTATCCTCGCTGTGGATGAGTCCCAGAGCGAACGGAGGAACCGAAGTCACCAATGGATGATTATCCTACTGGCACTGAACTTGCATTAGTAGGTGGGGGCACAACGAACTTCAGTGTTCCGGGTTTAATAGATTGATACGTAGGTCCTCAGGATCGTGTAAGAATATGTAAAGGAGCATAGAGATGTCCGAAGATAAAACCAAGTTGCTCAACCTGATGCGCTTTTGGCTGTTTGGAACTTTTATCATTGTGTGGGCAGCGATCACGCTCTACATTGGTCTATTCACAAACCGGAATTGGCTTTTGGCTTTACGCGCAGGACTGCCAATATGGGGTACCGTAGGTGTGTTATGCATCGTATTTTATTTTGGTTATAAGATGTGGCAAGGGCGTAAGACGAATTAGGTGTTTTAACACACAAGTTGTCGTTTCTTTCAGCTTTACGCGCATTCCTGCAAGACGGGAATAAAAAACAACAGGAGACCTTATTACGGGCCTGCAGAGTATTTAATGCAGGCCCGCCGATTATTATGTCGAGTCAGAGATCGATTTGAACCCTGAGCAATTTTGAGAGTAAAGCAAGTAGAGAAAAGGATGATGCCTTGTCCGATATGCATCCACACTGTATGAATTTATCCGGACCCGCTTACCTTGAAGGGATGCGAAATAATGAAGATTTTAAATCCCATGATGGTCAACTTGACTATGATCCTAATGCTATCTAGCGCATGTGCTGCCACTGAGCCATCGCCGACCACGTCGCCACCACCCACGAAAGCTACCCCCACACAAACACCCCAACCAACGGAGATCCCGGGCACTAGCGTGCGTCTGACAATCCTGTACGACAACACAACCGAAGATCCTCGGCTGACTGTCGAGTGGGGTTTCTCGGCTCTGGTCGAATATATGGGCCATACAGTCCTTTTCGACACGGGACTGGATGGGCCGTCCTTGTTGGGGAATATGGAAGTGCTGGGAGTCAACCCGGAGGTGATTGAAGTTGTCGTGCTCTCACACGAGCATGGGGATCATACAGGTGGATTGAAGGATCTGCTTATGACAGGAATTCGACCTGATATTTATATCCCTGCAGCGATGGCCGGCTCGGTCACCCAGGATCAGCGTGAACAGTACACGATCATCGAGGTCTCGGATCCTGTGGAAATCATCCCGGGGATATTTTCCACGGGCGAGCTCAGCGGGTCCGTGCCTGAGCAAGGGCTGGTAGTGGAGACCTCCGAAGGCATCGTCGTCATCACGGGCTGCGCGCATCCGGGGATCGTGAGGATGGTACAGGAGGCGAGCGAGATTGTGGATGGTGAGATCGCCCTTGTGATCGGCGGTTTCCATCTTGGTGGTTACAACTCAAGTTACATTGATACGATCATCGCCGATTTCCGCAGGATGGGCGTTAAGCAGGTCACACCGACTCACTGCACTGGCGAAGAACAGATTGCCCAAATAGGTGAAGCCTACGGCGAGGATTACATCCCCGGAGGTGCGGGCCGCGTGATTGTCATCGGGGATGCTGCCCCCTAGAAGGAAATCCGAATCCTGGAATACACATCTCCAATCGATTGAAACCATGATTCGAGAGTAGGAAAGCATAGGGGCAGGGCATAAAGGTTAGCACCTATAGTTGAGTTGACTTATGCGCAGGGGCACGGCGGCGCCGTGCCCCTTATCTGGTAAACATTGCTTATATAAATATGGAATGGGCCGACCCATGGGTCGGCCCCTAATTTTATAAATGATGGACTTGTCCATAGCTACTTTATGGGAAGCCCCTTAATCATCCATTTTATTGTGCAGTTATGGCTCGATGGCCTCAACCACCAACTCCATGATGTCTTTGACTTCGATTTGATCGTCCAGAGCAAGCGTCTTAACGGCATCGTCGAGCATGTTAAGGCAGAAGGGACAGGCTGTTGCCAGGATCTGCGCTCCTGTGCTGACCGCCTCACGCACTCGCTCATGGGACAGGTGAGCCCCCGAGGCATGCCCCTCAAACCACATTCGACCACCGCCACCACCGCAGCATAGGCTTTGCTTGCGGCTGCGCTTCATCTCGATCAACTCGACGCCTGGTATGTTCTGGAGAATGGCTCGCGGTTCGTCGAAGACGTTGTTTTGGATGCCCAGGTAGCAGGGATCGTGATAGGTGACACGCTTGTTAACCTCGCCCTTAAATTCAAGCTGCCCATCTGCGATCAAACGGGCAACATATTGTGTGTAGTGCTCTGCATTGAGGTTGAGGTCGGGATAGTGATTGTTGTAGACGTCAAAACAATGTGGCGAGGCTGTGATGATCTCCTGGGTCTGGGATTTATTTAACGACTCCGTCAATTCCTCGGCCATCATCTCAAACAATCCCATCTCTCCGATGCGCTGCATCTCACTTCCGCAGCAAACCTCCTCACTGCCCAGCGTGCCGAGATTGACCCCAGCCGCCTCCATCGCCGTTACCATCGCCTGGGCGATCTTCTGCGCCCGCGGGTCGTAGCAGGCTAAGCAGCAAACAAAGTAAAGTGCATCAACCGGATCTGCTAATCCATCCTGAAGAGGCAGGTCCTCTGCCCATGCAAGGCGGTCTGCGTGCGCCATCTCGAATGGGTTTTTGTTGCGGAATGTGCTGGTCAAGGCAACACCAAGAGTCCGCGGGACTTTGCCCTCTTCAACGAGCAAGCTGCGCAATGTTTTTGCAACTTGGCCAGGCTCTAAATCCTTAGGGCACTGTGTCACACACATATAGCAGGTCGTGCAGTCCCAGAGGGTTTCGATGTCTGCCATATGTACATCGTGATTGCTGTCGCGTGAGTCTGACACCCGTAAAAATGCTTTTAACATAGCATGTGGACCGACGAAACCCTTGTCAATGCTGATGACCGGGCAAGCCGAGTAGCAAGCACCGCAATTGATGCATCTTTCCGCGTTGTTCAGCGAGCTGACTTCCTCCGGGCTGATGCGGATTTCCTTCTCTGGTATGTCATCCGGGGGGATTAACCACGGTTTAATTCGTTGGTATTGCTCCCAAAAGCTACTGCGATCAGTGACCAGGTCCTTGATGACAGGCACATAGGATAGAGGCCGGATCGTCACCAACCCATCCTCATCTACATGATCTGTGAGCGTTGATTCGCAGGCCAACATGTTCGTGCCGTTGATGTTCATCGTGCAGCTGCCGCAGATCCCATGGCGGCAAGAACGCCGAAAGGTGAGGCTGCCATCCTGCTCTTCTTTGATCTCGAGCAAGGCATCCAGGATGGTCTTTCCGGGTATCAGTTCCACCTGCAGCTCTTCAAATGCGGGTTTCTCGTCAACGTCGGGGTTAAAGCGTTCAATACGTAAAGTTGCTGTTTTGGTGTGTCCATTGCCTGACATGATGATGAGCGCTCCTAACGATCCAATTGGCTAATACTTGCGTTCTTGAGGCGGATTCTTATCCCAATTGATGTTTACGTCCTTGTGGCTCAAGATCGGTAACTCATCGCCGTTTTTATGTGCAATCGTATGCTTGAGCCAGTTATCGTCGTCCCGCTTAGGAAAATCAGTGCGGGAATGTGCCCCCCGGCTCTCGGTACGGGCCAGCGCGCCGGAGATGATCACCTCGCTGAAAGTGAGTAGATTTTCAGTTTCCAAGGCGTTCTGCATATCTGTGTTGAAGCGTTGGCTCCTGTCCATCACGCGCGCATTTTGGAAACGCTCTTGCAGTTGTTTTACTTTATTTAAAACGCGCTGTAAACCGTTGGCATCACGAAAGATGCCGCAGTCGTTGGTCATCATATTCTTTAGTTCTCGACCGATTTCGGCTGTCGACTCCCGCTTATCGCCGATGCTATCGTCCATTAGCCGTTCAATTCGTTGGCGGCTATGCTTTACGGGATCACCGGAGAGCGGATGGAGCTCCGCGCCGCCTTTGATGAATTCAGCGATGGCGAAGCCGGCTCTGCGGCCGAAGACCGATGCTTCAAGCAAACTGTTCGTACCCAGACGATTCGCGCCATGCACGCTAACACAGGCACACTCGCCGGCGGCATAAAAGCCGACAACCGGATTCCCCTCGGCATCGGCAATAGCCTGGCCATGAACGTCGGTGGGGATGCCGCCCATGCTATAGTGCGCTGTAGGTTGAATGGGCACGGGGTTTTCGATGATGTCCACCCCCGTGAAGTTAAGGGCAATTTTCTGTACTTGAGGGAGGCGTTCTTCGATCTTCTCACGTCCCAGATGGGTCATGTCCAGGTTTATCCCCTGCCCATCCGGGCCGATCCCTCGCCCCTCATTGATCTCGATCTGTTCAGAGCGAGAGACAAGGTCGCGTGGGGCTAATTCCATCTTATCGGGAGCGTAGTGTTCCATGAATCGCTCACCTTTATTGTTGGTCAGGTAGCCCCCCTCTCCTCGGCAAGCCTCGGTCATCAGAATACCAAGCCGGTAAAGACCCGTAGGGTGGAACTGTACAAACTCCATGTCCATAAGCGGTACACCTGCGTTGTAGGCCATCGCCACGCCGTCCCCGGTGTTGGCATGAGCGTTCGTTGTAACTTTATACGCCCGCCCATAACCGCCCGTGCCAAACATAACTGCTTTCGCACGTAAGGTATGGATTTCGCCAGTCAGAACATCCATCGCCACCACACCGCGGCAGATGTTATCTTCGATGATTAAATCCAGAACATACCATTCGCTGTAAAAGTGAACGCCGTGACGCAGGGCTTGTTCATGGATTGTCTGCAGCAGCATGTGGCCGGTCCAGTCGGCGGCATAACAGGCGCGTGGAACGCTGTGGCCGCCGAAGCGACGCTGGGCGATTCGGCCATCCTCTGTGCGGCTGAAAACACAGCCCATATGCTCGTATTCAAAGACGATGTCGATGGCATCGGACACCAGAACCTCGATTGCATCTTGATCGCCCAGCCAATCCGATCCCTTGATGGTGTCGAATGCATGCGTATCAATGCTGTCGACGGCGGGATCTCCGCTGGGTATTTGCTCTAACGGACCGCGCGGACCGGTTCCGGCGACCGGTCGAATATTATTGAGTGCAGCAGCGATACCGCCTTGCGCCGCGCCGCTGTGAGAACGCAAGGGATGGATCTTAGAAAGGACGCCTATATCCTTGACACCCTCCTGGCCTGCAACCATGGCTGCCCAGCTGCCCGCTAAGCCGGCTCCGACAATGATGACATCGTGTGTGATTGTTTCTGTTGTCATTGAACCTCTTCCAAGGACGATCTAGGGATCTCTCGCTGGATATGATGGTAAGAATTTTACATTTTCCCGTTGGATGACTCAAATTGCTGAGTCTGAGATCTAGCCAATTTCATTGCGCGCAAAGGGTCAACGGGCGGAGTTGCGTGGAGTATCCGCCCCATACACACAAAAGTACGCCATTCAAGCTTGAACTTATAAGTATTGAAGAACATATTTGGCAGGGATGAAAGTAAGATTTCGAGAATCGGAGTTCGGGTTATGTGCCGTGGGTGAGGCCTCTGCATGTTTGTGTATTTAAGCCGTGTAAATTAAGTGTGCTTCATCATCCGCAGTGAGTCGCGGTCCGCAGCGGTTTTGGAGTTAAAGCAGCTGTTGTTCACCACTTAAGGGGGCTATGAACTACTCGCTTCGGCAGAGGGTACATAGAATAGCTGGCGCAGTTGATGTAGGAGGTACAACGCTCAAGGTTTCGCTATTTTCGTCGAGTAGTTATGATCCCAAACAGGTTGTTAAGAGGGAGAGAGCGATGAATTCTACCAGAGTCAAACGGTGTCTGCTTATCGGGATTGCGATTCTTCTCACTGCGGGATGTGCCCGAGGAGCCTCGACTCAGGCGACGGTGACAACACGTGAACCTGCACTATATTGGCCAACCTCAGGCTGGCGATCATCCACACCTGAAGGACAGGGAATGGACTCGAGCTTATTGGCCGTGATGCTGAGGATGATCAAGGAACAAAAATACGCGATCGATAGTGTGACCGTCGTTCGCAACGGTTATATTGTCATGGATGCCAGGATCCATCCTTTCAACGCGACTTCAAAACACAATATTTTCTCGTGCACGAAGAGCGTTGTTTCAGCTCTGATAGGGATCGCCATCGATCAGGGCTACATCGAAGGATTGCAGCAACCCGTCTCGAGTTTTTTTCCAAAAAGGACCATTGCTAACCGCGATGCAAATAAGGATGCGATGACCTTGGAGGATTTATTGACGATGACGACAGGTTTTAGATGCCAGGATTCTTACTTGTATCGCTGGAGCGGTCTTAATCAGATGAGAGAAAGCGATGATTGGGTTCAGTTTGTGCTTGATTTGCCCATGGAAAGTGAGCCAGGGGTCCGCTTCGAATACTGCAATGGTGCTTCGTTTCTCCTATCGGCAATCATCCAGGAAACAACTGGGATGAGTGCCCATGAGTTTGCAGAGGAGCACCTTTTTGGACCTCTTGGCATCTCTGATGTTGACTGGTCATCTAGTCCCCAGGGGATATCTTTCGGGTATAGCGAGCTTCGAATGCATCCACATGATATGGCCAAAATTGGATATCTCTACTTGAATGATGGTCGCTGGGAGGGAGAGCAGATCGTATCCTCTGAGTGGGTGAAAGCTTCAACGAGTGAATACGTCTCTGCAACACTCGAGGATGGCTACGGATACCAATGGTGGATCGATGATTCTGGCATGTATCTAGCGTTGGGCTATAGTGGACAATTCATCTTCGTTATCCCGGATAAGGAGATGGTCGTTGTGTTCACCTCCAGCTTGGAGGAAAGCGACTTCTATATTCCCCAGACACTCTTGAACGAGTTCATCGTCCCTGCGGCAATTGCGTCAAGCCCATTGCCCGACAACGCGGAGGATGTCGCGCTGCTTGAGTCCATCATCACGGACTTAACGAATCCCTGAGTTTAATACAAGACACCCAATCTATGATTGGTCCGAGGATCGCAATAGTTGGACGCCTTTCCGGGTGTTCCTCTTATGAGTTACTTCCTGCCCTGCTCATTTCTGAGGCAGGACGATTAGGAAGGAATACCCATCGCAAGAGTGAAACAGGTAGGCAACAATTACGTTATCCCTTACGAGGGCAATCATTTATATTCCATATTAGGAGTGCTATGTCAAAACCTGTGATCTTACTTATCGATGACGAAAAATTATACGCCGAAGTTATAAAAGAGGCGCTTGAAATCAACGGCATGGAAGTTCTCCTCGCTCACAATGCGATGGATGCACTTAACCTCTTTCAACAGGTCACTCCCGACCTGATCCTCCTGGACGTCATGATGCCGGAGGTAGACGGTCTCTCGCTCTTGCGCTGGATTCGTGAACATTCAGAGAATGAAAACCTCCCGATCCATGTAGTGAGTGCGAGAGCTCAACCGGACGACCGGAAAACAGCCATCGCTGCCGGCGCAAATGGTTTCCTGGCAAAGCCTTTCACAGTTGATGAAATGCGGGAGGTGATTGGACAATACCTGCCGTTGTCCCCTAAAAGTTTGAATTAATACTTATCTCCTATACCATTGTGATGCTGTTCTTTTCCCGTCTCGCGAGATAGTGACGGACGTACACGGACTACCTCGAAATGACACCGGGAATTGTCATTCAGTTAAACCTACCTAAATTCCCACGGGCTGACTGCTTTTTTCCTGTGATTACCCTCCGCTAAGATTTCATCTCGAAACCTAACCTTATAATCCAAGCTGGGCTCTTGAGGGGGATGCCCTGATTGGTTCTTGTTACCTCGCCGAATGCGCCAAGTTGAAGGGTGCCCAATCGTTATCAGGATGAAGTATTTTATGGCTGACCGAGCAACGCTGTGGAAAAAGTATAGGAAAGTAGAAGTCACTTCCGGCGATTGTAAGAACCGCCGGATATCAAAGATTCTCAGATGGGGTTTATTCTTTTTAGTCACGCTGTTGGGATGGACAACCTGGAATCTAACCGCGCGGTACGACAATCGTATCTACACCCTTGAGGAATTAGACGTTGTTCCTACACGACCTGTGGCCCTGGTCTTCGGTGCCGGCTATTGGGAGGATGGCGCACTGAGTGATATCTTGCGCGATCGTCTTGATGCAGCTATTGAGCTCTATCGGGCCGGGAAAGTGGAGAAACTCTTATTCAGTGGTGATAACCGCGTGATTGAATACAACGAACCGGGAAGGATGCGCGAATATGCTCTTTCCCAAGGGGTGCTCGGTGAGGCTATCGTGCTGGATTTCGCCGGGAGGCGTACCTATGATACCTGCTATCGAGCGCGTGAGATCTTTCAAGTATCGGAAGTGATCTTGGTAACGCAACGCTATCATCTCTTCCGTGCCTTGCTGACCTGTGAAAGCCTGAATGTCGATGCGGTTGGGTATGCTGCCGACCGGACGCCCTATGTGCATATTCGCTGGTATTGGATTCGAGAAATACCAGCCATATGGAACGCATGGTGGGACATCCACATAAAACACCCCGTACCAGTTTTAGGAGAGCCATTACCGATCTTTCTGTAGATTGACAACCGATTGGCGAGGGTGGACGACCGCCCTTAGCGCTGAGGATAAATATCGGATCGCACACTTGTGTGCGATCTGCGTGTTAAACCACCTTGAGTTGGCTATTGTGGTGGGGCAGGATGCCCTTTCTGGTCTTGAACACGGATACACGATGGGCAGACCCATTGGGCCTGCCCTTACGGTTTATTAAATATGGAGAGCGCCTAAATGTGGTGGAGGCTATATATCATCTGAAGAATATGACGTATAACACTCATACTTGGGCACCAATGATATATTATATATTCTGAATATTGAATAACCTTGGGTGGATATTATGGACGGATATAAAAGACAAGGGTTGTTGATGAAAGCTTTGGCCCATCCTGCTCGCCTTCAAATATTGGAGGTTTTAAGGAGAGATGGGGAATCTTGTGTCTGTCACCTTGAGAACATTCTAAGCCAACGACAAGCCTACATCTCTCAGCAGCTCTCGCGTCTTCGGGAAGCAGGGCTTGTTGTGGATCGACGCGATGGGTTGAATGTTTTTTACTCACTAGCCGATGATTCCATCATCCGGCTATTGGAAGTAGCCAGGCAATCGGCGACGGATTTAGCTGCTTTGAATGGAGAGAAGCTGAGCTTCCGTCAGCTTGAACATGATGAGTCCTGCCCTTGCACATGTCCCAATTGTGCGGTCAAGGTCGATATATCCACAGTGGGTTGATCGAAAGATTGAAGCTAAAAAAACTTTCCTCGGAGGATGGGCAATGCTGGTAGTTAAGGTCTTAGGTCCCGGATGTAAAAACTGTGAGCGCCTGGAGATGCACGCAGTCCAGGCTGCTGACCAAGTCAGGACCGAGAATCCCAATCTTGAGGTGACCGTGGAGAAGGTGACCGATGTGAATGCCTTTCTGGACTATGGTCTTTTAAAGACACCAGGATTGGTTATTAATGAGAAGCTGGTTTCCTCTGGAAGAATTCCATCTCAATCCCAAATTGCCGGGTGGATGGAGGAAGTTGTTAGTTCAGAAGTGTAAAACCGTACGAATAACCTGGCTTTTCTCCGTTATGAGTAACAAAAAGAAGGGCTCGTTCACCATCATTTCGGATCGGTACATTTCGCATATTGAAATAGAGAAGGTTATCCACGAATGATCCTCGAAAACATCCTTGAGTACATAGCAACCCTGTTGTGGTCAGGTTGGACAAATCTGTTGGACTACCTGGCCGCGCATGTCCTTCTTTGCCTTGTCCCGGCTTTTGTCATTGCTGGTTACATGAGCGCTATGATCCCTCAAGAGGCTATCACCCGCTATCTGGGACCCAAAGCTTCGCGCTTGGTAAGCTACCCGGCGGCTGCAATTGGCGGGTTCATCCTTGCCGTGTGCTCATGCACAATACTTCCGCTATTTGCGGGAATCTGGAAGCGGGGCGCAGGGCTAGGCCCGGCAATCACATTCCTCTTCGTGGGTCCCGCGGTCAACATCCTGGCCATCGCCTACACCGGCGCGGCGATTGGAATGGATATCGCCCTGGCCCGGATCGTCCTCTCGATAGTGTTCGGCATCGCCATCGGTTTGATCATGACCTGGGTCTTCCGCAAGCAGGAGGCGGATAGGACGGCTCAAATGGCAGCCGAGGGCATGTTCGATGGGACAGCAGAGGTCAAACCGGCGATCTGGGTTATGTTTACGCTTCTCATCGCGGTCCTCATTATCGGTACGCTGCAGCTCGGATTTCTAACGGACAGCATGTTCAGCTTACGCTTCCTGCTGGACATCCCCGAATCTGTCACCTCGAACTTGGTAAATCTCAACCTCACTCCGCAAGGTGCGCTGCTCATTATGCTGCTTCTTCTCCTCGCTCCGGCTGCCTATCTTGGCCTTGAGAATATCCTCGAGCGATTCAATCGCTGGACCTATCTCTCCATTTCTCTAGTGGCAATTACCCTTCTAACGGCTTCGTTGTCAGTAAGTGACGGGAGCGCCGTAGTCGGGATCACTGGCCGCTTTATCGCTGAACTCCTTCTCATCGTGGCGATCGGCGCCATCGCGGTGCGAAATTTCGAACAATACGAAATTGCTGAATGGTTGTGGGAAACCTGGAAATTCATCAAGCAGATCTTCCCACTCCTGATATTTGGTGTTTTCATCGCCGGCATGGTCCGTGTCATCCTGCCCCAGGAACTGGTTCAGTCCCTCGCCGGTGAAAATACCTTACCGGCAAATTTCATCGCAGTACTTTTTGGTGTGGTCCTGTACTTCCCAACATTAGTAGAAGTGCCCATCGCGCGCATGTTCCTCGACCTGGGTATGCACCGTGGCCCCTTGCTCGCTTACCTGCTGGCGGATCCTGAGCTCTCGATCCAAAGCATCCTCGTTACTGGCCGAATTTTGGGGCGGAAAAAGACGGTCGCATATGTAGCCTTGGTAAGTGTCTTCAGCACTCTCGCTGGCTATATATTCGGTTACATTCTGACGGTCTTCTGAAGGCTTTGAGCAATCATACACGGAGGTCTTGTACCCAATGTCACAATTAAATAGCATTGAATCAAAACCACCCTCAGGTATGGCGGGGCGCTTATCGGTTCTGGATCGCTTCCTGCCGTTATGGATCCTCCTGGCCATGGCGGTAGGGGTGGGATTGGGTGCCACTGCACCCGGTGTGAAAGATATCTTCGACGTCCTGCGCATCGGCACCGTCTCTCTGCCCATCGCCATCGGTCTGCTGTGGATGATGTACCCTGTTCTAGCCAAGGTGAAATATGAGGAATTAGGGAAGATCACCCAGGCAAAACAGCAATTTGGCGTGTCCCTGATCTTGAACTGGATTATTGGACCAGCCATCATGTTCATCCTGGCCTGGACCTTTCTCCCTGATCTCCCGGGCTACCGTACTGGATTGATCATCATCGGCCTGGCGCGCTGCATCGCCATGGTTTTGATCTGGAATATGCTTGCCGGAGGCGATAGTGAATACTGTGCCGTTCTGGTGGCCCTGAACTCCGTCTTCCAGATATTAATGTACAGCCCGCTGGCATACTTCTACCTGCGCATCGTGCCCGGCTGGTTCGGCGCTGCGGGCATGATTGTAGATATTTCCATGTGGGATATCACCAAGAGCGTCCTCATCTTTCTGGGTATTCCACTAGCGGCTGGGGCGATCACACGCCTAGCGCTGGTTAGACGCAAGGGTGCCGAGTGGTATGACGAGGAGTTCGCTCCCAGGTTAGGTCCTACGGCTTTGATAGGTTTACTCTTCACAATCGTCGTCATGTTCTCCATGCAGGGCGACAAGATTCTCGCCAACCCCGGGCATGTCCTGCGGGTGGCAGTCCCCCTCATCGTTTATTTCGCGCTTATGTTCCTGGTATCCTTCGTGGTCTCGAAATGGAGGGGTTTTTCCTATGAGATGTCAGCCACGCAGTCCTTCACCGCGGCGAGTAATAACTTCGAGCTGGCCATCGCTGTGGCGGTGGGCACATTCGGGATCGCCTCCCAGGAGGCATTGGCTGCAGTGATAGGCCCCCTCATCGAGGTCCCCGTCTTAATCGGGTTGGTTTATGTCGCACTGTGGATTAAGGGACGATTCTTCCAGGTGCCTGTGCAGGGAGTTGCGGATTGATTTAGTTCATTTTAATCTGTCGATAATTGAAGGTATTCGATCAAGAATCCTGATAGGTAACATGAGATAAGGCACGTACCTATCCCCTGCTTGGACGTGTTTACGGCGGAGGTATCATAGAATATCTAGAGGACACTAGCCTCGAAGTGGATTACTACTGTGGACGGATGCACACTTGGTTGTATCCGTAAAATCATTGAGACTGCTGATTGCGCTCCTTGTAAGGATATCAATCTTCTTGAGGATTGTGGCTAGCCGAGGAGCTGTTCCTGCGATTGGTTAGCGGAGGGAAGGATATGAGTAAAGCCAAGAATAAGTCGAAGGGACAAGAGGCACACAGCGGTAAAGATGAACCAACGTGTACATGTGTACTTGACCCCTTCACAAGCCTGCCTCCTGACCTCCGCCCCAGACCTTCACCCAAGAAAAACGACCTGCGCCAGGTGACCTGTCCGGGATGTGGAAAGGAGTATTTGACCAATCGGTCGGCAGATCGGTGTTTCGACTGCGAGATTCGATAGTAGGCCTCACCTTGAAGGATGGAAGAACTATAAGTGGGCGGGTTGTCCAGGTCGAGGAGTCAGTTCAATACAGGGGAACGACTCGACTCGTCGTCACTTAGAGCAGATGCGAGAGGGTAGGACCAATGGGGCGGGCCCCACCCTCTTCTTAGCTAGCGGTCGAAGTATATGCTCTTGCCGCTCACCGATAGGGGGATCCCCATTACAAAGTCGGCGTCGATTAAACCAAGCTCTCGTGCCACGACGCCGACCCTGTACATGATGCGGTTGTCCACGTTCATCAGGCTGGCGGTCTTAACGGCAGAACCGAGGGCAATTCCCATATCAAGCACCCGCAGCGCGCATTGAGGTCCTTTGAATTCACCCTCATACGTGTTGATAACAATGCAGGCTTCAGCTCCGCATGCACCGCAATTAAGATCCGCGACATCACCATCCTTAATGCCGATGAGCACCACTGCGCCGGAGTCCAGGACGTTCTGACCATCGCGCGTGAAGCCGTCGATGCCGATCCTCTGAGCGTACTCTTTCATTCCCTTGCCCAGGCGAAGAAGATCCTCTCCCTCGACCGTTTTCACAACCACAAAATCCTGCCCCCGTGTTTTGGGAGCGGTTATTGCGGCAATCTCCATTAGTTCGGCGATTGTGTGTAATGCTGCCATGTAAGGCCTCCGTGCCTTCTTCGCTCAAACGAGCTCAGTTGGTCTTGTATGATTGACGATATTATCTGTATAACCAAACAATATCGCAACTTGCTCTGGGTGGGATGAACAGGATGTTTGCTGAAGATTGAACTAGAAATATGGTGCCTATATTGAGCTCGCGGGCTTGCGCTTTACATACGATCGCAATAGCCTTAGCGAAATTCAGTCCGGAGCACTTTCCCGAAGCCATAACGGATGAAGTTTTTTGCATAGCGGTCAAATGGCGCCGGGAAGGTTAATGCGCAAATTAATGGGAGATGATATTGGAAAAAAAAGCACTAGGAGATATTGCGGCAGTCTTCGACCTTGATGGAACTTTATATACCGGTCACATCACTATGGGGCTTGCCGAACATCACCGGACTCGTCGTGTAAAACGTTTTGAGCTTTACACGTATATGCTCACCCACATGCCCATTTGGTGGCTTCAAAGGTTAGGTTTGGTATCCGAAGCTACATCTCGTTCGATTTGGGCTCGAAATATGGGTTGGACGGTTCGGGGTTGGACTCCGCAGGAAGCGAAAGGGGCTTTTCGATGGCTCGCAGAGCAGTACGTGCTGCCGAAGGTGCGGCCAGAGGTGATGGCCCGATTGCGAGATCATCAGGAAGCTGGGGATCGAGTGATCCTGGTTTCCGGGACCTTCTCCCCGCTGCTTCGTGAAATCGGCCATCAGTTGGGGGTTATAGAAACGGTAGGGACACCGATATTGGTGAAGAATGGGCGCTACACAGGTGGAAGTGAACTTCCAGTTTGTCAGGGACAACATAAGGTGACGCGGCTTAAGGAATACCTGCGTAGTACGAGGGACATTAATTGGCCGGGGAGTTTCGCCTACGCGGATAGCAAGTCAGATATCCCCTTGCTTGAGGCTGTTGGATTTCCCATTGCGGTTGCCCCTGATGCTGTTCTCGAATCATACGCTAAGGAGATGGGATGGGAGATTCTGCAATAGGGGTTGACAGGCAACGCACAAAAAAGAGTTTCCTTCTTCGATTAACAGGCATCTCTGCCTTGCTGCTGATTAGTTTAACCTGCCTATTTGGTTTCCTCGCCATGAACCCCTATACCGCGTGTATGGGCTCAACCTCAGAAAATCCCCGACCGGGCACATCAGTCAGATCACTTGTGTCCGATGGCCTGCAGCGCTGCTACCTGCTTCATATTCCTCCTGATTACGAGCGAGGGCAATCTCTGCCTTTAATAATCAGCTTACCGGGATTTACCTCAAACCCAACGGGGCAGCAATATCTGACTCGTTGGAACGAGGTTGCCGACATTGAAGGTTTTCTCGTCGTCTACCCGCAAGGCACATCCTTTCCTCTCCGCTGGAACTCAAGTACGACCTTCTTGAAAAGTGATGTGGACGATGTTCAATTCATAGCTGATTTGATCGAAGAAGTGTCCAACACTGTGACTGTTGATCCTGTACGGGTTTATGTGGACGGGATGTCCAACGGCGGCTCTATGGCAAATCGTGTGGCCTGCGAGCTAGCAGGTAAGGTGGCCGCGATCGGGGTAGTCACCGGTCCGCCAGTTGAACCGCCGGGGGGATGCAATCCAGAGCGCCCTATCTCGCTGATTGCTTTCTATGGGACAGAGGACCCTCTCGTCGCCTATGAGGGTGGAACAGTGAGCGAATCTTGGATCTCTAAATTAATAGACAGGTCCCTGCATTCTGTTTCTTTCCCGTCTGTGACCTCGTATATCGAGGCATGGGCAGAACGCGATGGCTGTTCTCCTGTGCCCAAGCTCATCCCAACACATGGAGATGCCAGCGGGGTGCACTACTCCGGCTGCAAGGACTCGTCAGAGATTGTTTTCTACACGATCGAGGGTGGGGGCCACACGTGGCCGGGAGGCCGGCCAACCTTCGTTGGGAAAACGAGCCGCGATATGAATGCCGGCCAGGTGATGTGGGCGTTCTTTGAGGCGCATCCCTTAACCGACGTTCCTTGAGCCTACGGGGAAGGATAAATAAAATCTTCTTGGAGATCGATTTTAGAGGTTTCAAGATGCAGTCAAGGGGAGATGAGAAGAATGAAAAGGAGTTCCAATGGCAAGCGAAATGATGCTTTCCACGGTCCTGATTAGCCTGGCGTTGGTGTTTTACACGATAGGTGTTTGGAGTGAGCGTTTTATTGGTCGATTGAAGGGATGGCATTTGATCTTCTTCTGGGGAGGCTTAATTTTCGATACTGTGGGGACAGGGATGATGATGGAGATGGCTGGAGGTCTTACGTTTGATATCCATGGAGTTACAGGAGTGTTAGCAATCCTGTTGATGCTTGTTCACGCCGCGTGGGCCAGCGTCGTCCTTATCCGCAAAGATGAGAAGGCAATCGCTAATTTCCATAAATTCAGCGTTCTTGTCTGGGTTATCTGGCTCGTTCCGTACTTCACGGGCTTTTTCGTGTCGATGGGATAGATCTCAATCCCGCAATGATGATCAACGCTCCTTTAGGATGACAAGGTGCAGCCGGCAGGTCGCCTTACCCATTATTTGTTTTGCGATCAAATAGGAGGTGTACAAATGCCATTCTCAGATCCTCACTCTTATACAGATATCGAACAGGGGAGAATCGCGCATATCCGTTTCTGGATAGATGTTGATTTCTCGGTCAGAGTCTTGAAGATCAGAGCAGAATATCGCCTTGAGGAACCCGTAAGCGGCTCCTTCTTCCTGGATACCCGTGATCTGCAAATCGCCCGAGTTTCAAAGAATGATGAGGAGATCCTCTGGGAGATCGATCAACACGATTCGATAGTGGGTGATCGGCTTCACTTGAAAGATCTTGATGGTCTTTCAACGTTCACAATAGAGTTAACCACCTCACCAAAGGCCAGTGCACTGCAGTGGGTGACACCGATGCAAACTGCTGGAGGTGAACATCCTTTTCTCTATAGTCAATGCCAGGCCATTCACGCCCGCAGCATCTTCCCATGCCAGGATTCCCCCTCTGTTCGCTTTACGTATGAGGCGGCTGTAGAGGTGCAACATCCGCTGGTGGCCGTCATGGCCGCAGAGCATATCGGAACGGAACTATTGGGGGATGCCAACCAATATCAATACAGGATGCCCCAGCCGATCCCTTCGTATCTCTTCGCAATTGCGGTTGGGAATATCGTTTTCGAAGAATTGGGACCTCGCACTGGCGTATATGCCGAGCCAGAGATCATCGAATCTGCCGCCTGGGAATTTGCTGAAAATGAAAACAAACTCGTCGAAGCGGAGAAATTACTTGGCCCTTACCTGTGGGATCGCTATGATGTTCTAATCTTACCCCCCTCCTTTCCTTATGGAGGGATGGAGAACCCACGCCTGACATTTCTCACCCCCAAATGCATTTTAGGTGATCGCAGTCGGACTCCACTTGTCTCCCATGAACTTGCGCATGCCTGGACGGGAAACTTGGTGACGAATGCCACCTGGGAGGATTTCTGGTTGAATGAAGGGTGGACAACGTATGCTGAATCGCGTATTACCGAAGTTATCGAGGGGGATGAATATTCTCAACTCCTTGGTATCGTTGGGCGTAATGCAATGCTTAAGGTCATGGAGCATCGCTTCGGCATGGATTCGGATAAGACACGCTTGAAGTACTCGCAGCGAGGCATCGACCCGGACGAGGTATTCTCTGTAATCCCCTACGAAAAAGGTTTCTCATTCCTGCTTAAGTTGGAAAGATCCGTGGGGCGAGATGTTTTCGATGCCTTCATCAAGAAATACATCGCCACCTTCAGCTTTCAATCGTTGACGACTGAAGAATTTATCTCTTTCCTTGAGCAGGAGCTTCCAGAGGCAATTGAGCATGTTGATATCGATGAATGGCTCTATGCACCGGGTTACCCTGAGAGCGCTCCAACCCTCAGCTCGAGCCTCTTTGATGAGGTAAAAGCGAGTATAGACGCATACGAATCCGGCGTGCTCCCTGACAACCATCAAGTTGCCGGTTGGAAACCGCCTCAGGTCCGTCTTTTCCTGCTGATGCTCCCTGAATGGATTCCTGTTGAGGATTGTCGCCATTTCGAACACATCTTTGACTTCAAGGACAACCCCGATTATTACATCATGAGTCGCTTCTTTAGAATTGCCGTTCAAAGCGGTTACGATGAGGTGCTTCCTGAAATTGAGCGCTTGGTCGAGTCAGACGGTCGAATGGCGATTCTCACGATGATCTTCCGCTCCATGGTAAAAGAGGAGTGGTCTCGGGATAAGGCACGACCGATGTTTGAACGATATTGTGAAAGGCATCATCCGACCACCGTTGCGAGTATTGAACGGATACTTGAAGAAGCAGGGTTGTGAGCCCGGTGTGTCATCGACGACTTTGATCGTGGATTGTGATGTGATTAAGGAGATATGCTCGAATGAAACAGAAGCACTTCATCGATACACATAAAGCCGCTACTGGCCCGGCGATCTTATTGATGATGGCCATGTTCAGTCAATGGCGGAACCCAACAGCATGGATATACCTGGCTTTACATGGCACGTACGGTCTTTTATGGGCGATGAAGAGCCTGGTGTTCCCGGACAGATCCTGGGAGGCAGAAACCGGTTGGGGCTATGGATTATATATCTGGGGTGGGCTGACCTTATATTGGGTAGCACCCTGGATCCTAATGTCAAAGGGGGTTCAAGCGCCGCCGTGGTATCTGGGAATGTGTGTTAGCCTGTATGTTCTGGGCGTTTTTCTTCATTTCAGCACGGATATGCAGAAGCACACTTCCTTGAAGTTGCAGCCAGAAAGACTTATTTCTAATGGGATGATGGCCAGGACTAGGAATCTAAATTATTTCGGAGAGTTGTTGATATACCTTGGCTTCGGTTTACTGGCCATGCATTGGCTGCCAATCGTGATTTTGCTGCTGTTTGTGGTGATAATCTGGTTCCCGAATATGCGGCGAAAAGACAAATCATTATCGAGATACGACGAATTCGAAGAATATCGTCGAAGGTCCAAGTTGTTCTTTCCTTTCCTGTTCTAGAAAAATGAAGTCTTAGCGAACGCAGAGGGCGTTCGAATTCGAGGAGCTCGTTGCCATGAAATATGATTTCGATAAGGAGATCAATCGTAAAGGGACGAATTCCGTCAAATGGGAATTCATTAAGCACGGAGATGGTTTGCTTTACCGGGAAGAACCAGATGGATCCTCATCATCCACTCGGCTCTTGCCCATGTGGGTCGCGGATATGGATTTTCCTTGCCCTGAGCCGGTGGTTGAGGCGCTGATCACGCGCTCACAGCATAAGATTTTCGGTTACACATCCCCCACGGATTCGTACTTCAGCGCTATCGTAAATTGGATGAAAAAGCGCCACAAGTGGGAAATTGAACCTGAGTGGATTTGTACTACCCCCGGCGTTGTACCCGCGCTCAACATGCTTGTAAAGACATACATTTCACCGGGGGACAAAGTGCTCATCCAGACACCAGTTTATTATCCTTTCAACAAGGCTGTTGAGAACAGCGACGGTGTGCTTGTCACCAACCCACTCATCTACGAAGACGGCTGTTACAGCATGGATTTTGCGGATCTTGAGCAGAAAACCAAGGATCCGCAGGTGAAAATGGCCATCTTGTGCAGCCCACATAATCCCGTGGGGCGGGTCTGGACCAAAGATGAGCTTCTTCGTTTCGGTGAGATATGTTTAAGGAACAACGTGCTCGTCGTGTCTGATGAGATCCATGGCGACCTGATCCTCAAGGGTTATGTTTTTACTCCCTTTGCTGGTATCAGCGAGACTTTCGCTCAAAACAGCATCGTCTGCACTGCCCCCAGCAAGACCTTCAATCTTGCAGGATTGAAAACTTCGAACATCATCATCCCCAACGAAAA
>Ga0307420_1000290_pt1 | contig 23766 bp, 18 predicted proteins | sample SalMarWE160240MG_2_FD_202167 | JGI IMG/M metagenome (GOLD analysis project Ga0307420, IMG submission 202167) | Salt marsh sediment microbial communities from the Plum Island Ecosystem LTER, Massachusetts, United States - WE1602-40 | ecosystem: Environmental > Aquatic > Marine > Intertidal zone >... | reverse complement strand
ATAACCCAGGACATGAACGGCATGATAGCAGTCTTCCCCCGCGCCCGCGGCGTTTCACAGATAGGGGACGCCGCCTCGACCGACATCACGTACACGCCGCTGGTTGAGACGTCGAACCAAAGCTGGGGCGAGACGAGCGAGGAGGTAGCCGAACGAGATGAGGCCGACATCGCGGGCCCCCTTGTCCTGGCAGCAGCCATCGAGTCCCAACCGACGCTCACTGCCGAGTCAGATGATGCCGGAACAAAGACGCGCATGGTGTTGATCGGTGATTCCGACTTTGCCAGCAACGCCACCGCCGATATCCCCGGGAACGGCGTCCTGTTCCTGAACGCCGTCAACTGGCTGGCCGAGGAGGAACAACTGATCGCCATCGGGCCAAAAGACGCTGGGGGCCAGCCGCCCTCGTTTACCGAAACGACGAACGTCGTGATTGGCCTGAGCAGCATTTGTGGTGTCCCGGTCATCATCCTTGGCCTGGGAGGCGTCGTCTGGATCGTGAGACGACTGCGCCCCAAGATCGTGACCCAACCCACGCTTGAAGAGCTTGAGGAATTTGAAGAAACAGGAGAGGTGGAACCACTATGAATCAGCAGCGACACAGGCCCTGGCTCCCAACCGTGATCCTGATTGGCATCGTCGCCCTGCTGGTCCTATTCGTCATCTTTGTGATGCCCAACCTGAACCCGCCGCCAGAGCCTGGCGTTGAGTCGACGCTCGCCCTGCTGTGGGCGTTCGACAGCGAGGACCTGGTCCACATCTCGATAACCAGGGGAGAACAGACGACGACGGTCAAGCGCACGGGGATGACCTGGCGTGTGGTCGAGCCGTCTCCGGGCGATGCCGACATCCTCCGCGTTTACAACGTGGCGGATCAGGTGGCCATGATGCGCTCCCGCATCCTGAAGGGCAACCTGGCCGACTTTGGTCTGATGGACCCCCAGGCAGAGGTGACGTTGGGCCTCGGCGACGAGTCGACGGTCAGCTTCGCCATCGGCGACCTGAATCCGAATGGCACACACTACTACGTCCAGAAGGAGGACGACCCGGAGATCCATCTGGTGCCGGCCAGCAGCATCGACGGGCTGCTCGACATGGTGGACAACCCACCCTACCCGCCGACGGCCACGCCGCCGCCCAGCCCCGTGGAAACAGAGGCGCCGGAAGAAAGCCCAACAGAGACGCCGACGGAAAAACCCACCGAGAACCCGACAGAGGAGCCTACGGAGACACCCACAGCAGACGCTTCGGAGACAAAGACACCGACGTCAGAGTCGTAACGCTTGGACCTTGCATATTAAAACGGCCCTGCCGGTTCGACAGGGCCGTTTTTGTAGGCCAGATTGGCAATCCGGTCTACTCATAGACCGAGCTACCTATCGGCTGCCTAACAGGTTGCTATCAGTCCAAAACACAAATGACACGAATCCCGCGAATGCTTACGTTCCTAGGGATTCGTTTCATTCATGTGATTCGTGATTTCGTGTCATTCGTGTCCAGGCTTGCCTCCATCGGCCTACGAAGCTATAATCGAACCCGAGGGAGGCGCACATGGACGAAAGCACAAAAAAAACGTATGTAGGCTGTGGCCGAGCAGTCCTGGCCGCCGCATTGCTTCTGTGGCTGGGGCTGGTGCCGGTCGGAGCGCTGCTGGTATCGAAACTGATCCTGGAGGACATGGCCTCGTCGCGCGTGGTGACTGCAATCGCCGTCGCCGCCACCGCACTATTCCTGCTGCCGCCATTCTTAGGCATCGCGCTGTTCACCCGGCGCCGGGCGAGCTGGCAGGCGCTGGCGGCCCTGGCCGCCGCATGCACGGCCATCAGCGGCTACCTGCTGCTCGACGCCACGGTACAGACCCTGCTTCCCAGGCCCCCATCCCCCGCGCTTTACGGAGAAGGCGCCGAGGTGGCCGCCGTGCGCCTGGGCGTCCTGCTGCCATACACGCTGCTCGCCGCCTGGCTGGTCCCGCACCTGGCCGGGACGTCCCGCCGCTCCCTGTGGACCTGGTTGGGACTGGATCACGTCGACCTCCCCACCCTGTTGCTGGCGCTGGCCATAGCCGCATTGGCGGTCGTCACTTGGCCCCTGACGGGCGCATTGGGCGACAGCCTCACCAGCCTGAGCCTGATCTTTCAGACGCTGGTGGACGTCATTCTGCAAGCGCTCCTCGTGTGGGGCGTCGTCTTTTGCCTGCTGAACACTGCGTTCCCCAAACCGTGGACCGCCGCTCTGATGACCATCCTGCTCTACAGCACGGCCACGCTCGGCGCGACGCTGCACACGGGCGATGCGGCCACAGCCGGGAACAGCTTTGCCCTGCTGCCACTGGCGTTCCTGCTCACCGAGCTGCGCGCCCGCAAGAGCGGCATCTACCCCCTGCTGCCGGTGGCGTTCTGCTTCCGCGCCATACCCGCGCTCTTTGTGGATCCGCGCGATGTCCTCGCCAGCGGCATTCCCGAGATGCAGCACGTGCTCAGCCACGCCCTCGGATGGGGCGTCGTGATCGTCGCCGGCCCGCTGCTGTGGGGCGAACGCAAGCTGCTGCACGCACTGCGCGACCAGGTACGCGTGCCCTCCTGGGCGCGCGTAGTCACGTTCGGGCTGGCAGCGCTGGTCCTCTGGCTGGCGTGGGGCGGGATGTACGTCTTTGGCGGCAAGCCGGGATTTTACGACGCCGGCTTTCTGATCATCCTCGAAGAGCAAGCCGACCTGAGCGACGCCTACACCATCGCCGACCGGGAAGCACGCGGGCAGTACGTGTACGACACGCTGGCCGAGACCGCCGAGCGCACACAGGCCCCGCTGCGCGAGGAACTGGATCGATTGAACGCGCCCTACCGGCCATACTACATCGTCAACATGATCCGCGTGGATGGCCATCGCTGGCTGGTGGACCGGTTCCGAAATCGGCCCGGTGTGGTGCGCGTGATCCTCAACCCCAACGTGCGCGAGTACCCCAATCGCGTCCCACTCCCCTACGGCGAAAGCGATACCCCTCCTAGCGGCATTCAATCGAACCTGGCAGCAATCAACGCCGACGACGCCTGGGCGCTGGGGGTGATCGGCGAGGGCATCGTCGTCGCCGGGCAAGACACAGGCTACGACTGGACGCATCCCGCGCTCAAGCCACACTATCGCGGCTGGGATGGAGAGCAGGCCTCCCACGACTACAACTGGCTCGACGCCTGGGACCACACCGCCGTTCCGTTCGATTACGACTCCCACGGCACGCACACGATGGGCACGGTGCTTGGAGACGACGGCGAGCGCAACCGAACCGGGGTGGCGCCGGGTGCCGAGTGGATGGGCTGCCGCAATATGCGGCGCGGCGTGGGCAACCCCGGCTCCTATGCCGAGTGCATGGAGTTCTTCCTCGCTCCCTACCCACACGGAGGCGATCCATTCACCGACGGCGACGTGCGCCTGGCCCCGCACGTGATCAACAACTCGTGGGGTTGCCCCTACTGGGAGGGCTGCTTTGCTTATACGTTGGAGCCCGCCGTCGAGGCACTGCGCGCGGCGGGCATCATGATGGTCGTCAGTGCGGGCAACGAAGGCCCCGCCTGCAGCACGGTGACCGATCCCCCGGCCAACTACGACGCCTCCTTTTCCATCGCGGCGACGGACGACAGCGAAAGCGTTACCTCCTTCAGCAGCCGCGGGCCGGTGGGCGCGCTGACCAAGCCCGACATTTCCGCGCCGGGCGCACAGGTACGCTCCAGCGTGCCCGGCGGCGGATACGGGTACGCTGGGGGAACGTCGATGGCCGGTCCCCACGTAGCAGGAGTTGTAGCGCTTCTCTGGTCGGCTGATCCAACCCTCGTCGGCGACATCGACGCGACGGAGCGCCTCATCTGCGAGACCGCCGTGCCCAAGCCAGTGGAGGAGACTTGCAGCACCGAAGAGCCGCAAGGTCAATTCGCGTCCCTGATGTCGAACCCCGTGTGCGCCTGCGGCGGCGTGAGCGGGGTGCCCAACAACGTCTATGGCTGCGGCTTTATCGACGCGGAAGCGGCCGTCAAAGCCACGCTGGAGCGATGAATCATAACGAGTAGGAGGACAACACCATGCGAGACGTACTGGCCATTATCCTGGGAGGTGGGCGAGGCACGCGCCTGTATCCCCTGACCAAACTACGCGCCAAACCGGCCGTGCCCATCGGCGGTAGATACCGCTTGATCGACGTTCCCATCAGCAACTGCCTCAACTCGGACATCCACAAGATCTATGTCCTGACCCAGTTCCTCTCGGCATCCCTTCACCGCCACATCTTTCAGACCTACAAGTTCGACCTGTTCTCCGGCGGTTTCGTCGATATCCTGGCGGCTGAGGAGACAACCAGCGGCATGGATTGGTATCAGGGCACCGCCGACGCCGTGCGCAAGCAACTGCCCCATTTCTCCAACGCCCGCGTCGAGGACATTCTGATTCTCTCCGGCGACCATCTCTACCGCATGGATTATGGGGAGTACATCGAGTTCCACCGCGAGCAGCGGGCCGACGTGACCATCGCGGCACAGCCGGTGACTGTGGCCGACGCTTCGCGCTTTGGCATCCTCAAGACCGACGAGGATGGCCGCATCACCTCCTTCCACGAAAAGCCTCAGGGTGACGAGGCCGAGAGCCTGGAGTGCATCCCGGGCAGCGACCGGCCCTGTCTGGCCTCGATGGGCATCTATATCTTTCGCCCCGACGTGCTGCAAGAGCTGCTGGAGGAATCGGACGCCGAGGATTTCGGCAAACAGATCATACCGACGGCCATCGAGAGCCGCCGCGTGTACGGCTTTCTATTCGACGGCTACTGGGAGGACATTGGCACCATCCGCTCCTTTTACGAGGCCAATCTGGCCCTGACGCTTCCCGACCCTCCTTTTGACTTTTACGGCCCCCAACGCCCCATCTACAGCCGACCGCGCTTCCTGCCCCCCTCGCGGGCCGACGATTGCCACCTCGATCGCGTCGCGCTAGCCGAAGGGTGCATCATCAACAAGGCGGACATCCGTGAGTCGGTGATCGGGTTGCGCAGCATCGTCAGGGCGGGTGCGCATCTCACGCGGACGGTGATGATGGGCGCCGATTTTTACGAGACACCCGAGCGCAAGATGGAAAATCACCGGCTGGGCGTGCCCGACGTGGGCATTGGGCACGGCAGCCGCATCGAGGGGGCCATCATCGACAAAAACGCCCACATCGGGGAGGACGTGATCATCCGCTCCCACGAAGACGAGACGGAATTCGTCGAGACGGAGGACTATACCATCAAGGATGGCGTCGTCGTCATTCCGAAAAACGCCACCATCCCCGGTGGAACGGTGATCTGACTGGGATCGCCTTAACCACAGATTACGCCGATTTTCACTGATTTTGTGTCCTCACATCTGTGTCAATCTGTGGTTAAATGCACCCTTAGCTTATTGTAGGGCAGACGGGACATTCACACCGCGAGACGCCTGGCCCGCCAATCTCGGATGGCAACCGGCAGATAAAGCAGCAACATCGCTACTAGCCCGATCCCCTCGATGTACAGGATGTACCACGGCCAGGGAGGCAACACATCGAGCAGACTGGCCGTCTCCGGCTTGCGGGCAATGAACAAATAGTTGCTGCCGATGAGCGCGTTTACCACGGCCACGAACAACATATATAGGTTTCCCACCACCGCGACACGGAGGATGGATTTGGGGCGAGGACGGTAACCCTCCACGACCGTCATAAAGACCGCACCGGTGATGATAGAGCCGTGCGAGACAAACACTTGGAAGAAGCGAAAGTGGGGAAACCCATACTGCCCGGCGTCGGGCGTGATGACGGCCTGCGAAGCACCGGCGATGCCCAGGAGGTAGGCGAACTCGTATATGCAATAGTTCTTGGTGAGCAGCATCACGGCGCTGAGCCAGACCAGCACACTGCACAGGTGAAAGGGAAGCAACCTTTGGGCGGTCCATTGGCCCGTTGCCAGGTTCCACACGTGCCACGCAGTCTCGGTAAAAATGAGGATAAAGGCCAGCGTGTAGCGAACGATGGATCGCCAGCGCAAGGAAAGACGCCGCCCAAAGCAAATGATGGCGACGTTGACCAACGCGATGACACTCATGGCCACGAGGTGGGGTAAGCCAAATAGCTGAAAGGGGTCGCCCAAGTAATCCTTAGCAAAGAACTGTTCCATTGTGACCAGCGCCTTTGTGTAGATATGGGAAAGACAATCATTTACCCCCACCCAGCAGAAAGTAATGATAACGCAGACCGGCGAATTTGCCAAGCGACCGAACGAAGGAGTTGTAATGACCCCAAAACAACACCGGTGGCAAAAGACGACCATCTACCAGATCTATCCCCGCTCGTTCGCAGACTCAAACGACGACGGCATCGGTGACCTGTGCGGGATCATCTCCAAGCTCGACTACATCCAGGACCTCGGTTTCGAGACGATCTGGGTCTCGCCGTTCTTTCGCAGCCCACAGCAGGATTGGGGCTACGACGTCAGCGACTATTACACCGTCGCCCCCGAATACGGGGATGTGGCAGATGCGAACGAGCTGATAGACGCGGTTCACCGGCGGGGCATGCGCATCCTGTTCGATCTGGTGATGAACCACACGTCGATTCAGCATCCCTGGTTCCAGGAATCGCGCAGCAGCCGGGATAATCCCAAAAGAGACTGGTACATCTGGAAGGACGGCCGCAGCCAGCGCCCACCCAACAACTGGAAGGCTATACCGGGCGGATCGGCCTGGCACTATGACGAAGGGACCGACCAGTGGTACTATGCCAGCTTTTTGCCCTTCCAGCCAGACCTGAACTTTCGCAATCCGGACGTGAAGGAAGCGATGCTCGACGTCGTGCGCTACTGGCTGGACAAGGGCGTGGACGGCTTTCGGCTGGACATCTTTCACGTCATCTACGAGGACGCCCAGTTTCGCGACAATCCCTTCGCCCCGGTCTATGTGCCCTCGGACCATGCGGCGGCCGGCTTCTTTCAAAAGTGGAAGTACAACCTGAACCAACCCGAGACCCTTGAACTGGCCAGGGAACTGCGAGCCATCACCGACGCGTACTCGCCAGATAGGCTGCTGCTGGGCGAGCTCTTTGGGGACGACGATACGATCCGGAGGTATCTCGGCGAGCGACAGGACGGGCTGAACCTGGTGTTTCTGTGGAAGCTGTTGCAGTTGGAGCCGAATGCCCGCTTCTTCCGGGACGTGATCCGCCACTATGAGGCGAACTACCCGGCTCCCTACGTTCCCGTCTATGTCTTTGGCAACCACGACCAGAAACGCGTCATCTCCAAGATCAGCAACGACACCAGAAAGGCGAAACTGTTGGCCCTGTTCCAGTTCACCGTCCGCAGCCTCCCGGTCACGTATTACGGTGAGGAGATCGGCATGGCGGAAGGGCGACTTTCGGCCAAGACAGCCAAGGATCCACTGGGCCGGCGGTATGCCTGGGTACCGGACTTTCTCGTGGACCTGCTGAACCTGTACGTCAACCGGGATGGATGCCGCACCCCGATGCAGTGGGACGCCGGTCCGAACGCCGGCTTTTGCGGGCAGGATGCGATGCCCTGGCTGCCCGTGCACGAGAACCACGGGACGGTCAACGTGAAAAGCGAACGAGCCGACGCAGGCTCGCTCTTGAACGTCTACAGGCAGCTCTTGCGCCTGAGGCAGGACAGCGTGGCGCTCCAAGAGGGCACGATTCAGCTCGTCGACGAGGCGGATGCAGACGAGAACGTGCTGGCATACCGGCGCAAACTTGGCGGCGAAGAAATCCTCGTGGCGATCAACTTTGGCCAGACTTCGGGTGAATTCTACAATCGGACGGCGTGCAAGCAGGTACTGTTCGAAATCGGCATGAACGATGTCTCCCCCCCACCTAACCTCCCCCACCACGGGGGGAGGAACCGGATGCCGCCGTATTCTGGCGTCATCCTGGGCAAGTAGCCCAGCCCCGTTCGCGGTTATGCAGTAACATCCATTTGCCACCCAGCCCGGAGGTGAACCTCCAAGCTAAGAAAAAAAAACCTTCGGGCTGTTTTTTAGCCCCCAAAAGGGGGCTTTGCCCTCTTAGCCCGGTGCCTTCAGCTCCGGGCTCCTCTTCTTCGAAACCTCCATCATCTCACTGCGTACTATTTCTTGACAACCCGCTTGCTTGGCTTATAATGTGACCCTGGTCATTTTTTTGAACCAAGCATGGTCACAGAAACAGGAAGTACGCTATGAAACGTCGCACCATCTATATCATCTTGGGCATCGTGCTCGTCGCGGCGATCGCTGCCGTGATTGTGTGGCGCACGCAGCAGGCACAGGCTTCCGAAGAGGAAACCCGCTCCGCCGTGGTCGAGCGCGGCACGCTGCTGGTGGCCGTCTCTGCCAGCGGCAGTGTTGAGCCTCAGAACAGCGTGGGACTGACCTTCGAGTCGCCCGGGCAGGTCGCCGACGTGCCGGTCAAGGTAGGAGATCGTGTCGAAACCGGCGACGTGCTTGCCCAGTTGGATACCAGGCAGCTAGAGTTGCAGGTCCATCAGGCTCAGGCGGCGCTGGCGGCGGCCGAGGCGCAACTAGCTCAGCTCAAGGCCGGACCACGACCGGAGGAGGTCGCGGCGGCGGAAGCCGACCTACGGGCAGCGCAGGCCCAGGTGAACAACGCCGTCGCCAACCTGGATCAGCTCCAGTCCGGCCCGACCGAGGCGCAGATCGCCGCTGCCGAGACCCAGGTGGCGCAGGCAGAGCTGCAGCACAAGGTCGCCTTGCTCGAATACGACCGGGTCCGGGGGATCAAGGTCAGAGAGGAGAAGCTAGAACAGACAGCCTACGACCTCCACACTGCGGAAAAGTCCCTGGCCGCCGCCCAGGCAGCATTGGAGGACGCGCAGGCCGGCGCAGACGCCGATGACCTTCGCGCTGCTCAGGCCAACGTCAACGGCGCCGTGGCGCAGCAGGATGCTGCACAGGCCCGGCTTAACCTATTGCTGGCAGGGACTACTGAGGAACAAATCGCCGACGCAGAGGCGCAGGTGGAGCGCGCACAGGCTGCCTTGGAGCAAGCGCAGCTCAGCCTAGAACGCGCCACGCTGTATGCCCCCTTTGATGGCGTCGTCGCCCGGGTGAACGTCTCCGCCGGCGAGATGGCCCCCGCAGGCCTGCCGGTGATCACGCTGCTGGACCCCTCCGGGCTCCAGGTCGCCATCGGCGTGGACGAGTTGGACGTGGGGCAACTGGCCGTCGGCCAGTCGGCTCAGGTGACGCTCGACGCGCTCCCAGACACCACGCTCGACGGCACCGTAAAGAGCATCGCCCCGGCGGCCACCATCGATCAGGGCGGCGTCACCTACTACGATGTGGTCGTCACCCTGGAACCCACCGACGCACCCGTCCGCGCCGACATGACGGCCAACGTGACCATCGTGATCAAGGAACTGATCGACGTGCTGACCATCCCCACGTGGGTGGTGCGCGTGGATCGCACCACCGGCCAGACCTACGTCAACCAGCGTGCCGGGGGCGAGATCGAGCGTGTGGACGTCGCGCTGGGTGTGCGGTATGAGGGCGTCGCCCAGGTACTGGATGGGCTTGCCGAAGGGGACGAGGTCATCTGGGTGCCGGAAGACCCCTTCGAATTTGGAGACCAGTGATGAAACGCAGAACGCTCTACATCGTCTTGGGTGTCGTCGCCATCGCGGCCGTGGTTAGTACAGTCGTCATCCTGCAGCGGCGGCAGGCAGCGCAGCCGACCGACGAACAGACCACCGCCGTGGTCGAGCGCGGCACGCTGCTGGTGGCCGTCTCTGCCAGCGGCGCCATCGAACCACGGGATCGGGTCAGCCTGAGCTTTGAGCAACCCGGACTGGTCGACGAGGTCCTGGTGGAGGTTGGAGACGAGGTCAAGAAAGGTGACCCGCTGGCGCGATTGGACAGCGAGCAGCTAGCGCTGCAGGTGCGCCAGGCCCAGGCCTCGCTGGATTCAGCCAAGGCACAACTAGCGCAACTCGAGGCCGACGCGCGCCCGGAGGAGATCGCCGCTGCCGAGGCCAACCTGCGCGCCGCCGAGGCCCAGGTGAACAACGCCGACGCCCAACTCGACCGGCTTCGTTCCGGGGCTACAGCGGCAGAGCTCGCCGCCGCCGAGGCCGAACTTGCATCAGCGATGACGGAGCAGAAAAAGGCCGAGGACCTGCACGACAGGACGATGGAGTGCTTTCACATCAAAATACCCAAGTATTACGAGGGCACCATCTGCCCGGCCCTGGGTGCGCCAGAGGAGCAGGCGCGTTACAGCCTCGCCGCCGCCGACAAGGCGCTCGCCGCCGCCCAAGCGCAGTACGACGAACTGCTTGCCGGGACGGACGTCGACCAGCTGCGCGCCGCCGAGGCCAACGTCATGGCCGCCTCTGCGCAGCGGGACGCAGCCCAAGCCCAACTCGACCTGTTGCTGACCGGGGCCACCGACGAGCAGGTCGCGGCCGCCGAGGCACAGGTTGAGCAGGCACAGACCACGCTGGAGCAGGCGGAGCTGGCACTGGAACTCGCCACGCTACACGCCCCCTTCGACGGCATCGTCTCCGAGGTCAACGTCAAAGCCGGCGAGATCGCGTCAACCGCGCCGGCAGTCACCGTGGTCGATACTAGCCAGTTCCACGTCACCGTCAGCGTGGACGAAATAGACGTGGCGCGGCTGGACGAGGGACAGACCGCCCAGGTGACGATAGAGGCATTTCCAGACGTGACCCTCTCGGGCAGCGTGGAGCGCATCGCGCCCGCTGCCACGTTCGAAGGCGGCGTGGTCTACTACGACGTCACCATTGCTTTGAACCCCACCGACACGCCCATCCGCGCCGACATGACGGCCAACGCGACCATCGTAGTCGAGGAACTGAGCGACGTGCTACTGATCCCTACCTGGGTAGTGCGTGTGGACAACAGGACAGGACAGACCTACGTGGACAAGCAGATCGAAAAGAAAACAGAGCGCGTGGACGTGACGCTGGGCGTGCGCCACGAAGGCGTCGTCCAGGTGCTCGACGGCCTTTCCGAGGGGGACGTAGCCGTCTGGGTCGAGACCAACCCATTTGGGCCGCAGTAAGGAGACGCAGGTGGCGCCATCACAAACATCACCCGTCATCGAACTGAACGACATCTCCAAAGTCTATCAGATGGGCGAGATAGAGGTGCACGCCCTGCGCGACGTCGACATGGAGGTGGAAGCCGGGGAGATGATGGCCATCATGGGACCGTCCGGTTCCGGCAAGTCCACCATGATGAACATCGTGGGCTGTCTCGACCAACCGACCACGGGCACGTATCTGCTGGATGAAAAAGACGTCAGCCGCCTCGACGACGACCAACTGGCCGAGATCCGCAATCACAAGATCGGGTTCGTGTTCCAGACCTTTAACCTGCTGGCCCGCACGAGCGCCCTCGAGAACGTCATGCTGCCGCTGATCTATGCCGGGCTGGGACGGACGGAGCGGCTGGAGCAGGCGCGGCAGGCCTTGGACGCGGTCGGGCTGGCCCGGCGCATGGAGCACACGCCGAACGAGCTTTCCGGAGGCCAACAGCAGCGAGTGGCCATCGCGCGGGCGCTGGTGAACAATCCATCCATCATCCTGGCCGACGAGCCGACGGGCAACCTGGACAGCAAGTCGGGGGCCGAGGTGATGGCCATATTGCAAGGGCTGAACCAGGAACGCGGCATCACCGTCGTCCTGGTGACCCACGATCCCAGAATCGCGCGCCACACCAATCGGATCGTTCACCTGTACGACGGGCTGATCACGAAAGAGGAGACCATACACGAGCCCCTGATGGCCCTGGGCGAAGGTGAGACCTCATGAAGATCCTGGAGAGCGTGCGCTTGGCCTTTCGCGCGCTAACCGCCAACAAGCTGCGTGCCGCCCTGACGATGCTGGGCATCGTCATCGGCGTCGGCGCGGTGATCACCTTGATGTCAGCCGGCGAGGGAGTGTCCGTCTATATCGAAGAGCAATTCCAGGGTATCGGCAGCAATCTGCTGTTCGTCGCGCCCGGCTCGCAAGAGGAGTTCGAATCAGGCGGCGGCCCACCCGGGGCAGGCGGCTCCACGGCGGAGCTGACCAACGGGGACGCCGAGGCCCTGCGCGATCCCGTCCGCGCTCCCGACGTGGTCGCCGTCGCGCCAGCGGTAAGCGACATAGCCACCGTCGCCACCGGGCGGCGCGACATGATCGCCCAGGTACATGGTGTTCCCCCGGAATACGCCGAAATTCGCAACTGGTACCCCGAGGTGGGAACGTACTTTGACGAAGAGCACATGAACAGCCGCTCTCGGGTCGCGGTCATCGGCAAGGACGTGGTCGAGAAACTCTTTCCCGAAAACCCCTACCCGCTGGACCAGACGATCAAGATCAACGACGTCCCCTTCCGCGTCATCGGCATCTTGGAGGAAAAGGGCGGCTCGTCCTTCAGCAACGAGGACGAGAGCGTCATCATCCCGCTGACGACGGCGCAGACGCGCCTCTTCCCATCCCGCAGCAAGTCGGGCGACTACCTGATCGATGCCATCATCATCCAGTCGTCGGACGAGGAGCGCATGGACGCGGCCTCGGAGCAAGTGGCCGCCATCCTGCGCGAGCGGCACGACATCGACTTTCGGGACGAGGATGACTTTTCCATGGTCAGCCAGGCAGACATCATCGCCGTCTTTGGCGAGATCACGGGCGTGCTGACAATCTTTTTGGGAGCCATCGCGGGAATCAGCCTGGTAGTAGGCGGCATCGGCATCATGAACATCATGCTGGTCTCGGTGACGGAGCGCACGCGGGAGATCGGCCTGCGCAAAGCGGTGGGCGCGCGGCGGCGCGACATCCTGTGGCAATTCCTGGTTGAGGCGGTGGCACTCTCGGTGTTTGGCGGCATCATAGGCATCATCCTGGGAGCCACCGGAGCCGAGATCATCTCCGCACTGGTCGATGGCTTTCGCTCCATCGTCACGCTGGACGCGGTCGTGCTGGCGACGACCTTTTCGGCGGCGGTGGGCCTCTTCTTCGGCATCTACCCGGCCCGGCGGGCCTCGCTGCTCAATCCCATCGACGCACTGAGATACGAGTGATGCGTGATTCGTGATTCGTGATAACGAGCTCGTGCATTGCGCGTTCAAAGTCCAATCCCTAACTACCAAATACTTTTCGAGCAGTCGCCATGTCCGCTGGGACACCCTCAATGACGAAAATCTGCTGCAACGTAGGGCAAATTGCCAATTTGCCCCACATATGCAGGAGCAAAGCCCCCGCTAGCCATTAACTTGTTTGCACGAGCGCCAAAAGCCCGGTTTCTCTGATAAATCAATGATAAGTGTAATACGTGTGCAGCGGCTCAAAGCCGACCTGATCCTGCTCGCCGTGGCCATCATCTGGGGCAGTGCCTTTGTCGCCCAGCGCGCCGGCAACGAGCAGGTCGGACCGTTTACCTTCAACGCCGTGCGCTTCCTGGTGGGCGGCTTGGTCTTGTTGCCCATCTTGGTCTGGCAGTGGCTCCGGAGAAAACAAACGCCTTCCCCCGCTCCATCCCAGAAGAACAAGCTGTGGCGCAGCGGGGGGCTGCTGGGGCTGCTCCTCTTTGGCGGCGCGTCGCTTCAACAACTGGGATTGGTCACCACCACCGCCGGCAAGGGCGGCTTTATCACCGGGCTGTACGTCGTCATCGTGCCGCTGCTGCTGGCGCTCTTTTGGCACGAACGAGTCAGGCGGGCCAATTGGGCCGGCGCAGGACTGGCCGTCGTGGGACTGTTCCTCCTCAGCGTCAGCCTGCAGGAAGCGTTCCACATAGAACCCGGCGACGTGTGGGTGCTGTTCGGGGCGTTCGCCTGGGCCATGCACGTCATCGCCGTCGGGCGACTGGCGCCGGGGCATGATCCGCTGGCACTGGCGACAGCGCAATACGTCATCTGCGCGCTGCTTTGCGCGGCAGCGGCGCTCGTGTCAGAATGGGGGACGTGGGACGGCATGGTCAGGGCCGCGCCCGCGATCCTGTACGCCGGCGTGCTCTCTACCGGCCTGGCCTACACCGGGCAGATCGTGGCCCAGCGGCACGCCCCGGCCGCCGACGCAGCCATCATCCTAAGCATGGAGTCGGCCTTTGCCGCGCTCTCCGGCTGGTTGGCGCTGGGCGAGACGCTGACGGCACAACAACTGGCCGGCTGTGCGTTGATTTTCGCCGGCATGCTGCTGGCACAGCTTCCATCGTTCATCTCCAGCGCGGGCACAAGAAGGAGTAAAGTACAATGAAAACCACAAGATTGGGCAAAACCGAACTAGAAGTCTCTCGGGTAGGCTTTGGCGGCATCCCCATCCAACGCCTCACAGAGGACGAGGCGGTCAAGGTCGTCAGGCGCTGCATCGACCTAGGCATCACGTTTCTGGACACTGCCAACGCCTACACGACCAGCGAGGAGCGGATCGGCAAGGCGATTGCCGGCCGCCGGGAGCAACTGGTCATTGCCACCAAGACGGGCGCGCGCGATAAGCAGACGGCGCTCGAACACCTGGAGAACAGCCTCCGCTGCCTGCGGATGGAGACCATCGACCTGTGGCAGTTCCACAACGTCAGCAGCGCAGAGGCGTACGAAGAGATCCTCGGCCCGGGCGGGGCGATGGAGGCGGCGCAGGAGGCGTTACAGGCGGGCAAGGTGCGCCACGTGGGCGTCACCGCCCACTCGATGGATATGGCGCTCAAGATGGTTCCGACGGGGCTGTTCGAGACGCTCCAGTTCCCCTTCAACTTTGTGACCAACGAGCCCGCCGACGAGCTGCTGCCGCTGGTCGAGAAACACGACCTCGGCTTTATCGCCATGAAGCCGTTCGCCGGCGGCATGCTGGCGGACGCCCGACTGGCCATCAAGTACCTGCTGCAATTCGACGTCGCCGTGCCCGACCCCGGCATCGAAACAGTCGATGAAATCACAAAGATCGTGGACATCGTCAACGGGCCGTGGGGGCTGACCCCGCAGGAGCGTCAGGCGATAGCGGACTTTCGGGCGCAGGCAGGCACGCGCTTCTGCCGGCGCTGCGAGTACTGCCAGCCCTGCCCGCAGGACGTGCGCATCTCGACGATCATGAACCTGCCCAGCTTTTTGAAGCGTTTTTCCAGAGAGAAACTTTCCGAGGGCTGGGTCGCAGAGGCCATGCAGACGGGAGAGAACTGCATCGAGTGCGGCGAGTGCGAGGAAAAGTGCCCCTATCACCTCCCGATCCGGGAGATGATTGCCGAGAACCTCGCGCTTTACAAACACAAGATCGCGGGCGCGTGATCCAAGACCTCAGAGGTCTGCTGCGAGGACCTGCTCTTGCACCATTCCGATCCCGGCCCACGCGAACCGCAGGCCAGTATAGATGAGGAACAATCCGCACACCACGAGGAGCACCCGGTAGACCCGATCGCTCAGCCAGCGGCGGCCCGAGCCCACCACCGAGGCCAGGAAGGTGTTCCAGGCATAATCAGCAGCGATGTGGCCCAAGTAGAAGGCGCACAGGGCCATCAGCCCATCCTCCCACGTCGCCAGCACGTACCCGCCGCCCACGCCGATCCACCACAGATACCAAAAAGGAATTGCTCACCGTGGTGGCAATCCCCAGTCCGATCAAACTGCGATTCGCCCGAAACCCGGCGCTCTCGCCTGGCTGGGGCAGCTTGAACTCGCGCCGTAGCGCGCCCCACCCCAGCGACCCGCCCATCCACAGCAGGAACAGCCCACCCAGAATGCCGATACTGGCGACGAGGAGCGGGTAGCGCAGCGCCTGCCCCATCCCCAAAGCCAGCGCACCGACCATCAGCAGCTCGGTCAACGCGTGGCCGGTGGAGATCAACAGGCCCACGCGCAACCCCCGCCGCGCTGACCGCCCCCGGGCTGATCACCGGGCCGATGGCCACGCAGAACGACCAGGCGAAGACACCAAGATAGCTCACCCTGCGCCCCGTTTCAGCCCGCTTCTTCCCAACAAATCCAGCCAGTTCCCGGAGACACCTGTCCGAGCCGCTTCACGGCCAATATAAGCAATATCCAGTTCTGCGCCCGACACGCGCAGGATACTCTCAACATCATCCAGATGCCGCGTGGAGCCACTCTCCCGAAAAGCCTACAACTTGGTCAGAATCACTGATTCAGGCGGCATGTAGGCAGCTTGGCGGATCTCGTCAAACTGCTTCACCTGGCGATGCTCGAAAGCCCAAATCAACACCGGGTCGCGCCCGGCGACGCAGAAATCGACCTTGATGTTGGTCTCCAGGTGAATGACGTTAAAGTAGAAATGGCGTTCCAGTGCGTCGCGGATGGCTTCGGCGGAAACACAATAGCCGTCCTCCTCAAACAGCCGGGCAAGGACATCCACCCGATCGCGGCTCAGATGAATTACTACGTCCATATCCTGGGTAAAGCGCGGCTCGCCATACATCACCGTTGCCACGCCGCCCCATATGAGATACTCAACACCCATCGCTTCGAGGATGTCAATCACGCCACCAAAAGCGCGATTCTGCGCAAGGGGTGCATCGGCCATAGCTGCCTTACCTTAGAATGGGCTCTACTCCTGTCACCAATCGGCGAGCCTCAGTTTCGACCTGATCACTGCTCCAATCAGGATGACGCGAACGGACTGCCAACCGGGTCTGCCGCAGGGCGAACTCGAATATCTCGAACATGCTATGCATTTTGCGTGCACTGTCCCAGGAACGATAGACTTCGATCTGCAAACTATTCACTTCTTCATAGAGCCGCAGACGCGAAGCAACCTCCTCTGTTTTTCCATCCTGCCGCTTTTTCATCTTGTTACGCCTTGGCGCTTGACTCCAGCGCTCACCCCCCCCCAATCACGCGCCGCGTGCGCCCGGCGGCCTCCGGCGGGCCGATGATGCCCAGTTCCTCCATGGCCTTCATCAGCCGCGCCGCGCGGGGGTGGCCGATGCTCATGCGCCGTTGCAGGAGCGACGCCGAGGCCTCGCCCTCCTTCCGTACCAGGGCGATGGCCTGTTGCAGAATGTCCTCTTCCACGTTGTACTCGTCCACCACCGAGTCCCGCTCTTCGGGCCGCATCATGCGCTCCCAGGGCGCCTCCTCCTCGAGCGCGCCCACCTGATTGTGCCAGAACGACACCATGCGCTCCACCTCCTCCTCAGAGACAAAGCAGCCCTGCACGCGCACCGGATAGCCCGCGTCGGCGGCCAGGTAGAGCATGTCGCCGTCGCCCAGGAGCGTCTCCGCACCGGGCATATCGAGGATCACGCGCGAGTCGGTCTGGCTGACGGTGGCGAAGGAAATGCGCGCGGGAAAGTTGGCCTTGATCAGGCCCGTGACCACGTCCACGCTGGGCCGCTGCGTGGCCATCACCAGGTGAATGCCGGTGGCCCGCGCCATCTGCGCGATGCGGCAAATCGTGCGCTCGACCTCGTCGGGCGCCAGCATCATCAGGTCGGCCAACTCGTCCACCAACACGACGATGCGCGGTTTCGTGGGCTGGCCCGCTTTCTTCATCATGCGGTTATAGTCGTTCAGGTTGCGCGCCGTGGCCTCGGCAAAAAGCCTGTAGCGCTTGTCCATCTCCAGCGCCACCCAGCGCAGCACCTTGACTACCCGCTCCAGATCCACCTCCACCCGGCCGTAGAGGTGCGGCAGGCCGTTGAAGCGTATCAGCTCCACCATCTTGGGATCGATCAAGACCAGCCGCAGTTCCTCTGGCATGTTGTTGTAGATCAAACAGGTGATAATAGTCTTGATACAAACCGACTTGCCCGATCCGGTGGTGCCGGCGATCAACAAGTGTGGCATCCGGGATAGATCGGCCACGACCGGCTCGCCGGCCACGTTGCGCCCAAGGGCGAAGGCCAGCGGCGAATCGAGCTTGCGAAACGCGTCCGTGTCCATCACCTCACGCACGCCCACGAGCTGCACCTTGCTGTTGGGCACCTCGATGCCGACAATGGGCCGGCCGGGCACGGGCGCCTCGACGCGCAGGCGCGGCGCCGCCAGCGCCAGCGTCAGGTCGGCGGCCAGCGCGCTGATCTGGTTGACGCGCACCTTGCGGCGGCTGTGCTTCATATGACCGGGGCTGACGCCGAACTGGGTCACCGTCGGTCCCACTCGCGTCTCGGAGACGTTCACCTCCAAGCCGAACTGCTCCAGCGTGTCCTTGATGATGCGCGACTTTTCGCGGATCTCGTCGTCGCTCATCACCGGCCCCTCTGGCTCGTCCAAAAGGTCGAGCGATGGCAGCGTGTACTCGACCGGAAGCGGAGCGGGGACCAGGGGCGCCGGAGAGGGTTTAGCAGAGGACGGGGTTGTAGAGGTAATTGTGACCGAGGGCTGCGGAGGTGACGGCGGCGGAGTGGCCCGCCGAGGAATGGGTTTCTGCCGCACCGTACGAGGCGGCGACGGAGGTGCAGGGCGCGCGGGCTGAGACGGTCGCGACCGCGCGCGCTGCACAGCAGGTTTAGCGGATTTCTTGGCCGGCCGGCCTGCCTTGCGTTCGGCAAACCGTTTCCGCATCACCGCCGCGACCTGCTTGAGGTCGGCCAGGGTGACATCGAAAGCCAGGCCCAGACCCAGCGTCAGCACCACCAACAGAAAAAGCACCGTCAGCCAGGAGCCGATATTCTTCACCAACGGGACAGATATCGCCCAGCCAACTAGGCCGCCACTGCCCAAACTTCCATTTTTGGCGGCTTCCACCAGGCCCCAAGCGTCGTCCCGGGCAGCGACCGCGTGTACCAGCCCCAACAGGCTGAAAAAGGCCAGCTCCACGCCGACGAACGGCCGCCAGCGCCAATCGATCGGGCGGTCGAGATAGTGGGCCAACCACAGGAGACCGGCGGCGATGATGGCCGCAGTGATCGGGATAACCCCAAAACCGAACAAAAACCGCAGTAGCTCGATCCACCAGTCGACCAGGAAGCCCCTGGTCACCCCGAGCAACGCTAACAGGGTGATCACACCCACCGCTAACACAAGCAACGCCAGAATCCACTGCAGCGTCTGCCTGAACTGTGGGTCGGCCAACGTCGCCCGCCAATCGAAAGAGCTTTTCTTTCCAGTGCTCCGTTTCGTCATTTCTACATATCCCCGCGTTACCCGGTAGCATAGGGCTCGTCGAGCTGTCGCAAACTCAGCCCAATCCGCCGCTGCTCGCTGTCAACGTTGATTACCAGGGCGCGTACCGTGTCCCCTTCGCTGATCACGTCGCGAGGATGGGAGACGCCGCCGTCCGCCAACTCGGAGACGTGAATCAACCCCTCCAAGCCCTCCTCCACCCGCGCAAAGGCGCCAAAATCGACCACGTGAGTGACGACGCCGTCCACGATCTGGCCCACCTGGTAGCGCTCTTCCACGAACTGCCAGGGGTCAGACTGCAAGCGTTTGAGGCTCAAGCCCACCCGTCCACGGTTGCGATCCACGTTGATTACATACACCTCCACGGACTGGCCCGACTCTAATACATCCTGAGGATGGCCCACCCGACCCCAAGAGAGCTCCGAGACGTGTACCAATCCCTCCAGCCCGCCCAGATCAACGAACGCGCCAAAGGAACACAGATTGGTCACGCAGCCCTGGCACACATCGCCAGGAGAGAGCCGGTCCAACAAAGCCTGGCGGCGATCCTCATCGCTCGAAGTGGCACGTTCCGAGAGAACAAACCGGCTCTGGTCTGGATCCAGCTCGATAATCTTGAGACGCAGCTGCGACCCTACCAAATGCTGCAACTCATCCAGCCGCTCTGCCTCGTCGGCCGAGGACGAAAGGCTCATCAAATGAGAGGCAGGCACAAAGCCCCGCAGGCCGTTCCAGCCGACGAGCACGCCCCCCCGGTTGCACCCGATCACGGGCAATTCGAGCAACTCCTGTCGCTCCATCAGCGCGCCGGCTTCCCGCCAAACATCGTCGTCGATTCCCGGCTCCTCGGTCTCCGCAGCGCCCGCTCCCCGCCCCGTAGCCGAGCCCACCCCTTCTGACGCAGAGGCTCCACGATTCTCACCGTCGCCCAACAGCGCCTGCCAGTACCCTTCGTCCGGCGGCGCATTCCCTGGAACCCACTCCGCTCCCGTCTCCATTGTCAACTCGCCTCCCGCTCTTGCCCGCAGACAGACCACGTGAAATGATTATATGGTAGTGCCAGAGCCTTGTCAAACCTCGCGCGATCTACCTTGCCAATCGTCCAACTCTTGCCGCTCCATCTCTGCCAGCGTCCGGGCCACCGCCTCGATGGCCACACGCTGCTTGCGATACAGGTCGGATTCACTCATCGCCAGCCGGCGCGCGATCTCGCGCACGCGGCGCCCCTGCAGAAACTTGAGGTCGAGGATATTGTACAGGATCCACTCCGGCGCCGTCATCTCTCGCTTCCCATCCGGGCGCTGGCGCTCGATCGCCTGCTCCAGCACAGCGCGCAGCCCCTTTGCCACGTTGCCATCGTGTTCCCCCACTGCACGCGTGACCACGTTCAGCGCCAGGAGCGGGCTCCTGGTCAGTTTCGGCCCGCCCCAGTAATGATTGAGCGCGTCTCTGACCCACTGACGGAACTCGGGCGCCTCCACAACGTCAAAACCGGCCACCGCCTGCTCTCCCACGTAATGCACCACACCCCTGCGTCGTTGAATGTCCTCGATCTCGGGAATGATCTGCTCCAGTGCACCAAAAAGGCCCTGCTGAAGCTGACGATCCTCCAACGCCGCCGCCGCTTGGGTCAGCAGGGCTTTCATCCCTGCCTGTTCTTCCGCGTCCAAATCAGGCTCAGGCACACGCGCCGCAACCCCTACTACCCCAACGACAGCCTCCTGCCCCTTGGTGCTTAGCGGAGCCAGCCAATAGCCATCCCACACGAACAGATCCCCGTGCCGCTCGAGATCCCGCTCCCGCACCGATTTGCCATTCTTCACGGCGGCGTTCGACACGCGCCACGCCTCCGGCAGCAACCGGTCCTCCGCCTCCGGCTCCAGCGACCCACATGTGACCTCCAAATGCGGCATACCGTTATCGATGACGGCCACGAAAGCGGTCTCCACCCGCAGCAAGTCGCACAGCGCCGTGAGCACGTTCTCCAGAAACTGGTGCAGATCGGTCGTCGTCAACAGGCGGTTGTTCAACTGCTGCAGCCACTCAATCTCGGGGTGATCTTGGCGATAGAGCACCCGATCGAGCAAAGGCTTGGTCAGCTCGATGGCGAACTGCATCAACAGCACCAGGCCAACGACACCGAACAACATCAGGCGATTACCCGGCAGACCCAGCCAGCCCCCGGCCTGCGCCGTAACGGTGATGACCACCACCAACAACATGGCGAGGAATGGCCCGCGCAGCAGGAAACGCGCCAGCCGGCGCTTGACCACTCGGTCGGGAGTGAGGGCACCAAAGAAGGTCACGCTATAGGCCAGGATCAACAGCATCAGGCCGACGGCCACGTTCCCCAGCACCAGCAGCACCCACAGCACCAGGCTGGGGGCATAGCCCGGCCAGCCGGCGAGAAGCAGGTAAGGGAAAACGCCAGCCGCCGGGGCGGCGAAGGTTGCCGTCAGGTAGGCCATGCGGCGCCGGGAGGTCGACGTGAGACAACGGCGGCGCGCCCACAGCACGTTGGCAGCACCCCAGCCCACGGCAGCAAAAAAGTAGAGCACAAAGAACGAAAAAAGGGGGCCCGGCAGCAAGTGCGGCGCGTGATGCGTCAGCGATCCGCCGTAGACGATTAAATCGCTAAAGGATGCTCCCAGCAACAGAAGCGTGCTGATCACGTAGCTGATGAAAACAGAGATGTCGCGCATTCTGCTGCGAGCGCCGGTCGTAATCAGCAGGGCGTTGGAGAAATCCAGATAGACGGCCGGGATGAATGCAATGCCCACCCACTGAAATCGCAGCCAAGGCACCGCTACAGAGGCATCCTGAACCCCAAACAGCGCCAGGTCGGCAAAGTAGGTCAGCATCACGCAGGCCAACAGGCCGGCAAACGAACGCGCTACGTGGTTGCGAAAATTGTAGATAGAGATGTAGAGAATGAGGGCGCAGGAGAAGATGACAACGCACGAGGCCAGTACAACGTTAACCAGCTCAAGAAAAGCCTGTAACTCAAACGCCGACAAAAAGCCCATCAATTCAGTTACAACCCCAAGCCGCTATCACAGGGACTCGCCAAAGAACAACGCAATGTCGTAATTCAGCCAATACCGATCGCTGTATCCACAAAAAGCCAACCCGCGCGACTGGCAAAAGCGGATGGCCGGATAGTTCTTGGTAGGTACCTCGATCACCAGTCTGTTCAGGTCGTTCTCGCGCCCCCACGCCATTGCAGCCTGCAACAGCATCGTCCCCAGCCCGCGCCGCCGCCAGGCTCGGCCCACGACCAGATCCCCCACCCAGGCGATGCCGTGCTCATCCTGGGCGGTCAGAGCCACGTACCCTCGAATCGCGCCCTCACTCTCCACCACCATAAAGGCATCGCACCGCTTCCAACCGGCCACCAAACTCGCGTCCTGACGGGGATAGTCAACCTTGACCTCACGGGGCAGAGATGCCTCCCGGAAAAAGCTGGCCACCACGCCGCCTTCCTCGCGCACCTCCATCTGCCAGACACGGTCGGTGGTGTACGAATGATCCAGCGCAGCACACAGCTTCAGGTCTCTTGGTCTCGCGGGGCGCAATTGCATCGACGATCTCCTCAAACAAGCTCCACTTTCATTCTACCATCAGGCCCCGGTTGAGGCAAGTTAAAAGACCCCTGGGTTTCCGAAAACCCAGGGGTCTCTAACGACACAATACAAGCGCTACTCTGCCTTACGAGCGCGCCGTTTGCGGACGATGGTCCGGATGATAAAGAACAAAACCACCAGAGGCCCAAAGACCACGATCACGACCGGCAGGACGGCGACGACGATGACGATGAGCGCATCAAGCAGGAACTGCAACACGCGGATGAGCGCTTCTACCGCCCCCTTGAACGTCCCCAGCGGATTCCATCTCTCCACATCGATAGGCTGCGTCAATACGTCGGGGGTCAACTCGATGGTCACCGACGACATGGCCGCCGACTCTTCCAGGTACTGCATGCGCCCCTTGATCACCTCAATCTCCGTCTGGATACGCTCCAGCTCGGTATAAACAGCGAGGGCGGCCTCCGTATCCTCAGCCTCCTCCAGGAACTCGAGCAGCTTGGCCTCGGTGGCCTCCTTGCTGCGCAGCCGCGACTTCAGATCGACGTACTCGTCGGTCACGTCTTGGCCGGAGACGTTCTCGCTGCGCACCTCGGTGGCCATGCCCCGAAAGTGCTTCAGCGCCTCGTCGAGCTTTTCGGCGGGGATGCGCAACTGCACCGATGCCCGCTTGGACTGGCCGGACTGGTAGACATTCGATTGGACGACGTAGCCGCCCATCTCGCCGGTCACATCCTTGATCTCGTCCAGGGCATCCTCGGTATCCGGCACCACCAGGTCGAGCCAGGCGTTGCGGATGATGAGGCGCTCGGCAGCATCCACAGGCACAGCCTCTTCGTCGTCATAGCTGGCCCCACTGCCGGCCGGCGCTCCAGCCGTGTCCCAGTCAGCCTCAGCTTCTTTTTCAACGACAATTGCCCGTTGTTCCTCCATCGGCGCATTCATCGCTGCAGGCGCAGCGAAGCACCCGGTCACAGCCAGCAACAGCAGGGAAACAATCACACCATACATAATCTTCTTGTTCATCTTTGCTCTCCTTTTCATCTGTACTCGTCGCTACTCGGCCTCTTGAGCAAAAAGAGTAAGTCGGGGTGTGGTGGGCGGCTTCGCC
>Ga0307420_1000288_pt1 | contig 23785 bp, 23 predicted proteins | sample SalMarWE160240MG_2_FD_202167 | JGI IMG/M metagenome (GOLD analysis project Ga0307420, IMG submission 202167) | Salt marsh sediment microbial communities from the Plum Island Ecosystem LTER, Massachusetts, United States - WE1602-40 | ecosystem: Environmental > Aquatic > Marine > Intertidal zone >... | reverse complement strand
AGATACCCACCCCCCACCCCTCCATCATGAGTCAAGCGATCCACCCGCGACAGGGGTTTGAAGCCGGCGTTGACTTCCTGCCTGGATATACCCCAACCTGGAAGACTTCGATGTCGAAAAGCATCCAGGATCTCCATTCACTCAGCGCCAACGCCATAACGCTTACCCCGCGCTGGGTGATCACACAACAAAACCCGTTCCCACTGATCTCTTTTGACCCCAGCCGCGCGGCGTTTAAGGACGAGCTCAGGGAGTGGGTCCAAATCTCTAAAGACCTAAATATGCAGGTGAATCTCCGCCCGACGATCTCGATTGAATCCGGCACTATGGAAACGTGGTGGGATGATGCGGTTCGAGATGATATCTGGTGGAACCTGTGGTTCGAAGAGTATCGGTCTTTTCTGCTCACTTTCGCGCAGTACGCTGGCGAAATGGGAGTCGAGAAGCTAATCATCAACACCCATGACGTCGCTCCCAGCCTCCCCTCCGGCCAACTTTCCGGCGGATCCTCCTCCGCGGTGCCCAAGGATGCCGACGAGAAATGGGATGCGTTGATTCTGGAAATTCGCGAACGCTTCTCCGGTCGATTGTCTGTAGAAGTTGAGTTGCAAGTCGACGCACTCGATCTGCCACCATTTGTTGAGCATGTGGACGAGATCAGCATATATTGGCGAATCCCACTCTCCCGAGATGGATCTTCAGAATTCAATGCACTAAAAACAACCGTGGACCAAACCTTCGATTGGCTTTTAGTTCAACCGGACTTGCAGGGAAAGCCAGTCACTTTAAGTGTGGAATATCTCTCGCTAGAAGGAAGTGCGAATTCCTGCCCACCGGCACCAGATGGGAGCTGCCGTGAGCCTGGGCGTTTCGCGTTTGGCGCCGAAGTTGATCTGGATCTGGAAGTAGATCTGATCGCACAGGCAGAGGCGATAAACGCTGTACTTCTAGGTGCTTATTCTCGAACCGAAATCACCGGTTTTTACATTCGCGGTTTTAACCCGACGGCCATGCTTCATGATAAATCAGCCTCCATTTACGGAAAGCCTGCCCAGGATTTACTGCAATATTTCTACCCGCGGATTACAGGGAACAAGTAAAATCGAACTGAACGAGAGCAGCAACTAATCATGTAGCTGTAATTCGTGAATTGCCACTACCGGGGGAACAACCATGGTCAGGGGGTCCAAACGCTGTCGTTAATTACGGCTATGAGGTGATGATTATTCACAACCAGGCGCATATTTTCTAATAATATGCCCCCAGAATCGAATGTCTGGATTCGGAATAATCGATGACGGGATAATGAGATTAAATGAATACGGGACAATAGCAAAGAGGGAATGGGAATTCTTGTCGAACGGTTTCCACAAATTGAGCTTGACGAGTACATCATTAGGACGAATCACATGAACGGAATCATCATTTCCATCGCGGTAGGGACAATTCATCAATTGTCCCTACAAGATTCCGATTCTAAAAACACAATTCAAGAAGATGTTACCGATGAAATTAAACCGATCATCCGATGACGGATGACGCTACCTATGGTCATTGGCTTCTGCAAGATGAACTCTGCAAAAACCATCAATATAGCCAATGACACGCGTGGAACACCTATCTGGAAACGTAACTACTACGAACACATCATTCGTAATGATAATTCACTGAACCGCATCCGACAGTACATTCAGGAGAACCCTAGCCAATGGCCCATTGATCCTAAAAACCCTTGTCGCGCAATCCAACGATAAGCAGCGACACGGCAGACTGCGCCTGCGGTTCTGGACACGATTCCGAATCCCAATCCATCCATTACCAGTGAGGAGACTATGAATTTCGAACTTACAGATGAACAACGAATGTGGCGCAATGCAGTCCACGAATTCTGCGCCGAAATTGTCAAACCGAAGGCGGCGGAATATGACGAGCGTGCCGAAATCCATCAAGAAGCCTTCGAGAGAATGGCCGCCCTTGGGCTGCTAGGCATGAACATTCCAGAGGCTTTCGGCGGCGCTGGTGTCGACGCGATCAGTGGAGCCATCGCCATCGAGGAACTCGGCTGGGCCGACGGCGGCACAGCTCTATCCGTCGCCGCGCATAACAGCTTGGGCTGTGCGCCGATTGCGAACTACGGCACCGAAGAACAGAAGCAACGCTGGCTTCCCGGCTTAGCCAAGGGCGATCCCGGTCTCGGCGCCCTGGCACTGACCGAACCGGGAGCAGGTTCCGATTTGGTAGGTGGGATTCAGACGCGTGCCGAACTTGACGGTGGGGAGTGGGTGATCAATGGAAACAAGGCCTGGATAACCAATCCAAGCTCCGCTTCTCTAATAATCACACTCTGCCGAACGGATCCTGAAGGTGGTTCCCGATCACTGAGTTTGATAGTGGTCCCTACTGACACTCCTGGATTGCATATCCACCCACCCGAAAAGAAGATGGGTGTACGGGCTTCGCCCACCCATGCTCTAACATACGAGAATGTCCGCGTTCCAGAAGATCATCTTCTGGGCAAAGCGGGCGAAGGGCTGTACCATACTCTCCAGAACTTAGATACTGCCCGGATCGGCATTGGCGCACTCTCTGTCGGCCTGGCACAGGCCGCGCATGAGGAGGCGGTCCGCTACGCTAAGGAACGAGAATCCTTCGGGAAACCAATCGCTGAACGCCAGGCGATCCAATGGATGATTGCCGATGCAGAGATGCAGATCGAAGCCGCACGCCTCCTTGTTTATCGGGCTGCCTGGCTTAAACAGAAAGGTGAATTCCACAATCGCGAGGCTGCTGTGGCGAAGCTCTTTGCTACGGAGATGGCCGAGGATGTCGCCCGCAACGCCATACAGATCCTGGGCAGCTACGGCTACAGCCGTGAATATCCCGTTGAGCGCATCTACCGCGATGCACGGCTCATGACGATCGGCGAGGGCACAAGTGAAGTGCAACGAATGGTCATCGCCCGGCGCGTCTTGGGCAAGGAGTAACCACAGTTTGGTACCCTGATATACACCTTTAGATGGAACTGATCAAAGAAAAAATACACCGCCTGCGCTAGAACATGCACAGGCGGTGTTTCCTTGTGTGCTAATCAGGAATTATCCTTGATCTTTATCCCCTTCGAAATATCTCCAGGATTACTGTATCGCTGCCTGTAAAGCGGCATCGAGCTCGGCTTCCCCGACTCTCCCTATCCACTGACCTATGATCTCGCCTGTTCCGTCGAGCAGGAAGATACGGGGTTGGTACCGGTAGCCCAGCTCTCGTTTGAAAGATTCCGTATTGGGATCATCGATCCATCGAATTCACGAAATAGGTAGTTAGAGATCATCTTTCCAGAGAGATAACTGGGCTATAATCTTCGTAACACAAGCATGCGAGGTGCTATGAAGCAGCCAATTGTTGAGTGTATTCCAAACTTTTCCGAAGGACGACGCGTCGAAGTCGTTGAAGAGATCGAGAACGCCATCCGCAGCGTGGGCGGGATTTACATACTCGATCGCCACATCGATCCAGACCACAACCGCTCTGTGATTACGTTCGCTGGTTCCCCTGCCGAGGTAGCTGCAGCCGCTTTCGAAGCGATCAAAGCAGCTGCAGGGAAAATTGACCTGGATCAACATTCGGGCGAACACCCGCGTATCGGCGCAACCGATGTTATGCCCTTCGTGCCGATCTCCGGAGTCACAATGGACGAGTGCGTTGAGCTTGCAAGGACGCTTGCCCAGCGCGTCGGAGATGAGCTTGACATCCCCACATATTTGTACGAGAAAGCCGCAACCCGACCCGAACGAATGAATTTAGAGAACATCCGCCGCGGTGAATACGAGGGCTTAAAAAAGACGATCGAAAGCGATCCCACAAGGAAGCCTGACTTCGGTCCCCAGAAGCTAGGATCAGCTGGAGCGACCGTCATCGGCGCTCGATCCCCTCTGGTTGCCTTCAATGTATATCTATCAACGGACGATGTATCGATCGCCCAAAATATCGGCCGTGCGGTGAGGCACTCTTCTGGTGGGTTACGCTATGTCAAAGCGTTGGGGATGCTTGTTGAAGGCCGAGCGCAAGTCTCGATGAACCTCACTGATTTCACCCGTACTCCAGTCGCCCGCGTTGTAGAACTCATCCGGCGTGAAGCGGATCGCTACGGTGTCTCAGTTGTGAATTCCGAGTTGGTGGGCTTGATCCCACAAGCGGCGCTCGTCGATGCAGCGCAGTGGTATCTGCAGCTCGACCAATTCTCAACCGACCAGGTCCTGGAGAACCGCATCTTCGCCGCGATGGATAGTGAGGAGCGTGATGAAAGCGTATTCCTACACAACCTCGCCGCAAGTTCGGCAACACCCGGTGGCGGTTCTGCTGCTGCTTTCGCGGGTGCAATGGGCGCCGCTCTAGTTGCCATGGTCGCCCGTCTTTCGGTTGGCAAGAAGAAGTACGCCAAGGTTGAGGAACGAATGCAGGAAATCTCATCGCGTGCTGACATACTGTGTGACGCTCTCCACAAGGCGGTGACACTCGACGCCCAGGCGTTCGATTCCGTCATGGCTGCGTTCCGGTTGGCTAAGAAATCTGCGCAGGAGAAAGCCACTAGAAAAGAAGCGATCGAACGTGCCACGCATATCGCCGCGGAAGTACCGTTGCAGGTATGTCGTGATGCCGTTGAAGTTCTCACCCTCGCAGCAGAAGTCGCGGAGAAAGGGAACCAAAACGCCCTGAGCGATGCGGGTTCTGCCGGCGCTATGGCAAATGCTTGTTTGCAGGCCGCGGCGCTCAACGTCAAAATCAACGCCGGCAACGTCGCGGATCGTGAAGCCGCCCAAAGTTGGCTCGAAGAACTGGCCCGCTTGGAGACTCAAGCCGCTCAAGTCGAAAAGACGCTCGGCGCAGCTCTTGAGTAACACGTTCGCAGTTACTTATCATAATACCAATAGCTTCATTCAAGACCAAAATAAAATCGCACCCTCAGAACCCATTCCGTGGTCCATCGAGGGTGCGAATAATTTTCGGTGAAATCCCCGAATTTCCCTACCAGCCGCTGTCGGCGAAGATCCGTTCGAGCAACGCGCTGCGCTCAGCCAGCGACATCGGCCGCGGCTGGGCATAGTTCTCAAGCAAGGCCGTCAGAAGCTCCGTGCTAATATGCCGACCATCATAGAACACATGCCGGTCGATGAATTCCTGCCGCAGCTCATCCGTCTGCATCTGGTCAAAGAATAGATTTCCAAGCCCGAAGTGGATGAAACCTCCATTGTGAAAGGCAAACCCTAAAGGCTGATGGGCCTGGCTTCCACTAGTTATGACCGCGCCTGCATCAATAGCTTCACGAAAAGCATCTTCCTGTGCAGGGCTGGGAGCACCCAACTCCGCCCATTGGAACGTGAAAATCGGCAAGTACCCATCCTCTGCTAGTATCCGCAGTTCCTCACCTAAACGCTCCCAATTACAGGGAGCTGCGCCTGGTTTCTCATCAGTAGCCCACGCATATTTCGGTCCAATCTGATTGCACCCGAGGAATGCCAACCGATTCCCATTGTGCTCTACTCGCACAGCCCGGAATGCATCATCCAGATCTTCACCGCCCCCGAAATATTCCATTCCATGTTGTCGGTAATGATCGAGGGTGAAGATCAATTCATCTGATCCGTAATCCAAAACATGATTCCCGGTCAGTTCAACCAAGTCGATGCCCAAGTCGACAAGCAGCTGTATATACTCCGGGTCGCTGCAGAACTTCAGCTTCTCCTGCACTGGTTGTGGGTCCGGGCACTCGGAGACGAAGGGAACCTCGTTGCTGACGTGCGTGAAATCAGCCTCCCTCAACAATTCACCGATCAGCTCCCCTGGATACCCGATGCCACGAGTCTCCATCCTCCAGGCCGTAGCGCGGGTGAGCGCTGTAACACCGGTCATGACCAGAGTCGTCAGCTTATTTGATTCGTGATTACTGAATGGGGTATCAAGCCCGGCGCGTAGTTGTTCTGTCGCTTCTGGGTCACCGCTCGCACCGAAGGATGCGATCAGCGGATACACCTCTCGATCGAAGTTCTTTCGAATTGGTGACTGGCCATCCAATTCCAGGACCTTCCAGCGTGGTTCCAGATCCTCGAACGGGACGATTGCATAGGCAGGTCTTTCCTCCCAAGTGAGATCAAGGAGATCCTCGGGCGCGGTGATATACACACATGAACCGGATGGTGTTCCCAGAACATCGGCCATCACATCGAAAGTCTCCTCTGAAAGGAATATCCGCCTGCCTTCTTGCGCTTCCCCCGCCCAGAGCGCCCGCAGGGATTCGTAGCTCATTCCATCCTCAACGGTTGGGAACGGCGCTACAAGCGCATAAACCCACTCCGCAATCTGTACCTCTCCGCCTGGTTCAACCCGCACCTGCGCCGTGGATGGCTCACCGGTAAGTTGGAACCCTCCCACACCGTGGTCCACAAGATCTACCACCCGCGTCCATATCTCCTCCGGCAATCCCGGAGAAAGCCAAAGATTGATTACGCTTGTGGTAGGCGTTCGGGCGATCGATTGGAACGGCGTCGGAGGAACAACAGTCAGTGATACATCCCCTTTGGTCGCAGGCAATGTTCCTGATTGCACAGGACCTTCACCACTCTGGCACGCACTCATCAACAACGCTCCGAGGAGGGCGAAGCCAGTAATGGCAATTAAGCGGCGGCGAGACGATAACGCATTCACAGCAGGAGGCATTATGCCACGCACATGTGATGTATGCCAGATAAAATCAAAAAGGATCAAGTTCGAAGCTTGACGGAAATTGGCCATGATGGTAACTTACATCAATGATGATTCGTCGATTAATCGCTGCCCCAGGTTTCCCGCCTGTCCCTAGCTGCAAAACAGCCTGGGCATTGGTTTGCGTTCGCTAGAATAGTTGAACCCAAAACCAGCGGACAGCCGTAATCGGTGAACCTATGCCCCGCAGCACCGGGGCTTTTTCTTTTCATCATTTCACTCCGGAATCTATGCACCTTGATTGAGCCGGAGATCTTGGGAGGTAACACCATGAGAATGAGCAAACTCTTCAGCCAAACCTTGCGCGATCGACCTTCCGAGGCTGAGATCGCAAGCCATGAGCTTTTACTGCGGGCGGGGTTCATACGCCAGCTTGCAGCCGGGATTTTCACTTATATGCCATTCGCGAAGCGTTCGCTGACCAAGATCGAAAACATCATGCGCGAGGAGATGAACGCCATAGGCGGACAAGAGATCTCCATGCCAGTCATCCACCCGGCCGACATCTGGAAGAAAACCAAGCGCTGGTATCAGATTGGCTCTGAGATGGGCCGTTTTAAGGACAAAGCAGGGCGTGACATGGTATTGGCAATGACGCACGAGGAGGTCATTGCAGATCTTGTCTGCAAGGAAATCCATTCCTACCGCCAGCTACCGATGTTGGTCTACCATATCCAAACGAAATGGCGGGATGATCCTCGCCCGCGAGCCGGACTAATTCGCGTCCGTGAGTTCACCATGAAAGACAGCTACAGCCTCGACGCGGATATGGAAGGGCTCGATCGTCAATACCGCGCCCACTACCAGGCATACTTCAATATATTCCACCGCTGCGGCGTGCCTGTAATCGCGGTGAAGTCCGATGTGGGCATGATGGGTGGAAGCCTGGCTCATGAGTTTATGTATCTCACCCCCGTCGGTGAAGACACGCTGTTGATCTGTGATGATTGCGGCTACGCCGCCAACCGGCACATCGCCCGTTTTCGGAAATCCAAACCTGAGAAAGAAGAATTGCTGCCGGTTGAGAAAATCGAAACCCCCGAGATGACAACCATTGAGGGTCTCGCTGATTTCCTCGGTGTTCCCAAATCGCGCACCGCCAAAGCCGTGTTCATGATCGCCACGATCCCCGAAGGTGCCGATGAGCATGAGAAATTTGTGTTCGCCATCGTCCGGGGGGATATGAACTTGAATGAAATCAAGCTCGCCAATACCGTGAAAGCGAAAGAACTCCGTCCGGCGACGGACGAAGAGATCCGCGCTGTCGGCGCCGTTCCCGGTTACGCGTCTCCCATCGCAGTGAAGGATGCACTTGTCATCGTCGATGACATCATCCCCGATTCGCCCAACCTCGTCGCCGGCGCAAATGAAGAGGGATATCACCTGAAGAACGTCAACATCGGGCGTGATTTCGTGGCGGATGTAATCGCCGACATCACGCTCGCCGAAGATGGCTCTGCCTGTCCGGAATGTGGTGCAAATATACACACCTCGAGGGGTATCGAGGTCGGGAATATCTTCAAATTGGGGACCCGTTATAGTGAAGACATGGACAGCACGTTCCTCGATAAAGATGGCGAGACACAATACGTGATCATGGGGTCTTACGGCATTGGCAGCGGCAGATTGCTCGCCTCCGCCGCCGAGGAGTATAACGATGAGAACGGGTTATTGTTGCCCATTACCATCGCCCCCTATGAAGTCCATTTGCTCTCGCTGAAGGGCGCAGAGGATGCTGCACAAGATGTGTACAAAGAGCTTGTCGATGCGGGTGTCGAGGTTCTCTACGACGATCGCGAGGAGAGCCCCGGAGTGAAGTTCGCCGATGCCGATTTAATCGGGCTCCCACTCCGTGTCACCGTGAGCAAGCGCTCCCTGAAGGAAAAATCGGTTGAGGTTAAACGCCGGAACAGTGAACAGACTGAATTGATCCCCAGAGCCGAGACGGTCCAACGCGTTCAGGCGCTAATCGCCGATCTCTATCTAGAGATTCAGGGTCTCGTCGTCGAAGTACCGTTTGATGATTAGACTTAGTTACCTGCAAGCGAGAGAAATACATCCTCGAGCGTAGGGGCGGTTTGTTGAATCCGAACATCGTGAAATCCAGCAGCGTCTAATGCATGTTCCACGCTATGGACGCTGCTCTTTTCGTCTATGATTGCCCGAAGGTGATCGCCGGACAAACTCACATTTCTTACGACAGGAAGTGTTTCGAGCAAATCCAGGCTCGCCAGCAATGGTGTACAGTGGACACGCCAGATGGCACCCGCAACCTCGCTTTCTTTCAGGTCCGTCGGTGTGCCCATCGCCATAAGCCGGCCGCGACGCATAAAGCCTACGCGGGTGCAGTACTCCGCTTCGTCCATATAATGAGTTGTGACGAGTATCGTCACCCCGCTCTCAGCTAACTCATAGATCAGATCCCAGAAATTCCTACGCGCGCCGGGATCCACCCCGCTCGTTGGCTCATCGAGAAAGAGTATTGTAGGTTTATGTACGATCGCGGTCGCAAGTGCCAGACGCTGACGCCAACCAAGCGGGAGTTCACTCGCCCTTTCATTCTGTATCTTTTCAAGACCGAGTAAATTAATGGTCGCCGCCAACACATTGGGATCACGAATACCGTAAACACCCGCGTAGAAGCTCAGGTTTTCGAATGAGGTCAATTCATCGTAAAGAGCGAATTTTTGTGACATATAGCCTACGCGCTGGCGGATATCTTCCGCTTCATTCACCGAATCAAAGCCCAGGACTTGCGACTGCCCTACACTGGGCAGCAGTAACCCCAGCAGCATTCGTATCGTCGTCGTCTTTCCGGAACCGTTTGGTCCCAAATACCCCAACACCTCTCCGGCTCGTATACGGAACGACACATTATCCACTGCCGTAAAATCCCCAAATCGTTTGGTCAATCCCTCACTGATTACAACCACATCGGCCTGGTCATTCACGATCACTGCTCCAATAAATCTACGAACACGTCCTCCAGGTCTGGGGAGGCTGATCTAATGCTTGTTAAATGAAGTCCCTCATTCTCGACGGCCTTCTGCACTTCCTTGATCACTTCCCTCTCCGTGCCTACCGCGATCCGCAAATGGAGCCGGTCGCCAAAGGGTTGGACGCTCTCCACAGATGGGATCTCACGTGCGATGCGAGCTATGGCCCGAAGCGGCTCTCCTCTCACTCGCAGCAGGCTTCCATCGAGGCTTTTCGCGAGATCTTGCGGCTCACCCTCAAGCAGGATGCGGCCTTCGCTCATGAAACCCACTCGATTGCAACGCATCGCTTCGTCCATATAGGGCGTGCTCAGCAACGCGGCAACGCCACCCTGGAGCAGTCGTACCAGCAGACGCCAAAAAGCCTGGCGGGTGACCGGATCGACTCCACCTGATGGCTCGTCGAGGAGTAATATCGCCGGTTGGTGAATCATAGCCGCCGCTAACCCCAACTTCTGCTTCATCCCTCCAGACAGCGCGCCTGCTTTCCTGTCCCCGAATTCCGCCATGTCAACAAACTCCAGCGTCTCCTGCGCTCGTTGACGCCAGTCATCTCCCAAGATGCCGCGGACCTCTGCGAAGAAACGCAGATTCTCAAGAACGGTCAGATCGCTGTATAGACTGAATCGTTGGGAGAGATAACCAAGATTCGCACGTGCGATATCGAGATTGCTAGCTAGGCGCCTACCAGCGAGATAAACCTCGCCCTCGTCTTGGACATACACACCGCACAGGAGCCTGATCACCGTCGATTTCCCAGCTCCATCGGCTCCCATCAAGCCGTAAACTTCACCGGCCCGGATTTGCAGTGAAACATCTTCCACTGCGACATGGTCGCCAAATCGCTTCCAAAGATGCTTCGCTTCAATGAGGATATCGTCAGTCATCTTCCGCCACTCTCACAACACAGGTGACTTCAATTCACCGAGCAATATACGATTGGTTATCCATCAAAGAGGACATCCGCCGGCATACCTGGCTTCAATCTGTTCATTGGATCAGCAACCGACAGCTCCACAGCAAAGACCGTCGTTTTGCGCCCCTCCTCCGTTTGGACGTTGCGCGGTGTGAATTCGGCTTGATCAGCCATACGTAGAACATACGCGTTGAACGCAAGATCTGGGAAGCTGTCCACACTAACCAATGCCCGACTGCCAAGCGCGATTTCCCCATACCTATCCTCGGGGACATATACCGTGATCGTCAGACGATCAAGATCCCCGATCCTCAAGGCAGCAGCGCCTGGCAGTAAAACTTCCCCGGGCTCTACAGTGCGGGTCAAGACCACCCCGCTGATCGGCGCTTGAATCACAAGGTCATTGAGCTGCAAATCGATCGTTTGGAGTTCCACATCGGTTTGCGAGTATGCCAACGCTAGCTGTGCTTGTGCATTCGCTAACTGCGCTTCCAACAAAGCCACTGCGGCTGGGTCAGGACCTTCTTTCCATTTTTCCAGCTCAATCTCTGCATCGTTCACACGTGTTTCAGCAACGGAGACATCAGCGTCGAGTAACGCTTGTTCAATATCGGTTGGGGAACCCAGGTACCAATTGAGATTCCTTTGAATTGAATCCCGGTGTTGTCTCGCGGCGATAAGGTTTGAGAGTGCCAGCGCCTTCCCTGTATCACCACTGGCATGGTCGTAACGCTGTTGGGCAACATCCACTTCTTCGTTTGCCAATACAATGTTCGCCTCAGCAGCTTTGATTGTGTCTGAACTGGCGCGATATCCCTCCTGGCGTACGTCATGAATATAGTTGACATCATCGAGTGCATCTCGAGCATGCGCCAACTCCAATTCAGCCTGAGCCGCCATCATCGGCCAATCTTCATACAAATCATCAAGCGCCTGCTGCACCATCAACAGTTGTAATTTGGCTGCGGTTACCGCAGCTTCTCCCGCAGAAACAACGCGGGCACGCTGGACTCGCAAGAGTTCGTCATCCAGACTAAACAGTGGTTCCCCCTGCTCCACATAAGCCCCCTCATCGACGTAAACCTCCATAACCCTTCCGGGAGATTCCGGTCCGACCAGCACACTGACCGCTTCGACCGTCCCGGATGCTTCCAATACGCCACTTCTTCTGCCGGAGACGCTGATGAGATAGATCACAGCGATCACCACCGAGCAGGCGAAGAGAATAAGCGGGATGTATCTTCTTATTGCACTACGATCCATTGCAGCCTCCAATTCAACCACCCGCCGTCAATAGGAAGAGGGCCGGGGCTTTGTCATCATTCCAATCGTTTCTGTAACCGCATCGCAGCTAAAAATATGAAGGACACGCCGAAGATCACCAGGGCAAGGATCTCCTTTTGCAGCGAATCGACTCCGACACCCTTGATCAACAGCGAGCGGATGATCGTCAAATAGTATTTAAGTGGAATCAGGTAAGAGATCCATTGCAGCACGCGCGGCATCGCTTCCACAGGGAAGAAGAAACCCGAGAGGAAGATACTTGGAAGGAGTGTCGTGAATGTCGTAAGCGTCGCCTCCTGCTGCGTGTTTGCGACCGTTGAGACCAGCAGCCCAATGCCCAGACCGGTGAGCAGGAAGAGTCCCGATAAAAGCATTACCAGACCCAAGCCGCTGCGAATGGGTACCCCAAAAAGCCATGAACCAAGCGCCAGGACTTCAACCGTGTTAATCAGCGCCAGAACGGCGTATGGCAGGATCTTCCCCACAATGAGCTCCCAGGAACGGATCGGGGTAACGATCAACTGTTCAATCGTGCCGCGCTCGCGCTCCCTGACCACAGCCGTAGCCGTAAGAATTGAGGTTATCGAGTACAGGATCATCCCGATGACACCCGGGACCATGAAATAGGCGCTAAGCATGTCGGGGTTGTACCAGACCTGTGTCCTTACCTCGAGCGGCGTTTGCACTACGGCGCCCTGCCCACTCCTGGCCAACCTCTCCGCCATAACATCTGTGGCATGAGCCTGGGCGATAAGCTGAGCCGCGGACAAGGAAGTTGAGGCAACAGTGGGGTCGCTGCCATCCAGCACAAAGGCGATCTGAGCGGTTCCCTCCCCAGCCATCTTTTGGTTGTAGTCCGGGGGAATGATCAACCCTGCCTTCGCATCCCCACGATCGATGAGTGTGAATATCTCGCTTAAGGAATCTACGTCGTACGCCAGGTGGAAATAATCTGCCGCCCGGTAGGCATCCAGCAACGCACGCGCCTCCTGCCCGCGGTCTTGATCAAAGATTGCCAGAGGGACGTTTCGCACGTCGGTTGTGGCCGCATATCCCATCATCAACAACTGCATGATGGGGATGAGAATGACCAGTATCAACGTACGTGGATCGCGTATGATCTGGATGAACTCCTTACGAATGATCGACAGCAGACGGATATTGACCATGTGCTAACCTTCTTCACGCTTATTAAAGATCAGGGTGTAGTTGGACAAGTTCCCAAGACGTGACTTCAAACGAAAACCTGCTTCGCTCGCTAGCGCGTTGAGCGAGCGCGGGAGCGAGTAATCCGGATCGGTTATAAACTCACTGAAGGCGAGTGTGCCACCACACCGAAGAACCCGATGAAACTCGTGCATGGCTTTGCCCGGCGCGGGGATCTCGCCAATCACGGTGATCATGTATATCGCATCGAAGGTGGCATCCGGAAAAGGAAGCTGGTGGACATCCGCGACCCCGACTTCGATGTTGCTTGCTCCTTCTAGTGCCACCCGCTGTCTTAACCTTTCGGCAATTCGGGCCTCGATGTCGATCGCAACCACCCGCCCCGCCTCGCCGACCGCTTGACCGGATGCTAGCGTGTATGTTCCACTTCCCGGACCCACCTCAAGCACGCGCATGCCGATACGAATTCCATGACGGGTTAGCATGCTCTCCGGGGGTTGAATACAGCGCCGGATTGGATTATCGATGAGGTTCGTTAGAAAAGACGGGATCGGAAATTTATAGATGCGCCGTACCAGCCGAAGGACAATCTGGAAGCTGATGAAAAAGATGAGCAGCCAGAGCAAAATGCGCATCGCAACCTGGAGAGTCATCGTACCCTCATTCGGCGAGAATCCCGTGGAAAAAGATTTGCAGGGTCTGCTCGAACGCTTCTTCCAGCGGCATATCGACAAACTGCGATCCGACAAGCTTCTCGGCAAAATACTGCATGAACATGAGACCGATAAACGAGCGCACGATACTCTGTAGGGGGATGTCTATCAGTTTATTCTGACTTTCTGCGAAGGGACCCACGATGCTCATGACCTTCGGGAAGGTCACACCGACCAGATCTGGCAAGTGTCGTGAGTTGAATTCAACGATCTCAATGAAAATCAGGTTGAGGAATCCGGGCTGGCGCTCAAGCGCGGCCATCATGCTCATAGCGGCGTTGCGCACGAACTCCTCGATCGTAGCGCCTTCGCTCGCTTGAATGACCGGGACGATCTCGTGGACGGGGTGGTACGCTTCGAGTACCGCGGTGAAGATCTCCTCTTTTCCTGAGAAGTGGTTATAAATCCCGCCGAGAGCAACGCCCGCCTCCTCGGCGATCTGGCGCATCGATGTGCCGTGGTAGCCTTGCCGAAGGAAGTGTTGATACGCCCCTTCCAAAATCGACGCTCGTGTGAGTTCACCCTTGCTAGCAACGCCGGGTCCCATCCCATCATCCTTTTTATAAACGAACGTTCGTTTATATACTAGCGAAAAGAAAAGAGCCTGTCAAGCGACAGACTCCAAATATTTCTGTTTCTATTTTAACCACCCATTCAACCCACCGAAGCGGGCCAAGGTAAGAGTTTAATTATTGATCGCCTCGAGGGCCGATCTGACCAACCTGCCGCAGCAAACCCAGGACGCCCATACCCAGCTTGAGCCCATCGGATGTGCCCAGTTGTACAACTCCACCTTCTTGCTCAGCACGCTGGATCAGGACGAAGGCGACACCGAGGCCTGTGAGTGCGCCCGCGAGAACCCCAACGATGAGGGTGCGGGTCTTCCAGTTTGAATCCTCAGTCATTTGTATCTCCCTTGAATATTCTCACGATGGATACAAGCCAAACGCAGCTCGCCCGCAATGCGGCTTGAGATGATTTCATCACGATCAACGGGCGAACGGCAATGTCGCCAGTTCGTTGGGCGGCGTTCTCAGCCTGCCGGAAAACTCTCCTGATGATTTGAAACCACTCCGGCAATATGCCGATGAGTTTAATTACCCCGTATATCGTTAACCCCATAAGAATTAGCGGGACCAGCCCCAGAAGGATCGCTGGTAGAAGGATCAACGTCAGCGATGCATCCGCCCAGGCGCTCGTTGAACCAAACTCTGCACGAAAGATGAGGAAGCTGACGCCCGCAAGGGCCAGGACCGCGATCGAGAATGGGAGATAGATCCAAACCCAATCGTCACGTTTCTCTGTGGGTCGAGAGACATCCTCAGGGAATAAATCGTCGAAGGCAGTGGGCGAACCTGATGATTCTTGATTCATTAGAGCTATTGTAGCACGCTGTAGGGGCTCTGCGGAAACATCCAGATCGATTCTTCAGAAGTACAATTCACTTGATGGATTATTGCCCACGTATTCGTTCGCCCGGACGACTACACGGCTTCCACAGTGTAGGTTAAAATGGAGACAAGCTAGAGGAGGGTCAGATGTTAAAACAACCGGGATCAGGGAAGGTCGCTGTTCTGAAAACCTCCCCGGAGACAGTTTTAGATGACATTCAGGAAGTTATGCGGCTTGCAGATTTTGAAGCCGCTCTCCCAAAGGAAATTCAGACCGGGTTGAAAATCAATATCTCCTGGCAGACCTGGTATCCGGGTTGCTCCTCGACCCCCTGGCAAATCGAAGGCGTGACACAAGCGCTCCAGGGCGCTGGTTATAAAGACATCGTCGGTGTTCATAACGACACTGTTGTGGTCGATACAAGAGTCGGCGAGTTCAATAACAAACACCGCTTTGTCACCGACAAATACGACATCCCTTGTATTTATCTATACGAGGAAGATTTCGAATGGTTTGAATATGTACCCAAGAACCACAAATTCCTGGTCCTCGACAAAGTCTACCCACAGGGCTTATTCATTCCCAAAGCAATCGTGGGCATGAATATGATCCAACTGCCAACGGTTAAAACACACGTTTTCACGACAATCACAGGGGCAATGAAGAACGCCTTCGGCGGATTACTTCACCGCAACCGCCACTGGACCCACGCGGTGATCCACGATACGCTCGTCGACTTACTCATGATCCAGCATGAAATCCACCCGGGCTTGTTCGCGGTGATGGATGGCACGTTCGCCGGCGATGGCCCTGGACCGCGGGCGATGCATTGGCACCAGAAGGACATCCTACTAGCCTCGGCCGATCAAGTCGCGATCGATGCTGTCTCCGCCAAGCTCCAGGGTTTCGACCCAATGCAGCTCCGCTTCATCCGCCGCGCGCATGAACTCAATTTGGGCATCGGAAACCCTGATGAAATTGAGATCGTCGGCTACGATATCGAGCAGGAACTCCCCTGGGGATTCATCCAGACAGACACATTCGCCAGCCGTGGTCAAAAGATGATTTACCATGGTCCCTTGAAACCATTCGAAAAACTGCTGCTGCAAACCCCCCTTGTTCCCTGGTCCTACTTCGCCAGCAACTTCTATCACAACGTATTTTGGTATCCTTTCATAGGTCGCAAACGGGTTGAGGCCGCTCTGGAGAACCCGTGGGGCAAGATGTTTAAAGACTATGGGGATGGAGAAGTCGTCCTTCCCGGCATGGAGCCAAAGACGGTGATCCAGGCTATCGTGGGTTTGACCTTATTGGCCGCGGCGGCGATCGGAGGCATAAGTCTGCTTCGCGGACGATGATGGACTCCATCCGTCGACGGCTGCTAACAGGTCTCGTCCTCGGCTTCGTTGTCGCTCTTGGGTTGGCGCTCTTCAGCGATATCCGCCAGGTGGGTTCCCATTTGGCGGCTTTTTCTTGGTCCTTCACGCCATTAATCATTGCCGGAACGCTTTTCAACTACAGCCTGCGATTTATCAAGTGGCATTTCTATCTGGGCCAGATCGGCACGCATAATCTCTCTCCGTGGAAAAGCGCACAGCTTTTTATCGCCGGTTTCCCTTTAGCCGTCACGCCGGGGAAAGTGGGCGAAGCGTTGAAGGGTGTTTGGCTCAACCGAGAGACCAACATGCCAGTCGCACGCGGCGTTACCGTCGTTCTGGCAGAACGGATCAGTGACGGGCTCGCGGTTCTGCTGCTTTCAACCTTTGGAGTGATCGCATACCCTCGTTACTGGCCCGCATTCGCGATCGTTCTCACCTTACTCATTACCGCGATCATTCTTTCTCAGGTTCGCCTGGTTGCGCTCTGGGCATTGGGCACAGCGGAGCGTCTTCCGTTACTCAGGCGAGTCAGCCATCATTTACGGGAGTTCTATGAGGGTGCCTATACGCTCTTCCGACCTCGGTCAACCCTGATCGCTGTTTGTCTAGGAATAATTGCTTGGCTTGGGGAGGGCATGGCGATGTACCTGGTGCTGCTGGGCCTGGGCATCCCTGCGGGCTGGCATACGTTCTCAATGGCAGTCTTCACCCTGTCGTTCTCAACCGTGATCGGCGCAGTGTCCACTCTCCCCGGAGGATTGGGGGCTGTCGAGGTGAGCATGGCCGGCATGCTTATTCTGCTACTAACTCTTCCTGCCAGCACAGCAACGGCAGCGACGCTGATCATCCGCTTTGCGACGCTGTGGTTTGGCGTCGGGCTGGGGCTGTCCGTTTGGCTCATTTCCAAGGATTTGCTTCTTCTCGAGAGCGACCAATCGGAGCCAGTGGATGCAGCATAACGATCCCGACCTGCACTAGAATGGAGCCATCGAGGTCTCTCCACCTATGACCAACATCAACGTCGAACTCCATTGCCACACATACCATTCCAGCGATAGCCTGATGCTGCCGCAGCAAATCCTGCAGGTGTGTGATCGGCGTGGTATCGATCGTGTAGCAATTACCGACCACAACTCAATCGCTGGAGCGCGTGAGACCTCCGCGTTGGATCCTAAGCGGGTAATCATCGGCGAGGAGATACTCACTACCGAAGGTGAGATATTGGGGTACTTCGTTAGTGAGGAGATTCCCAAGGGTCTCCCACCGCTGGAGGTGGTGGAGCGTCTCAAAGCGCAAGGTGCCGTAATCAGCATTTCGCATCCCTTCGACCCCACCCGCGGCTGCCGTTGGTCGGTGGAGACCTTAGAAACGCTCTTCCCTCATATAGACGCTCTTGAGGTGCTTAACGCCCGCTGCTGGAACGACCAACCCAACAATAAAGCAGCTGATTTCGCTCGCAACGCCGGGCTTCTTTCAACCGCAGGTTCCGATGCCCACGCGCCAGTCGAAGTCGGACGCGCCTACCTGAGCTTGCCTGCCTTCTCCGATGCCGATTCGTTCAAGGAAGCGCTAAAGCATGCGCGTATCCTGGGCCACCGCTCCTTCCCGCTCGTGCATCTGTATTCACGCTACGCTACATGGCGCAAGCTGCTGGGCTGGACACAACCCGAGCGCTAGACCCACGGTCGTTATGAGTCGCTGGCTCTTCTGGAATCAGGGAGGGCCACTTCCTGCCTCCGGCTGCACCTGCGCTTTGAACTGGTATGAGAAGGGGTGCGGCGATGCGGTGCCCCTTTGTTTTAAGAGCATATAAGAAAGGCCGACATACGAGTCGGCCTTTTGTTCCAAAAAACTCCTGAACTTATCTTTCTCGATTTCCCTTCTTTCGAGTGGAGCTGCTTTTTTTTAGCGATTCTCAATCCGCCCTGGATCCCAGCGAGCAATCGTGCCGGTCAGGATTCTTCTTCGTTTGACCCTTCCCCCTCACCAGCTTCCACGTCCTTGCTGCGCAAGTGCGGGAAGAGGATCACTTCACGAATGCTGGTCTTATCGGTAAAAAGCATCGTTAACCGATCGACGCCCATACCAAAACCACCATTTGGCGGCATTCCATAGCGCATCGCCCGGAGATAATCCTCATCCATCGGGTGAAGCTCTTCGTCGTCAATGTCAAATTCACGCCCCATTTCCTTAAACCGCGCTTCTTGCTCAAGCGGGTCGTTCAATTCCGTAAAAGCATTACAGAGCTCCATACCACCGATAAACCCTTCGAAGCGTTCGACAAGATCCGGATCATCCGCCTTACTCTTGGCAAGGGGCGAAATTTCACGGGGATAATCATACAGGATCGTCGGCTGGATGAGGGTCGGCTCAAGTACGCTGCCGAGTAAAATATCGATCAACTTCCCTCGGCTGGTCTGCGCCGAAGCCTCATGTCCTTTTGCCGCCATCGCTTTTCGCAGAGACGCGGCATCCGCGTGCTCGCGGATATCAATGCCCACTGCGTCCTTCAGCGCCTGTGCGAGTTCGATCCGCCTCCAGGGCGGCGAGAGATCGATCTCCTCGCCGCGGTAGTTGACGGTCGTTGTTCCCAGCACCTGCTCCGCTGAGAAGGCAACCATCTCCTCCGTGAGCGCCATAACGCCCTCGTAGTCCGTATAAGCTTGATAAAACTCGAGCTGGGTGAATTCGGGGTTGTGCTTGAATGAAACACCTTCGTTCCTGAAATCACGCCCGATTTCATACACGCCTTCAAATCCACCCACAAGAAGGCGTTTCAGATAGAGCTCAAAGGAGATACGCAGGAAAAGATCCTGGTGGAGTTGGTTGTGATGTGTCGTGAAGGGTTTTGCTGCGGCGCCGCCATAGATCGGCTGCAGAATGGGAGTTTCTACCTCCAGGAAACCACGCTGATCCAAGAAATCACGCAAGGCTCGGATGATGGCGGCGCGCGTGCGGAAGATCTGCCGCACCTCTGGGTTCACCGCGAGATCCGCGTATCGCTGCCGGTATCTCGCCTCAGGGTCGGAAAATGCGCTGTGCACCACGCTCTCCCCCTCAACGATCTCTTCCTTCGCAGCAGGCAACGGGGTTAGTGACTTCGCAAGCATGCGGAACGCGGCAACGTGCAGTGTTATCTCGCCGGTGCGCGTGCGAAACATCGTGCCCTGCGCCTCGATGAAATCGCCGAGGTCGAAATGATCCGCGAATTGATCCATCCGCTCAAAGCCCAATTCATTATCCCGCAGGAAGATCTGCAGCTTCCCGGAGCCGTCTTCGACGTGTGCAAAGGTGACTTTTCCCATCTTTCGTATCGATCGCAGCCGGCCAACCACCGTAGCCTCGATCGTTGCAGTCTCATCAACACCTTCGTAAGCCTGGATCGCTTCTTGAGTCGTGTGTGTGCGCAAGGTTTGATGCGGATAAGGTTCCTGACCCGCTTTTCGCAAACGTTTACTTTTTTCCAACCGGACTTTTTCGAGTTCGCTCAAGGCCGCCATATGCCTGTTTCCCTTCCCTTTCTAATATTGACAAGGCGCTCAAGAGATAGAGCTGCGTTCCCCTAAAGGTAGTTTACACGAAAAGTGCCCCGCTCGGCATCACACAGGCGGGGCACTCCAAAGACGAATGATCAATCACTTGATCTTAACAACCTTAAATCGGATCACACCATCCGGTGCTTCAACCTCCACGGTGTCTCCGACCTGCTTGTTGAGTAGAGCCGATCCGAGCGGCGACTCGTTTGAGATCAAGCCATCCTTTGGGTTCGCCTCTGCAGCGCCCACAATCGTGAAGGTCTCCGGCTTCTTATTTCCCTCTTTAATCGTCACCGTAGAGCCAATCTCAATGGTGTCCGACTTTTTATTGTGCTCTATGATCTGCGCCTTGGCCAACATACGCTCAAGTTCGATGATGCGCCCCTCAACGAAGGCTTGTTCATTCTTGGCGGCTTCATATTCAGCGTTTTCAATTAATTCGTCACCGTCCTGGATGGCCTCGCGCAACCGCAGGGCAACTTCCTGGCGCCTTACACTTCGTAAATGCTCCAGGTCCCTTTCCAGTTTCTCAAAGCCTTCAGCAGTGATGTAGACATTTTTTTTACTCATCGTTTATCCTGTTTCGATCTTATTCACAACCCGATGTGAGCTTTTGGCGAATAAAAAACTGAGAGAGATCTCTCAGCGCGCCTTTCCATCTGGTTGCGGCGATGATAGCACAACTTATCCAAACTGTCCAGAATCCTACTATTGGGAAATTTGCCCTATAACGCCCCAAAGCAGGGTTTATACAGAACACGCATTGCCTGAAAATCGGCTTCTGCTTCAAGCTGACTGCAGACCGCGCACCCGATTTACAGCACGCTGTTTCATTCGGGGTTGGTTCCCTCCGCACGCAGGAGCAGTGGTATTCCACCCTGTGAATCATGGTAGTCACGCAGTTCGGAAAATAACTGGTCATCATCCTCCCAGAAAGTAGAAAGCTGAGACTGGTATTCGGTGACGGCATGAGCCCAGGAATCGATCGCATCTTCAGTCAATGGCACAAACACACACTCACCACTCGGACGACCCAGCTCCGGAGGTACGTCACCACCGCGAGCGGCGTATGGAAAGTCAAAATAATACGTCAACGGACGCATGAATCCCTCCGCTGCCATGCGAATGATCCGATGGTCCACATGCCCACCCATTGCCAGCGGACAATACACTTTCGCCATGGAGATGTCCGCTTCTATGAATGCATCCCTGATTTGCTCCACGAGGCCCAAATCTTGCGCGTGCACTTCCCCGAAGAGCGCCTCCTCGGTTGGGTACATCGGCATTACCTCCGGATCAGCGCGGTACATGGCGTCAGGGAAGTTCAAGTGGACGACGACCGAACCCAGGCGGCCACAGGCCAGCCGGTCCTCGGCTCGGCGTACGGCGATTGGAGGACCTGCCTTGCCCCAACGGGCGTGCAGGTCAGCCGCCAGCGGTGAGATATGCCAATCTGGTGGATCTCCGGCGAAGATGGTGAGCACCGAGACTGGTTCACCGCGCGCGTCCTGCATCGCCATTAAGCCGCCGCAGGAGAATACAGCATCGTCCAGATGCGGCGAAAGATACAGGTGAGCGGTCATCTTTGAGATTATATCCCTATTTTTATGGGATTATGTTAGGAAATTTACTTTACATAAGTAGAGTTGCGGCCCATTTACAGCCCCAATCGGCGCTTTGGGGTTTGAAATGACGCCTTGCAGACGTTGATCTAGATACAAAAGGGGATGCTCGTGGGGGCCCGCCCGGGTATCCACCCAAGGCAGCTTAGAGGGACAAACCAACACGCACGTCGAAATGCCCGTAGGGTATGCGCAGGGGCGGACCCATATGTCTGCCTGAGGCGGGCTGCTGTCTCGCGGGTTACCCCTAACTCAACAACTTCGCTCTGGATAGTCTCTGCCAATCGCGATTTCACCGGGTTTGAATCAGTGTGTTTCGTTGACGCTTCCCGCCGCCGAGTGATACAATCGGAGCCGATGCGCCGTTAGCTCAATTGGCAGAGCAGGGGCCTTTTAAGCCCAAGGTCACAGGTTCGATCCCTGTACGGCGCACAACAAAGTCCCGCATAGAATGTGGGATTTTTGCTTTCGATATCACCCCTTATCAAAAGATTATTGGTTACTTCCTCTTTTCCCATTATTGGAATAATATATGAGAAATATTTCCATATATTCAATAGTCAACTTAGAGTGTCTTAGCGGACCGAGGTCCACAATGAGAGGTCCCTTCGGTCTGTCTACCGCAAGAGGAGGCAGAATGAGAGTCATCTCCATAATATTGAGTGTTTTACTCATTGGCATAGTTCTTCTCTTCTCATTCCAGAACAGGACGGCTGTCACCGTCTTGTTTCTTAACTGGAGCGCGACACTTCCCGTAGCTATACTGGTGATAGTAGCCTATTTTCTGGGTATGGCGAGTGGGGGAAGTGTGATGTCGTTTCTGCGGCGTTCAATCAATGATACGACAAAAAGGCCGGAGTGAGGGAAAGATCAAGTGGTGAGCGAATACACTCCCCATAGATCCTACCCAACGGTTAGATACAACTACTTCTCATAGTGCTAAGTTAACCGCCTAGCAAGGGCATTAATCCGGCGCCACAAGGCCTATGCGATGCACTCGACACCAAAGGCGCCCTGGAACGCGAACGCCCAACACACTGTCCGGGGAGAAGGATGTCTCAGTGATAGCAAATGATTGAGTAGTGAGTTGCACCAGCCAGATGACAATTAACAATCCCGGCAAATCGCGTAGTTTAATAGACAATCTGCATCAGACTGAGGAGGACGATGTATGAATACGCAAAGCCTGATTCTATTCCTTGTGATTGGCCTTGTTGCGGGGTGGCTGGCTTCGAGGATAATGAGAGCTGGCCCGTTCGGCCTAGTGGGTGACTTGATCGTTGGGGTAGCGGGTGCCTTCATCGGAGGCTGGTTATTTGGTCTGATAGGCATCTCGGCCGGAGGCATTCTCGGCTCGCTGGTCATAGCGCTTATCGGAGCGATTGTGCTGCTGTATGTACTCAGGCTGATCAAGAGATCCTGACTCGCTTCGGAGTCTTGGATCGCAGTTCAAGAACACGACGCGGCACGCGCGGCCACAACTTGGGCATAGTCTACCGGGCCTGCCAGACCACCGTTAGCTGAGCCTCAGCATGCCCTCGCGTCACGAGACTCCACTGCAGGTTGTCCGACCCTGCCACACCCGGACCAAACGTTGGACTCCGCTTGAAAAACTATCGATATCAAAGGAGATGCGACAATGAAACTCTCTGCTCCGAAAGTCATTACTTGGTGGATCGCTGTTGCCCTTGGTGCGCTCGGGCTCCTCGGTCACTTGGACATAGTAGCCGCTCTTGGAGAATACTCGTTCTGGCTCGTCACAGGAGGGCTTGTTTTACTGGTGTTAGCGACTCTCCTCAAGGACCTTTAGCTGATCGTGTGCGTGAGCCCTGGGGTTGAGAGTCAGTCCGGGCAACCCAAGGGTCCTCGCATCTTCTGTTCGGCTCACTGCTTCCGCTCGGACGGCCAATTAAGAACTCGCCTGTGCTGGCGTTCGGAGAGTGCCGTGTCAGAACCTGTGGGACAAAATAGATCGAGTCTCTACCGACCTCCCCAGTGCACAGGCGCTGGTCCCAATAGTTGTG
>Ga0307420_1000287_pt1 | contig 23827 bp, 21 predicted proteins | sample SalMarWE160240MG_2_FD_202167 | JGI IMG/M metagenome (GOLD analysis project Ga0307420, IMG submission 202167) | Salt marsh sediment microbial communities from the Plum Island Ecosystem LTER, Massachusetts, United States - WE1602-40 | ecosystem: Environmental > Aquatic > Marine > Intertidal zone >... | reverse complement strand
GCCAAGGTTCGAGGTTTACTGAGGCGGGGAGTGTGGGGTTGAGTTTTTTGTAGATTTTTTGGTAGAGTGCTTCGCTGAGGTAGGGTGTGACGGGGTTGGAGAGCAGCGTGACTGTTTTCAGCGTGTAATGCAGCACGGCGTATATTGTTTGTCGCCTCTCGAACGTTTCGGGGTCGTCTGTCCACAGTTCTTTTCGTATCATGGGCACGTAAAGCCTGCTTAGCGTGTCTATCACGAAATCTTCCAGGATGGCGACGGCGAAGTTGAATTCGCTGCGTTCCAGCTTGGCGGTGTATTCTTCCATTTTTCCTTGCAGTTTCGAGAGTAGCCAACGGTCTGCGTCCTTGAGCTGTTTTTTCTGGGTTGCTCGTTCCAGCGTGAATTTGGCTGGGTTGAACTTGTCGAATTCGGCGTTTTGGAGGAAGAATCTGCTGAGGTGGTAGAGTGTGGAGAGGACTTGGTAGGGTCGGCGGTTGAGTTCTTGGAGGTCGAAGTTCATGAAGTCGATGGGTGAGCATTTGCGCATCATGTAGAATCGGCATAGGTCTGCGGAGTATTTTCCTAAGAGTTTGCTGGTTTCGAGGATGTTGCCGAGGCTTTTGCTCATTTTTCTGCCTTTGGCGTCCTGTGTTAGGCCTTGGAAGAGGAAGGCGTGGTAGGGTGCTTCGGGTTTTCCGGTGAGTATGACGTGTTCGAGTAGGAGGGAGTTTGCCCAGCCGCGGGTTTGGTCTATGCCTTCGGTGAGGAAGTCGGTGGGCACGAACTTGGCGTATTCTGGGTCGGTGAATCGGGCGTATGGTGAGGCGCCGCTGTTGTGCCAAGTGTCCAGCACGTAATCTTCCCTGTGCATTACGCCGCCGCATTTCGGGCATTTGAGGGTTACGCGGTCAACCCACGGCTTGTGTAACTCGAAGTTTTCGGGAACCTGTTCTAAGGCGTTTTCCGTCAGCTCTTTTTTGCTGGCGATTAGCCTTTTTGCGCCGCATTTTTGGCAGGTCCACATCGGCAGGGGTGTGCCCCAGACGCGTTCGCGGCTGATGCACCAGGGTTTGCCTTCTTTTAGGAAGGCGATGAAGCGGTTTTTGGGTTCGTCGAAGTAGTATTCGATTTTTTCCGCGGCTTCGAGGACTTTGCTGTTTATTTTGTCGGTTCGCAGGAAGTACTCTTTGCGTGCGAGCCACACGAGCTTATGATGCGAACGCCAGCATGTTGGGTATTCGTGGGTGACTTTTTTGACGGCTACGAACGCGTTTCTGTTGCGCAGCTCCTCCACTACAAGGTAGTCGGCGTCTCTTGCGAAGACTCCGTTGAATACGCCTGCTTCGCGTGTGAATTTGACTTCGTCGTCGTAGGGTGCGAACACGGGTACGCCGCGTTTCTGCGCTGCCCAGAAGTCTTCTTCTCCGTTTCCGGGGGAGAGGTGGACTACGCCGGTGGCGGTGTTTACGTCTACGAAGTCTTCTCCGATGACCGTGTGAACCAAGGCGTGTCGTGTTTCGAGTTCTGTTTGCGCTGGGATTATGTCTTTGAGTGGGTAGTCGTATTTGGTGCCTTCGAGGTTTTTGCCCAGTGTTGCCTCGGTGACCGCGTATTTTGTTATGCCGAGTTCCTGCATGACCGCTTCGACGCGCTGCTTGACCATTATCCACAGTTCGTTGTCCACTTTCACTTTGACGTATTCCGCGTCGGGTTTGACCGCCAGCATCGTGTCCGTGATGATGGTGAAGGGCATGGTTGTCCACACGAGGAAAAACTCGTTCGGGGTGCCTGCCTTTTTGAATTTGAAGTAGAGTGAGGGGTCTTCTACGTCTTTGTAGCTGCCTTCGTAGCCGACTTCGGCGCTGCTTAGGCTGGTTTGGCAGCCTGGGCAGTACGCAACAACGTAATGCCCCTCTTCAAGCAGGTTTTGGTCCCAGGCGCGTTTGAGGTACTGCCATTCCCTTTCGATGTACGTGTCCAGGTAGGTCCAGTAGGCTTTTTTCTGGTTTATGAAAATTCCCAAGAGCCTGTCGGTTTCCACCCACAGCTTGTGGTATTTCAGGATGACTTTTTTGCATTCTTCTATGAAGCGTTCTTCGCCTACGCGCTCCAGCAGTTCCCTCTTGTTTTTTACGCCCAGGAGTTTCTCCACTTCGAGTTCTACGGGTAAGCCTTGGCAGTCCCATCCCGCCCAGAAAGGCATGTAGTAGCCTTGCATGGTTTTCCAGCGGTAGCGGATGTCCTTCATCACGCGTCCTCGGGCGTGACCGATGTGGGGAATGCCGTTCAATGTGGGTGGTCCTTCCACGTAGCCTAAAACGCCTTTAGCGTCCTTTTCCCGCTGTTCCAGCTGGTCGCGGATCTGGTTTTTCTCCCAGAACTCGCGCACTTCCTTTTCCAGTTCAAGAGGACGGTAATCTGTTGATAAGTTCAAGTTGGAATCGTCTTTGGAGTTAGCAGTCAACTTTCATCCCAGCATACCCGCAAATACAAGGAGATAATATATAAAAGCATTAAGCTTCCGAGCCTGCGCCTTTTTCTGAAGCGGCTGGAACGCATTAGCCCAAAGAGAATGCAAAACACAAATGCCAATCTACACTAAAGTCAGATTCTGTGAAGTTTTTCACTCTCCATCACACCCACAACTTAACCTTAAATTTCTGGGAGAAAAAACATCAGGGTTTCACTCTTTAGCGCTTCGAGAGAGAGTGCGAAGTATTAACATTTTTCTAGATAGACATTCAGAATAGACAAAAAGCTACCCTACTATACCAAATACAAAACCCAAAAACAACCAGAAAAATAAAATGAAACGTAATGAACGCTTTTTCCCAGTTAGACTTTTTTTCATTTTCTCCTACGATTCTTTTAGTAATCCGTGACCTGCTGTCAAAAAACAGTTGTCTCTGTTCACCATTATTTAGCTTATTTGCCATATGTTCTGATTATGCATTATATTAAGAACATTACATATTGAATGTGTCATAAAAAGAACTAACAACGCGTGTCTTAAGAATGATTTTCCGTATTCCTTACTCTAAAACGCTCGAAAACTGGATATTCTTAAATAATAGTATCGTGAATGCGACATAAAATTCAAAATTGAAACATTCTGTAACTACGCCAACTCAGTAACATTCGATTTTACTAAGAAAGGTTTGAAGATTAACTTCCCAAAAATAGATATCTCACTTTTCAGAGCTAAATAACGCTCCCACCCTCTGTCAAATTTCCAAAATCTCACACCACCACGTGCTGATGTGACTGGAAGCGCATAGATCACCCAATTATGACCGCTTCACCAAAGGCAGACAAGACCGCAGATGCCCAAAATGTGGAGAATGGGAATTAAACGAAATGGAAATCTGCAACCATTGCGGTTAGAGAAATTAACGACAAATTTGAAAAATAGCCCTTTTGTGTGAAGTGGTCATTCTCTTTCAGTTGAATCCCAGATGAATTAATAAGTCATCTCCAACAATTTCTTTATTTAGGATTCATAAAGTTTAATTCTGGAAAGGTAAAAATCTACAATAAAATCCCAGAAAAAGATGGATATGGTAATTAAAAATGGTAAGAGGATTCTGTGGCATTTGCGGAAAACAAGTCGGCGGATTCATGAAACCAGCAGCATGGCAATGTCCACGATGTAAAAAGGTTTATTGTGCGAACTGTTGTCCAAAAGTTGGATTGGTGTTCAAGAAACCTGCTTGTCCTGAATGCGGAATTGAACTTAAATCGTGAGATAAATGGTTTCACTTTCCCCTGATGAATTAGTGCTATTTCAAGGCTCGGCTAAATATAACGGAACAAGGGGTAAACTTTACTTAACAACTAAGAAAGTCACTTTCGATTATGAACAAAGGGGAATAATTTTCAAGGGGCAATATACCGCCTTAGACCTTCCACTTGAGAAAATATCGACTTTGTCTGTTGTTGGGGCTGGACCATTCAAGAAACTTGCTATCAACATAGTGAAAGATAATCGTTCTTTTGGACTTCCGAGACATGAGTTTAATGTGGAAAATCCTGAAAAATGGATGACGGAAATAGAGGTAGCGAGAAGGACGCAAAAAGAATCTTTGTTTACAGTCCAAAAAGAAATTAAGGAAATAACAAGGGAAATTGTAAAAATTAAGTGTTCTTATTGTGGAATGTTGGTTGACCAACACCTTTCACGATGCCCGAACTGCAATGCTTTAATTAAGTGAACAGACCGATCTTCCATTTCATTTTATGAACCGAATTCGTATAAGGCTAATCCAGTGAACCTCTTGAAATCGGAAGTATAGGCTCGGAAAAATCTTCCGATTTTATTTACAGTTTATATAAGGGCTATAGTCTTTTCCGAGCATCTATTGTTTTGTAATTTTCTTGGTAAATTGGTAAGTAAGCTTATTCAGAGTAGGATTATTTAGAATGATGGAATAAACTGTAGTGTGTAATCTGTTTAGTGTTTGCGTTTCTTGAAGTAGACCAGTAGACCTAAACCTATGACGATTGCAATTACTACAGGTGCAGTAACTGTAAGTGCCAATGAAGTCTCAGGCTCTTTAATAGCAAAATTTATTGTCTCTGATTTTGCCATATCTCCAAAAGTATTATTACCATAAACAACAAGGCTGTGATTACCAGCACTTAGCCCTGTTAAAGTTGTATTTCCACCTATAGTCACATTAGCTAAATTATCTAAGCTGTAGCCTAACCATGAAGTGGGGTGGTCAACTGTGAAATTCAAGGGAAAAGATGAAAACGTTGTGTTAGCACTCTGGTCTGTCAGAAGCTTAATTGATGGAGCTGCACGCATGACAAAGTAGACTTGAGATGAACTGTCCATAAAGAAAAAAACACTCATCGGTTTATATACAATTCCTGTTGCCTTAACTATTAGGCTGTGGTTGCCTGCAGTTAAGTTAGGTCCAATAAAGGAAGTATCATATTGACGTAATCCAAGGACATCAGCACCATGGGGAATAGTCACACTCTCATTATCTATACGGTAGGTAACATCAAAGATATCAGAAAAATAGCCATCATATTGTGCTCCCTTTACGCTAAGGCTGATATTAAATTTCCCTGAGTAGATAGCGTTTTTTTGTGGACTATGTATAGAAATAATTGGTGGAACGGCACCTGATGGAGGGTCAATCTGTGTGGAAAAACTCCATGGATTAGCACTAACTATGCTAATTGCCTGAGATACTATAAGTAATGACAGTAATGCAATTGTTGTGTAAACTGGCATTACCTTTTTCATATCTATCAAATAGCTGTAGGTTGACGTATCCTTAAGAGCTTTTTTGTCAAACTTTCTTGTCTGAGGTTAGTCAAAGTTTCTTGACTAACGCTTTAGTGCGTATTTTATGTATGTAGAATATGAGTTAAAGTATATTACCTATGCTTTTGAGAATCGTAACATAATTCTCAAAGATTCCCTTAACTGTACCACTATAATTAGCAGCTCTTCAAATGTAATAATTACGAAATAAGTATTGCTATTCTTTAAGCCCAAACATCATATTTGGAGCCTAATAGCCAATCGTTGCACAAACCAGTAGAGGGGGTCTATCCGCGCATGAACTTTCCGCCTTTAAATAAGGGGAGCTATAGAAAAAAATCGCACGTCAATTCCGTGACTCGTGTATTTGTGTTGTGCATGTCTACAAAAGTGATTTTGGATACAGAACGTTTATTTTTGTTTTGCAGCCAGTATCAAACCGTGAACCGGTGTTGGGCAAGAAAACCAAGCTTACATTCAAGAACCTGCTCTTTGCCAACGGGTATTCGACGAAGCTTGCGGATGAACTTTGGAAATGGTACGATTTTTCAGAGAAAAAAGGCGTTGCCAGCTACTAACAACCCACAAAGATATTTCACGTAATTCTCCTTGCCTTCTTTGACGCATTTTGAATTTCCGAATAGCTTAAATGTTGCAGTGAAGCCCTAGATATCACATGAAAAAGCGAATACGCTCCCTTTCTGCCATGGCCAAACTGAAAGCAATCCTCGTAATCGACGTTTTAATCGTGGCTGTAGCCGCTGGAGTTTACTTTTACATCCAAGCTGAAGGCTTAATCATTGCCGGACCAAAACCAGCCGAGTTCACCGTAACCAACCTCACAATCAACCCGATTAAAGCAGAAGAGTTTGAACCCATCACCATAACCGCAAACTTAACCAACATCGGAGACGAACCCGGCAACTACGTGGGAAACCTCACAATCAACAATGTGCTGGAAGATAACCAAACAATCCTGCTTGAAGGCGGCGAATCCACCATCCTGGAATTCACAGTGGTCCAGCAAACTGAAGGAACATACACCGCTGAAATAGGCGGATTAACCGGAACATTCGAAATAACACCTCTATCGCCCTCATCCAGCACCATCAAACTGGAAAAAATAATGCTGCCACCATACGAATCATGGGCAACCCCCTTCGAATCCTGGATCAACGACCCCATATTCGTCTCAGCCAAAGCAACCAACACAGGCAGCGAAACAGACAGCCTTACACTACGCCTAATAATAGACGACCAACTAGCAGACGTTAAACGAATCGAGCTAGCGGCAGGAGCATCAACAACCGTAGAATTCACGTTTAACTCCACAACCGAAGGAAAACACACCTTCACCATAAACAACCTAAGCGGAACATTCCTAATCGTCCCAACAGGCTACCACACACTAATAGTTGCAAGAACAGGTGGCGGTTCCACACCCGTACCTTTCACCGTAAACGGAAAGACCTACCAAACAAAATCTGAGATACTCCTGCCTGTAGGAGAATACCAAGTAGTTATGCCCAGCCCATTCACAACCGAGACAGCCGTATTCGAATTCGGAACCTGGCAAGACGGCGTAACCTCTCCAGCAAGAACAATAAACCTAGATAAACGAACAACCCTAGTAGCAACGTTCATTCTAATCAGCGGATACGCATCCTGCCCCTCACTCTACTACTGGAACGGAACCGACTACGTCTACGTCACCGAAGTCTCAAACGCAGGATGGCTAGGATACATGGACTACATGGATGAAAACGGCAACATCGTATTCAGCGGAGGAAATCCATGGGACACCATCAAACTGGACGCAAGCCAGTTAACGCCCAAAGATGGCAATTACGATGTGATACTTAAGCAAAGATGGGACGAAATCTTCTACATGGACTCAGCATACATGGTGGTGGTTGACCACCCAGCAAACGTTGACGTCTACTCAACCATGGTCAACTACGTCAACAAAGCGTTTCCAGGCGAAATTTACACCGTAAGCAAAACCAGCCTGAAAACGCCCGTCTCAGCCGTAAACGAAAAAGGAGAAGACGTCCTGCCTCAAATAGCCAAAATAGACGGCATCTTTACATACGGCAACAACGGACTCCTCAGCCCATCATGGGACAACATCACATTAAACCAGTTAACGCTAGACTTAGGCGACTTATCCGATGCACAACAAATCAAGCTCGTAATCAACGGAATGGTTGATTGGGGTCCAGCTCAACCTTACTACGATTGGATAGACGGTTTCAAAGCCGCATACGCTGAAGGCTTGGTGCCAAACAGCACGCAGATTTCACCAGCGCCTTACATGGAGGTTATGGATGGAAATGGAAATTGGCTGCGCGTGCCAGCTAACAGGCAGATGCCCACGCCCTCAGACTACACCGCCCGAAGCTTCGCCGTTGACTTAACTGGGCTTTTCCCCGAAGACGTAAGGGACTACCAGATCAGAATCACCAATTTCTGGAACGTGACGTTTGATTACATTGGAATAGACACCACCCCGCAAGAAAACATCACAATTCAGAAAATCAACGCCGCCGCCACTCTTGAACAAATAGTCTCCAGCCCTTCAGTCGTTACAGGCAACTTCACAAGATACGGCGACATAACACAATTACTATCCACCGAGGACGACATGTTTGTAATCGGAATGCAAGGCGACCAAGTCGCCCTCCAGTTCCCCACAACCAGCATAGCGCCTCTCCAAGACGGCATGGAACGAGACTTCTTCCTATTCGTAGCTTGCTGGTTCAAAGATCCGCCCGGAAACTGGGGCTACCAATTTGATTTCACAGTGAACCCAATGCCTTTCCGAAACATGACCGGCTTCCCATACCCAGACACGGAAAGCTATCCCTACGACGCTGCACACATGCAGTACCTCCGAGAATACAATACCCGCGTAAGAACGGCTCCAAACCCGCCCTTATCTTCCTTGGCAACATGGGCAACCGCCATCGCAATACTGGTTGCCGTTGTTGACTTAGCCGTTCTCGTCTACTTCAAGAAACGTCGTCGATAACGTTCGTTGCGTGCCATTTCGGGGTAAAAAACACGCTTCTTCAGGTTTAAAAAAGTTAATTCCTGTCAAAACTGCCGTTTGTGTAAACTTTAAATGCTTCAGCCTCCATGTTCATCTAAAAACCTTGAGATTCCAACTATGTCGTTAGTGTTTGAAATTGCAAGGCAGTATCTTGACGCGTTTGCTGTCGGTCTCTCGCACCGTTTAGTGTTCTTCACCTCAGGGTGGCTTCCAAACCTTGCTGAGGCGAAACACCCATGATTATGCAGCTGCTGGGTGAAGTACTGAAGTTAATGGTTCTTGCAGGATTTGCTGTAGCGGGAATCCTAGTTATTCTCATATGGAAGAAAGGTCTCGCCACAAAGGTAACCTACCTCAGGTTCATTATCCAGATAGTGACCATGGTTGCAGTTTTTTACTTATTCACCTATCCTGTGTACCAGCTTATTGTGTTAATCGTGATTCTGGTGATGCCTCTTTTTCTGGGCAGGTTCTTCTGCGGCTGGCTTTGCCCCTTCGGCCTATACATGGATGCGATTACCCTAATCCGAAAGGCCTTAAAAGTGCGCTACCGCCTCCTTCCCGACAAACTCAACAGGGCCTTGCATAACCTCCGATACGTGTTGCTGCTAATCTTCTTGATTATCACGCCTGTTATCCTAAGCATACTATTTCCTATTCCATCATTGGACTTTGCTCCTATTATGGCGTTACTTTTCGCGGGCCCTTTCGAACCCTTCAGAGTGCTGCTTGGCCCTCTGATTCCTTTGATCGTTCCGTGGGTTGGACCTTTGGAAATTGGCGGAGTATATTTCAGTTACCCCTACGTTCAAGAAGTTATACTCTATTCAAACGTGGTTTTCAGCGAAATTTTTGTCAACGTTACCGCGTTAATTTTCGTGGCGTTAACGTTTGTCGGTTCATTCTTTGTGAGGCGTGTTTGGTGCCGCTTCTGTCCTACAGGTTCATCGCTTGCCGTGCTGAACCGCTTTAAGGGTTTTAAGTGGGCTCCCGCGTTGCATATCGATAAGGATGAGGAAAAATGCACCAAATGCGGGATTTGCAAGAGAGTTTGTCCAGTGCAGGTTACCGAGGTGTACGAGCAGAAGGGCGGCAAAATTGATACCTCCATGTGCATGCTGTGCATGCGATGCGTTGAAATGTGCCCTTACGAAGGATGTTTGAAAGTGAACATGGGTGGAAAAACCGTTTTCAAGTCTCGAAACTGGTTGGAACCATCAACGGTTGAGTGAGAAAAAAATGAAAAGCAAAAGTGAAGAAAGAAGATATGTGCCTGAAATCTCTCAAAAAGAAGTAGAAGAGCTAAGAAGCACGATTAAAGCTGCTTCCCAGAAGATTATAGCGGAAAACATCGAGCGGATGAAGAAGACAGCAGAAAACAGGCCTGAAGAGATGAAGTATTTTGACGATATTGCAAACTTTTTTGGGACACGTGAAAAGGAGATACGTGCGGCAAAGGAGAAAGGTAGGAAAGTTATCGGTTACATGTGCTTGTTTGCTCCCACCGAGCTTATTTTGGCTGCAGATGCTATTCCGATTCGTGTAAACTCGGGTTGGTACGACACCGCTAAACTCGGAGACCGTGTTGTGCCGGTTGAGGTTTGCCCTGTTATACGGTCCACTATAGGCGCAAAAATGATTGGGTTATCTCCGTATCTTGAGTTAAGTGACGCTTTGATAAGCGTGTTAACCTGTGATGGCATGACAAAGCTCGGCGAAATCCTAAGTGATTACAAGCCTGTTTGGGCGATGACTATTCCACGGGTTAAGGATTCTGCGCAGTCGCTTCGCTTGTGGAATGATGAAATTAAAGCTATGAAAAGCCAGATTGAGGCTTTAACGGGCAACAAGATAGACCGGAAGAAGCTGAAGTCAGCCATTGAGCTTACTCAGAAGGCGACAAAGGCTTTTCGCAGGCTCCAAGAACTCCGAAAAGGCGCTCCTGTGATTATGGGAAGAGACGCCATGCTTGTTAATCAGACGTACATGTGGGATGACATAAAGCGTTGGACTGAGAAGACCGAAGCTTTGTGTGAAGAGCTTGAGAAGAGAGCGCAGAATAAGATGTGGGCTTGTCCCCCAGACACGCCACGGGTGATGGTTACTGGCACGCCGATGATATGGCCTGACAACTGGAAGCTTCCCACGTTGGTCGAGGAAGGCACTCCGCAGGGTGTTCTTGTGGCTGATGAACTTTGTTCTAGTGAGCGGCTTTTGTACGACCCTGTGGGCGTGGACGAGTGGAATATGAGTGACATGTTTAACGCTATTGCTGAAAGGTACCTGATGGCGTCCACGTGTCCGTGTTTCACTTCTAAGGATGGAAACGAAGATAGAATCAACTGGTTGTTGACTAAGATTAAAGATTGGAATATTCAAGGGGTCATCTACTACGTGCATCGCGGCTGCATGCTTTACGCTATGGAGTACACGCGGGTCAAAAAAGTCTTAGATGACATCCATGTTCCTGTGTACTATTTGGATACGGAGTACACGCGGGAAGATGTGGGTCAGATGAAAACGCGAGTTGAAGCCTTCTTGGAGATGCTTACGGCGAGGATTGACATTTAGGCGGTGCGGTTGATGATTACAGTTGGAATTGACTTGGGCACTCAAACTGTGAAAGCCGTGGTCTTGAAGGACGGTGCGGTGGTGTCCCGCGGTAAAGCTTTTTCAGGGTTTGACCCAGCGAAATCAGCTCAGCAAGCCGTTGATGAAGCGTTGAAAGAAGCCAAGTTTTCGTTGTCAGACGTGAATCACGTTACGGCTACGGGTTCAGGTATGGAGATGGCTCCTAACGCCAACAGCACCATAAGCATGATGGGTGCTGACGCTCAGGCAGGGGTTTTCCTTTTTCCCAAAGCACGAACAATAATTGATGTGGGTGCAGAGGAAGCAAGAGCCGTGAAATGTGATGATAACGGGATCATGATGGACTTCGTGGTCAATGAACGGTGTGCGGCAGGTGCAGGCGCGTTCATCGAAGCCATGGCGAGAGCCCTAGAGGTGAAGCTGGAGGACATGGGTCCGCTTTCGCTTAAGGCGGAGCGTGCAAGCCCGATAAACGCCAGCTGCGTTATCTTCGGCGAGTCCGACGTAGTCACTTTGATTCATCGGCAGGAGTCGAAGCCTGAGATTGCACGGGCTATATTTGACGCTATGGCAGACCGCATTTCATCGATGGTGCATCGGCTGGGCGTGAACCCAGATGTCGTGCTTGTGGGCGGTGTCGCCAAAGATGTTGGTTTTGTGGCATCTTTAAAAAGGAAGCTAAGTATTGATGTGTTGATACCCGAGTATCCAGAGTACGCTGGCGCTTTAGGCGCGGCGCTTGTTGCCGTCCGACGTGCGAAAAAGGTGTAAAAAGTGAAGGGAACCCCGGAAAAAGAAGATGTGGAATACTGGAGATGGCAAGAGTACCACAGGATTTTTTCGGAAAAGAAGTGGAAAAACAAAGACATAATCACCGCAGGCGTTGATGTTGGCTCGGTCGGCTCCAAAGCCGCCATACTGATTGATGGTGAGGTTTATTCTTGGGGCGTGATGCGCACCGGGTCGAACAGTCCTGACAGCGCTAAGAAAGCTTTGGATTGGGCGATGGAGGGCACTGGGCTTAGAGTTAACGACTTTAAGTACATCGTTGGAACTGGCTATGGCCGCGTGAACGTTCCCATGGCGAATAAGGCCATCACGGAGATTGCTTGCCACGCGAAAGGCGCAAATTACATTTGGGGTCCCAGCGTCAGAACCGTGCTGGACGTTGGTGGACAAGACATAAAGGCGATTCACTGCGACGAAACAGGCAGGGTCACCTCGTTCCTGATGAACGACAAGTGCGCGGCCGGAACGGGCAGAGGCATGGAGGTCTTCGCTGACCTGTTGAAAATTCCGATTGAGAAAATCGGCGAGGTCTCGTTAAACGTGGAGGAGGAGCCGCCGCCAGTGAGCTGCACCTGCGTGGCTTTCGCGAAAACCGAGGCTATGGGGCTGCTGCGGAAGGGCTGGTCTAAAGAAAAAGTGTTGGCTGCCTACACGCACGCGATGGCCATCAGAATGGGTAACCTCGTCAAACGCGTAGGGTTGGAAAAGGAATTCGTCATCACGGGCGGTCAATCGAAAAACATCGGCATCGTTTCAAGAATAGAAACGGCGCTCGGCGTCAAATGCCTTCCGATGCCTGACTGGCGGGACAACGGGTTAGACCCCATGATTGCAGGCGCCATAGGCGCGGCGCTGTTCGGCAAGGCATTATATGAAAAGGCGCAGAAAAGCTGAGAGGTGAATGGTTATTATCACGCATTACGGCTACAGCGACGGTTCAGGCGAATACTACATCGTTATTGACGCCGACAAATGCATCGGATGCGCCAAATGCATAGTGCAATGCCCTCAATCAACCCTTGAACTGATAGATATGCTGATTGACTTGGAAGACAAGACGGTGGCAGCAGTGACGGAGCAGCAACGCAAAAACATCAAGTACGCATGTTCGCCGTGCAAGCCTGAGAGCGGTAACGCGCCGTGCGTGATGGCTTGTGAACAAAAGGCTATTTGGTGCGTATGGAACCCCCGTTGATAATTAAAGTTTTCACCATTTTCTGAATAGAAGGTCAGCTATGTTCTAGTAGTAGCAGGCATATCCCTTCTCATGAACTTTAACGTCTAAGCGACAGTTTAATCTATTTATAGGGGGTATAGACAAAAAATCGCACGTCAGTTCCAAACTATTTTTCTTCAGGCGGCTTCTGCCACAACTCCAGCTTCTGCTTCTTAAACTCGCTGCGTTTCCGTTGCAAATACTTGTAAACCGTGTGATGCTGGCTTCCGTTAATAAGCATCTGCACCGCGTTCCTGGCAACATCCACCTGCTCAAAAGAGCCGATAAACCCAATCGTGTGCCCATAAACAACCATGCTGGCTTCAGTCAACTCTTCAATCAGCTTGCGCGTTTTCCCGTTCGCTCCGATTACACGTCCTTTCACGCGTTTAATATCCGATTCAGACCTACCGAAAACCGCACGCAAATCTACAAAGTCAAAAACGTCATCATCGTTGCGAAGTAAACGAAACGCCTGTTCAGGAGAGAAACCCCTCCCAATAGCAGTCACAGTATCTTTAGCCCTAAAAAGCAACGAAGGATCACTTGCCTTCTCTGACAACACAACTGTCACGCCGCCAGAATCACCATCAATCAGAAGCTCAACCATAAACTTCTCCTCAATTCTCTGCTTAACTTTCCCATCTGGACCTATCAGCACACCTACTCGCTCCTTGGGAATTCTAACAAACATATTAGGCTTCGACACTCTAACCAACAACCCTCTTGTAAGCTTCCTCAACTGAAAGAACCGTAACACCCAACCGACTAAAGAACCTGTTTACGTTAGTCAAGTCCCTTCGAAGGAAAAACTCAGCCATAGGCTGCGAAGTCGGCACAGCCTGCGCCACATCAAAAATCACAGGTTTACCCTTCCACATCATAACATTATACTCACTCAAATCACCATGCACAAGATCAGCCTTACTGTAAAGCCGCTTCAAAAAAGTCAACAACACACCATAAACCTTCTCAGGATCATCCGGCGCTTGCTCTTTTAAAGAAGGCGCATTAACACCATCCTTCCCAATGAACTCCATAACCAACACGTTATTCTTAACCGCTACAGGTTTAGGTACACGCACTTTCGCCCGATCAGCCTGTTCCAAATTCCTAAATTCTTTCTGCGCCCAAGCAAAAATCATCGAACGCGTATCACGCTTAACGCCTTTAAATCTGTAATCGCCTTCAATGTATTTGAACATGCCCTTACGGAACTCTGCCGATGCAGTCAAGTAAACTTTCACCGCCAAATCCTTGCCTTCCTTGTTCGTACCCCAGTAAACTCTAGCCTCTTTCCCAGCATTCACAACGCCATGAACCTCATACAACACGCCGCTGTTCAATAATTCGTAAATAACCATACGCGTAGCTTGATCAAAAACCTCCTCAACAGTAGCCCTTTCAGAAGAGAAATCATGAATCAGCATCTTGTCTCTTCTTTCCACGGTTTTTTCTTTGTGAGCAAGTTTTTTCCGAGCTTTCCTTGACATCGATGTTCACCAAGATATAAGACGCGAATTATTTAAAGTAGTTGAATACAGCTGATGTTCAGCAGAAATCCCATAAAAACGAAAGAGCGAAAAAAGCTATATCGTCAAGATGCCCTTTCTGCGTAAAGTTTCAGCTTGAGCATGCGTATAACGCCAAACCACATCACCGCGCTTGTCACTTTGAAAATCCCAAGGCGAAACAATAACTATATCACCTTCGCGGATCCAAACGCGTCTTTTCATTTTACCGCGAATTCTGCAAAGCCGCTCTTTGCCGTCCTGACATTTAACCAGAATACGGTCAAAACCAAGAAGTTTCACTACCACACCTAAAACTTCACCTTGTGCAGGATACACCATTTCGCTAATTGCGCCTTCACTTAAAACTTTCTTTTTACCCAAGCACAGACCTCACGGCTTCTGCTTGAAAAACAATGGAGAAGCTTCCTTAAAAGCATGCTCATCAAACATGCCACATTGGAAAGCTGTGCAACTGTTTTAATGGCTGGCTAAGCTTAAATTTTAAATCAACAATATACTCATGTCAAACGAGGCGAATTAAATGTCATACGTTTTTAACATACCATTCCACGGCAACGCCAAGCTACAACACGTTATTAACAAGGTCAAAGAAGACGCGAAACTGCAGACCTTCTGGAAATGCGCAAACGTAATGGCTATCGAACGCATGGGATACACTGACCACGGTCCCACACACGTGAAAATCGTGGCTAACCTAGCCCTCAAACTGCTGCGCATACTCGCAGAAAAGCACCTTAAACCCAGCATAGTAAAAAATTACGGCATGAAAACCGAAGACGCCGAAGTCGTGGTAGTTCTCGGCTCAATATTCCACGACTTAGGAATGATAGTCACAAGAAACGACCATGAAAAATACAGTGCACTCATCGCCTTAGAATTCATAGACAATTGCCTAACACCAATCTACGCCATAGAAGAACGCGCAATAATCACCTCCGAAGTTCTCCACGCCATCGTAGCACATGAGCAACCGAACAAACCTTTAACCATAGAAGCAGGCATCGTTGGCATCGCTGATGCATTAGACATGGAAGCAGGAAGAGCAAGAATCCCATTTGAAGCGGGAAAAATAGACATACACGCTGTCTCAGCTCTGTCCATCGAAAAAATTGAAATTATAGAGGGCTTAAAAAAAGCAATCACTATAAAAATCACGATGAGCAACTCCGCGGGCGTGTTCCAAATAGACGAACTGCTAAAACCCAGGATAGAAAAATCTGGGCTCCAAAAGTATTTCCACGTGATTGCAGAAATAACAGGAGAGAAAGAGAGCAAAATCATTGAAAAATTTGAAATCTAAAAAAGCTGAAACGCCGTAAACTCAATTGTTCCTTGCATTGTGTACATTTCATATACATTGGCATACGATTTTCCAAGCAGCAATTCAGAAACCGGTTTCTCTGCAGATTGTTCAATTTTATCCTTAAAATACCGCAAGTTTATTAACCCATCATGTAATATGGTGGTTTCTAACGATACTCAACAAGAGAAGAATCTGGTATGAACAAGTTAACGTTTCCAGCGTGCCTATTGATTTTCCTGTGTTTAACAATGATAGGAGTAACATTGGTTAAGGCTCAGGCAACCGTGGGAGTTTCGAAAGGCGACGAATTCAAATACATAACATACGTCAATTTCAACTCAGATTTCCTCGAGTCTCCACCTGCAGATGCGGTGGAAACGAATCAAACACAATGGGTGACAGTCAATGTAACCGACGTTTCAGGCTCAAAAATAAGTGTGCATAAGGTAACCCAATTCAAAAACGGAACTCAACTAATAGAAGATGGTTTCTGCGACGTTGATACAGGAGAAACGAACGTGGCCCAAGTCGTATTCATCGGCGCTAACCTAAACATTTACGACACGATAAATCCTTCTGCTGCTGAACCATACTATGTAAACGCTACCATATTTAGAGACTACTCAGGTGGACAGAGAGAGACAAACCTTTTGGAGTTCGACGAAACAGGGGAAAGTGGTCAGGTTGGAACGTATACTCGCATGACGCAGTTTTATTTTGATAAGACGACTGGAGTGCTTGTGGAATTGCTTTATGATTTTCAATACAGTGGGTTAAGGAACACTTTGCATTTCATTCTTGTATCGTCAAATGCGTGGGCGATTCCAGAATTCCCAGCGTGGATAATTCTGCCATTATTTGTAACTGTTGCATTGGCGGCTTTTGCCATCAAAAAGAAAACGTTCAAATCAAACATGTATCGTTCCTGTTCTGTTTGAATGTGTATTCTGCATCTGAATCCGTTTTTCATAAGTTAGTTAAATATCCTGAGCTTAATTCTGAGCATAAACTTGGAGGAAAAATCGTGAAGCACCAATTTACTCAAAAAGGTAGAAAAGAGTTAGAAGCAAAAATGGCTGAGATTTTCAACGCAAAAATCACTGGACTTTCGACAGAATTGCAAGAAATATTGCTAGATGACATGGTCACAGCCTTCGAAACTAGACTAAACGTGTTAAACACGGCACAGGCGAAAGGCTCTTGCTGACGCGCTGCAATGAAGAAAAATACTTAGTACTGATACATAAATGCTTTATATTAAAACGGTGAATATGGCAAAAAAAGAGGCTAAAATATGCGACGTTCCAAACTTGAAATGTATGTAGACATCCTAAAGGTGTTGGCTCACAGAGGTCCACTTAAGTTAACTCATGTCATGTACAAAGCTAACGTTAACTGCAGCGTTCTTAAAGAATACTTGGACTTTCTGATTAAGCAGGGTTTAGTTGAAGAGCGGACAGTTGGAAAAAGACGTGTGGTTTACGCTGTTACTCAAAGAGGCATAACAGTGCTGAAGTACTTCAGGGAACTTAAGCAAGTGCTGCCTATTGTAGAGGAAGCTAGAAACCAAGCGCCAGTACCCTTCTAAACTCCCAATTTCCCATTTCGATATTTTATTTTACTTTTGTTTGTTAACTGTTTTTTTAGTTTTGTTTGGGTTTCGTTGTTTTTTGTGTTTTTTCTGGGTTGATGCGTTTTGCTTCAGTTAGCGGATGTAATTGTTGTGAATAATTACCAGTGTTTCGTAAGACTTAATAAACCCTCCTTGATTAGTTCTACTGTACTACAGTTCAAAATACTAGGGGAAATCCCCGTGACCAGAGAAGAACTCCTAAGCAAAAAACCGTTGCACGTACTCGAAAAAATAAGAGAAAACCTCGAGAGGCTCAATGAAAAAATGGAAGTTATGATTGAGCTCCAGAAACATGGACATAAAGAAGCGCCTCTACTTCCTGATGCCTCTTTAGACGTGATGACACTTCTCTCCATGCCAGATCATCTTCGGAAAACAGCCATGACCATATGTCGATGTGGACGAGCAACCGCAGAGGAAGTTGCTGAACAAACAAGCCGAGCTCGCGCTGTGGAAAGTGCGTATCTGAATCAACTTGTGATTATGGGGTATCTCAAAAAAGAGCGAAAGGGAAGAAAGGCTTACTTTTATGCTGATCGGGACAGTCCAGGGTGAAAGTAAATGGGTAAAATTATAGCAGTACATTCATACAAGGGCGGAACTGGAAAAACTCTTTTATCTGTGAATTTGGCGGCGACGTTTGCTAGGCTCGGAAAGAAAGTCTGTCTTTTTGACCTTGATTTTCGAGCGCCAAGCTTGTTCGCTATACTTAAGGTTGATACTGCACCGTGTTGGTTGAATGATTATTTGAACGGGGCATGTGACATCAAAAAGGTGATGATTGATCTCAGCAGCAGAATCCCAGGTAACGGCAAATTCTTTGCTGCGCTGGCTAACCCTGGAACCGAAGCGATTAGGGACATGTCCGCGAAAGACCGAAAGTGGGAGATGCGCGCGTTGGGAAGGCTGCTTTCGCTTAGGAACACGCTGTTAAATGATCAGGAGTTTGATTATCTCGTTTTCGACACGAGTCCAGGACTTCAGTATTCATCCATAAACGCTATAGTAACGGCTGATTTCGTGGTGGTTGCGACAACAGGCGACAGATCCGATGTTGACGGTACACGACGTATGCTTCGCGAGCTCTATAACTTGTTTGAGAAGAAAACGGGGTTAGTGATTAACAAGGTTCTTGATTCAACGTCAAAGTCAAAGCAGGATGAGATGAACGCGAGAGTTAAAGATGTGTACCAAGTTCCCATGTTGGGGCTTGTGCCCTGTTTCTGCGAGATTCTCAGAGCCGAAGGTAACCTGATATTTGCCCAAGACAAACCTAATCATCCATTCACCAAGATACTGGAAGCGATGGCTAAACGGATAGACGCCAACCAAGTCAACTAAGCAAAGCTGCGACAACACATATACACAAGTCACGGAACTCACGTGCGATTTTTTGTCTATACCCCCTCTATTTATAGATTAAACCCGAGCGCAAACCAGCGTCGGCTAACGAAGTTGGAAAAATTTTCAAAAGTTTTGTCAGTGACTTTTAAAATACTCAGAGGATAATGAATCTTACATTAACCTTACTTGCTTGCTTTTATGCCAATAGCAAGTTTGGAGCGTTTCCTACGGTATTTTTTTCTGCAAATTCTTCTTTGACCATGTTTGAAAGTATAGTGAGACGTTTCTGGATTCCACCAATACTCCTTGAACAGAACTTAGTAGTCAGAACTTCGGGTGAAAAGTCAACCCGTTTCTTCAAGCACCTATGTAAAATGCAAAATTCATTATTGCAAAAGCAGCAGGTTTTTTATGCGTGATTCTTATCAACTAACAAGGAAGCGACAAAATGAAACTGAAACTCCCGTTCAGTCACACTGTACACAATTATATTAAAAAATCGAAATTCAGAAATATTCCCCACTGGAGTTTCAGTGATTTTAGATTAGACCTTTTAGTTGCAGAATTTGAAAGATGGAAAACACAGTATTTACCTGTTGACTTGAAAGGTAAGACCTGTTAGATGTAGGTGCAGGAGAAGGTGAAACCGCATATTTTTTCCTTTTACATGGAGCAAAGAAGGTTGTTTGTATTGAACCAGATGAAAAATCTTATGCGAGGCTAATTTGGAACGCTAAAGGCAAACCCATTCAGTGCCTGCAAAAAGAATTCCAGCTAGCAGATCTGGAAATTCCGCATGATTTCATGAAGATGGACATCGAAGGATGGGAATACCTGCTTCTGGAAACCGAATTGAACAGTCCTGCGGTTGTGGAATTGCATGGGCTCCCCCTTGCGACAGAAGTTTAGGGACAAAGGGTATCGCGTTTTGTATGATTCTCAGGCTTCGATAGGTTGCAACGCATTGGCGTATTGGATGTGTTGATGATCAAAGATTTCCGGCACGCTAATGGAGTGCGGGGAGGATGGGCGTTTTATAGGCGAAGAAAAAATGATTGGTGGAGTTTATAGCGCCGCTTTGAGTTCATTCAAGCGTACTTTTACGGTGCGTGTTATCTCGCTTCTAAGAGCTTCGCCTTGTATGCCCACGTGTATTCTGCCTATTCTGCTAAGTCTCACAGCCAACTCTGCATCTCCGAAAACCACGCGTATCCACTTCTCAACGTCTTTGCGTGGGTAATGAAAGTTGACAGATTGCACCTTTACAGACGCCAGTTTCTCAACGAAATCGGCTAAGCTCACCGCTGATTCTCCAGTGGGCTTCCCGATAGCTGAATAGAAATGGAATCCTTCGCTTTCAGAAACGGTTCTCAGAATTTTGGTAACGGTGTCCTTATTTAGAACTGAACGCTTAAATGTAGATCCGAATGTGCTTGGTTTTTTTGCCAAAACAAAACCTCCTATGGTACTTGAAAAATTGACTATATAAAAACCTTGTGTACCTTGAAAAATAAGCGGCTGATCCATGAAGCTGCGTATGCTAATTAGAGATTGTTACCTACAAGGCACAGCTACAAAAACTTAAATGGCTGGTCACATGGATGTTTTATCGGATGATAACATGGGCAGCAAAGTTGATGATAACAAAGAAAACCTGAAAATGTGCTCTTGCCCAGACTGTCCGACCTTCAAAAACTCTCAGTTAAGTGTTGGACTTTTCTGTGCGAAAGGAAAAGCCACAGAAAAAGAGGAAGACGTTTTGCAAGCTGGCTGCATGTGCTGGGATTGCCCGGTATCCGACAAATACAATTTGAACATGGAGTACTATTGTGTAAGAGGAAAATCTAAAGAAATTCCGCCGTGAACGCTACTTTCTCATAAAAAACATTTTTTGCTAAAATGGAGAATGTTGATGCCTTTTGAAGAAGATTGAATTAACCGTGACCAACGATGAAGCTAGCAAAGTTGAGGCGCTGCTGGAGAAGACAGAGCTTGTCTACCTTTCGTCTAAGGTTGAAATTGAAGGAGAAAAATGCTGCTTCTACTCAATTGTTTTACCCGACAATTTAGCCGACAAGACCGTCGCCGACATTTCCAGCGTAATTGACCTCCGTCTAAGAGAAAACACCATAGGCGTTATCTGCATGGAAGGGGCAGTGTCCACGTATCTTGATAGGTTAAGAGAGAAAGTCGCCAAGGAGCCTACGCCACTCAGTCCATTGGAAAGACTTGTCGAAAGCACCGAACGATATACGCGTTTAAGCAGAGACGTTTTAACGATGGCTCTTTTTGCGACAATGATAGCCTTGGCAGGACTTTTTCTAGACAACGTTGCCATCCTGATCGGAGCAATGCTGCTGTCACCGCTACTTGGACCCATTAACGCTTTCGCGGTAAACGCCAATCTCGGCAGAATCAGAAAGCTGGCGCGAAGTCAAGCCGCTGTTCTTCTTCTGTTAGCCGCCATAGTAATTTTAGCTGCCATAATAACCTTCTTGGCGTCACATATCGTAGAGTTACCAACAAACACCACACAAATAGTAATCCGAAACCATGCAACTTTAACCGACATCTTAATCGCTTTAATCCTCGGTTTAGCGGCAGGAATTGCACTGTTTGTAGGGTTCCCTGAAATTCTTGTGGGGGTGGCTATTGCCGTGGCTATAGTGCCGCCCGCAGCAGTGAGCGGAATCGGCTTAGCCCTTTTCAACACAAACCTTTTCATCGGCGCGTTAACCTTAACTTTGATCTACCTGTTTGGTCTTCAGTTAGGATCTACCTTAATGCTGAGAATACGAGGCGTTTTGCCTCGCAAGTACTATCAGCAAACCGAGGCGAGAAAACGTTCGGCTTACTCCATCTTAATTCTCGCGGTGCTTCTTGTGATTCTCAGCCTGATTGTTGTCCTCTCATCATTAGCATAGAAACTCTTTGCCATTGGGGCTGCAACTTTGGAGAATAAGGGAAAAAAGACGATTGCGAACTTTAATATTACTAAAATACTTAATTTCATGAGAGCGCGATTGAGGTGAGATTGTGAAGAAAACAGTATTCAGGAAACTTAGAAACCAAGACCTTATAGAGGACTACAATCGTTTTAGAAAGACTCTTCCATCAAAATTACCTAAGCAAGTTTCCATTTGGGATGAAACGTTAATCGAAGGCGAAAACACCCCAACCGTTTTTCTAACATACTCTGAAAGAGTCAGACTAGCCAAGTACATGGACGAATTAGGCGTTTCAATAATCAATATAGGCTTCCCAGGCTTCTCTGAAGAGGAAAGAGAAGCCGTCCGGCGAGTCTCCAACGAAACCTTTACACAGGCCAGATTAGCCGCTTCAGCACGCATAACCAAAGAAGACATAGACGCCTGCTTGAATTCTCATATCCGAGAAATCGCCCTATCCACCCCATTTAACAATTTAAACCTCAAATTCGTACTGAAAACCACAAAAGAACAAATCATAAAACAAACAGCTGATTCCGTTGAATACGCTAAAAAGCACGGCTTCACAGTCAACTTCATACTGGAAGATGCCTCACGAACCCCTCTTGAAGACATCATAAAGATTTACGACACGGCTACAAAAGCAGGAGCAAACCGCTTAGTAATCGAGGACACCGTCGGCATCTTACGACCTTTATCAACACATTATCTCATCTCAAGAGTTAGAGACGGTCTTTCCGAACGAACAAAGGACAACAAGTTGTTATCTGTACGGTGCCATAACGACTTCGGCTTGGCAACCGCCAACACTCTTGCCGCCATAGAAGAAGGCATCACCCACCCGCAAGTGTGCGTTGCCGGATACGGCGAAAGAACTGGCCTTGCACCAATGGAAGAAGTAGTCGTAGCCCTCGAACTGCTTTACGGAATAAACACTGGCATAGACGCCCACAAACTTAACCGGCTAAGCCAGTTTGTCGAAAAAAGCTTCACCTGGCCACTGGCTTTCCAGAAACCAATCGTCGGCGAAGACGCCTTCTCACACGCGTCCGACAAGCAGGTTCAAGGAATGATGAGGCACCCTCTTTCGTATGAACCCTTCCCTCCAAAAATGATTGACAGAGAAACCACACTGTACATGGGCAGACACCTCGGAGATGCAAGTGTTCAGGCTTACTTGGACCTTCAGGGCATAAAGGCAACTCCTCAGCAAGTAGCTGAAATAGCCAGAAGAGTAAGACGAAGCCAAGAAAGATTAGACAAAGGTGAAATGATGATTACATTTTACGAAATCAAAAAATTGCTGCGGCAACTGCGAAAAGGGTTGTCTGAGGAAGAGCTTAAGAGAATAGTCAAGCAAGTCGTAAGGAACCCGTAGAAATCTAAAGGCCTTAATCATCAGGCGCTGCTTAGCCGCTGCTCAAATAGGTGACATTGAAGCTGGCGCCGTCAGCACCCAGAGAAGACACCGATGTTAACTGAAGACTCAAATCAGTGGTCATTATGACTTGAGAATAGGGAAAACTGGCAATCGTTCCAACAGTGCCGCCGATTTTCGCGTATGAACCTGTGAATTTTATGGTTCCGAAATTGGCTAAAGGGGTAATTTGGTTATTTACATGCGGCCTCTCAACCACCCAATCCGCCGACAGTTGAGATGAATTATACGTGAAAGTTCGGTAAAATCCTTGACCTTTTGTCACGTCATAAATCCTAATGGCCCACTGGTCCGTATTCGAATTAACAAGGTTTATAGAAGCAGTAATTACGTCCCCAGGTGAAACGCTTATAGTGTCTATTTTAACAGCGTTAGCAGGCAACATCTCATACCAAGCAGAATAATACTCCTGACCGTTTACGGAATCCTGCTCGGTTCCAGTCTGAATCAAAGTTTTTTCAGAGTGCCCTCCAATGCCAATCCAAGCTGAAGAGTAAGCATCCGATGAGAAAACGCCTATTCTAGGCACAGTCCAAGAGGCGTTAATCCCAACAACCTGATTTTGGGGGTTCTCTAAATCCGACGTAACAAGATACCCCGACCAGTCCGCGCTAATCAAACCTTGACCCTGCGGGTTACTGACAAACATTGCTAAAAGGACTTGAAGCAAATACAGTGAAACAGCTAACAGAAGTATCCAAATCAGCGCTAGAAGGACTA
>Ga0307420_1000286_pt1 | contig 23923 bp, 37 predicted proteins | sample SalMarWE160240MG_2_FD_202167 | JGI IMG/M metagenome (GOLD analysis project Ga0307420, IMG submission 202167) | Salt marsh sediment microbial communities from the Plum Island Ecosystem LTER, Massachusetts, United States - WE1602-40 | ecosystem: Environmental > Aquatic > Marine > Intertidal zone >... | reverse complement strand
TTGCTGCTGCGAGGGATCGACCGCGAGGAAGTAGAGCGGGGGATGGTGATAGCTGCGCCGGGGTCGATAAAACCGCACACGAAGTTCCTGAGTGAGGTGTACGTGTTGACGAAGGAAGAAGGGGGCAGGCACAAGGCGTTCTTCAACGGGTATCGGCCGCAATTTTACATTCGGACGTTGGATGTGACGGGCACGATCGAGCTTCCGGAGGGGGTGGAGATGGTGATGCCCGGAGACAATGTGAACCTGACGGTTGAATTGATCACACCGGTGGCATTGGAGAAAGGTTCGAAGTTTGCGATCCGTGAAGGCGGTTTGACCGTTGGTGCGGGTGTTATCACTGACATCCTGGAATAGGTGAGCAATGGCAAAACAGAAGATTCGTATCCGGCTGAAGGCATATGACCATCGAGTACTCGACCAATCGGCGAAACGAATTGTTGAAACCGCCGAGCGCACAGGCGCAAAGGTAGTCGGGCCAGTCCCTCTGCCAACAAGAATCGAGCGCTTCACAGTCCGCCGGTCGACGTTCATCGACAAGGACTCACATGAGCACTTCGAAATTAGGACACACAAGCGTTTAATTGATGTCATGGAACCAGATACGAAGACGATTGATACACTAATGCGATTGAACCTTCCTGCTGGCGTGGATATTGAGATTAAGATTTAACAATTGATTTTGAGTGCTCCGGAGAAAAAAACCTCTGGGGTGCACAAGCCGAAGAGTGGCCGCGTAAGAACCGGACGGGCGAATGGGACACCCACCCGAACTTCCTTTCCCCGGCGGTTTACTACACGGCGATCGGGGATGATGCAGCCAGGCCCTGGCTGACAGTCCCGTCAAGGAAATTGAAATAGGAGAGATAGAATGAAAGGGCTTATTGGTAAGAAAGTTGGCATGACCCAGGTTTTCGATGAAACGGGCAATATTGTCCCGGTTACCCTAATCGAAGCTGGGCCTTGTTATGTCACGATCATTCGCCACCCAAAACGCGATCAATATAAAGCCGTTCAGCTCGGTTTTGGCGAAGCCAAACCAAGGCGGCTCTCAGGTGGTCAACTGGGCCACCTGAAGCGGAATGATCTACCTCCACTGCGCTATCTGCGTGAATTCCGGGTGAGATCGGTAGGAGATCTGAAAGAAGGAGACCAACTCAAAGCGGACGTCTTTCAGGTTGGGGATCAGGTAGATATCACCGGCATCAGCAAAGGCAGGGGATTTGCCGGTGGTATTAAACGCCATGGATTTCACAGGGGACCCAAGACGCACGGTCAGTCTGATCGTGAGCGAGCTCCTGGTTCAGCGGGCGCAGGTTCAACCCCTGGGCGTGTTTTTAAGGGGAAGCGTATGCCAGGACACATGGGTTCCACGCGAGTGACATCTCAAAATATTCGCGTAGAACTGGTTGATCCCGAACGCAATTTGCTCGGTGTCCGCGGAAGTGTGCCGGGTGCTCGGGGCAGCGTAGTCATGATCAAAGAAGTACGTAAGCATTAGTTTCTCCGGAGTGAGCGATGAAAGTAGACGTTATTGACATTAAAGGAAAGAAGATAGATACCACGGAGCTCCCTCCGCAGATCTTCGAAGCGCCAATCAAGCGCGATCTGATGCATCAGGCACTCGTCCGACAGCTTGCCAATGCTCGGTTGGGGACTCATAAAACCAAGTCGCGGGGTGAAGTAAGTGGCGGTGGAGCGAAACCGTGGCGCCAAAAAGGCACGGGACGAGCGCGCCATGGATCACGCCGTTCACCAATCTGGGTTGGCGGTGGGGGAGCCCATACACCTCGCCAGCGCGATTACAGCAAGAAAATGCCCCGAAAAATGCGCCGGGCGGCTTTGTGCTCTGCCCTGTCGGTTAAAGCGGCTCAAAAAGAGATCATCGTGCTTGATAAGATTTCGATGGCTGCGCCGAAGACGAAGGAAATGGCAGAGGTGATCAATCGAATCGCCGGACAGGCAAGCGCATTAATCATCCTACCGGGCGAGAATGCCAATGTTGAGATGTCGGCGCGCAACCTGCGTAAAGTTAAAACGTTGCGAGCACATTATTTGAATATTCGCGATTTGCTGGGATACGAGCGGCTTGTGATGCCGCTGGACGTGCTGGATGTGATCCAGTCGTATCTGGGAAGCTGAGGAGCGTCGAGATGACAACGGTATACGATATCCTGCGTCGGCCCCTTATTACAGAGAAGACGAGTTACCAGAGCAGCAATCTGAATCAATTTACTTTCGAAGTTGACTCGAGAGCCAATAAGCGGCAGATCAAAGAAGCGGTTGAGACGATGTTTGATGTAACAGTCCTGCGCGTGAATGTCATAAATCGACCTGCAAAAGTAGCGCGCAATTTACGGAACCGCCGACGCCAGGTGCGGCGAGGTGGATACAAGAAAGCGATTGTCACCCTGAAAGCAGGGGACCGCATTGATGTGTTCGAAGGGGTTCAATAATGCCGGTAAAAAAGTATAAACCCACATCACCCGGTCGCCGGGGAATGAGCGGACATACATTTGAGGAGATCACGAAGACCAAGCCTGAGTCCTCGCTTCTCTTTGCCAAGAAACGCTCCGCAGGGAGAAACAATAAGGGTCGAATCACAGTTCGACATCGTGGAGGCGGTCATAAGCGCCATATTCGCAGGGTCGACTTCAAGCGCGATAAACGCGAAATCTCCGCTGATGTTGTTGCGATTGAATACGATCCCAATCGCTCTGCCCGTTTGGCCTTGCTGCACTATTCCGATGGCGAGAAACGATACATCCTCGCGCCATTGGGATTGCGGGTCGGCGATACTGTGTTTGCGGGTCCCAAGGTGGAAATTCGCCCGGGTAACAGCCTACCGTTGGCGAGTATCCCTCTGGGAACGACCATTCACAACATTGAGTTGAACGAAGGGCGTGGCGGTCAGATGGTGAGATCCGCAGGCACTTCAGCACAGTTGCTAGGTAAAGAGGGCGCCTATGCGGCAATACGTTTGCCATCAGGCGAAGTCCGCAGAGTCCGCCAGACATGCTATGCGACCGTTGGAGAAGTCGGTAACCCTGACCATGGCAACATCAAATTGGGTAAAGCTGGGCGCAAGCGCCATAGGGGTATCCGACCTGCAGTGCGTGGTTCGGCTATGTCGCCGCGAGATCACCCTCATGGTGGCGGCGAGGGAAGGTCCCCGATAGGTCTGCCTGGACCGAAAAGCCCGTGGGGTAAGCCAACGCTGGGTAAGAAGACGCGCCAGAACAAGCGCACGGAGAAGTACATTATCCGTCACCGATCAAAGGGTCGCCGTTAGCTATAAAAACACAGACGGTGGAGACGAAGAAAAATGTCTAGATCATTGAAAAAGGGTCCCTTTATTGACCCGAAGTTACTAAGAAAAGTTGAAGAGATGAACGAGCGCGGCGACAAGACGGTCATTCGAACGTGGAGTCGGGCGAGCACCATCTTCCCGCAAATGGTTGGTCATACACTCGCTGTGCATGATGGACGGCGCCATGTGCCGATCTACATCACCGAAAATATGGTTGGGCATAAGCTGGGAGAATTCGCGCCCACCCGGACTTTTCGAGGACATGTGGGGAGAGACAGGACCACTCGAATAAGGGATGATGCATGATGGATTCTGTTGATGTGCGAGCGAAAGTTCGGTACGTTCCGATATCACCGCAGAAAGTGCGGTTGGTCATCGATCTTGTGCGCGGTATGGATGTCGTAGAGGCGATGAGCGCATTGCGGTTTGAACAGAAAGCTGCAGCCAAGCCGGTCTACAAGCTGCTTCGTTCCGCGGTGGCAAACGCCGAGGAGAACATGGGTCTCAGCAGAAATGATCTCTTTGTGCACGCGATTTTTGCTGATGTTGGTCCTACCCGCCGTTGGAGGCGTTTCGGCGCACGCGGACGGTTCAAGCCATTATTGCGGCGCTCTTCACATATTAGTGTCATCCTCCGTGAGCGCGAGGCTGAGGCAGCCTAAGAAGATACCAAGCCTGACCATTGAGCAGGAGGCAATCTTATTGAGATGGCATCCAGCTCACGGTGGGGAGAATAGTAAGGATTTGAACGAAAGGAGAAAGCATGGGGCGCAAAGTCCATCCGATCGGTTTTCGTCTGAAGATCAACAAAACCTGGGATTCCCGTTGGTTTGCTACGCCGGATAAGTATGCGGACCAACTTCACGAGGATCGCGAGATTCGCGATTTGATATTCAAGACCACGCCGCGGGCAGGCATTTCTAAGATTGAAATCGAACGCTTCCCGAACAGCGTTCAGATCATCGTTCACACAGCTCGACCTGGGATTGTCATAGGTCGTAAAGGTGCGAATGTAAAGGAACTGCGGCGGATGATCCAGGAGTTGACGGGGACAACGGTTAAGCTCGATATTTCAGAAATAAAAGAACCCGATCTCGATGCTCGCCTGGTGGCAGAGAACATAGCCAACCAGCTCGAACGACGCATCAGCCATCGTAGGGCGATGCAGCGGGCAATCGGGCAGACGATGCGGCAAGGCGCCGAGGGCATTAAGGTCATGTGCTCGGGCCGCCTGGGCGGCAATGAAATGGCTCGCCGCGAGTGGATGCGTGAGGGACGTGTTCCAGCGCAAACGCTGCGGGCGGACATAGACTTTGCTCGCGTCGATGCCGGGACGAGCTACGGCCGCATTGGGGTCAAGGTTTGGATTTATAAAGGTGAGATATTACAGGAAGCTTTAGATGAGTCGGAAGCGATGGATGTGTACGTCAGCGAGTGAGATGTCTCATTTCCTGAGCGATGAGGTGTGGCAATGTTGATGCCAAAGCGATCTAAACATAGAAAGCAAATGCGCGGCCGAATGAAAGGTAAAGCAAGCCGCGGCACGGAAGTCTCTTTCGGTGATTATGGTTTACAAGCGCTCGAACCCGGTTGGGTAACCGCGCGTCAAATCGAGGCTACCCGAAGAGCGTTGGTTCGATTCATGCGCCGGCGCGGGAAAGTATGGATTCGGATTTTCCCCGATAAACCGGTGACACAGAAAGCAGCCGAGACACGCATGGGTAAAGGGAAAGGCGCTGTTGATCACTGGGTGGCAGTTGTCAAGCCAGGCAGAATCATGTTTGAGATCTCTGGTTTGGACGAGGAAGCGGCTAAAGAGGCGATGCGCCTGGCCACGCATAAACTCTCGATTAAAACCAAATTCACCTCGCGCGATTCGGTTGGGAGGGGGTAGGCGATGAAGACGGCAGAAATCCGAAAAGCATCCACTGACAAAATACAGACCTACTTGGATGATGCTCGAGAGAATTATTTCAAACTGCGCTTTCGATATACAACAGGTCAATTGACGGATCACTCTCGTTTAAAAATTGCCCGCAAGGAGATAGCGAGACTTGCGACGATATTGCATGAACGAGAACTTGAAATCGAGAGCGAAGGAAGTGAAAAATGACCAATACGAGACGTCGCTTGGTTGGTGTGGTCACTCGCACAAATTCCGAGAAGACAGTGACCGTACAAATAGATCGCAGTTCCCTACACCCACTCTACGGGAAGGTGATTCGCACTAATAAGAATTATCTTGCCCATGATGAACTGGGCTGTCACTTAGGGGATCAAGTGAAAATGATCGAAAGCCGTCCGATCTCGAAGCGGAAACGCTGGATGGTGGAGGAGATTCTTCAACGCCAGACCGAGTTGGAAGCCAGTGTGAGCGCTGTGGAAACACAGGATGAAGTGGACCTGGAGGCGGAAGCATGATCCAGCAAGAAAGCCGTCTTAAAGTGGCTGACAATACAGGCGGCCGGGAGCTGCTCGTGATCCGAGTCCTCGGTGGCTCAAAAAGACGCTATGGCCGAGTGGGCGATATTATTGTTGGAACGATTAAAACGGCGACTCCGCATGGAGCAGTGAGTAAGAGTGACGTCGTCCGAGCTGTGATTGTCAGGACGAAAAAAGAGTACCGCCGAAACGATGGTTCCTATATTCGCTTTGATGACAATGCCGTAGTAATTCTGGACACCGACGGCAGAAATCCCAAGGGAACTCGCATCTTTGGCCCAGTAGCCAGAGAGTTACGCGAGAAGGGATTCACGAAGATTGTTTCTCTTGCGCCGGAAGTCCTATAGGAGGCTTGTTGCGGTGGCTCAGACTTTAAGAATCAAACGAGGGGACCAAGTGAAGATTATCAGCGGTCGAGATAAAGGAACACAGGGAGAGGTGATCCGAATCTTGCCCGTAAAGACGAAGATTGTCGTCCAGGGCGTCAACATCCACAAGAAACATCAACGTCAGGTTCAGGCGGGTGGACGGACGATGAACCCTGGGATTATTCAATTCGAAGCACCGATCCACATATCGAACGTATTGTTGATCTGCCCGAAGTGTAACCAGCCAACACGCATCGGAATTAGGCGGGAAGAGGGTAAAGCTCAACGGTATTGTAAGAAGTGTGAAGCGGTCATCGACTCCTAAGAGGAAGAGGGAGCCATATTGGAATGGCACATTATTTAAAAGAACGATACGAAAAGGAAATTCTCCCGACGCTGATGAAGGAGTTCAATCTCGAGAACCCGATGATGGTTCCCAAGATTGAAAAGATCGTGGTAAATGTCGGTGTCGGTGAGGCGATTGACAACGCGAAGGCTCTTGACGCTGCAGTTGGCGATATGACGATCATCACCGGTCAACAACCTGTCGTGACCAAGGCGCGTAAGAGTATTGCGAACTTCAAACTGCGCGAGGGGAGTTCGATCGGTGTGAAGGTAACACTTCGAGGGGAACGCATGTGGTCCTTCTTCGATCGCCTGGTCAACGTGGCGATGCCTCGCACACGTGACTTTCGTGGCGTGTCACCCAACAGTTTTGATGGGCGGGGCAACTATACAGTAGGCATCCGAGAGCAATTGATATTTCCGGAGATCGGTTACGACAAGATCGACAAGATCCGTGGTTTTGAAGTCACGATTGTCACTACCGCACCGAATGATGAGCTTGGGCACCGACTGCTGCAATTGCTCGGGATGCCCTTTGGGAAAGGCGAGACTTATGGCTAAGACATGTATGCCGATACGGGAAACTCGCAGGAAATATAAGGTCCGAGTGCGCAATCGCTGCCGCATTTGTGGTCGGCCGCGTGGTTATTACCGCCGTTTTCAGCTTTGCCGTATTTGCCTCCGTGAACAAGCACTGGAAGGTAAGATTCCAGGGCTCGTGAAATCATCCTGGTAAGAATTGATCGAGAGAGGTTTTAATGAGTATCTCAGATCCCATTGCTGATTTTTTGACTCGGATCCGTAACGCCATAATGGCGGGGAATCAGAGCGTATCGGTCCCGAGCTCTAAAATAAAGGTAGCATTAGCTAAAATCCTCGTTGAGGAAGGGTTTATCGATGGCTTCGAACAGGTGTCTGTTGAGGGCAAACCTCAGGATACGCTGCGGATCCATCTCAAATACGTCGGTGAGCGCCGTAAAAGAAAACCGGTAATCACAGGATTGAAACGAGTGAGTAAACCTGGCCGTCGTATTTATGTCGGGCGAGGCGAGATTCCGTGGGTGCAGTCGGGATTGGGAATCGCAATCCTCACAACACCCAAAGGTGTGGTAACCGGAGTTCGCGCTCGGCAACTCGGAGTCGGTGGAGAGGTGTTATGCGAGGTCTGGTAGCCTAAAAGCGCACCAGATCACGCACAGTTCGAAGGTGTTCTCCCAATCCCCGTGGGACTCGGCAGGACCGAGCGAAGGATAATTTGGGGCTGTAATTGGGCAGAGGCAATCTTCGAATGATGAAGGATGGAGGTTGAAGTGTCGAGAATCGGTCGTATGCCAATTGTCATCCCGGATGGCGTACAAGTAGAGATCAAGAAGACAACAGTCCGTGTCAACGGCCCTAAGGGTGAGTTGACGATGGAGTTCCGACCGGAGATGTCAATCAAGCTTGAAGATGGGATTATTACGGTCGATAAACCATCGGATGCGCCGCGAATGCGTGCATTCCACGGCCTTACTCGTTCCCTGATTAATAACATGGTCGTGGGCGTGAGCGAGGGATTTGAAAAAACCCTTCAGATTGAAGGCGTCGGCTATCGACCGGATCTCGAAGGGAAGGATCTCATCGTGCATGTTGGTTTCTCCCATCCAGTGCGTGTCGAACCTCTTGAGGGCATTGAATTCGAGGTGGATACGCGCGCTCGAACAATTATTGTTAAGGGAATCGATAAGGAATTGGTCGGCCGGGTTGCTGCAGACATCCGCAAGATTCGCCCACCGGAACCTTACAAGGGTAAGGGGATCCGGTATAAGGGTGAGTATGTCCGTCGTAAAGCCGGTAAGGCCGGTAAGGTGATGGCGTAATTATGGCGAAAGAAAGCAGAAATAAGATGCGCACACGACGCCATGGTCGGGTGCGAAAAAAAGTCTCGGGAACCGCTGAACGTCCACGCTTGAATGTTTTCCGGAGCTTAAACCAGATTTATGCACAAATCATTGACGATGAGCATGGACACACAATTACAGCTATCTCCACCTTAGAGCAGGCAGTTCAGTCGAAGCTGAAGGGATTGAACAAAACAGAACAGGCTGCATTGGTGGGGCAAGAGCTGGCGAAAAAAGCGAAGAAGGAAGGCATTAAGGAAGTTGTCTTTGACCGCGGCGGTTTCCGCTATCATGGACGTATCAAAGCATTAGCCGAGGCGGCTCGAGAAGCCGGTCTTGAATTCTGAAATATAAGGAGAGCGATCGGTGAGAAAAAACTTTCGGGATCGGAAAGACGATCGTGATGAACTCGACGAGCGTGTAATTGACATCTCCAGAGTTGCTAAGGTGGTTAAGGGTGGCCGTCGTTTTGCATTCCGTGTCACCGTTGTCGTGGGTGACAACAAGGGCCGAGTTGGACTCGGCGTAGGAAAGGCGCGCGGTGTTCCGGACGCCATCCGCAAAGCAGGTGAGAAAGCACGTAAGAATATGCAACAGATCTCCCTTGTGGGGTCGACAATACCTCACCAAGTTAACTCGAAACACAGCGGGGCGATCGTCATGCTAAAGCCTGCATCACCTGGTACTGGCGTGGTCGCCGGTGGTGCGGTGCGTGCAGTGTTGCAAGCTGCTGGGGTGCACAACATCCTTACAAAATCACTGGGCAGCGCGAATGTCTTAAATGTCGCCCAAGCGACGATTAATGGGCTCCAAGAGCTAAAATGGATCGAGGAAGAAATCGCGAAGCGGGGTAAGGATCAGGAACATTTAATACCCTTCTGGGAGCGAGAGCGCAATGGCTAAACGAGCAAGCAAGGGGAAAGCCTTGCGTATTACATTGGTGAAAAGCCCGATTGGGTATTCAGAGCGGCAAAAGCGGACTGTTCATGCCCTTGGGCTGCGCCGGATGCGTCAAACGGTTGAGCACATCGACAGCCCCGCTGTGCGGGGCATGATCACGAAAATTCAACACCTGGTCCAGGTTGAGGAGCAATAACCGATGAAACTACACGATCTTCAACCACGCCACGGCGCCAAAAAGCGCCGCAAGCGGGTCGGCCGAGGAATATCGGCTGGACAAGGAAAAACAGCGGGACGCGGGGTAAAGGGGTACGGTGCACGCGCCGGGTCCGGGGGAAAACTGTATCATCAAGGTGGGAATCTGCCTTTCTACCGCAGTCTCCCATTCAAGAGAGGGTTTACCAATATCAATCGCATCGTATGGCATGAGGTGAATCTCGAGAATCTGTCGGAGTTGAAAGCCGACGCAGAAGTTACCCCGGATAGCCTCGTTGAAGCCGGCATCCTGCGAGATGCGGGAAAGCCGGTGGTTTTATTGGGCCGTGGAGAGATCAAAGTGCCGTTGAAGATCCGTCTGCATCGGATCACTCAGGGGGCAAGGGACAAGATCGAAGCCGCGGGTGGAACGGTCGAGCTGCTAGAGGATTGAAATCTGTGGCTCAAAAGGAGTAATGGATGAGACGCTCTGCGTGGCGCTTTTTATTCATATCATCGGATATCCGTAATCGGATCCTGATTTCGATATTGTTGCTGGTCCTCTACCGATTGGTGGCTCACGTTCCAGTTCCAGGAATTAACCGATTAGCTATCGAAAGTGTGATGAGCGGATCGGGGCAAGGACAGACGTTATTCGGCCTTTTAGACTTGCTTTCCGGTGGAACTGTATCGAACTTTTCCGTCCTGGCAATGGGGGTCTACCCCTATATCACAGCGCAGATTATCCTGCAGCTTCTGGTTCCCATCATCCCCGCACTTCAGCGGCGTATGGAAGATGACCCCCGAGAAGCCCGTAAATGGCAGGAAAAGTGGACGTATTATCTTGCGGTGCCGATGTCAGCCCTGCAGGCCGTAGGTCAGATCCGGCTTTTCCAGCAGTACGCCACTGGACAGGGCGGGAGCATCCTCAACACCCCTTTGGGATTGAACCTGGCAACATTCACAACCCTCCTGACAATGACCGCAGGCACGATGTTCGCGATCTGGTTGGGAGAGCTCATCTCTGAGCATGGGATCAAGAATCAGGGTCTTTCGTTGATAATTTTCTCTGGAATCGTCACCCGGATCCCGAGCAACGTTGGGCAGTTGCTCACCGGCGATTTTCAGCAGGTCATCCCTATGCTGATCTTCCTGGTGTTCTTAACTTTAACCACGATTTTTGTCATTGTTTATGTGCAGGAAGGTCGCCGGAATGTACCTGTAATGTACCCGGGACGGCGTGTGGGAAATCGCATGTCTATGCCTGTTAAAGGTACGCTGCCATTGATGGTCAATATGGCGGGTATGATCCCGATCATCTTTGCACAATCGCTTCTGACCTTCCCTGCCGTCGTGGCCCAGTTTTTCATCGCTTCGGAAAATCTAACTATCCAGAAGATCGCATTTTTCCTTCAAAATACATTTGGCGGTTTCAGCGACACCTATTGGATTCTCTACTTCCTGATGGTCGTAGGGTTTACCTTCTTCTATACGGATGTCCTCTTCTCGCAGCAGAATTACGGCGAGAATTTGAAACGATCCGGCGCTCAGATACCGGGTGTAACAAAGGGCGTAGCAACGCAGCGGTATCTCACGCGCGTGATGCGCCGCATCACGTTTGTGGGCGCGTTCTTCCTGGGGGTAGTAGCTATTATGCCATTCCTGGTGGGATTGATTTGGCCGATGGGAGGTTCGAATACGGGGCTTTTGTTAGTTTCTTCTTCTGGTTTGCTGATCGTGGTGGGCGTCGTTCGGGATTTGTACCGCTCTATCGAGGCCGAGCTTAAACTCCGCGGTTATGACCAGGCGGTATTGGTACGTTAGACCGAGCACGATAGGGCTGTTTTATTATCTTGATCGGTCCACCAGGAGCAGGGAAGGGTACGCAGGCCGAAAAGCTGGAAACGTCGCAGGTGTAACGGATTTGCTGCAAAGGATTATGTCGGTGAGGGCTAGCGAATGACCTTGAAGAGGGGAATCATCTTAAAAAGTCCACGCGAGCTTGCATTGATGCGCGAAGCAGGGAAAATCAACGCCCGGGCTTTGGCTGCGGCACTCGAAGTCGTACGGACTGGCGTTACAACTGGCGAGGTAAATCAGGCCGCTGCAGAAGTGCTCAAGAAGTCCGGTGCGGTGCCAGCATTTGTTGGTGTTCCGGGAGCGTATCCTTATCCTGCCGAAACGACGATCTCGATAAACGATGAATTGGTTCATGGAATTCCTGGGGATCGCCGTTTAGAGGAAGGGGATATCGTAAGCATAGATTGTGGAACGATTTACGAGGGATTTGTCGGTGACTCTGCGTTGACCATTGGGGTGGGGGAGATTTCAGATGAAGCGCAGAAACTCATCCGGATCACACGAGAGGCGTTATTTGAAGGGATCAAAAAAATGATCCCGGGGAACTATTCGGGCGATGTTTCTGCAGCTATTCAAGCCCATGTTGAAGGCAATGGTTTTCAAGTCGTTAGGGAGTACACAGGGCACGGCGTTGGCAGAAGCATGCATGAAGATCCTCAGGTTCCGAACTATGGTCGCAAAGGACGTGGAGTACCGCTTAAGTCAGGATTGACAATTGCCCTGGAACCTATGGTAATGAGCGGTGGTTTTGAAACACGCATCCTGAGTGATCAGTGGACAGTAGCGTCGAAAGATGGGCGTCTAACAGCTCACTTTGAGCACTCCGTTGCAGTGACAGAAAATGGACCATGGATTCTTACGGCAATGGACGAAGAACTAGACGAGGGGGAGTGGATTAGATATAATGATTACTTTGCTGGCCGAGTAGAGTCAGCAATAGGATTGAAGGAGTAAGCGAAGATGAAAGTATCTTCTTCCGTTCGGAAACGCTGTGCAAAATGTAAAGTCGTGAAGCGACGTGGGAAAGTCTATGTGATTTGTGAGAACCCGCGTCACAAACAAAGACAGGGATAAAGTTATGGCACGAATTGAAGGTGTTGATCTTCCTCGGAATAAGCGCGTCGTTATCGGGTTGACCTATATCCATGGCATTGGTCGAACCACGGCACAAAATGCACTACTTTCAGCTGGTGTCGACCCGAATCGGAAAGTGCGGGATTTAACCGAGGGCGAGGTTACAAGCTTGCGCGATCATATCGCGCAGAATATTGTCGTCGAAGGTGACCTGCGGCGAGAAGTCCAGATGAATATTAAGCGGCTGATGGAAATTGGGTGCTACCGCGGCTTACGCCATCGCCGGAATTTGCCCGTTCACGGTCAGCGGACACGAACAAACGCGCGCACACGCAAAGGCCCGAAGAAAACAGTTGCGGGTCGTGGACGACGACGTGGAGCGACGAAGAAGTAAATCGGATTCATTTATAGAGCACACCCTGGCGGCTGATGGCTTCCTTCCATTTACAGCGGCTTCCGTCTGCGAGTGTCGCCTGCATGTGTCTGGGTAAAAAACGTTCGAGACTAGTGAGATAGGCGGAAAAGTATGGCAAAGAGAGCGGCAGGATCAAGTCGGAGCAAGTCACGCAAGGAAAAGCGAACGCTGTCCCATGGGATAGCGCATATCCACGTGACCTTTAATAACACGATAATCACAATTACAGATACACAAGGAAACGCAGTAGCTTGGGCGAGCGCGGGTTCAGCGGGTTTTAAAGGATCGCGTAAGAGCACTCCATATGCAGCCGGACTTGCCGCGAAGGCAGTTGTGAAAGCTGCAAAGGACCTTGGATTGCAGGAGCTCGATGTCCATGTTAAGGGACCTGGTCCTGGCCGGGAGTCTGCTATTCGAGCGCTAATGGCGGAGAACGTTAAAATCCGTTCGATCAGTGATACAACGCCCATTCCGCATAATGGCTGCCGACCGCCTAAGAAGCGCCGCGTTTAAAGTTTAACCTGATAGGGAAGGAATCAAATCGTTATGGCGAGGTATATCGGACCTGTTTGCAAGCTTTGTCGCCGAGAAGGAGAAAAACTCTTTCTCAAGGGACAACGCTGTTTTACACCGAAATGTGCATTCGAGCGACGCGGCTATCCCCCAGGGGAGCACGGACGTGACGCTCAATGGCGCCGTCGGCGAGTATCGGATTACAGCCGGCAATTGCGCGAGAAGCAGAAGACTCGTCGCATCTATGGCGTTACAGAACGGCAGTTCCGTCGATATTACCGAACTGCTGTCCAACAACGAGGCCTTACGGGTGAGAATCTCTTAAAGATGCTGGAGCGCAGGCTTGATAACGTTGTATTTCGCCTGGGCTACGCAGAAAGTCGTGCGCATGCTCGAATGCTTGTGACGCATGGGCATTTCAACGTCAATGGCAGGAGGACGGATGTTCCCTCCATGCTTGTCCAAACGGGTGATTCAATCGAGGTCCGTGAGGGTTCACGGAAACGCACCTTTTTTCAAGGTTTGGCGGATCTCGCTGAGCCAAAAACCATTCCGGCTTGGCTGGAGCGTAATCTGAGCGACTTGTCGGGGAAGATGCTCATCGCACCGGAGCGGAAAGATATCGACGCCAGTGTGAATGATCAATTGATTGTTGAGTACTATTCGAGGTAAATCGATACGTGCGCGGACACGTTCCTACTGTCGTGGGTCGTGGAGGGATATCGTGGTTATAACCACCAACTTAGTTATGCCGAAGATTGAACGAGAAGCCATCGCTCTGAATTATGGCAAATTCGTGATCAGCCCGCTTGAGGCTGGATATGGTATTACGATTGGCAACGCTCTTCGACGGATTCTGTTAAGTTCCTTGGAAGGCGCTGCTGTAAGTTCCATTCGCATCACGGATGTGCCCCATGAATTCACAGACATTCCTGGTGTCCGTGAAGATGTGCTTCAGGTGATGATGAATGTCAAGAAGCTGCGGCTCTTCTTACACGAGGGCGAATCAGCCCGTTTGCGCCTTGAGGTGAAGGGAGAGGGTGTTGTAACGGCGGCTGACATCATCGCTCCCGCTGAAGCGGAGATCATCAATCCTGAACTCTATCTGCTCACAGTGGATGACGATAAGGCTCATCTTGAAATCGAAATGAATGTTGAGCGGGGGCGCGGATATTCCCCTTCTGATGAGCGCGGCCGCCTACCCATCGGAGAACTCCCGACGGATGCGATTTTCAACCCGGTACGACGGGTGCACTACGAAATCGGGCGCGCACGAGTGGGTCAGGATACGAGCTATGACTCGCTGGTTATCGAGATCTGGACCGACGGCACAATCAAGCCTGAGGACGCATTAAGCCGCAGTGCGCAAATTCTCATGGCGCATCTTCGCGATATCGGCGGCGTCACTGAAGAGAGCTTGATGGTCGCAGCGGTGGAAGAGGAAGATCCTCGACTTGCCAGTGAGGTTTATGAAGTTCCCATTGAAAACCTTGACCTCACCGTACGGGTTTTCAACTCTCTCAAGCGAACGGGAATCACCAGTGTTGGTGAAGTCCTTGATATGCTCGAAAAGGGTGAGGAAGCGATGTTATCCATCCGTAACTTCGGTGAGAAAAGTCTCGACGAACTCAAGGAGCGCTTGTTTGAGAAGGGCTATCTTGACGAAGAGCCGGAGCAGTCGGGCGAGGCGGAGTGAGGAATTGATGAGACACCAAGTTGCAGGTAAAAGATTAAACCGGCCTAAGGGCCATCGCATTGCGTTGCGTAAGAATCTTATGAAAGATCTCTTTCGTCATGAACGAATTAAAACAACCAAAGCTAAGGCTGCGGCAGTGCGAGGCGGCGCGGAAAAGTTGATCACGCTGGCCAAGAAGGGCAACGAAGCAGGAGAAGCAAAAGCGGTGCACGCCCGTCGCCTGGCGTCCGCCCGGCTGAATGACACCGAGATCGTGAAGAAACTTTTTGATGACATCGCCCCACGTTATGTGGATCGACCGGGTGGTTACACCCGTGTTATAAAACTCGGCCCACGTCTCGGCGACGCCGCGGAGATGGTTATCTTAGAGCTCGTGGAAGAATAGGTTGGGATGAAACCGGCCGTGACGGAGCAGGAAGAAACTCCGTCTTTAGCAGCTTACAAATCGATCGTAGCTTACGACGGCACCAATTTTGAAGGTTTCCAGCGACAGGCTTCCGGGCGGAGAACCGTCCAAGGAGATCTGGAGCAGGCACTTCAGGACGTCGGATGGCAAGAGAGTTCCCTGAGAGCGGCTGGGCGAACCGATAGTGGTGTGCATGCGCAAGGTCAGGTTATTGCCTACGAACTTGCGTGGAAGCACCCGCCCGATGATCTCACAATGGCGATAAACGCCAATCTGCCGCACGACGTAGCTGTCCGGAAGACTTTGCTTGCACAGAAAGACTTTCACCCGCGCTATTCAGCCATAAGCAGACGTTACCGCTATAGTCTCTTCATCGATAAAACGCGGGATCCGTTGCGGGAGCGCTACGCCTGGCGTATCAGGACCGAAGCGGATATGCAACAATTGAACCATGCAGCGGATTTGATCGTCGGCAAGCAAGATTTCGGCGCTTTTGGCAGCGCACCCCAACCAGAGGGGAGCACGGTGCGGGAGATCTTCGAAGCGGTTTGGAATCTGCAGAATGATGAATTGTGGTTCGAGATTGAGGCGAATGCCTTTCTCTACCACATGGTGCGAAGGCTTGTATCCGCGCAGTTAGCTATAGGGTTTGGCAAGATGAAAATGGATGAGCTTCTTGCTGCAGTGCAGAACCCCAATCAAAAATGGGAGGGCGGTCTAGCGCCTTCACAAGGATTGTGCCTTCTCAGCGTGAAGTACGAATAAAGCATCAAGGATTTTTGAACGGTGCATGCGAAAACTATTATGGCTTTAGAAATCGATTACAAAGGAACGCAGGAGTAGGAAGCGTGCAGAAAACGTATTATCCAAAACCAGATGACGTAACTCGAGAGTGGTATATCGTTGACGCGGCGGGGGAAAACCTCGGACGCCTGGCATCGCGTATCGCTCAAGTCTTGATAGGAAAAAAGAAACCCTCTTACACCCCCGGAGTTGATTTGGGAGACTTTGTCATCGTCATTAATGCTGAAAAAGTGACTGTTACGGGGAAGAAATTAGATCAGAAAATGTATTATCGCCATTCTGGTTATCCGGGTGGTCTAACAGCGATTTCGCTCCGCAATCAATTGGAGAAGTTCCCAGATCGCGTAATCACTTCAGCGGTATGGGGAATGGTTCCGCATAATCGCTATGGTCGGAAGATAATGAAAAAGCTTAAAGTCTATCGAGGGGCAGACCATCCTCATCGGGCACAGAAACCTAGCAAATTGGAGCTTGATTAGTCTGCGTCTGAGGGAGCTATCTCGCGCGGAGTTACGTTGATAATACAGTTAGAGGAAGGCAGGATAGATGTCTGAGAAATATTATGAAGGCATAGGACGACGAAAAACCAGTACAGCCCGTGTCCGTATCACGCCGGGCAGTGGAAACATCATTGTCAACGGTAAACCCGGAGCGGAGTACTTCACCCGCATGGGTGACATAGAAATCATCCTAGATCCCATGAAAGCGGTCGAGATGGAAAGCAAGCTGGATTTATCTGTGCTTGTCAAGGGCGGCGGGGTCTCAGGACAGACGGGTGCGGTAATGCACGGTGTAGCGAGGGCTCTGATTAAAATGGAACCTGAACTGCGTCCGATTATGCGATCTGGTGGGTTCCTCACTCGAGACTCGCGCATGAAGGAGCGCAAAAAGCCAGGTTTGAAGCGCGCACGCAAGGCACCGACGTATACGAAACGCTGATCGATCTGGGCGTTATGCATCCCTTACCGTTTGTGGAAAAATCAGGCCGGGGTGAGTTAACCCCCCGGCCTTTCGTGTTATTTAGGAGGTTGATTTGGGAGCAGATTTGACCATCGTGGGATTGGGACCCGGTTCTCCAGAATTGGTCTCACGCAGCGCTTGGGAACTGCTCACGGGTTCGAAAGTCGTCTACTTCCGAACCGGTCAGCATCCCGTACATGATGCGCTTCCTCCGCAAGTCGAACTAAAAACCTTCGACCATCTCTATGAAGAGATCGACGACTTTGATGGGGTATACACATCCATAGTAAATAAAATCCACGATGAAGTACGCGGAAATCCCCCCGTTGTATATGCGGTTCCCGGGGATCCCATGATCGGCGAAGCGACGGTAAGCGCTCTCCTGCGCCTGGCGTCTGAAGAGAATCTATCCGTTCGTGTACTCCACGGAATAAGCTTTATTGAGCCGTGTCTGGGTCTTCTAGGACTGGATGCATTGGATGGCCTTTCGGTTCACGATGCCCTTGAGATTGCAGGTAGAAATAATCCGCCATTTCCCCCCGATACACCGGCGTTAGTCGGGCAGCTGTATTCCAAACTCGTCGCTGCGGATGTTAAATTGACCCTGTTGAATCAGTACCCACCTGAACATCCGACAACCTTGCTCCATATGGCCGGAACCAACGTTGGATGGAGTGAGAATCTCCCGCTTGCTGAAATTGATCACAGCGAGAGCATTGGCTATATGACGACACTTTTTCTGCCGGAGCTGCCGGTGGAGTCTGCCTTCGAGAATTTCCAGGAGACGGTGGCACATCTGCGCGCGCCCGATGGGTGCCCGTGGGATATTAAGCAAACGCATCTAAGCCTTCGGAATCATCTTATGGAGGAGGCGTATGAAGCGCTCCAGGCGCTGGACGATGAAGATATGGAGGCGCTGCAGGAGGAATTAGGCGATCTGCTGCTTCAGATCGTCCTCCATGCTCAGATCGCGACCGAAGAGGGTTTCTTCACAACATCTGATGTGATCGCCAGCATTCAATCGAAAATCATCCGGCGTCATCCACATGTCTTTGCTGACCTGGATGTAGAAGACGTCGGCCAGGTATTGCTCAATTGGGAGGCGCTTAAGGAAGCCGAACGTGAGAATGATGGCTCCGAGAAAGGCATCCTCGATGGTGTGCCAATTGACCTGCCAGCACTCACACAGGCGGAAGAGATTCAAGCGAGAGTCGCCAGAGTGGGATTCGATTGGCCTCACATCGATGGCGCCCTGCAGAAGCTCAAGGAGGAGCTGGCGGAAGTCCAAGAAGCTAAAGAAGACGAACACGTAGCTTGGGAAATCGGCGATTTATTGTTTGCTGTTGTCAATTATGCTCGTTGGAGAGGGGTAGATCCGGAAGCTGCTTTGCGAGAGGCTAATCGTCGCTTCCGGCGAAGGTTTACCGATGTCGAAGGACAGGCGCGTGTGGAAGAGCGGAAGCTTTCTGATCTAACGATCGATGAATTGGAGGAATTTTGGCAAACCGCAAAAAAACGATCTTAACATTCGTGTCTCCCCGGATCCTCATGACCCACTTCATCATGAGTGTTTTCTTACTGGGAGCGCTGACAGGCTGCGCTCGTTCCGGGGGCTCGGTGCAGGATGAATATCCCAAACTATTGCCTACACAAGAGCTGCCGGCAAGTTCAACGCCGACCAAGACACCACCTACACTAACGCCAACGATTGCACCCACACTTGAGCCGACAATCCCGCCTCCAAGCTATGTTTCTTTGGAAGCCCTCGGTGAGTACGTTATACCCCTCACAATGCAGCACGTCTCAGAGACATCTGCAGACCTGTACTTCATGCTGGAGTCCCCAGCGGAAGGCGCAGTCTTTTACTCGCTGAAGGGCGATCAATCAAACCAGGTTCAGTGGATCACATTTAACGCAACAACGGATGCCCATCTTATCAAGGTGAGTGACCTGGAGCCTGGAGCGTCTTATGAGGCATGGGTTGGTGTTTCTGATGATGATGGGATCCACCACCCACCTTCCTTTGCAGATGGCATTTGGAACCCCATTACAATCCGAGTGCCGCAGGAAAGCAATTGGCCGATCCGCTTCGGCGTCATCGGAGATTCGGGATTTGGGGAGGCGGTAACCTATCAACTTGCTCAAGAGATGGCTTCACATTTCCCCGAATTGGTCATCCATACCGGTGATCTTGTGTACAGTGTTTATCAGGATCCCTCCCCTCCTGATGCTTTTATTCGCAAGTTCTATCAACCGATGGCTGAGCTTCTCCATATTGCACCCATTTACCCGGTCTTTGGTAATCACGAGGGGTATGGAGATACTTTTTGGCGGGATCGACCCTTCTACTACACGGCATTTCCGCCGTTGGAGAATGGACTCAGTGGGGAGGACTTCGGCGGAATATCGGACCAACGGGAATGGTATGCATTCTCGCGCGGCGATTACCAATTTATCTTTCTTAATAGCCAGCAGTTTTATTCTGCAAAATTGTTGGAGGAGCAAATCGCCTGGCTCCGGGAAAAGCTGGGAGATAATACATCGTTAACGAATATTGTGGTCTTTCACATCCCTCCATTCACGAGTGGGCGTCATCGTGATGATGGGATCCCCATCCGTCAAGCCTGGGTTCCGCTATTCGAGGATGGCGATGTGGCCCTGGTGCTATCCGGTCATGACCATAACTATGAACGGCTTGAATTGAACGGCATAACCTATATCGTTTCGGGTGGAGGTTCCAATAAACTCTATGGCAAACAAGAAACGAGGGAAGAAAGCGAATTCTTCGCGGCGCAGTCCCACTTTGTGATCCTGGATCTATACCCCGATCATGTCGATATTACGGCGTACGGTTTGGGTGGGGAGACGTTAGACTCGCATACGCTCCGCCTCCCACCAAGCGATTGAATCCATACGGATCATTCGTGCCAGTTTAAGGTGGGGATCCCAGAGATATGTGCGAATTGGCGCAATCTGAACCAAGGATCTCAACTTACGAACCTGGAATGCGTTAGAATATTAAATATGACCTCCTACAGTAAACCCCGCTACAGCATCGGTGAGGAAATCGCCAACAGTGTGACGCACGGCGTTGGAGTGGTCCTTTCTATCGGAGGGTTAGCAGTACTTACAGCGTTCGCCAGTTTACTTGGAAACGTCTGGCATATCGTAAGCAGCAGTATTTTCGGTGCAACGCTAATCTTGTTGTACACATCATCCACCCTGTACCACAGCATCCAACTTCCGCGGGTCAAGCGCATACTCCAGGTGATGGATCATTCGGCCATTTTTCTTCTGATCGCAGGAACCTATACGCCATTCACGCTTGTGAGCCTGCGCGGAGCGTGGGGCTGGACTCTCTTTGGTGTAGTCTGGGGGCTCGCTGTCCTAGGAATTATTTTTCAAGTGACACGACTGCGTAGGAGGCCAACCATATCTTTAGCACTTTATGTGGGCATGGGCTGGGCAGTAATCGTCGCTACCAAACCCTTGCTCGCCGCCATAGCCCCGGGGGGGGGGCTTCTTCTGCTCATCGGGGGTCTGTTCTACACTGCCGGGATTGGTTTCTACGTTTGGCGGCGACTGCCGTATCACCACGCAATCTGGCATGTTTTTGTGCTGGCGGGAAGCGCGTTTCACTATTTTGCTATTCTCTTCTACGTGATTCCTCTTGCGGGCTCTTCCTGATGGGTGGGAATCGAAGCGCTGCGTATTACCCATAACTGAGTCTATATTTATCAAATCCGGTCCAGGGGAATTCTTACAATTCGCTACTCTTTCTCGCTTGGTATGAATAAGCAGACTTGGAATAGGGAGGGTGGAAAAATCCAATGGGAGAAATCAAGCCACGAGAGATACCTTTGGGGCAGGGAGCGCATATTAGTATTCGCACAGCATCTGAGAATGATGCAGCAGCTATCTTGGATCTTTACAGATCTATATTGGCTGAGGGTCGATATACCTTGCTTCTATTAGAAGAATTGCAGCGCACAGAGGAAATGGAGCGAAAGGCCATCGCTAATGAGAGCGAGCGCCCAGGCTGCCTTCGTGTTGTTGCTGAGGTCGATGGGCTGATCGTAGGAATGGCTCGGGTTCGGACCGGCGAACTTCAGCGTACAGCGCACTTTGGCGATGTGGATTCAGTCTGGGTACACTCGGATTGGCGAAGGCGAGGGATCGGAAATGCGCTAATCGATGCCATCATTTGCTGGGCAGAAGGGAACAAAGGAATCGAGAAACTTGGTTTATTTGTCTTCTCGACGAGTGAGGCTGCCATAGCTCTCTACGAACAAAATGGATTCACAATTGAAGGTAGGGCTCCACGAGATATTAAATTTGCCGAGGGTGATTACGCGGACACCGTGATCATGGGGAGAATGGTTGACTGATCCTTCTTTTTTGGACACCCACCCTGCTGTTTTTGGAAAATGCATGTGTGTTTAGCCCCGTTTGACTTTCCAGGTGTGGTGCAGAAAAGGGAATCTGTGCATATGGAATCTCCTCCATGATACATCTCAGCACCTTGGGGAGAATCACGGAGAGCACAACCACCGTCCAGCAAAAAACATTGGCTAGGTAAAGAGAGGGTACATGACGAAGCTGAAAATTGGATTTCTGCACCCCGGAGCGATGGGAATCTCCCTTGCTGCGTCGGCTAAGAATTCAGGGCACACTGTCTATTGGGCGTCTGAGGAGCGAAGCAGGCAAACACATGCACGAGCAGCAGAACACAATCTTGTTGAAGTTCGATCTTTAACCGAGCTTTGCGAAACCTGCTCTGTGATCGTGTGTGTGTGTCCACCTCACGCTGCAGAGCAGGTGGCGAGACAAACCCTGGAAGCATCCTTTGATGGGCTCTATTTGGATGCCAATGCGATATCCCCGCAACGAGCAAAACTCATCGGGCGGTTGATGGATGAAGCAGGTGTAAAGTTTATCGATGGCGGCATCATTGGAGGTCCTGCGTGGGAACCTGGAAGGACGTGGCTTTATCTCTCCGGTGAGCATGCTGAGAGCGTGACCGAATGTTTCTCCGAAGGTCCGCTCGAAACGTGCATTGTCGGTGAGGAAATTGGGAGTGCATCTGCGCTCAAGATGTGCTACGCGGCTTATACGAAGGGAACGACGGCCTTGCTTTGCGCGATTCTCGCAACGGCCGAGAAATTAGGCGTTCGAATGGATTTGCATAGACAATGGTCTCGGAATGGATCGGATTTTGCGGACCAGGCGGTGAGCAGAGTCAGGCGTGCGACGGAAAAAGCGTGGCGATTTACAGGCGAGATGGAGGAGATAGCAGCGACCTTCGCAGAGGCAGGAGTGCCAGCGGGATTCCACGAGGCTGCGGGCGAGATCTATCGTCGCCTCGCTCATTTCAAGGCAGAGCCAGATCAACCTTCGCTTGAGGAAGTATTAGAAGCTCTTGTTTGCGCAGGCGAGATTGGCGTTGGGTAACCGCTTGCATCGAAAATCAAAGGATGTGTTTATCACTGGGATAGCCTGAATAATCTGGTCATTCCGAACCGGGTCGGCTTATGGAAGTCTTCACGGGCGGCTGCGAGGAGATCATTGCCGTTAGTAAATTAATGTCCATGATACTTGCCGTATCATGGTTGTCTGTCCGCTCTTACCATCTTTTTATTCCTGATATATCAAGACATCACCTGTGACGGAGGCATTAAATTATGAAAAGTATTGTGATCACTGGAAGTACACGCGGGATCGGTTTTGGTTTAGCAGAATCGTTTCTGGCTCGAAATTGCGTTGTTATGATTAGCGGTCGGAGTCGTGAAGGAGTTGATAACGCCATTGAGGATCTCCGATCGAAGTGTCCGGAAAATCGAGTGTTCGGCCATCCTTGCGATGTAAGAGACCCCGAGCAATTACAAGCCCTCTGGAATGAGGCGATGTCTCGAATCAGGAAAATTGATATTTGGATTAACAATGCGGGACTAAGTGGACCGCAGATGAAAATATGGAAACTTTCACCGGATCAAGTGAAAGAGGTTGTCGACACGAATATTCTAGGCGTGGTTTTTGGATCACAGATTGCCGTCAGATGTATGTTGAGCCAAGGATTTGGAAGTCTGTACAACATGGAGGGGATGGGCAGTGATGGGCGAATGCTCGAAGGGCTTATCTCTTACGGTATGACGAAATCCGGAGTTAATTATTTCACAAAAGGATTGGCGCAAGAGACAAAAGGCAGATCTATCATTGTGGGATCGCTGAGTCCGGGAATGGTCACAACATCCTTTCTCACGGAACATTATAAGGACAGGCCAGAAGAATTTGAGAAGGCTAAGCGCATTTTTAATATCATTGCTAACCGTGTTGAAGATGTTGCCCCATGGCTTGTGGATAAAATTCTTGAGAATGAAAAATCTGGGAAACGCATCTCGTACATGTCGAGGTGGAGTTACCTTTTCCGATTTCTTTCCGCCCCTTTTTCGAAAAGGGATATCTTTAGTTGACGAGGATGTGATCCTGATCGCAGTTTAGTCACTGGCCAGGTATGTCATGCTGAGCGACTGCAGGGAGTGAAGAATCTCGGCATGTTTATAGGATCACTGTGATTGGTCGGGATTCTTCTGACCAGCCTTAGGGCGATGCACACAACTTCTGCTCAAGTGCGACAGACTAGTGACGGGAGAAGATGTCCTGGAATCGAGGGCAATTTTGACTGCTCTGAAGGAGGGGCATGCTTAAAGAAACACCCCCAGACCTGAGGGGGGCAAGCCTGGGGGCAGTCGAGACAT
>Ga0307420_1000285_pt1 | contig 23942 bp, 25 predicted proteins | sample SalMarWE160240MG_2_FD_202167 | JGI IMG/M metagenome (GOLD analysis project Ga0307420, IMG submission 202167) | Salt marsh sediment microbial communities from the Plum Island Ecosystem LTER, Massachusetts, United States - WE1602-40 | ecosystem: Environmental > Aquatic > Marine > Intertidal zone >... | reverse complement strand
CCCGGGTAACCGGGACGAGTGGCGCCCGGACTTGCACGATTCATCCCCTAGCCGAGCGAAGCGAATGGTCACCGGCCGAGACGGCCGTTGATGCAAATGTCTTGGAGGTCTCGACTTGAAGGGAAAGATCGTAAAACTGATTGCGATTGCCAGTAGCCTCGCAGCGTTGATCGTTGCAGGCAGTGCGAATATCAAGATCGGGTGAGCGGGCAGGTCCGGGGCGCCAACGAGGAGGCCGGGTGGCCAGGCGCACAACCAAGATCCGAAACGAACGACGGGCCAAGATCGTTATCGCGACGCTGTACGCGTTGAGCGGTCTTGCTGTTGTTGCGTGGCTCGTTATCAGGGAATCCTTCCCTCCCATCGGCCTCTGGCTGGCGTTCGCAGTTGCCTTTGCCTTCTTCGACTGGCGCTCGGTCGAGGTAAACGACCGGATGATGATGAGCCCCACGATCATGGTGGGTCTTACGGCAGCGGTTGCCTTCGGACCGGGGCATGCGGCACTGGGGGTTGCAACCATGGCAGCGCTCGGCGCCGTGAGTGCCAGAGACGTCAAGGAACGGCGCCTGTTCCAGCCCGTGGCCAACTTCGGCCAACTCGTAGTGACCGCTGCTGGGTCGTCTCTTGTCGTCGAATTCTTCATACGAGTGGCACTGAGGGGAGAACCGACTTTCTATTGGGCTTGGATCGCTTTGGGCAGTGCGGTCGCTGCGATTGTCCATGCGTCGGTCAACTACGCCTTCGTCGCCTTCGCTGTGCGGACTGTCTTCGGTCAGACCGTTAAGCCCTGGTCGCACCTCGGAGAACTCCTCCCTTCGTACGTTACGATGGGGTTCGTCGGAGGGTTGCTGGGAGCGACCCTCGTGCAAACCAGGGTCGTGCTGCCGCTCGTGTTCGTCGTGTTCATCATCGGGTATCACGCGTTCGCATCGTTCGGGCAGCTTCGGGAAGCGCACGCGGCCACGCTGAGGGGGTTCGTGAAAGCGCTCGAGGCGAAGGACCTGTATACACGCGGGCACACGGAGCGGGTCGCAGAATTCTCCGTGCTGTGCGCTCAGCACATGGGGTTCACGGGCACGAGGTTGGAGCGCATCGAGTGGGCGGCGCTCATCCACGATGTCGGCAAGCTGGCGGTGCCCCGCGACCTGATCCGCAAGCCCGGCAAGCTCACCTCAGAGGAGTACACCGAGTTGCAGCGACACGCCCATGTCGTCGAGGACATCCTCGCCGAGGTCGAGTTCCTTCGCCCGATGGTCGAGATCGCGTCGGCACACCACTCCAATTACGACGGCTCCGGCTACGGGGGCGTCGGCCACACCAATGGGGAAGAGCCACCGCTGGAAGCCAGCATCCTCGCCGTGGCCGACGCGTTCGATGCGATGACATCCACGCGCTCATACCGGATGGCGCTCAGCCAGTCGTATGCCTTCTCCGAGCTTCGCCGAAACGCCGGCGGGCAGTTCCATCCAGAAGTGGTCGAGCACTTCATTGCCGCGATCGACGAGACCAAACGTCGGTACGGCTCCCCGTTCCTGAACGACCCTGAGGAAGCGCGACGCATGGCCGAGAGAGGGGTGGAGAGCCGTGGGTGACCCCAAGGTGTCGATCAAGTCACCACTGGTCCCGTCCGTCGGGGCGATCATCTCGATCTCCATCGCCGTGCTGCTCTACCCCCATTCTGCAGCAGGCCCCCTCGCGCTGGGCATATGGGCCGTTCTGCTGGCCGAGTCCGGGCTCGTCAAGGTGCCGGCCGGCAGCGGGAACCGCCTGTCGCTGGCATTCATCATCGGCGCGGCCATGCCGATCCTGCTGATCGATGGGACGCGACCGGATCTGGCATCGACGGGTTTCGTCTATGCGGTCGGATTGCTGATCCTGGGTATTGCCCGTGTCGTTCGTGGAGATGAGCTCGAGCATGTGCATGCCGACGTAATGCGCCTCGGAGTCGGCCTGGGTGTCTACGCCATCACGTACGCCACCATCGCAGAGATTCTCGTGACGGGGGGAGGACTTGCCTGGGTGGAGGCGCCGTGGGATCGACTGATTGCGTTCGTCGGTGCCGGCGCGGTGTGGTTCATCATCGAGGCGGGTCTTTGGGCCATCATGACCACGAGGGAACGCGGCTTGAGCTGGCGGTACCTGTGGCTGCTCGGCCTCAGTGACTGGATGGTGATGCTGAGCATGATGGCGACCGGGGCACTGTTCGGGTTCTCGTGGGAGAAGCTGCACATTTGGGCCGTGCTCGTTGCAGCGCTGCCGTACGGGTTCGCGCATGTGGCGTTCTTTCGCTACCTCGAGGCGAGAAGGACCTACGGGCAGACGATCAGGGCACTCTCGAGGATTCCCGAAGTGGCCGGACTCGCCCTCGAAGGTCACTCTGATCGGACCAGCTCGCTCGCCGTGGAAACCGCCCAGGATCTCGGGCTCACCCCGAGCGAGGTGACCGACGTTCGGTATGCGGCGCTCATGCACGACATCGGACGGATCACGCTCAACGAGCCGGGCATCCTGCGGCGAGGGTTCACCGATGAGGACATCTCCAGATGGGGCGCCGAGATCGTCGCCGAGTCGCCGTACCTCACCAAGGTTTCGGGTCTCGTCGCCCGACAGCACGAGCCCTATCGGCGGCCCGGTGAACAACGAGATCCGAGCCTGCCTACAGCGTCGAAGATCATCAAGGCGGCGAGCGCCTACGACCATGCGACGATGGAACTCGGCTTCTCACCACTCGAGGGTCTCGAGGTGTTGCACCGTGGCGCTGCCTACGACTACGACCCGGACGTCGTGGTGGCCGTACGGAGAGTCCTGGAGCGGCGAGGGGTGGTCTGAGCCTACCGGCCGGAAGCCGAGCCCCCCTCGGTGTGGATACCTCGCTTGAACCAGCGAACCGGACGGCGGAGTTCGTCCTCGAGGAATCTGCCCAACCCAACGGCGAGGAGCACGTCACCGAGCGAGATCACCTGGCCGATACCGAAGAGCCGTACGGGGATGACGTCTCCGAGGAAGGGGATTCGCGTTGATGCGTCCAACAGGACGTGCTTGAAGTCGAGAGCCAGCCGGAAGCCGCCAGCGCCACCTCCGAGCCCGGCTGCAACCACGGCAGCACCCTCCAGGACGGGCATCCCGCCGTTGAGGGCGATCACCGAGAAGTTCATGAGTACACCGAAACCTGCGAGCCACATGCCCTCACGGTTCCGGTTGATGAGTACCAGGATCAGAAGCGGCAGATAGGAGACGAGGATCATTGCAGTCGCTGCACTCCTGGTCCAATCCCTGTCGGGCAGCAATGCCGTGGCTGCCTGGATACCGAATCCGAGCAGGAGCAGCCACCAGTACTGGAGTCGGATATCCGCGAGGTTGATCAACCGTCCCCCACGCAACAGCGCGATGGTCGTTGCGATGAACAAGACGAGTGCCAACCACAGCATCTGGCACAAACGGTACCAGGGAGTGAGTGATGTTCCCGCGGGGGTTTGATACGCTTGTCTGCACAGATGAAGGTCAGGCAGTCACTCAGAGTGGTGGGATGGGCGATGGTGACGGTGGGGGCACTCCTCGTCGCCTTCCTCGCCTACCAACTCGTGTTCACGAACGTGCTTGGCGAGCGTTCGCAGAAGGCCGCCGAACCCGCGCTTCAACAGCGATATGCAACCGCCGAAATCGAGGTTGCCGACACGATTCCCGTGGCCCCGCCGACCACGACGACGATGCCGGAGGGAACTACCACGACGACGCAGGTCGTCGAGGCGGCCCGATATACGGAACCAGCCCCCGACGCCGGGACACCGTTCGGCGAGATCGCAATACCGTCGATTGGACTCGACAAGGTGCTGTTCGAAGGCGTCGATGTGGCCACCCTCAAGAAGGGACCGGGCCACATGCCGTGGACGCCCTTGCCCGGCCAGCCCGGCAACGCGGTCGTCAGCGGTCACCGAACGACGTACGGAGCACCGTTCTTCGACCTCGACAAACTGAAGAACGGGGACCAGATCATCGTCACGACGGCACTTGGCAAGAGCGTATATGAAATCCGCCGGACGATCATCGTTGCACCGACAGACGTGTGGGTGACGCAAGAGATGCAGGGAGCATGGCTGACCTTGACGACCTGCAACCCGAAGTACTCGGCTCGAGAGCGCCTGATCGTGCAGGCGGCGCTCATCGAAGGACCCAACTATCTGTACGTGGAGACGGAACGGCAGCGCGGACTGCAGGGAGCATCGTGATGCGCTGGCTGTATGGAGTGCTACCTGGACCGCCGGCCGTCAAGGTCGTGCTGATCGTGCTGATCGTGTTGGTGGCACTCGTCCTGCTGGGGTTGCTGTTCGAGTGGGCCGGTCAGTTTCTCGATACGGGCGGAACGCTCGCTCTGCTCAGCTTCCAGTCTTGATACCGAGGTCTTGTGCGATCCAGGCGGTGAGTTCCTCGGCAGTCACGGCCCGTACCACTGAACGTGTGACGGTGCCGTTGCGATCGATGATCCATGTCTGTGGCAGGTACTGAACCGCGTACGCATCGTTGACGACGTAGTCCTCGTCGACGGCGATCGGATAGCTGACTCCGATCTGGGCGGCATAGGCGGCGGCGTTCGACGCGACGTCATCGACGGCGATGCCGATGAACTGCACGCCCGGCGTCGCTCGGGCGACGGCGTCGAGGGCAGGCATCTCCTGCCGGCAGGGCGGGCACCACGACGCCCAGAAGTTGAGGACCACAGGCTTGTCGTGAAGCACGTTGGAGAGGGTGAAGGTGCCGCCACCGATGAGATCGATCGTGAAGTCCGTGGCGACCTTGGCCCCAGGTGTTCCGACGAGGGGCTTGGCCGAGCCCGACGCTGCGCAGGCCGCGACGCCGAGAATCAGTCCGATGACAAGGAGCTTTTTCACCCGAGGCAGGTTAGTCGTGGTCCCGGGGGTCGCAGACCGGCCGGGCTAGCCTTGGGCGTGATGTTGCGCCGCCGCGTCGTCGAAGCCGTACTCGAGCAGATCCCCTATCTGGAAAAGGAGATGCTCGTGCTGCGCAGGCTGATCTCGCCTGGCGATGTGTGTTTCGATGTGGGTGCCGCCGGCGGAACGTACACGTGGTTGCTGTCGCGGTACAGCTCGCCGGGTGGCGCGGTGCTCTCGTTCGAGCCGAGGCCCCGATCGGCGAGGGCGATCGAACGGTTCCGACGACTTGCCGGGATGGGGAACGTCAGCGTGCACCAAGTCGGTTTCGCGGAGCAGAAGAAGTCGGTGACCGTGTTGATACCGACGTGGAGGGGTCTTCGGTTCACGACCCGGGCGTTCATCGCCCCGGACGACGAAGCCGAGGTCCCGGAGGGGTTCACCGATCTTCGGCCGTTGACGATCCGGCTGACGACACTCGATGAGTTCGTTGCCTCCGCAGGTGTGGAGCGGATCGACTTCCTCAAGGCCGATGTCGAGGGTGCCGAGCTGTCGCTTCTGGAAGGCGCTCAGGCGTCGATCGAGCGGTGGCATCCCACCGTGCTGCTCGAGATCGAGGATCGACACCTCGGCCGGTATGGGCAACGCGCCACCGACGTGGTCGAGTTCATGGCGGACCGCGGCTACCGGATGCTCACGTTCTCCGACGGCGAACTCCGGCCGGCGATCGAGGTCGTCGCGAACGAGAACAACTACCTCTTCTTGCGGTCTACGTGAGGTCCCCGTTGCGGTTGGCGCCGGGGGTGTGCGGGCCGTGGAGTGCCGAGTGGCATGTGTGATTGATGTATCGTCGCTGCTCGATTTCTCGGCGCACAGGAGGATTGGATGAACGTTCTGAGAGTCGGGTTCGTTGGCACACGTACGACGAACGTCGGGCCCACGGTGTCGTTCTTTCGGAATGTGCTTGGTCTGGGTGTGGTGCGAGACGATCCCGAGTGGTCGATTCTCCAGCTGCCGACCGGTCGGTTGGACTTCGTCGAGGTCTATGACCAGGACTTCGACGAGGAACGAGTTGCGCCGGCGGGCGTTTCGCTGTTCGTCGCGTTCGTGATCGACGATCTCGAAGGAGCGCACAGCGAAGTTCGCACTGCCGGGATCGAAGCAAGCGACATCGTGTGGGCGGCCGAGGCCTTCGACAACCCAAGTCTCGAGAGTTTCGGATGGTTCTTCGTGCATGCTCCGGACGGCAACGTCTACGTGATCGAGAGCGAATCCGAGTAGGACGCCGTGTGGGGGATCACCAAACCTGATTGCTGCCCGTTGCGGTTGTGCCGGCGTAGGCGAGCATGATCACCTCTTTCCGTACCAGCGTCTTTCGGTAGGACCATTTCTCGGGACTGTTCTTGCATCCTGTGGTTGTCGCCGACCCATCGGGCTGGACGCAAGCAGCCGGCGGCTGGGTTGGTGTGCGCATCCGGCGGGTGCGAAGTGCGACAATCCATGGATGGGTCGTCTGAAGGCGTTCGTGAAACTGAGCCGGCCGCACTTTCTGCTGGGCGGTGCGCTTCTCTTTGCGCTCGGTTCGGCCGGGGCCGGCGGCATCGCCTGGCTCGAGTACGCACTCGGACAGGCCATGGTCACCGCCATGCAGATCACGGCGCACTTCGTCAACGAGTACGCGGATCGTGAGGTGGATCGGGCGATCGACCGGCGCACGATGTTTTCCGGGGGGAGCGGTGTTCTGGTTTCGGGTGATCTCAAACCTGAGGTAGCTCTGCGGGCGGCGTGGGTCTCAACGACTATCGGAGTGATCCTGGCTGCGGTGGTCGCCGTTGGGTCCCCGCTCGCCGCTGTCGTGGGATTGATAGCCCTCGCCGTCTCTTGGGGCTATTCGATGCCCCCGATTCGTCTCCTGGGGACGGGTTGGGGTGAACTGGCGACTTCGCTGGTGGTGGTCGTCGCGGTTCCCGTCATTGGGTGGGCTGTTCAGCAGGCACCGGCCAGTGTCGCCCTTTGGTGGGCAATCGGTATCTTGCTCCCAGTTCATATGGCGATGATGCTCGCCTTCGAACTCCCGGATATCGAGTCCGATGCCGCAGCCGGCAAACGGGTGCTGGGGGTTCGTCTCGGAGAGGCCCGATCAGGTCGACTGATCGCCATCATGCTGGTATTGGCAGCGGTCATCGCCGTGATAGGTGTAGCTGTGGGCGGGATCGCTGGTGGGGCCGGGTGGGCGGTTTCGGCGGGGCTGATTCCGGCCCTCATACTGCTGGGTACCGCCCGAAACCGCAGCTATGCCGCCACGACTCTCGCTGCGGTGTCGACTCTCGTCGTCACGGCAGGGGTCCTTGTGGTTGTTGTCGCCGGCTAAGTGCCGATTGGCACGGACGGCTTGGCGGTTCACCATCGACTCACCCGCGGACCAATTCCAGAAGCCGGTGGCCAAACCAGATCCACACAGATCGTCGGATATGGGCGATATCGCCCCTTTCACCCATCCAGGCAAAACGGCACATATCGGGCGGGAGCACCTCCCCTCATGCGAGGGTGCAGGAATTCTCCCAGCTGTCAACCATAGTTGACGAACGGAGCGGCGTCAACTATGGTTGACGCATGAGCACCTCTGACATCTCAACCACACTTGCATCCAACGATCCTGGGGAAGCTTTGCGAGCGGTGGTTGCCCTGCGCCAACTCGCAGATCGGGTAGAGGCCCAGGCAGTCGCGATAGCACGCCTGCAGGGCTGGTCATGGTCGCAGCTCGGGGACGCGCTCGGGGTTTCGAAGCAGGCGGTTCACAAGAAGTACGGGAGGTCGTGATGGTTGGCAGGTTGTCGCTCGACGCAAGAGCTGACGTGTTCGAGGCAGCGAAGGAAGAAGCGCAGATGCGTGGTCAGAATCGTGTGGGGTCGGACCACCTGCTTCTGGCGTTGCTTAGAGAGCCTGAGGGAGTGGCGAGCCGTGTCCTCGGGATGGACTTGGACCAGGGGCGCCGCGCGCTGGAGCAACTCGATGCGAATGCCCTGGCGGCGGTCGGGGTTCAGGCGAGCGAGGTTCCACCTGCCTCCTCGCGCTTCCGGGGCCCGATCCGTTTCACCGACGGAGCGAAGTCCGCTCTCGTGCGTTCGGTCCGTCTCGCGCAGAGGCAGGGCTCGAAGGTGATCACAGCGACACACTTGACGGCCGGGCTGCTGGCGGTCGACGCACCTGACCCGGTCGTCTCGATCTTGCGTGTCGCGGGCGTCGATGCCACCGCGGCGCAGAAGGCTGTGGAAGAACTGTTCCCGCTGTAGCGGGGGCAGACGGCAACCCAAGCCGCCGGGTGACGCGCCCCTCGCCCATGCCAGGGTGCAGCAATGTCATCCGAGGGTCTCTGTTGGACGAGTAGGTGGTCGCCTACCCTTGAGCGAAGTGGTGGAGAGGTGATTGTGGCGAGCAAGATGTCTGACGGGCCGGACAGTGGCCTGCCGCCTGCGTTGGAGGATCGGTTGTCGGCGTTTCCCGTTGCTGCTGTCCGCGATGAGATCGACCGGCTGGCGGCAGTGGCTGAGGAGATGAACCAGGTCGACACAGTCTTGGATGGTCTCGGGGTCGACGAGGAGCAGAAACTTCAGCTGATGCGGATCTACTTGCAGGCGCTGCATGCCCGTCTCAACGAGGCTGGCAAGTGGTCGCCGCCGTCGGCTGATTCTGGGTTCGGGTTCGTTCTACGGGCTAGCCCGCGCGGTGTGCCGCGCCAGCTTCTCAGGGTGGGACGGTGGTTGGGGTCTCGGCTTGGTGACCCTGCAAGGGCTTGGGTGTCGAATCGGCGTGTGAGTTGGCGGCGACGCAGGTGGCGCCGCTTGTTAGTGAGCTGATCTGATCGACCACATGTCCGAGTGGAACGTGAGGCAGGGTCCGAAGTGTCGTGCCAACCCACAGCACCTCACCTCATGCGAGTGTGCAGCAATGTCATCCGAGAGGGCGCGACGACCCGATCTCGGGAACCATGTTGTGGCAAATTGCGTCAGAATGGTGTCATGTTCCGCCGTTTGATTCTGCCGACCCTTCTGGTCGCAGGGACGGTGGTTGCCGCGTGTAGCCAACCGCCTCGGACATCTCCCAACCCCGACTGCGTCCCATCGGTCCCCGCCTACCTCGTGACCCCCGGCGACCAGCAAGCGAAGCTGGAGGGCATCATCGAGTACCTGACGGGAGAGCGCCCAACAGGGGATCTGGCTGTGTTCGAGGGGACCGTCGAAGATCCGAACTTCGGTGGCGTGTGGGGAGACCGCTGGGGTGGCTTCGTGGTCGCAGTGCTTGATTGCTCGAAGGTGGATGCAGACACTCTGGCGGAGATCGCGGGTGGTTCGGAGAAGCTGAAACTGATCGAGGTGGAGTACACCTACCGGCAGCTGACCCTGTTCAGGGACACGCTTGTTCTTCAGGTCAACGAGCTCGGGATTGACGGGGAGGTAGCGGGTCTGGTGGATCCGGGGGGACCTATCGTCGTCTACGTACCCGAGTCAGCCACGGTGCCACGATCCTTTGGCTCAGGAGTTCCTGATGACGCCTACCGGGTCGTGAGGGTCGAGAGCCCGTAGCGATACGGTGGGTCCGTCACATCACCTCACGCCATGCCATGGAGCGGTGATGTCATTGGAAGGGCTTGAGTGTGGGAAGCGAGCGCGAGTGATCCCCCGGCGAGATGAGTCGCAGGTGAAGGGGCTTGGTCTTGGGTGCGGTGCTTGGGGTTTGTGGACCGGCCAGGGTGTGGGGAAGCGCTATGGGCCTGGTCCTGCTCTTGTGAGGAAGCGTCTGCGGTGGGGTGGACTGTGCGGGTTCAGCTGATAGCCCATCCCGTGGATGACGACATGATGGTGGTACCAGCAGACCGCAGCCAGGTTCTCAGCGTCGGTGACGCCACCTTTCGAGAACGGGGTGATGTGGTGGGGTTGGAGCCGGTAGCGGGACGTGCATCCGTCGATGACACATCCTTGGTCTCGCCACAGGACGTACCGTTTCAGTCTGGGTGGGATCGCTGCTGTTGTTCTCCCGACCCCGAGTGGCTGTCCGTTCTCGGTCACCGCGGTGACCTCAACAGTGGAGTCGCACAGGAGTCGTTCGAGAGTCTGCGGTCCGATTCTGGGTCCTGCTGCGACTTCGGCACGCACACCAGACCGTGGCTGTGTGGCGTTCAGTTGGGATCGGTGGGTGGCGTCGACGAACACCGACACGACCGAGGCAGGGCCACTTCCGGCTGAGTTACCGGTGCAGGTTGCGACGAGTGCGTCGGCTCTGCGTTGTGCACGGGTATAGACGGAACCCTCAGGAGGTTGCGGGAAGGAGTCTGCTGTGTCTGTGAGGACTTTGTCGACCAACGCTCCTTCATGACCGGGGAGGGATCCCCACAGACGCCATCTGGACTGGTCCAAGGAGGGTTGCATCACCAGATGACGGCCAGCGAACGCGTCAGCCTCTTCAACAGGGGTCATGGCCCGGTCACGTGCGATCAGACGACGCAGGCCTGCGATATCGAACCGGCGGGATCCTTGAATCTCGGACGCTGTCGGGTTGTCGAGACGGGACAGTTCGCAGGCACGATCAAACGACAAGCCCCCGTCTGCCAACTCGCCGGTCACCACGCCGGCGTCGGTGTGGACCATCCGAGACAGCACCCTGCCGGTCTCGGGTGCAACATCCAGACGAGAGGCAATCCACTCGCCCAGGGTCCGGCAGCCGTCCGCAAGTGGGATCTGACGCCGATCCACCTCGGCGAGCAGGGTCACCTGTCGTGCTCGGACCCGACCGATGTGGCATTCGAGCCTGACGAGTTCTTGTTCCAGCTCGTCTGTATTCATGGGTCGAACGTATCAGACAGGTGGGACACAAAACCGCTTGTAGCGATATGTGACGAAAGACAACCATACATAGTCGATCCCCCTTGGTGGGAACCGCCCCCGCCCCGGCTTCGCCGGACCTCCCCATGGCCTACGCCCAAGACCCCCTCCCGCCCTCCGGGCGACCTCCCCCAACACTCAGCCCTGCGGCTTCCTGGGGGAGGCAACCGGCCGCTGCGCTCGCTGAGGGAGGGAAGGTCGCTGCGCTCTTGGGTCAGGAAGCGAACACTCCGAGCCCACTCGGGCGGTAGCTTCAGAGGGCAGCCAGCGCTTCGAGGATCCGATCCACTTCGGCGGCAGTGTTGTAGTGAACGAAGCCGATTCGTACCAGGCCGCCGGTATCTTCCCTGCCCAAGGCTTCCATGATCTCCAGCGCGTAGTAATTCCCGCTCCACACGAAGATGCCCTGTGCGCCGAGGTTGGCGGCCACTTCGTCGGGATGCCTACCCGCCACGGCCAGGGCGAAGGTTGGAGTGCGATCTGTGAGATCGCCTTCCGTGATGCCGTGCACCTTCACCCGGGGAAGGCCACCCACTCCGTCGAGAAAACGCCGGGCCAACCCGCGCTCGTAAGCGCTGGTGGCCGCGGTGGCGGCAACCAGACGGTCTCGTCGGGTGAGCGTGGCTCCGGCCGAGCGCGACACCCGCTCTCCGAGGTCTGCCCAATACTCGATCGTGGCGATCAAGCCGGCGAGACTCTCGAAGCTCTGAGTGCCCGTCTCCCACTTCCCGGGGGGAAGCTCGGGGGCGGGGCGTACCTTGTAGGTGTCGAACTGGTTCAGTCGATCGTATGTGCCGTAGAGCACCCCGGTGTGCGGCCCGAAGAACTTGTATGCCGAGGCGACGAGGAAGTCGCAGTCGAGCGCCGCTACATCGATGGTCCTGTGAGGGGCGAGGTGGACGGCGTCCACATACGCGATAGCGCCGACTGCGTGGGCCATTTCCACGACCCTGCGCACGTCGACAAGGCTGCCGGACGCGTTGGACGCTGCCGTGACCGCGACGAGCCGAGTGTTCGGTCCAATGGCGGACTCCATGGAGTCCATGTCGAGGCTGGCATTCGACGGATCCACGTCAACCTTGCGCACCGTCGCTCCGCTATCGGCGGCCGCCATAGCCCAGGGAGTGACGTTGGCGTCGTGATCCAAGCGGGTAACCACGACTTCGCTGCCGCGGTCCCAAGTCCGGGCCAGCGCTCGACTCACCGCGAAAGTGAGACTGGTCATGTTCTGCCCGAAAGCGATCTCATCGTGACTCGACGCTCCCAAGAAGTCAGCCAGGGCAGAACGAGCTTCTCGGTGCACCTCGTCGGAGTCGCGGCTGGCCTCGAAGAACCCTCCGTGGTTGCTTCCCCCTCTTCGCAGATAACCACTCATCGCATCGATAACCGACTCGGGTACTTGGGTACCGCCTGGGCCGTCGGCCCAGATCACGGGCCGGCCGTCGAGCGTGCGGGAAAGAGCCGGGAACCGGGATCTTATCGAAATCGCATCGAGCTCCATGGGTGCCTCCGTCGCGCCGACACCAGCAGGCTACCCATGGACCGCCGGCGCTCGGCCCGTCCTGCTCGCAAAGTGAGCGCTGAACGGTCTCCGCCTAGTCGGCTGCCATGTGGCGAAGCACGGTGTGGAGGATGCCTCCGTTGCGGTAGTACTCGACGTCGATAGGTGTGTCGACCCGTGCCGTCACCGTGAACTTCTTGACCGTCCCGTCGCCGGATGTCGCGGTGACCTCGACCTTCTGCATCGGCCGCAGCGTGTCGTCGATGGCGATGTCGAACGTCTCCGTCCCGTCGAGCCCTAGGGTCTCGGCGTTCTCTCCCGGGGCGAACTCGAGAGGCAGAACACCCATGCCGACCAGGTTGGATCGGTGGATACGTTCGTAGCTCTCTGCGATCACGGCGTCCACGCCAAGCAGGAACGTTCCTTTGGCCGCCCAGTCGCGGGAACTACCCATCCCGTAGTCCTTGCCTGCCAGCACGACGAGCGGAACGCCGGCCTCCTTGTAGTGGAGGCTTGCCTCGTAGATCGTCTTCACTTCGCCGTCGAGCAAGTCGGTCGTGAATCCACCCTCGGTGCCGGGTGCGAGCTGGTTTCGAACACGGATGTTGGCGAACGTGCCCCGGGTCATCACTCGGTCGTTGCCACGGCGTGACCCGTAGCTGTTGAACATGGCCCGTTCGACGCCGTGGTCGATCAGGTACTGGCCGGCGGGGGAGTCGGGACTGATGGAACCGGCCGGGCTGATGTGGTCGGTCGTCACCGATTCGCCCAGTTTGGCGAGCGCCCGGGCACCGTTGATCGGTTCGATCGGTCGGACCTCCTGAGTGAGGCCCTGGAAGAAGGGCGGCTCCTGGATGTAGGTGCTGTCGTCACGCCAGTCGTAGAGTGCTCCTCCCGACGTTTCGATCGCACGCCACTGTGCGGGGCCTTCGAACACGTTCGCGTACTCCCTCTCGAACTCGTCGCGATGGACGTGTACTGCGACGATCTCGTCGATCTCCGACTGGGTCGGCCAGATATCCCTCAAATAGACGTCCGCTCCATCCTTGTCCGTGCCGATCGGATCGGTGGTCAGGTCGATGTCGACCGTACCCGCGAGCGCGTACGCGACGACCATCGGAGGCGACGCCAGGTAGTTCGCCCGCACATCCGGCGAGATCCTGCCCTCGAAGTTTCGGTTGCCGGACAGCACCGACGTTGCGACCAGATCCGACCGCTGAATGGCGTCGTGGATCGGGTCTTGGAGCGGTCCCGAGTTGCCGATGCAGGTTGTGCACCCGTAGCCGACGAGGTAGAAGCCGCAGGCTTCGAGATCGTTGAGCAGCCCCGCCTGGGTGAGATAGTCCGTGACCACCTTCGAACCGGGAGCGAGCGAAGTCTTGACCCAGGGCTTGCGCTGGAGGCCCCGTTCTCTGGCCTTGCGAGCGACCAGACCCGCGCCGACCATCACGCTCGGGTTGGAGGTGTTCGTGCATGAGGTGATCGCAGCGATCACAACGTCGCCGTCGGCAAGGTCGAACGAATCGCCGTTCATCGCGACGTGCGTTTTGACGAGGGTGTCACCGGGACGGCCGAACGTCGACGCGAGATCGGAACGCCACTTGGACTGCATCTCGGTCAACGCGATGCGGTCCTGGGGTCGCTTCGGGCCCGCCAGCGACGGAACGACCGTCGACATGTCGAGCTCGAGCGTCGAGACATAGTCGGCCACGACATCGTCGTTGCGCCACAGCCCCTGCGCTTTCGTGTAGGCCTCGACGGTTTCGACGAGGCGTTCATCCCGACCCGTGAGCCTCATGTATGTGAGGGTTTGACCGTCGACGGGGAAGTAGCCCATCGTCGCTCCGTACTCGGGCGCCATGTTGGCGATCGTCGCCCTGTTGGCGAGTGGCATGTCTTCCAGACCAGGGCCGAAGAACTCGACGAACTTGCCGACCACTCCGTGCTTTCGAAGCATCTCGGTGACCCGCAGCACAAGATCCGTGGCGGTTGCACCTTCTGCGAGGCGGCCCGTGAGGCGGAATCCGACGACCTCTGGAACCAGCATGTAGATGGGCTGGCCGAGCATCACGGCTTCGGCCTCTATGCCACCCACGCCCCAGCCGAGAACTCCGAGACCGTTGATCATGGTCGTGTGCGAGTCGGTACCAATCAGGCTATCCGGGTAGAGGGTCTCACCGTCGTCCCAGACGACCTTCGCCAGATACTCGAGGTTCACCTGGTGGACGATGCCGGTCTCAGGGGGCACCACACGGAAGTTGGAGAAGGCGGACGTCCCCCACTTCAGGAACTCGTAGCGTTCCTTGTTGCGTTCGAACTCCTTGTCGGCGTTGATCTGAAGCGCCATGCCCGAGTTGAACGCGTCGACCTGCACCGAGTGGTCGATGACGAGATCGCACGGTACGAGCGGGTTGACCTTCTGTGCGGACGAAAGATCACCGGTCATTGCCACGATCGCGCTTCGCATCGCGGCGAGGTCGACCACGGCCGGCACGCCCGTGAAATCCTGGAGAACCACACGGCCAGGCAGGAACGGCACCTCCGTGGCACCGAGACGGCCGTGGTCATAGGCGGCGAGTGTTCTGACGTCCTCGTCGGCGATCGCACGTCCATCGACGTTGCGGAGTACAGACTCGAGGAGGACCTTTATGGAGTAGGGGAGTCGATCGATGTCGGCGTCGATGGTGTCGAGCCGGTAGACGGCACGGTCACCGAACGGCGTAGACATCGTGTGACGGGCGGTTCCAGTCATGCGTCACCTCGCTGAGTTCGGTCCCAGTGTACCGAGGTGAGGTGTGGTGCCCGTCGGGTCAGAGGCTCGTGACGCAGGCGTGCGAAGGCCCGAGGTTCGCTTCCAACGTGGCCGCCTGAGATGGAGCGATCACGTCGAAGATGCCGGCCATGATCCCTCTGTCGAGGGCGCAGAGCACCTCAGGATGCTCGAAGTTGCTGGCGCCAAACGGGCAGTAGCGGGTCAGGAGCTTGTCGCCCTCAACGACGATTTCGAATCCTTCGTGACGCAACATCGTGGCGACCGTTTCGAACATGTCGTCGATCGAGTCGAGATCGAGGCTGTTGGCGAGATCACGCCCGAAGTCTCTACCGACGTCCAGCGCGACCTGGGTGCCATCTGAGGGGGCGAGTCGTATCACTGTTCGCACGAGCAGGTCGACCAGGAGGTCGAGCCGGCGTGTGGGAAACCGAAGATCGATCTCCTTGTCGGTCGACGCGTAGCACTTGGCCGGGCGGCCGGCGCCAGGACCGCTCTTGCCAGACTGTCGGCGCCGGGTCACCTCCAGGTAGCCCTCGTCGGCGAGGCGATCGAGATGATGACGGGCAACGTTGGGATGGATCCCGAACTCGTTGGCGATGATCGCAGCCGTGAGGGGCTCCTGGGAAGAGCGGATCCGGAGGTAGATCGATCGTCGAGTGGGATCGCCGAGAGTAGCGGTGAGCTTGTTGAGACTCAGCTCCAGATTCCTGACATCCACGTGGTCACTATAGTTTTGCCTCACTTCTAAACACTGTGCAGATAGGACTTGCAATGGAGGACTCAGCACGCACGGCGATCGGTGCGGTCGTCGACCCACAGTTCGGCCGAACCCTCGGTGAGCTGGACGCGATCAGCGATCTCACCGTGAAAGGGAGAATCGCATCGGTGACTGTCGCGCTGGCCGATCCGCACTACCCGTACGAGGAGCATCTCAGCGCCGCGATCGACGAGGCGGTTGGTACGGTCGAAGGAATCGACTCGGTCCGTGTTCGGTATGAGATCCTCGATGACGACGGGGCCGATGCCCTCATGTCCCGGCTCCGCCCCGAGAAGAAGCCGGCGGGTGGTCCCGGTTCACGCACACGGGTGATCACTGTCACGAGCGGCAAAGGTGGTGTGGGCAAGTCGTCGGTTGCAGCGAACCTCGCGGTGACGCTCGCCGGGCGAGGCAGATCCGTCGGCCTGATCGACGCCGACGTGTATGGGTTCTCGATTCCCAGGATGCTCGGTGTGTTGACCCCGCCTGCCGTGGTGGGCGGGTCGCTCATCGCTCCGCAAGGGTACGGGGTGCGGGTCATGTCGATGGACTACTTCGTTCAGCCCGATCAGGCGGTCATCTGGCGAGGGCCGATGCTGCACAAGGCGCTCGAGCAGTTCCTGACCGACGTGTTCTGGGACGAGCCCGAGTACCTGCTCATCGACACGCCGCCCGGTACCGGTGACGTCGCGATCTCGCTATCGCAGTTCCTGCCGAGGGCCGAGGTCCTGGTCGTGACCACTCCGCAGCCAACCGCCCAACGTGTCGCCAAGAAGGCGGCGTTGATGGCGGAGAAGGTCAACCAGGATGTGATCGGCGTCGTGGAGAACATGTCGTGGTTCACCGGCGACGATGGCACCCGCTATACGCTGTTCGGCAGTGGTGGTGGTGCCCAGCTCGCCGAGGAGCTGAACGTCCCATTGATGGGCCAGATCCCGCTCGTGCCGGCGATGCGCGTCGGCGCCGATCAAGGCATTCCTGTCGCCGTCGCTGCACCGGACAGCGAGGCTGACGACGCGTTCGACCGGTTCGCGGCGAAACTCGAAGCTACGGCACCCAGGGTGCGCACCCACCCCGAGCTGATCATCAAGTAGCTCAGGCTGCCTGGACGGGCACCCCGTGCGCGATGCGCGTGACGTTGTTGTGTTCGTCGAAGTGCAACACCGTCGGAACGTGGGCGTCAGCCTCTTCTTCGGTCATCGCCGCGTAGCTCACAATGATCACCCGATCACCCGGGGATGCCCTGTGGGCGGCGGCACCGTTCACCGAGATGATCTTGGAGCCGGCCTCTGCCCTGATGGCATAGGTGATGAAACGCTGGCCGTTGGCGATGTTGAAGATGTGGACCTGCTCGTGTTCCCTGATCCCCGCGGCTTCCAGCCAGTCCGCGTCGATGGCGCAAGAGCCTTCGTACTCCAACTCGGCGTGGGTGACCACCGCGCGATGCAGCTTGGACTTCATGAGTGTGACGTGCATTGCTCGAATCCTTCCGGTATCCGGCGACCCACACAGTATACCGGTGGCCGGGGGTTGATCTCCGCTGCCAAGGCTCGGAAAATGGGGGAAGGCTCGTCTCGGTCTCCGGCTAGCGTGATCGTCATGGAGTATCGACCGATCACAGAGGACGAGTTCGACGCGTTCATGAGCGTGCTGTCACACGTGTTCGCGTGGGAACCGAAACCCGAAGAGCTGGAGATCGACCGGAAGCGGATGGAGTTCGACCGCTCGATCGCCGCGTTCGATGGCGATCACATCGTCGGAACGGGCGCCAACCTGACGTTCCGGATGAGCGTTCCCGGAGGGAGGATCAACGTAGGCGGCGTGACGATGATCGGTGTCCTTCCAACCCACCGCCGGCAGGGAGTGCTCACGTCGATGATGGCCGGACTGCTCGAGGACAGTCGGGGTCGAGGGGAGCCGGTATCGATCCTGTGGGCCTCGGAGAGTGCAATCTACGGGAGGTTTGGATACGGAGAGGCGACCCGCCACGCGAGTCGCAAGATCGAGCATGCTCACGCCACGTTGCGATCTGGCGTCGGCTCGTCCGGCACCGTGAGGCTCATCGACAAAGAGGAGGCGTTGAAGAGACTTCCTGAGCTGTACGAGCATGCGGTTTCCCGTTACCCGGGCATGATCGAACGAAGGCTCGAGCATTGGGAGATGGACCTCGCCGACCTCGAGTCGTGGCGAGGGGGGTACACCGCGAACCGTTTCGCACTCTACGAGGAGGACGGGGTTCCCCGAGGGTTTGCGCGCTACCGCATCAAAGACGAGTGGAAGGACGGACACGCGCAGAACACACTGTCGGTCACCTTGGTGATCGGAGTTGACGACGTGGCCGTCCAGGGACTGTGGCGGTTCCTGTTCGGGATCGATCTCATCAAGACGATCCACGCTCGCCACCGGCCCCTCCGAGACCCGCTCGCCTACCTGCTCACCGATCCGCGTCGCATGTCGTTCGAGGTTGTCGAAGGCATCTGGGTCCGCATCCTCGACGTACCGGCGGCGCTCGAGGCGCGGCGCTATGCGGTGGAGGGATCACTCACGATCGAGATCACGGAACCCGGTGATGTCGCGGGCACCTACAGACTCGACGGGGGAACGGACGGGGCGAGCTGCACGCGAACGAACGGCGTACCTGACCTTCGGATGGGGATTTCGACGCTGGGTATGCGCTACCTCGGTGATCACGACTTCGAATCGCTCGCCGGCGCCGGCCTCGTCGAAGGATCGCAGGATGACCTGCACCGAGCCGACCTCATGTTCGGATGGCACGAGCCAGCTTGGTGCGTAACCGGGTTCTAGCTCGCTTCGTTCGCAGTTGTCGGTTCTCGGTCTTGGGTTCTGGGTAGAGCACTCGCCCGATGGTCTTCGTGGTGTTCCGGGGGGTGTTCCGGCTGATGACCGAGGTCTTGCGGCGATTGAGATCGCGCTCCTACCGACTACTCACAACCGATAACCGAAAACTGGGCGGCACAACCCGCCCTACAGCACCAGGAGTGCGACCGTTCCGATCACGAAGCAGTAGATCGCGAAGGGTGCGAGGCCGCGTTTTACGAGGATGCGAATCAGGAAGGCGATCGCGAAATAGCCGGTCACTGCCGCCACGGCCATCGCAACCCACACGCTCGATGTGAGGCCTCCGGTGCCGGAGAGGTCGACGGCCTCCAGGAGGCCTCCACCCAGGATCGCCGGGATGGCGAGCAGGAACGAGAACCGCGCTGCGTTCTCAGGTTCGAAACCACGCCCGAGACCGGCGGTGATGGTCATACCGGATCGGGACACGCCCGGGAGGATCGCAAGCGCCTGTGCGAGCCCGATGAGCAACGCGCCGAGCGGCGTCTCGTCGTTGATGGTCTTGGCTCGACGAACGATGAACTGTGAGGCGAGAAGGATCACGCCGGTGCCGAGAAGTGCTATCGCGACGAGCGTCGAGGAACTCTGGAACGCCTCGACCTGGTTCTTGAACACGAGTCCTAGACCGGCGGGGATCGTGCCGATGATCAACAGGATCCACAGGTGTCGCGCCTGCTGGTCGAATCGGAACAGCCCGATGACGTCCTTGCGGTAGTAGGCGAGGACCGCGATCAGCGTGCCGAGATGAAGCACCGCCGTCGTTGCCAGGTCGGGGGGAGTCAAGTGGAGGAGATCGGGGACGAGCACGAGGTGGCCGCTCGAAGAGACGGGCAGGAATTCGGTGAGTCCCTGGACGAGACCCCAGATGATGGACTGAAGCACGAGCGAGGATGGTAGCCAAGTGGGCTCGCTGAGCGAGCCGTCTTCAGTTCTCGGTTCTCGGTTGTCGGTAGGACCCTCGCCCTACGGTCTCGCGGTGGTTCCGGCCGCGTTCTGCCTGTCCGCTGTCAGCTGTCAGGGCGCCGGTCCGACCAGCACGCTGATCGCACCGTCGGCGGTGGCCGCCGCAACCGCAACCGCCGAATCGGCCGGCACGGCCACCAGGCCGATCGGATCTCGATAGGCGAGGGGGTCGGCGGGCGGAGGCGGTTCGATCACGATGCCCGGATAGGCCCGAGGTGTCGCACCGGTGACGACGAGCTGCACTTCCTGTCCTGGCACGACTGTGTCGGGCACGATGGTCGACAGCGCCCACCACCCTCCGGGGACGGAGGGGCGATCTCCTGACACGATCGACGGGGTGATCGGCTCCCCGCGCGCGATCGCGACGCGGACCGTGCCGTCAGTTGGAGGCGCGGGCGGTAGCAAACCGCGCGGCACGTCCCGCCACTCGATCACAGCCGCGTCGATCGCGCTCCCTGCCTTCAGGTCGGCCGCCGCGAATGGGTAGAGAACGGTGTCCGTGGGTCGTAGATCGATCCAGGCGGCGATGACGATGAGGAGCGCCGCCCCGATCCGGCGAAGGTACGCCGGCCGCATGAACCAGTACACGCGTAGAACGTACCGTTACGTCGTCGAGGTTGGAAGGGTGTCGATCAGCCGGTGGCGCCCGAGAGGGCCGTCTGGCATGCGCAGTTCCGGGGTGCCGCTTCTGCGAGCGGGATCAAGCGTTGGACCGCTGCCTTGAGTGTCCCCAGCGTCTCGTCGAACAGGCGCATGACCTCGGCGTGGGTGACCGCTGGTATCTCGCCCTCGACCCCCACGTCGTAGTCGGTGACGACGGCGATGTTCACGAAACACATCTCGAGTTCTCTCGCGAGCGGCGCTTCGGGAAACTGGGTCATGTTGACGAGGTGCCAACCGTTTGATGCGAACCAGCGACTCTCCGCCCGGGTCGAGAACCGGGGACCTTGAATGATGACGTTGGTACCCCCGTCGTGCACCGTCGCGCCGGCCTCTCGGGCGGCTTGGAGAGCGAGGGGTCGTAGCTCCGGGCAGTACGGGTCGGCGAAAGAGATGTGGGCAGTCTCTGGACCGTCGAAGAACGTGGACGCCCTGCCCCATGTCCGATCGACGAGCTGGTCTGCGATCACTAGATGGCCGGGCTCGTACTCCTTGACGAGGCTTCCAGTCGCGCACGGGGCGATGATCCGATCGACGCCGAGCTGTTTCATACCCCATGCGTTCGCCCGGTAGTTGACCTTGTGCGGCGGGAACTGGTGGTGCTCACCGTGACGTGGCAGGAACGCGACCTCGACGCCGTCCATCGTGCCCACCGTGTAGGGGGCCGACGGCTCACCGTAGGGGGTATCGATGCGCTCCCTCCTTGCGTCGTCGAGGAACTCGTAGAAGCCCGTCCCGCCGAATACACCGATCATTCTTCGCCTTTCTTCGCCGAGTCGGTCACGTAGAAGCCGGAGCCCTTGAAGATGATCCCTGCAGGATGAAACACCTTCTGGAGTTCACCTCCACACTCCTCGTGGGTGCGGAGGGGCTTCTCGGAGAAGGACTGGAAGACATCGAAACGCTTCCCACATCGCTTGCAGACGTATTCATAGGTGGGCATGGCAGAACCCAGATGATATCGGAGCCGCCGGCGAAGTCGACCCACCGATCTCGGCAACATTCCGGATAGTTCCTCCGTCGGTACACTCTGTGGTCATGGGAGCACTCGTTGCTGCAGGCGCGTACCTCCTGGGGAGTGTCGATTTCGCGGTTGTGATCGCCAGAGCCAGGGGCGTCGACATCTACTCGAAAGGGAGCGGTAATCCCGGCGCGTCGAATGTGTTCCGGTCGATCGGCAAGGTTGCCGGAATCGCGGTACTGGTGCTCGACCTGTGCAAAGGCTTGGCTGCGACGTTGGTGGGGGTCGCGGTGGGAGGTCCTGCCCTGGGCGCGGCAGCAGGGTTCGCCGCGGTCGTGGGACACTGCTACCCCGTGTTTCACCGGTTTCGAGGGGGAAAGGGAGCGGCGACGCTCGCCGGACTCCTGTTCGGCCTCTATCCGCTGAGCGCGGCGGTGCTTCTAGTGGTCTTCGTGGCCGTGGTCGCGTTGACCCACATCGCATCGCTGAGCACGATCCTCGTGGCGCTGGCCGCCGTACCCGCAGCGCTGATCCAAGGTGCCGGGGGATGGGTCCTGGTGTGGTTGGGGGTCGGCGTCGTGCTCGTCGTGTACCGTCACCACGGGAACATCGAGAGGCTCTTCAAGGGGACAGAACGCAAGGTGGTGGGCGGATGATCGATCTTGCCGTCATACCTGCGGCGGGAAGAGGGACGCGGATGCGGCATGCGACGCGAGTCATTCCGAAGGCGTTCCTGCCGGTGGTAGATCGTCCAGCGGTTCAGTACGGGGTCGAGGAAGCGGCGAGAGCCGGAGCGAAGGAAGTCATCATCGTCGTCGACCCGGGCGTCGCCTCCCTCGTCGAGTCGCACTTCTCGAACCCTTTGCCGGGTCTCGATCACGTCAAGGTCACGTCGGTGACACAGCCGGTTCCGTTGGGGTTGGGGGATGCGGTGCTCTCGGCGAGGGCCTCCGTCGACGGTCGACCGTTCTTCTGCCTGCTCGCCGACAACATTCCGCGTATCGACGTCCTCGACCGGATGGCAGAGGTGTTTGACGGAACCTCGATCGTTTCGTTGCGTGAGTTGGATGACGACTTCCTGAGTCGCTACGGCGTCATCGTGCCGGGTGAGTGGCGATCGTCGGAGGTGATCGAGGTGCGCGGCGCGGTGGAGAAACCCGGCATCGAGCGGGCGCCTTCCCGTCTCGGCCTGATTGGACGCTACCTGTTCACCGCAGAGGTGTTCGACGCGCTGGGGAAGCTCGAACCTGGTGTGGGCGGCGAAGTGCAACTGACCGACGCAATCGACCGGCTGGGTCGCGACGGACGATGCCAGGGGATGGTGTCTCCGGAGGATCTCCTCGATGTCGGCAACCCGGCCGGCCTCCTCGAGGCGTTCACCGTCCTCGGGTTGGCACACGAGGAGTACGGCGACCAATACCGACGCTTCCTAGAAGGATTGTGGGACAAGTGAAGCCACGCGTCGAGGCGCAGCGAGACGTGCTCGCGTTCGTGGCTGCACTGGGCTCGGAGCGGGTCTCCCTCGGGGATGCGCTCGGACGTGTCCTCGCGGAACCTGTCGTTGCGCCGCACGACGTTCCCCTATTCGCGAACTCGGCGATGGATGGCTACGCCGTCAGAGCGGCCGACGTGGCGAAGGTGCCGGTGGTTCTCGAGGTCATGGAGGATGTGCCGGCGGGCAGCGTGCCAAGCCGGGAGGTGACGCCGGGAACCTCGGTCCGAATCATGACGGGCGCGCCCATGCCGGTAGGTGCCGACACCGTGGTTGAAGTGGAGGTCACGTCGACGTCGGGAGACGCGGTCACGATCAACGAGATGCGGACAGTCGGGACGCATGTCAGACCCGCAGGAGGAGATGTCTCGCAGGGGGCAGAGATCCTCCCGCGAGGCGTCAGACTGAATCCCGCCATGCTCGGAGTGCTCGCATCCCTGGGGGTCGTGGAACCCTTCGTCGGCCGAAGACCGATCGTTGCGGTCATCTCTACGGGAGATGAACTTCTTCCGCCGGACGCACACGTCCCTCCCAGGGGCAAGATCCGGGATTCGAACACGACCACGCTGCGGGCCGTGCTGTCGGGGCTCGCCGAGCAGATCCTGGATTTCGGCATCATTGGTGACAAGGCAGAACCGCTACGCGCAGCATTTCGCGAGGCCGCCGAAAGCGCCGACGTGGTCGTCACCACGGGTGGTGTGTCGATGGGGAAGTACGACCTGGTCAAGGCCGTTCTCACCGAGCTCGGAGGTGTGTCGTTCTGGAAAGTCGCCCAACAGCCCGGCAAGCCGTTCGCGTTCGGGCAGATCGCCGGCACCCCGCTGTTCGGACTTCCCGGCAATCCGGTGTCGGTGATGGTGTCGTTCGAGCAGTTCGTCAGGCCCGCGCTCTTGCACATGATGGGCGCAACGGCCCTGTTTCGCCCACAGGTCAATGGGCGACTGACCCAGCCCGTCTCCACGAACCCCGAGAAGGACGTGTTCCTGCGTGTCAGGGTGAGCGAGGACGAGGATGGGCTACGAGCGACGCTCTCGGGTGGCCAGTCGTCCAACGTGCTGTCGGCGATGGCGATGGCGGACGGCTTCGCGCTGGTTCCCGTCGGGGTCGGCGACCTTGCGACCGGCGACACGGTCACCCTTGAGATGTTCAGCTGGCCGGAGAGCCGGACGAGGGAGGCGATCGATGCCTGAAGACTTCACGCACCTGGACGCACA
>Ga0307420_1000281_pt1 | contig 24126 bp, 28 predicted proteins | sample SalMarWE160240MG_2_FD_202167 | JGI IMG/M metagenome (GOLD analysis project Ga0307420, IMG submission 202167) | Salt marsh sediment microbial communities from the Plum Island Ecosystem LTER, Massachusetts, United States - WE1602-40 | ecosystem: Environmental > Aquatic > Marine > Intertidal zone >... | reverse complement strand
CACCGACGACCTCCGCGCCAAGCTCGCCGAGGCGAGAGCAGAAGGCGCCAGGAGAATCCTGATCATCACCGACGGTGTGTTCTCGATGGATGGTGATGTCGCCCCACTGGATCGGATCGTCGATGCAGCCGACGAGTTCGAAGCGATGGTGATGGTCGACGACGCCCACGGGGAAGGAGTGCTCGGCAGAGGCGGGCGGGGCATCGTTGACCACTTCGGTCTCCACGGGCGAGTCGAAGTGGAAGTCGGGACGATGTCCAAAGCGTTCGGGGTTGTCGGTGGCTACGTGGCAGGGCCGGCGCCCGTCGTCGAGTGGCTTCGCCAGCGAGCCCGGCCATTCCTGTTCTCCTCGGCAGTGACCCCCGCCGATGTGGCCGCGTGCATCGCGTCCGTAGAGATCCTTGGTGAGTCCACCGAGCTCGTCGACCGGCTGTGGGACAACGCCGCGAGTTTCAAGGAGTCGATGGCCGCGGCGGGGTTTGACATCGGGCACTCGGGGACGCCGATCACGCCGGTGATGCTCGGTGGTGAGAAGGTTGCCCAGGAGTTCTCCCGGCGTCTCTTCACAGAGCACGCCGTGTTCGCCCAGGCGATCGCCTACCCGACCGTGCCGCTCGGCAAGGCGAGAATCCGGGTCATGATCTCGGCCGCGCACAGCCACAAGGACTTGCAGTACGGGACCGAGGCGTTCACAAAGGTGGGTACCGACCTCGGAGTGATCTGAGGGTGGAAGACAGCTCACGGCTGACAGCTCACAGCCCGACGGCCCTCCCTCGTACTTCGTACCTCGTACCGGGTACAGGCGCCCCGGGGTCTCGGGACGGTCTTGGTCGCGTACCAGGTACAAGGTGCGGCCCGCGAAGCGGGCCTATCCCGTGGCCCGGCGGTACGCGCGAACGGCCAGTGGTGCGAAGATGATCAGGATGCCGATCGCCCACGCGAGGGCAAGTGTGACCTGACCGGCCACGGTGTCGCCCGCGGCAAGGGCACCTTGACCGAGCATGAGGCCGCGGATCGCGTTGGTGGTGATCGTGATCGGCTGGTGGACTGCGAATGCCTGGAGCCACGAGGGCATGGTCTCGGTGGGAACGAACACGGACGACGCGAACACCAGCGGAAACACGGGGAGGAACACGGCCGACTGAGCCGCTTCGGGGTTCTTGACCACGAGGCCGATGAGCGCCATCACCCACGACAGCCCGTAGGCGAAGATCCCTGCCACGACGAGTCCTCCGAGGAGACCCCAGAAGCTCGTTTGGTACCGGAAGCCGAGGAGGAACCCGACCGCGACCATCAGAGTGATTACGAATGCGTTGCGGATCAGGTCGGACAGCGTCCGTCCGGCGAGCACTGCCGAACGTGCCATCGGCAGTGAGCGGAAGCGATCGATGACTCCCTTCGAGAGATCTTCGGTCAACCCGAGCGCGGTCTGACCCGCCCCGAACGCGGCGACCTGTATGAGCAGTCCGGGGATGAGCCAGTTGAGATACTTGCCGCCCGCCGCCGGGGGAATGGCCCTGCCGATCGCGCCGCCGAAGACGTAGTTGAACAGCAGCAGGAACATGATCGGCTGAACCGTGGCGAAGACCAGGAGCTGGGGGAGCCTTATGTTCCTCAGCAGATTGCGGCGGGTGATGACGAACGTGTCTTTGATCGTGTGGGAGAAGCTCATCGTGGTGTGCGTGGCCGTCGTCATGCGCCTCTCCTCTCACGTCGCCGTTTCAGTCGGCCTGTCGTCTCGCCTTCCTCCTCGACCGTCTTGCCCGTGTAGGCGAGGAAGACGTCGTCGAGTGTTGGGCGTCGCAGTGTGATGTCGTTGGGTGTGATCCCGGCACCGTCGAGACTGCGGACCGCGGCCATCAGGGTTTCCGCCCCCTTGGGAGCGGGCAGAGTGATCCGTTTGGAGGCGGCGTCGAACGTGGCGTCGTGGCCGTTGACCGCTGACAGGAGTTTGACCGCCTGTTCACGAGAGCTGTCGTCGACGACCACCTCGACGACCGAACCACCGAGACGGTCCTTCAGGTCCTCTGGTGTGCCTTCGGCGATGAGATGCCCGCGATCGATCACGCCGATCTGAGCGGCGAGTTGATCTGCCTCGTCCAGGTACTGCGTGGTCATCAAGATCGTGGTTCCGTCCTCGACCAGTTCTCTGATAAGGGCCCAGATGTCAATGCGGCTCCGAGGATCGATGCCGGTTGTCGGCTCGTCGAGGAACAACACTCGTGGACGTCCCACCATCGAGGCCGCCAGGTCGAGCCTGCGCCGCATCCCGCCTGAGTACGTTCGCACGGTTCGGTCTGCGGCACTCCCGAGATCGATCCGTTCGAGCACCTCCGCTGCTCGGCGTCGAGCTTCGGTGGCCGACAGGTTGTAGAGCCGCCCCACCATTTCGACGTTCTCGCGTCCAGTGAGGTACTCGTCGACCGCGGCGAACTGGCCTGCGAGCCCGAGTCGGGTACGCGCGGTTCTTGGATCATCGAGGACGTTGACTCCGTCGACCCACCCTGAGCCTGAGTCGGGTCTGATCAACGTGGTGAGGATGCGGATGAGGGTCGTCTTGCCTGCCCCGTTTGGACCGAGCAGGCCGTAGATGATGCCTTGCTCGAACGACAGGCTGACGTCATTGAGTGCGATGGTCTCACCGAACGTCTTGATGACGTGCTCGGCTTTGACGATTGGTGAATCCATTGTGTGTCCCTACCTAGGTCGAAGAGCCCCCGCGCTCGCCGGGCATTACACCATGTCGGTGGCGCTATGTGAGGAGAGGCCTGGCGAGCTGGTAGTTCGTCCCTCGGGCCGTCACGGGTCGAAAGCCGGGTACGCTGGCGATCGTGAACGCTGCTCCCCCAATCCCTGACTGGCTCGCGCAGATGCTGCCGTTCGAGCGCAGCATTGTCGAAGTGGGTGGGCATCAGATGCATGTGATGGAGTCGGGCAGAGGTGTGCCGGTGTTGTGCATGCACGGGAACCCGACGTGGGGGTTTCTCTACCGCAAAGTAGCCATGGCCCTGATCGATCAACCTGTCCGCGTGATCATGCCCGACCTCATCGGTCTCGGATTCTCAGATCACCCCGCGGATCCGGCGGTGCACACGCTCGAGCACCACATGACGTGGATGGGCAAGCTCATTGATGCGATGGGCCTCGAGAATGTCACGCTCGTGGTCCAGGATTGGGGAGGCCCGATCGGGATCGGAGCATTCATGGATCGATCCGATCGGCTGTCCGGGTTGGTGGTGCTCAACACGATTCTGAGTGAGCCGAGAGAGGGATTCCGACCGACCCTGTTTCATCGGTTCGGACGAATGCCAGTGGTGAGTGACATCGCGTTTCGTGTGTTTGGATTCCCACAGGTCCGTCTGTCGATGGCGCAATCCGACAGGTCGTCTATCGAGGGTGTCGTGTCCAAGGCCTACCGGTACCCGCTGCGGTCCAGGCGTACGAACCAGGCGCCACTCGCGCTCACCAGGATGGTGCCCGATTCGATGGGACACCCGTCCGTCGAGCCGCTCCGGCGGATCGGTCGGTTCGTGCGCGAGTACGAAGGACCGGCCGAGATCGTCTGGGGCGATCGTGATCCCGTGCTCGGGCGCGTCCGCAATCATATCGCCCGTATGCTGCCCGATGCGGCGGTCACCCGAACGGGTGCCGGCCACTTCCTCCAGGAAGAGGTCCCGGACGAGATCGCCGCGGCGATCCAGCGTGTGGCGCTCGTCTGAGCCGTCTATTCCAACACGACGATGTCGCGTTTGGCGCACATGTCCTTGAGGACCTGTGGCCACACCGTGACGCTGACCTCACCGAGGTGTGCCTTGCGCAACAGGTACATGTACGTCCGAGATTGCCCGATCCCGCCGCCGATCGAAAGGGGGATCTCGTCGTTGAGGATTGCCTGGTGGTAGGGGAGCTTCAAGAAATCCATCTGGCCGGTTGCTTCGAGCTGTTGCACGAGCGTCTCCTTGGTCACCCGGACGCCCATCGAGGTCAGCTCGTGTCTCCTGCGCGTGATCGGATTCCAGACGAGAATGTCGCCGTTGAGTCCGTGCATCGGTCTGCCATCGCTCGACACCGTCGGGGTGATCCAATCGTCGTAGTCGGCTGCACGCATCTCGTGCGGGTATCCGTCGTTCAACGTCCATCCGATGCCGTAGATGAAGATCGCCGGATGCTCCTGAAGGATGGCCGTTTCACGCTGCTTTCTCGGAAGATCCGGGTACCGCTCGAGGATGTCCTCCGCGTGCATGAAGGTCAGTTCCCTCGGCATGGGCGGGTAGCCCCCCTCTTCGAGCTGCGGCCATCCCTCGAGCAGCATGTCGTTCGCTCCGACCAGCACGGACCAGATCTTCTCGACGACATCGGTGAGGAACTCCAAGTTGCGGTCTTCGGCAGTGATGACCCTCTCCCAGTCCCACTGGTCGACGTAGGCGGAGTGGTCATGGTCCAAGAAGTAGTCCTTGCGAACCGCCTTCATGTCGGTGATCAGACCCTCGCCCGGGTTCATGCCGAACTGCCGTAGCGCCATCCGCTTCCATTTGGTCGCAGCCTGCACCACCTGGGCATCGATCGGATGCAGATCGTGGTCGTTCGAGATGTGGAACTGGATCGGGGTGCGGGAGCCGTCTCGATCCAGCATGTCGTTGACGCCGCTGGCCGAATCGACGATGAGAGGAACTTGGACCATCTGCAGATTGAGCGCCCCGGCGAGGTTGTCCTCGATGTACTGCTTGGCTGCGAAGAGGGCTGCCATCGTCTCTCGTGGCGAGAGAAGTGGCCGATAGTCGCTGGGGAGAACTGACTCCACATCTTCGTACGATCCGATCCCTGGTCCGGCGAGATCCGCTGTTTTGTCGTTCATGGCACCTCCTGTCTCCAAACCTACGCTTGACCGTGCCGTCCCTGCGAAAGGAACTAGCCTTGCGCCAATGGCACGTGTCCGTCTCTTTGCTCGGCTCAGGGAGCTCGCAGGGGCAACCGAAGTAGAACTCGAGGGTTCAACCGTCGACGAGATACTCGGTCAGGCTGTCCATCGATACGGTGGCGAGTTCGAAGAGGGTCTCCGTCATTCCCGGGTGTGGATCAATGGTGATCCCGCCGATGGGAGGAGCGAGGTCCGGGAGAGCGATGAGGTGGCACTTCTGCCGCCCGTGTCGGGGGGTGCCGGACCGAGCAACGAGCTGCGGCTGTTCGGTCCGTTTCTCGTCTCCTTGGTGCTGCTGGTCACCAACGCGCTCAACGATCCTGTGTGGTTCATCGCAGCGCTCGTCGGCGTGGCGGCCCTTTGGGCGTGGGATCTCTCCGAGAACGGCGCATTCCCCGGACCTGCCCTTCGGGTACCGCTCCTCGTCGCCGCGCTGGCAGGCGCTGTGATTCCGTACGCATGGAACGTTGGAAGAGGTGGATGGGGAGGGATCGGGCTCGCTGTCCTCGTCGCAGTGTTGACTGTCCTCATCCGCGGCGTCATCGTTGTGGAGGGGCGCGACCTGGTCTCGACCTCGGTGGCGTTGATGGCCGCCGTCGTCACAGCCGGCGGCGTCGGATCGCTGGTCCTCGCCCGAATCTCCACCACGTCGGGGCAGCGGTGGCTCTGGCTGTTCCTGATGATGGTGATCGGGGCCAGGGGTGCCGCCGTCTATCTCGCAGGACGGGAACTCGCGCTCGATCCACTGAGCGGGAGTGTCGTTGTGGCCGTGATCATGGGTATCGTCGCAGCACTCGCGTTCAACCTCAACGGATTCGCAGCGTTCCTGGTAGCGATCGTTGTGGCGGTCGTTCTGATCGTAGGGGCGGCGTTCGCATCACTCCTGTCGACTCGTGAGGTGTACTTCGCAGAGCGCCTCCCGGGGGTTCTGCCCGATGTGGGGACCGGCCTGCTCGCTGCGGTCGTCTTCCTGCCGGTCGCCTGGGCACTCCTTCCGTTCTAGTGTCGATTCGGGTCGCGTGGCGCGGGCGCATGGCCGTGCTGGTCGGAGGTGGACTGGGTGCCGGGGCGCGATTCGGGGTTTCGCTGATCATTCCGAGTGCGATCCTCGGGACGTTCATCGTCAACGTCCTCGGCGCGGGTGCACTGGGATACGTCCTCGCTCGCCTGCGACTGGCGGGACGGTCGAGATCGGTCACCGTTCCGCTTCTCGGGGTTGGGTTTCTCGGGGCATTCACGACGTTCTCGAGCCTTGCCGTCCAGCTCGTGGAGGGACCGTTCCTGCTGTCACTCGCCTACGGCGTCGCCTCGCTGGCCGCGGGCATCCTCGCAGTGATGATGGGGCTGACGCTCGGGAGGCGGACATGACGTGGGTCGCGGTCGTCATCGCCGGGGGGGTCGGTGCCCTCGCCCGATACGGGGTGATCGGATTCGTTCAGGCGAGAACGCGCGACCCGCGGCCATGGGGCACGTTCGTGGTCAACGTCACCGGTGCCGCCGTGCTCGGCCTCGTTGTCGGGATCGCTCCCGGCGGTTGGTGGGTCGTGCCAATCACCGTCGGGTTCCTGGGCGGCTACTCGACGTTCTCCACGTGGATGGTCGAAACGATCTACCTTGCAGAAGGCGGCGGCGCGGCGGCGGTCCGATCAGGGCTCCTCAACCTCGTCGGAACACTGGGCGCCGGGCTGATCGCCGCGGCGGCGGGCTACCTCATCGGAACATGGCTATGAGTGAGGAGGGAGTGAGATGGAGACAATAGAAGGTGGAAGCCTGCTCAGGATCTTCGTGGGCGAGTCGGACGAGTACGAGGGACGACCACTCTACGAGGCCATCGTTCTGATGCTGCGACGGGAGGGTCTCGCCGGGGCCACCGTGTTTCGGGGTATCGAGGGGTTCGGAGCATCCTCCACCATCCATACCGCTCGGGTGCTCCGGTTGTCGGCCGACCTTCCCGTGCTGATCGAGTGCGTCGACCAGCGGTCGGAGGTGGAGCGAGTTCTTCCGATCCTCGACGAGATGGTCACCGAAGGCTTGGTCACCATCGAGAAGGCGGACGTGAGAATCTACAGGGGCCGTGGGCGGTAACGAACGAGAGCGGGAGACTTCACGGAACGCGAAACCCGCTGTACCCTCCTGGCAACATGTCGTGGAATCTGCGACGCACACTCCTCGTGGTGCTTCTTGTTCTTTCGTGGGTGCTCTCGACCGCGCTTCCGGCGTTGTCGATCACCAAGGCGGAGCGCGATGCCGCGTGCGCGGATTCCTCGGCCGCACAGAAACGTCTCGACAAAGCCAGAGACGACGCGAATGCCGCGGAAGATCGCTACAACCAGATCAACCAGGAGCTCGAGGACGCCAGCCTTCGCGTCTACCAGTTCCGGGACCTCATCGACGAGAAGTCGGCGCTCATCGAGGCAACACAGCAGCAGGTGGCCGACAGGGCGGTCGAGCTGTACATGAACGGTGGATCGCCGAGCACCGGCATCATCCTGTTCGCACCGTCGCTCGATGTCGCCCTCACCGGCCAGGAGTTCCTGTCCTCCGTCACCAAGGAGGACGTGGCGAGCATCGACCAGCTCGACAGCCTGAAGCGGGAGATGGAACGCATCCGGCAGGATTGGGCGACGGAACAGCAGCGACTCACCGAACTCAGTGGACAGGCGGAACAGGCCGCTCAGGAGATGACGGCGATCATGGACGAAGCGAGCGCTGCCGCATCCGAGATGAGCGCTGCGTGCCACAAAGCAGATCTCCAGTACCGACAGGAGCAGGCAGTCGCAGCCGCGCTGGCCGCCGCGAGGCGAAGCGGAGCCGCCGGCGGGCTTCCCGCCTCGGCGACGCCGGGCATGATCTGTCCGATGGATCCCGCCGTGCTGCACTTCCGTGACACATGGGGCGCACCGAGATCTGGTGGGCGCACGCACAAGGGAACCGACATCTTCGCACCGATGGGCCAACCCGAGTACGCCGTCTTCTCAGGAACCGTTCGCGTCTACAACAACAGGCTTGGGGGCAAGTCCATCTGGCTTCACACCAATATGGGTGTGGACTTCTACTACGCGCATCTGAGCGGCTGGCCGGCCGGCCTCAAGACAGGCGATCACGTGACGCAAGGACGGATCGTCGGCTATAACGGGAACAGTGGCGACGCGTACGGAGGAGCCCCTCACCTGCATTTCCAGATGCACCCTGGAGGAGGTTCGCCCGTCAACCCGTATCCGACGTTGAAACGAGTGTGTGGCTGATGACCGAGTACCGCCGACGCATCGACATCATTCTCGAGCCGGAGTTTGTCGACGGGATCGAGGCAATCGATCTCGCCGAGCTGCGTGCCCGCAAGAAGATGGCCGACGAGGTCGAGACCGAATTGTCCTACTACCGCCGGCTCCTGCACGGAAGACTGGACCTGCTCGCGTTCGAGATGCGTCGCCGATCAGGCGAAGAGACGCGCTCACTCATCGAAGCCCTCCCGGACGTCCTCGGTGCCGGTGAGGACGGTGGCGGAGGGCGCTCGAGGTTCCCGACCGTGTTCTCACCCGCCCTGCCGGATGACCGCCGCAGGTACATCGATCACGTGCTCGACGACGACTTCCTGTCGAGACTGCCGACGCTCGGCGACGGCGAGCTACTCGAGATCCGAGACACGCTGGACGAGGCTGAGACGGAGATATCCGCCACCCGTCGTTCGGCGCAGAAGGTTGTCGACGTCCTACACAACGAACTCGTTCGCCGCTACAAGGAAGATGCGGCGGATCTTACGATCATCTGACGAGTGATTCTCGCCACCGTCACGCGATCCGGGTTGGTCGAGTCGATTCACTATGGAGCGATCGCCGCGATTGATACCAGCGGCACCGTGGTGGCCTCTGAAGGCGACATCGACCGTGAGTTCTTCGTTCGGTCCGCGGCGAAACCGTTTCAGGCGACCGTATCCCAAGAGCTCGGCGCCGATCTCGTTCCCGAGCAGATGGCGGTTGCGTGTGGGAGCCATCGTGGCCAACCAGTCCACGTGGAACTGGTGCGATCGATGCTGGCGCAGGTAGGGCTCGACGAGTCGTACCTGCAGTGTCCACCCTCATGGCCTGCCGCGCCCACCGCTCAGAGGCGTGTGGTCGCGAGCGGGTACGGGGAACAACGACGAATCTGGCACAACTGCTCCGGCAAACACGCCGCGATGCTGCGGGCGTGCGTTGCACAGGGGTGGTCGCTCGACGACTACCTCGACCCAACGCATCCACTGCAGCAGGCGGTACTCGAGACAATGAGCGAAATCGGTGGACATGATCCGGGGCCGGTTGGTGTCGATGGGTGTGGTGCGCCGGTATTTCGTGGCACCGTCAGGAGTCTCGCTGCGGCCTTTGCGCATCTCTCCAAACCGAGGTTCAGCCACGCGTGGACCGCGATGCACCGCTATCCGGCGCTCACGTGCGATCAAGGCGAGCCGCCTGCCGAGCTGGCGACGGCGTTCAACGCGGTGGCCAAAGCGGGAGCCGAGGGTTCGCTCGGAGTGTCGCTCCATGAGGGGATCGGCCTGGCGGTCAAGGCGTGGGACGGGTCGTCGCGGCCTACGGGGCCGGCGATGACCGCCATGCTCAGACGGATCGGCCGGGCCGGCTACTCCGTTCAGCTGGGCTCTGTGGAGCGGCCCGCCGTCTACGGCGGCGGGCGTCAGGTCGGAGAGATCTCGACTCGCGAAAACTTCTCCTGATCGAGTTATCGACAGATCCTGTGGAAAGCTGCCTGTGGATCTGTGGACAAGACCGGGATCGTGCTCGAAAGGCGCGCATCGCCCGACGTGGCGCCTGTGGACAACCACGTGTCTTGACCGATTGTGGGGTTCTTGACTGGTTCGGGTCGACTTCGTAGTGTCAGGATCGCGAGGCCCAAGGTGCTGAAGCATGGTCGTTGCCTGTCAAGGGGAAGTGCGGGGACGGCCGGTGGAGGTTCCTTGGGCCTCAGCGCGCCGGCCTTCGGCCGCTGCGGGCTGAGGCGGCCGTACCTGGAATCTGGTACGCGATCTGACGTGATCGGGGTTCGCGGGGCGAGCCGCCGGCTCGCTGCGCTCGCAGTCGTCAGTCGTCAATCTTCAGTCATTGGTAAGAGAGCGGCGGCGCCCAACGCGAGACTCCGGGGCGCCGTGCTCGCTGTGTGAGCGGTCCCTGTTTTCTCGGTCTCCGATCTTGGGCAAGAACGGGGCGTGGGACAACGTGAGATCGCCGGGCGATCCTCTTGGCGAAGACCGAGAACCCATGACTGAGAACGGGCTGAGCGAAGCGAAGCCCTAGATGTCCAGCCCGAACATCACTTCCCGCAGGCTGACCGGCGTCGTCTCGAACGTCTCGGGATCGATACGAAGCGATGCCAGTCGCAGGCCCTGCATCCCGTCCGTGACGCCCGTCATCACCAGGAGCCGATCGTCTTCCTCAACGGTGAGGATTCCGAGTCCGAGGCAGCGCCCCGTTCCATCGTGCACGCCAACCAGCATGTTCTGGAGCCGGTTGAAGTCAAGACCTGTCGGGAGTGACGGAGCGAACACCGTCGGGCGCACCTTCCAGCGGTGCAACGGCGGCGCCAGAGCGCGCCCAAACGCACGTGCGCGATGAGCCGATCGCTCGGTAGGTGACAGCGGAGCGATGTCCGGCAGCACACCTGCAATGCGGACGTCGGCGGAGAAGAACCGTCGCGCCATACCGACGATCGGCTCGATCTCGCTTCCGCGCTGGAGTGCGACCAACACGGTGGGCCGGCACAGCTCGAGCTTGTGGAACTTGAGGGTCTGTCCCGTGACGCCGGAGACCGCTCCGGTGGTGTCGATGACGATGATGTCGACGTGGCCCCGGGCCTGTTCCACGAGGGACGCCGTGGCAATCACCTCCTGGAGGACAAGGTGCTTCGGTGAGATCGAACCGACGAACCGCAGATCGTCCGCCTCGGAGAGGTGTTGGAGATCGGTGGTGCTGCGAACCCACTTGAGACCGACACACGCCGGAGGACCGACGGTCGTTTGACCGACGTCCGCATCGATGTAGGCACCTTGTCTCCCCGCAGCGACGACGCTTTCCAGCAGCCGCCGGGCGAACGAGCTCTTGCCGGTGTCAGGTGCTCCGAGCAGCATGATGACGCCTCCCTCCGAGGTGAGGTCCTCGATCAGGCGTTGATGCTGTGATTCGGGCATGCGCGGAAATGGTAGTGAGCACAGGGCCCTCCGGATCCGGAGACTTGCACGCCGAACAGACTCGGTTGAGACTGTCGAGATGAGCCTGCCGATCTCCTTCCTGTCGGACTTCGGGCACGACGACGAGTTTGTCGGAGTCGTGCACGGGGTTCTTGCCAAGCTGGCCCCGGACAGCAGGGTGGTCGACGTCGTGCACGAGATTCCACGCGGCGAGGTGCGCCCCGCAGCCCTCTCGCTCCTCAGAGCGATTCACTACCTGCCTGAAGGCGTCGCGCTCGTTGTCGTCGATCCGGGGGTCGGCACCGACCGCAGGGCGATCGCCGCCCGAACGGCATGGGGGTACTTCGTTGGACCCGATAACGGCGTGATGTCGCCGGCCGTGGCCATGGTCGGCGGTGCCGAGATGACGGTTGCGATCGAGAACTCCGACATGATGATCCCCAGCTCCGGAGCCACCTTCGCCGGTAGGGACGTGTTCGCACCTGCGGCGGCACTCCTGTCATCGGGCGATGCCACGCTCGAGGATCTGGGACCACGGGTGGACCCAAACTCGATCTACCCGCTCCTGCTTCCACTTCCGGAGATAGGTGACGGCACCGTCCAGGGGGAGGCGTGGTGGGTGGACCACTACGGCAACATTCAGTTCAACATCGCGCCCGAGGACCTGTACTCGATCGGTGCGTCCGAAGGTGAAGGACTCACGCTCATCGTGGGTGGCCAACGTCATGCGATCACGTGGGTGGATGCATACGGCGCCGTGGGCGAAGGCGAACCACTGCTCTACACGGATTCGAGCGGGATGGTGGCCGTCGCCGTCCGAGGGATGCGCGCCGATCAACGCTTCGCAATCGGAGATGGAACGGCCGTCACGATCGCAGGGACCTGAGGTAGGGGGAACGGGCGACCGCCGCTGGGGCGGGCTGGGAGGCTTACCTTACAAAACCTCAGTTTGAACGTGCCTGAGGTTTTTTGTAGCGACGGTTCGCCCCGTTGCCCCCGCGGACACGAGGTCCGCATGGACGCTCTCGTCCACCGCGCGTATATCGGCAGTCAGCCGCGAAAACTTGAGCGAATTCCGACGGAAGCTCTCGCACCTCTCACACAAGGCAAGGACCGCTTTCGGAGGGGCAGGATTCCGAGGGTAAAGTACCGGCGAGATGCTGAGATTGGACGAGCGACACAGGGGCCGCGGCCTCATTGCGCTTCTCGGCGGCCTCGTACTGGGTGCCATCGCCGTAGTGGTCGTGAGCAAGTCGACTCCGGCGTTATCGTCGATCGACGCGGTCGTCGTCAGCGTCGGATTGCTCCTTCTCCTTGCCGGCTCGCTGCTCGTGCTGTTGGGGATCGCGCACTGGCTCGCCGGACGCGACTCGACGTGGCCGGTCGATACCGCCAGGGCAGCCCTCGTGGCGGTTGCTCTCGTGCTCGCGTTCGTCGTGGCTCCCGCCATGTGGATGCACGCGATGCGCCTGCTGGGTCCGGAGTGGGCAAAGGATCTCGTGTCTCTGCTCTACCTCGCCGTCGTCGTCGCAATCACGGTGACGCTCCTCAGAACACCCAAGAAGCGGACGGGACCCTCCGGCGTCTCCGCCTACGGCAGAACCCTGATAAGGCGATAGGAGGAGAGAGGTGACCCAGGAGCAACACTCTCCACTGATTCATCCGACGAGGGTAGGGCGGTACGAAGTGAGGTTCTCGTACACGTTCGGTCTGGGTGGGATCAGCGTCGGTTTGCTCGTGGTGCTCGCGGTCACTGGGTTGCTCTTGAGTTTCGGATACCGGCCGGTGCTTCAGGACGCCCACATGGACGCGACCGTTCAGAGTGCGTACCCGCTATTTCTCAGGAGCCTCCACCGATGGTCGGCGTATCTGCTCATCGTCTCGTCGTTTCTCCATATGGTCGTGGTCTTCGTCCACGGCGCGTACAAGGCTCGGCGGCGTGCGAACTGGGTCATTGGTGTCGTGCTGCTGCTTGGGGTGGTTGCGCTGACGATCACGGGCAACGTCCTCCCGTGGGACCTGTCGGCACAGGCGACGCTCTCGGTTGTCAACGGCGTGCTCCAGGCGATTCCCCTTCTCGGTCGGGCGGTCGCGCAGGCGTTCTTCGGGCCTACCCTCGCTGCCACGCTCTTGCGCGCGTACGTCTTCCATGTGATCCTTCTGCCGTTTCTGCTGATCGTGCTCACCGGCGTGCATTTGTGGAGAGTTCGAAGAGACGGTCTCTCGGAGCCTGAGGAGTCGTGATGCCGGAGATTCCTGAAGAGCTGCGCCGCCGGATCGCCGTCGCCCGGGCGAAAGCCCTCGGTGAGGACGCCGGGGACATTCCTGCGACATCCGTCGGCGACCTTGATCCGCAAGCCGTCCCGGACGGCTCCGCCCCACTGGCCGTAGGGTCGACAGAGATGCCTGCCGGTCTCCTCGAGCGGGTCAAAGCCGCCCGCCGCCAGGCCTTTGAGAATCTCGGGCCGGTGCCGGAACGGAACACCGTTCCCAAGCAGGACGTGCCCAGAGTCACACCCGAACGGATTCCGGTGACGCAACCGGCACCGCCGGCATCTGCACCGGCTGCACCTGCGGCACCCGCGGCGGCTGTTCCGGTCGAGGTTCCAGCCGAGGTGCAGGCCGCGACCCCGGCGGCGACCGCCGGCATGTCGCTCGAACAGGCCGCCGAGACACTCGGCATGCCCGAGAAGCTGTTGCGCCGCTCGGTCGACGCGAAGGCAAGGGCTTTGGGCGTGCCGTTCGATGAAGCGCTCGCCGGGATGCTCGGCGGGGCGGCCCCCGCGCCGGCATCTGCTCCGGCCACGCCTGTCCCCGCCGCTCCGGTAGCCCCTGCCCCTGCTGCTCCTGTGCCGGTGGCCGCGACAACCGAGACGCCTGCTGTCCCGGCCGCCTCCACGGCCGCCCCGACAGACACCTCAGCGGGCATGTCATTCGAACAGGCCGCCGAGGCGCTCGGGTATCCGGAGGAGCTGTTCCGGCGTTCCGTCGACGCCAAGGCGAAGGCGCTGGGTGTGTCGTTCGATGAAGCGCTTGCCGGGATGCTCGGCGAAGTCGCCCCCGCGGCATCTGCAGCGGCGGTCCCTGTCCCTGCTGCTCCTGCGCCGGCCGCCCCTGTCCCTGCTGCTCCTGCGCCGGCCGCCCCTGTCCCTGCTGCTCCTGCGCCGGCCGCCGCAACACCGGGAGTCGAGACTCCTCAGGCCCCCACGCCACAGCCGGTTGCATCCCAGCCTGTTGGCGTCATGTCGATCGAAGAGGCCGCGGCGGCGCTGGGCATGCCGGAGAAGCTGTTCCGGCGTTCCGTCGAGGCCAAGGCGAAGGCGCTTGGTGTGTCGTTCGATCAGGCCCTGGCAGACATGATCGGGACGAAGGTCGCCGTCCCGTCGACTCCCGCGGCGGCAGCCCCTGCCCCGCAACCTGCACCGGCGGCCGTGGTGCCGCCCGCGGACGTCGCCGTGCCGGAGGCAGAGCCGCTTGCAGTTGCGGCCGAAACAGTTGGCGCAGCGTCCACAGCGACCGAGGACATGCCCGCGCAACAGACGGGACGTCCGACAGTCGAGGTGAAACAGCTCTACCGGGTCGAGCTGGTCACGGCCGTGATATCGGCCGTCATCCTCGCGCTGCTGGCGCTCGCCGGTCCCGCGCCGGTCTTCCGTCAGGCCGGCGGTGCTGCAGATCCGTCCAAGATCCCGTGGTATCTCGTGTGGGTGGCGCAGCTGTTCGCCTGGATGCCGCGAGACGCTGCCGGGTTCTTCGCTCCGCTCCTCGTCATCGTTGGTCTGTTTGCAATCCCGTTCGTCGACAAGAACCCGGGCTCGCATCCGTCGCATCGACGCTTCGCGATCGCACTATTCGGCATCTTCGCCGCAGCGCTGGCGGTCCTCACAGTGATCGGGTTGATCAACCGGCCCGGCGGTTTCGGCTGGCCCTGGTCATGAGTCCCACCGACATCATCTCGGTCTCGGTGATCGTGATCGTCGCGCTTGCCGGAGCCGGGATCGCCGCGATGATCTCGAAACGCTAGAGCGCGCGTCGTCGCTCCGCCACGTAGTAGCTCAGTGTGTGCAGTTCGGTCGCGAGATCGATGTGCCGTACAAAGACGCTTCTCGGGACACGGAGAAGCGTCGGGGCGAACGACAGGATCCCGAAGACGCCCGCTGCGACGAGACGGTCGGCGGCGTCCTGCGCAGCGTTCGTCGGGACGGCGATGATCCCGAGTAAGCATCGCCGACTGACCATGTCCGATTCCATCGCATCGACATGTTTGACCGCTATGTCGCCGATTCGAGTGCCGACGACCGTCGGTGAGATGTCATAGATGCCCACCACGCGCAACTCGCCCTCATCGAAACCCTCGTAGGTGGCGAGAGCAGAGCCGAGGTGACCCGCGCCGACGATCACGATGTCCCGTGACTGGTCGAGGCCGAGCCGCTCCCGTATCCGCGAGCGGAGAGTGTCGACGTCGTATCCGATTCCCCGTGTGCCGTGCGAGCCGAGGTAGGACAGGTCCTTCCTCACCGTTGCGGCAGTCTCGTCGGCGAGCCGTGCCAGCTCAGAGGAGGAGATCGTCGGGGAGTCTCCTGCGAACTGCTCCAGGCAGAACAGGTAGCGGGGCAGTCGGTTGATCGTCGGCTGGGGCACATCCACGATGTGCCTCACGATATTAGGGGGTGTCGAAGGGTCGAAATCCGTGAGCGGCCGCGACACTCGACCCTGGTGTCGAGACCGAGGGACACCAGGGCCCCTTGAGACGTGATATACCCCTAGAGGGTATATCATCGCAGCCGTGCGAAGACTCATCATCATCACAGTCCTGTTCGCGCTCCTCCTCGCCTCATGCGGTGGGACGGCAACCCAGCAGATCGGAACCGCCACGCCGCAGCAGGCGTACGAGACGATCCAGGCGAATCAGGGCGACCCCAACTTCGAGCTGATCGACGTGAGAACCCCGGAGGAGTACCAGTCCGGGAAGATCGCCGGTGCCGTCGACATCGACTTCTACGCCGCCGACTTCCAGCAGCAGCTGAGCCGGCTCGACCGTGGCAAGCAGTATCTGATCTACTGCCACACGGGCAACCGGAGTGGCCAGACGCTCACCATCATGAAAGATCTCGGCTTCGAGAACGTCGAGGACATCGGTGGTGGCATCGCCGCCTGGGCCCGGCAGGGACTTCCCATCGCTCCCTGACAAGTAGGCTGACGGGCCGAATGTCAGCACACACGGAGGTTCTCGTCGTCGGTGGAGGGCCGGCAGGCTCCGCTGCCGCCTTCTGGCTGGCCGAGGCCGGGCACTCGGTCACCGTCCTCGAGAAGAAGACCTATCCGAGAGACAAGACGTGCGGCGACGGACTCACACCCCGTTCTATCAAAGAACTTCTGGACATGGGGTTCGACTTCTCGGTGCCGACGTTCCACCGCGTCGACGGCCTTCGTTCCTACGCCGGTGACGAACTCAGCCTCGAGATGAACTGGCCCGACCATCCGGTCTACCCCAATTGGGGCGGGATCATCAGACGGCGGGACCTCGATGCCCAGGTGGCCGGGCTCGTCAGGAGCAAGGGTGTGACCGTTCTCGAGCACACGGAAGCGATGCCGGTCATAGACAATGGACGGCTGGTGGGGGTTCGCGTCGGCGAAGAGCTGGTGACGCCCGGCGCGGTCGTCGTGGCGGACGGCTCTCTGTCCCGGTTCGGCAGGGCGCTCGGCGCCTCGCGTCGCAGGGACTACCCGATCGGCATGGCGCTGCGGGGCTACTACTCGAGTCCCCGATCCGACGACCGTTTCATGGAGAGCCAGCTCGACATCCGAGACGAGACAGGGGCGCAGATGCCCGGCTATGGATGGGTCTTTCCTCTGGGCGACGGTGAGGTGAACGTCGGCGTCGGGTTGTTGTCGACCTTCGCGAGGTGGAAGCACACCAACACGTCGAGGATGATGGACGCCTACGTGCAGACCGCCCCCGGGTACTGGAATCTGGAGGGGCCGCACGCCAAACCCATGGGCGGCAAGCTCTCGATGGGGCTGTCGGTGGGCCCGCTGGTTGGGCCGAACTGGGTGATCGCCGGCGACGCCGCGGGCATGATCAACCCCTGGAACGGCGAGGGCATCGCCTATGCGTACGAGACGGGTCGTCGAGCAGCTCGCCACGTGCACGAAGCGCTGATTGCGAACGACCTCTCGCTCCTTCAGCGATATCCACAGGAGCTGCACGACGAGTACGGCCTCTACTACCGGATGGCGAGAATCTTCGTGCGAGCCATCGGCAAGCCGAGGGTGATGTGGGCACTGACCCACGCCGGCCTACGGTCGAAGCCTCTGATGGAGTGGGTGCTCAAGGTGATGGCGAACCTACTCGACGAGTCCGAGCGTGGTGTCGGTGAACTCGCATACGCAACGCTCGAACGCATGGTGAGGTTGGCGCCTTCCGCCTGAGGCGGGCTTCGCCCGCAGTCCTCGGTTGTCAGTCATGAGTCATCGGTAGGAACGCGGGAGAACGCAGTACTCGCGGGGTGACCGTGTCATGGCGGCCGGGGATCGAAGGCGGCTCGCACGCTACAGGGACCACTCGAGCACCTCGCGTCGAGGAGCTCAGACTCCCTGATCAAACGCTTCTGGGTCTGCAAGTGGCTGACGTTCGACACCGGGCGGTCAGGGGCACTTGGTTCAACGTTCCGCGCGGTGAGAGAGTCTTGCCGAGAACCGAGAACCGACAACCGAGGTGGTGATGGGCTGCCCATCACCACGCCCTGGCCACGAACTCCTCGATTCGTCCTCGAAGCAGATCGAGTGTGAGGTCCGTCAGCCCGAACGATGACCATGGTGGGTAGACATCGAGTTCGGGCAGGACACTCAGCGCCGGCGCGAGATCCCAGACAGGATCGTACGGGAACCCGAGAAGGTTGGTGAACCGGTCGGCGATCTCCTGCCCGTACATGAGGGCGAGATTGAGTCTGCAGTGTGCGACATCGGAGCTGTGTGGTCCGAGGCAGGCGTTCACCCAGTCGACGATGCCGGTGATACGGCGCTCTTCCCACAGGATGTTGGTCGGGTGGTAGTCACGATGGATGAAGCACCATGGCTCATCAGGCATACCGGCTGCATACCGAGCGAACGCGCCCTCCCAGAGGCCAGGAGTGCTCGACCACGCAGGGGGCGCGAGTGATGTCTGATCTATCCAGGGGTCGTATGTCCATGCGAAGTCGTCCAGCGACGCCTCTCGAAGTGTGACCAAGGGTTCACCAAGCGCTCGGAGCCACGCATCGGTGGGTGTTTCGGGCAGAACCACGCGACCGGGCAGATGGGTCATGATGATCGCCGGGATGCCGGCTTCGACTCCCGTCTGGTCGAGTGCGATCACCTGAGGCGTGGGGAGGTCGACTGTCTCGAGGATCTGGAGCGCGGCAGCTTCGTGGCTGGCCAGGTCGGGTTCCTGGGCCAACCAGAGGGTGTTCGTGAACGCACGGACGACCAATCCGCCGCCTACCAGATACAGCGTTGACGACGTCGAGCCTTCGAGCCGTCTCGAGAGCGATCCCCCTGTCTCTCGTTCAACCCACGCTTGGAGGCGGTTCACTCGACCTCGCCGCCGGCGGTGAGCACCTCCCGGAGGGCTCGTTCGCCGTCGCCGTCCTCGAGATTCACGGCTCCTGTGGCGTCAGCCAGGACCGCCACCTCGTAGCCGAGTGCCAAGCCGTCGAGGGCGGTCGCCTTGACGCAGTAGTCGGTGGCCAGTCCCACGATCACGAGCCGTCGAGTCGACCCGAGCCACGCGTCGAGCCCAGTCGACTTCGTCGCTCCGGACACAGGATCCCGCATGGTGAACCCCGAGTAGCCGTCCTCGCCGTTCGCGCCTTTGCGGATCTCCGGCCCGTCGACGACGAGGTCGGGGTGAAACTCGGATCCCCAGGTGCCGGCGACACAGTGCACCGGCCAGATGCCACCGTCTTTGGCGAAGTGAGGTGTGGACTCGGGATGCCAGTCTCTGGTGTAGACGACGGGGGATCCTGCGTCTCGTGCACGCGCGATCTGCGCATTGATGGGCGTGATGATCGACTCCGCTCCTGCAACCGCCAGGCTCCCGTCCGGGTCGGCGAAGTCGTTCTGGATGTCAACGACGATCAGGGCGGTGTCGGGGCCATAGCGAGCCACGCCTCTAGCGTAGGAGCTGACAGCTGACAGCGGATGGCAGCGTGCCGGCGTCCTCGGCGGCCTGAGACGGGTCTACCGAGAACCGAGAACTGACAACCGAGAACTGACAACCGAGAACCATGAACGTCATTGGCATCATTGGAGGGATGAGCTGGGAGTCGACGGCAACGTACTACCGGCTCATCAATGAAGAGGTCGCCCGCCGTTTGGGTGGATTTCACTCGGCGCGGATCGTCCTGTCGTCGGTCGACTTCGACGAGATCGAGCGCATGCAGTCGACGGGCGACTGGGAAGCGGCAGGACGGCGACTCGGCAAGGAAGCCGCCGCCCTCGAACGTGCCGGTGCCGACCTGCTGGTTCTTGCCACCAACACCATGCACAAGGTGGCCGACGCAATCGAGCGAGCCGTATCGATCCCACTGCTCCACATAGCCGACGCCACCGGACGCGCCATCGTCGCGCGCGGCGTCGGGACGGTTGCCCTCCTCGGCACCCGATACACGATGGAACAGGACTTCTACCGAGGACGCCTGGCGAGTCACTACGGCTTGGAGGTACTGGTACCGGACGCGGGTGATCGCGCAACGGTCGACGGCGTGATCTTCGACGAGTTGGTTCATGGAAAGGTGATAGAGACCTCGAGACGCTCCTACCTCGACATCATCGGCCGTTTGGTCGAGCGCGGCGCAGAGGGAGTGGTTCTCGGATGCACCGAGATCGGCATGCTCGTCGGTCGGAAGGACGTCGAGGTGCCGGTGTTCGACACGACCGAGCTTCACGCGGCCGCAGCCGTGGCGGCGGCGATCGAGACCTAGAAACCGGCTGGACGCAGCTCCCCAGCCGACCCGGTGGACGTTTTGTCGAGTCCTCGCACGACTTCTAGTCTTACGACATCAGAGAGAGGGTGTGTCCGTGAGCCTTGCCGACTACCTGCCTGTGGCCATCATGTTCGTGCTGGTGGCGGTATTCGGATTTGGTGTGGCCGGTCTCTCATGGCTGATCGCTCCCAAGAACCCCTCTCCTGAGAAGCTGGCCCCCTACGAGTGCGGCATCGTTCCAGAGCACGAACCGGCCCAACGCTTCCCCGTCAAGTTCTATCTCGTCGCGATGCTGTTCGTCATCTTCGACATCGAGACGATCTTCCTGTTCGCATGGGCCGTCCAGTTCCGTGAACTCGGTTGGTACGGGATCGCAGCCGTGGGCATCTTCACGCTGCTCGTGATCGAGACGCTCGGCTACGTCTGGAAGCGGGGTGCGCTGGACTGGAACGTGAAACGACGCTCCCGGTACATCCCCTCTGAGCGCGAGGCGGCCTGATGGCTCGAGCGGACGGTGCCCCTGGCATCCTCACCACGACGCTCCAGAAAGCCGCTCACTGGGCACAAACCCAGTCGATGTGGCCCGCTACATTCGGATTGGCGTGCTGCGCCATCGAAATGATGGCCACCGGCGCCTCCCACTACGACCTCGCCAGATTCGGGATGGAGGTGTTCCGGGCATCGCCACGTCAGGCCGACCTGATGATCGTCGCCGGACGCGTCTCGCAGAAGATGGCCCCGGTTCTCAGGCAGGTGTACGACCAGATGGCCGAACCCAAGTGGGTGATCTCGATGGGAGCATGCGCGTCGACGGGCGGCATGTTCAACAACTACGCCCTGGTGCAGGGAGTCGACGAAATCGTTCCCGTGGACATGTACATTCCCGGCTGCCCTCCAGGGCCGCAGTCACTCATGCACGGGATCCTCACTCTCCAGGCCAAGATCGTGTCGGGGGAGCTCGCACGATGACAGATCCGATCATCGCCGCACTTGCAGAGGGCCTCGGGGTCGAGTGGCAGCTGTCGAGCGGCCAGGACGTGCTGTTCGTTCCCAAGGAGAAGTGGCGCGACGCGGCCCAGGCTGCCAAGGACGCGGGGTTCGAGATGCTGGTCGACGAAACTGCCGTCGACTACCTCGGCGTTCGGGAGATTCGATTCGAAGTCGTTGCCGGGCTCTTGTCACTCGAGCACAACCTCCGGATCCGTCTCAGGGCGGCTGTGCCTGAAGACGACGCGACCGTCGCGTCGCTCGTGCCGGTGTACCCCGGTGCCAACTTCTACGAGCGTGAGGTATACGACATGTTCGGGATCACGTTCGAGGGCCATCCCGACCTGACCAGGATCCTGATGCCCGACGAGTGGCAGGGGCACCCGTTGCGCAAGGATTACGCGATGGGGTCGGTGCCCGTCCAGTTCAAGTCATCACCGGAGGCACGATGAGCCGCGAGCTCCACGAAATCTGGGTGAGCGGCACCGAGGAGCCGGAGTGGGTGCGTGACTCCACCGACGAGGGCTCTCAGAAGATGTCCGGCGAGGAACACGGCGGCCGCCTTCTCGAGCAGACAGGATCGACCGTCGACGACGACTTCATCGTCGAGGAAGAGGTGCAAGAAGACGAGCTGATGATCGTCAACATGGGGCCGCAGCACCCCTCCACGCACGGAGTACTCCGGCTCCAGCTCGAGCTGGAGGGCGAGATCATTCGCCGGAGCAAGCCGATCATCGGCTACCTCCATACGGGGATGGAAAAGACCGGCGAAGAGCTGAGCTACCTCCAAGGGCCCACCAACGTCACCCGCATGGACTACATGTCTCCGTTCCACAACGAGCTGGCCTTTTCGCTCACCGTTGAGCAACTGCTCGGTGTCGAGGTCCCTCCTCGGGCACAGGCGATACGGATTCTCATGACGGAACTCAACCGGGTTGCCTCCCACCAGGTGTTTCTCGCGACCGCCGGGATGGACATCGGGGCATTGTCGATGATGCTGTACGGCTTTCGGGATCGCGAGGCGATTCTCGCGTTCTTCGAGAAGACCACCGGCCTGCGGATGAACCACAACTACATCCGTCCCGGCGGTGTCGCAGCCGACCTGCCGGGTGGCTGGAGAGCGGACATCGCCGACATCATCGAGAAGGCCCTCGATGGCCTTGCCGACTACGAGGACCTCCTCAAACACAACCCCATCTGGGAGGAACGCACCATCGGCGTCGGAGTCGTCACCGCCGAAGAGGCGCTCGCCTACGGCATTACCGGACCGAACCTGCGTGCCACGGGGGTCGACTGGGATCTCAGAAAGGCACAGCCGTACTGTGGAATCGAGCAGTATGAGTTCGAAGTGCCGGTCGGTCGCAACGGTGATGTGTACGACCGGTACCGGGTGCGAGTCGGAGAGATCACGCAGTCGCTGCACATCGTCCGACAGGTCGCTGAGTCGATGCCAAAGGGCGACTATCGCAGCGAGGACCGCAAGGTCACACCGCCGCCACGGGCACGGATCGACCAGTCGATGGAGGCACTCATCCACCACTTCAAGATCTTCACGGAGGGGTTCAAGGTGCCGGAGGGTGAGGCCTACGTGGCGATCGAGTCGCCACGAGGAGAGCTCGCCGCCTACCTGGTGTCCGACGGGAGCGCTCGACCGCTTCGCATGCACATGCGCACTCCGTCGTTCGCGAGCATTCAGGGGCTCCCGATCGCCATGTCCGATTCGCTGATCGCCGACACGGTCGCCACGATCTCGTCGTTCGACCCCGTGATCGGGGACGTGGACCGATGATGACTTCTCGTTCTTGTCAACCTCATCCTCGCCCAGCGGTGCTCATCTTGACAAGAACCAGCACCCCTCGTTCTTGTCAATCTCATCCTCGCCCAGCGGTGCTCATCTTGACAAGAAGGGGGGCTGGATGAGCTGGAGTCCTGAGACCCTCGAACGAGCCGAGGCGATCATCGCCCGGTACCCGCAGCGGCGGTCGGCGGTCATGCCGCTGCTCTACATCGCGATGCGTGAAGACGGGTACCTGACCGAAGACGGAATGCGCCAGGTGGCCGAACTGACCGGTCTCACTCCGATGCAGGTCGACTCGGTCGCGAGTTTCTACGGCATGTTCAAGAAGATCCCGCAGGGCCGCTATCTGATCTCGGTGTGCACCTCGATTTCCTGCATGCTGCTCGGGGCAGACGACGTCATGAGTTCTGCCGAGGACGAGGTAGGCGTGCCGGCAGGTGAGACAGATGCGGAAGGCGTTGTGAGCGTCGAACACGTGGAATGCATCGGGGCGTGTGGAGGTGCGCCGGCCGTCCAGGTCAACTACGAACTCGCGGAAGGCATGACCCCTGAATCGATCGTCGAGATGATCCGGTGGCTCCGTCAAACGAAGCCCGACGTCGTCCGGGCAGACGAACTCCAGGAGCGGTTTGGTGGCACGAAGTCATTCGATCCGGGCATTCTCGAAGCGCAGGGGGCCGTCGGCCCCTTCCCGGCGTTCGATCCGTACGGAACCGCGGGGGGTGGGTCATGAGCGCCTACCCGCAGGTGCTGACGAAGCGGATGATCGAACACCCGTCAGACAGCCACAGGATCGACGTCTACGAAGAAACCGGGGGCTACAAGAGCGCCCGCGCAGCGCTCGACATGACACGAGACGAACTCGTCGAAATGGTCAAAGCATCGGGTCTCATCGGGCGTGGCGGTGCAGGATTCTCCGCGGGGATGAAATGGAGCTTCCTCGCTCCGCCCAGACCCGCCTACCTCGTCGTCAACGGTGACGAGTCCGAGCCGGGGACGTTCAAGGACCGGCAACTCCTCGAGCGCGATCCCCACCAGATGATCGAAGGGATCATCATCACCTCGATCGCCAACGAAGTCCACGAAGCGTTTATCTACATCCGTGGCGAATACCCGAAACCCGCACGCCGCGTGCAGGGGGCCCTCGCAGAGGCTTACAGAAAGGGCTACCTCGGCAAGGGCATCTTCGGCACCGACTACGACTTGGAGGTGACCGTTCATCTTGGCGGCGGTGCGTACATCTGCGGGGAGGAGACCGCCCTCATCAACAGCCTCGAAGGTC